>JACCDT011973773.1_pt1 | contig 361837 bp, 488 predicted proteins | sample 7446291 | NCBI WGS metagenome assembly JACCDT01 (sample SAMN15323446, study PRJNA562643) | freshwater metagenome | isolation source: river surface water | place: USA:Blue River Watershed | collected 2017-08-17 | reverse complement strand
CGCCCCTTTTGAACTCATGAGGTGAGAGTTTGAGTTGAACTAGAATGTGCCGACCACTGTCTTTGTTGCCAAAGAATGCTGGCACGAGCTTGTCGTTCCTGCTGGGCTTGGGTTGAGGAGCGGAGGGCTCTGGAGCCGGTTTCTTCTGAGAAGGAGCTTTACGACGAGTCAATTCGTACCGGGCTCGCTTGTTGGGATCGCTCAGTTGCTCATAAGCATTGACGACGGCCTTGAAACGTTCGGCTGCACCTGCCGGATCTTGTGGATTCGCATCTGGATGATGTTGTCTGATCAGCTTCTTGTAGGCATGCTTCAAATCATCATCAGTGGCGTTGGGTCCTACTCCCAACGTCTCGTATAAATCCATAAAAATACCCCCTGTTACCGGGGGTATATAGGCTAAACGGACTCCAGTTCAGGCAAGGCATTCGCCAATCGAGCAAGCACATGACCATGACACATCTTAGGTACACAAAAACACCCGAGTCGCTTGCCCTTGAGTTCATAAAGAGCAGCCATCAACTCGGGTTGTTGTTTGATCCATTCTTCGTATAGCCTGATGACTTCGAAGCGACCACCGTGTGTCCCAATGATGAATGGGTTGCCCCACTTTGAACCTCGGCCAATGTAGACGTCGTATTCATCAATGCGGCAATTGACAACGGTGGTCGGCATGTTATGGAGGCGTTACGAGATCCGAGTTGGTGAGAGTATAAGGAATCTCGTACTGAGCCACAATAACAGTTGAAGCATCATATTGCGTGACCGTCTTCTTTGCCAGATCTCCAATAACAGCACCAGCAGGATACGTGATTACCGTTGTTGTTGTAGAAACAGCGTTTGCACTCGGGCCCTTTGTGAATTGGAATAATCCGGAGCGTCCCTTAAGAAGCTCGTAATCCAGTTGAGGATCGGAATAAACAAGCCCAAGATTCGTACCTCTATTGTCAACTGCGTTTGTGATCACCGCTTGGTCAACTGCATTGGCCGTATTCAAAGCAATAAGCATTGCTGCTGAATCAGTGTATGTGAATCGGTTCGCAATCGTGTGGCGTGCAAAGTAGGATGGTAACTCACCAACCCCGGCTCGTGCGTTGAATGTCATTGCCTCTTCGGCCCGTCCATTCGAAATGTAGAATTTGAATTGAACAAATGGCTTGCGTTGGCGAATCGATACTCTTGGACTCTTGTCTTCAAACTGCTCAATGGACGCCACAAATAGTGATGCAAAGGTTGTATCTGCATTAAGTCTAGTAACGATTTCATAAGCAGTAACAGCCGAAGAACTCGCTGCTCCTGTTGCGACATTGATTGATAGTGCAGCCCAGTTCCTTGAGTCATTCAACGAATAGTTGATGACCAATGTGTTTCTAGAATTGCCGGCAGTATCGTTGCCGGACATATTGTACGGTCCCTTAGTCCAAGCTTGGACAAACTCGTCGCCACGACCAGTGTTTCTCTTCAAGACAAACTTCGGAATATGGTGCCTATCAGCTAGAACCCAGTTGCCTTCGAAGTCCGCCGTGAAAGGGTTCTGAAAGAATGACATATTCTGCTCCTAATTGGGGTACGTTGAACTATATTAGTACGACGTGATCTGAATGAGGTGGTTAATACCCACCCGTATATACGTGCTTGAAAAACGAAAAGGAGACATCGAATGGCCACGAAACCATCAATCTTAATGCCAACACTGGAACCTGTCCGCACCATCCTCCCCAAAGTATCTGCTGTCCGTCCTTACGGTTCGAAGATCTTGGTTGAGATTCTGAAGAACGATGAGATACTTGGTTCTACCATCCAAGTAAGTGAAACGACGCAAGTTGACGGTGCTCCACAGGCTTACATTGTTGCTGTAGGACCTGACGTTCCAGAAGCAAGCGGCCTTGCAGTTGGTCAGAGAATCTATTGGACTGGCCGGGGAACTCAGATCTCTGATCCGAATGCAAACACCGGTCGAGTACGTGCATTGCTTGAGATTGCCAATGTTCTGGCAATCCTTGATGAAGCCAAGTAGTCATGAAAATGGTTCCCCAGAACCGTAAATACAACACTATTCAAGTTCAACGATTGCATTTGAATCGGGGGAACCCTATGACTGATCAAGTAACTGAAGGTGCCGCAACTTATAAGTGCTTCTTTGATGAAACGCCTGTAGCTCTCATCCAAACCGATATTGAGACAGGCGAATTCTTGATGGCCAACAAATGTGCAGCCACCATGTTAGGCTTCGACACAGTCGAAGAGCTAAAAGCAACTGTCAAAACCACCGATCTCTATCCTGCTTCGCAGCGGCAGCGACTCATTGAGATAATGAAACAGAATGGGAAGGTGGAGGGCTTTGAAATCGAGTTCAAGCTCCCCAACAGAACTATCTGGGTATCAGCGACTCTTCGCATCAATTGTGAAGGTCAATGTATCGAGGGTTCGTTAAAAGATATCACAGAATCAGTCGAGTTGCGACAAAAGCAATTACGACTACTAAGAGAGGTTGGAAAGAAGCTGGACAAGAAGCTCAGCAGGAAGTCCGACCCGAATATCTTGGCTGAAAGACAAACTGCATGAAGGATGTTCTTGTTGTCCCAACTATACGTGAACTCAGCATCAAGCAGTTCTTGAATAGCTGGCACAAGATCGAGAACTGGGATTCAACAATTGTTGTTGAAGACAACCCACAAACCAGCTTTGATCTAATCTCCGACACAAGCCTTGATGTTCATCTCCATCTATCATGGAAGGACATCGAGGCTGATCTTGGAGAAAACAACTGGATCATCTCTCGCAGAGACAGTGCGATCCGCAGCTATGGCTTCCTGAAGGCATACTGGGAGGGAGCCGATGTCATCTATACGTTAGACGACGATTGCCTGCCGCTTCCAGAAGAGAACTTCAAACAGACGCACGACAAGAATCTTACAGAGCTTCCCAAGTGGACTGAATCGGTCCCCGGCTTCAGAACGAGAGGGATGCCGTACAAGAACTTCGGCAAGCTTGATTCTGTCAAACTTAGCGTTGGCCTCTGGCGAGGCATTCCTGATTACGATGCCATCCACACTTTGAGCGGCACAGATCCCGATCTTCTACTACCAGATACTCGAATCATGCCTGTGGGACAATACTTCCCAATTTGTGGTATGAACATGGCTTTCAAGCGAGAGTTCACTCCGCTTGCCTATTTCCCACTCATGGGTGAGGGGCAGCCCTTTGGTCGCTTTGATGATATCTGGTTTGGCATCATCGCCAAAAAGGTCTGTGACCACTTGGGCTGGCTTATCTCTTGCGGCCAACCATACATCTTCCATTCAAAGGCCAGCGATCCGTTCAATAATCTCGTCAAGGAAGCTCCCGGCATTAAGATGAACGAAAGCTTCTGGGAGATCATTGACGGCGTTCAATTGACGGGCCCAGACGCCCCAAGTTGCCTCATCGAGATCGGCAAAGCCGTGGAAGAGGCTGGGCGTAGTGAGAAGTATTGGCAGTCGCCCTACCTCGAAAAGCTTGGTCGAGCGATCTCAATCTGGGCTGGTCTCTTTCAGAGCCGGTAATTCCAAGAGCCATCTGGTGCTTCTACGACAATCGCTCTGACGGTCGAAGAGACATAGGACTCCTTGGTGGTTGGATTGATGATCTCCATTTTGAGACCAACCCCCACCCAGTCAACTCGGATGCTGCTTCCCCCGAGAGATGAGCCGCTCACAATCATTTCCCTTGCGACAGGGAACCGTAGAAGTCCTGTTGGAAGAGTTCCGCCGAAGACCGTTACCAGCTTTCCTTCAACAATCATGAGGTCGTATGTCGACTTTCGTGTGTGAACTGTAAGCTTGGTGCCTGCTTTGAGCAGGCTCAGGTTCAGTCCGTTGCCGGCGTGATCGGCAAGCTTCTTGGATGACGTCAGCGAATTGGTTGGCTGTTTCATGTTACAACTCCCGTGAATACAAGTTAACGGAACGAGTCCGAAAACTCCAGATGTATTTAGGAGGCAACAATTGGCGTTTCAATGAAGGATGGTATCTGTTAGTTTATGACCTAAAGTCGAACCAATTGAAACACGAGAATTTGAGTATGAATGTAACGCTTACCGAAGAGCAAAAACTGGCTCTTTACCGGCTTGTCAAAGGGGTGCGTGAAGATTTCTGCCTCGAACAGACGATGGGCGGATACGCAGGTACTGGCAAGACAACCGTCATCAAGTATTTGATCCAGTTCTTCCCAAACTTTGCAGTTGCAGCCTACACGGGCAAAGCTGCCAACGTCCTCAGGAAGAAAGGGATGTTTGCGACGACCATCCACAGCCGCATCTACAAGCCATACTTTGACAATGGCGTCGTGTACTTCGACCTGACAGATGAGCCGGGCTGTGAAGGCTTCATCATCGACGAAGCGTCCATGGTCTCCAGTGACATCTACGATGACCTGAAGTCCTTCGGCAAGCCAATGATCTTCATTGGAGACCATGGCCAGCTTGAACCCATTGATTCACGTCTGAACTTGATGGAGAAGCCAGATTACACGTTGGAGACGATCCATCGTAATGCCGGTGACATTGCCCGATTCGCCGAATTTCTTCGTATGGGATACGCCAGCCGAGGCTTTAAGACAGCCGATAACAGCGTCGAGTTCGTCAAAAACCTGACCGACAAGCAACTTGCAAGCTATGATCAGATCATCTGTGCGTTCAACAAGAGCCGTGTTGAACTTAACACGAAGGTCAGAAGTGCTCTCGGGCACAAGGGCGTCCTGAACGTTGGTGAACGGATCATGTGCCTTAGAAACAGCCGACGAGAAGGATTGTTCAATGGCATGCAGGGTGTTGTCAAAAAGATCTACATGAGCCGTGGCAAGAACGTGCTTGATTTCGAGTTTGATGGTCTCGTTTACGAATCGATCTCATACGACGTCAATCAGTTCGGGCAAGAGAGCTACAAGCAAAAGCAAGGTGGGCCGCACCCTTTTGACTATGCCTATGCCATTACCGCTCACAAGGCTCAGGGTGACGAATGGGGCAAAGTGCTTGTGATTGAGCAGAAGTGCAAGAACTGGAGTCACAAGCGTTGGGCGTACACCGCAGCTTCTCGTGCGAAAGAGAAGCTAGTATGGCAGCCGGCGAGATGATTCTGTGATTGTGGCCCTAAATAAGGTATGCAATCATTCCTCGGTTGGCTCACAGCGAAATCCTCATTAAACGAGACCGATACTCGGTACAGCGTTGAGGTCAATTATCGCACGAAGACTGACGAGATTCTTAATAGCGGAGCCAAGATCACCTTGGGGTACGCTTCGGCCGCTCTGAAGAAAGCTGAATTGCACGTCAAGCAGATCTTCGAGCAAGAGCCCTATCGCATCATTGTGTCGGCTCGTAACTGGGACGACGGCGAATGGGTCTGTATGGTCTCTTGGAATCTTGAGCACAGATCCTACATCTTCTCCAAGGGCTTCTACAACAAAGATCGCAAGACGGTCTCTGTTCAATCCACAACGAAGTCAGATGCCGAGAGTGCCGCCGAGATCGCTACTGAAGTCAAGAACATCATGCATGACCTCAAGGACAAGCCTGATCGTCACATCGAGAAGCTTAAAAAGGTGCCTTTGAAGAGGGGACCCAAGTAATGGATTCTTGGATCAAGAAGGCAGCAGGCATTATCTTCACAGACGGCAAATCAATTCTCCTGATGAAAAAAGCTGGAGAAGGTGAGAACATTGGCACGTGGGGCATCCCCGGAGGAAAGGCCAAATCTGGCGAAACAGAGATTGGCAATGCCATTCGAGAGACCAAGGAAGAGACCGGTCTCGATACCATTCCGGGCACAAGATTTGATCAGATCTCAAACCGAAGCGGCCAAACGAAGTTCACCGCTTTCTTCTATCTAGTTCCTAAGACCTTTGATATCGATTTAAGCACAGAGCACTCTGAATTTGAGTGGGTACGCTTAGATGATATGAAAGAGTTCACGCTTCATCCAAAGCTCAAAGAGAATCTTCCCGAGTATCGTAGGAAGATCGAACGTAAGACTGCTCGGCCAGCATTCACAGAATGGCTTAGAGCGTTACTTTGATGCTGCTTAATTGTTTCTGTTATTTAGACTAAATAGGTTGGCGGAAGACGGGCTATCTTCCTGCCATACACATGTAGGATGTGGACTGACGGCCCAAGGCTTGAAGTGGTAAATCCTGTATGGTCTCTTTGTTTCTATTCAACAACAGAAGCCAATCATCTTGTTGTAGACGCCAACTACGATTTGTCATCATCAGCGCCTGCTAACTCGTACAATAACTGGCATGTTGAGAGCAATGAACCTCCTGATTGCCGAAATCGTAGTTAACTTCCATGGCAACCAAGCTCTATCTGCACAATGTCACGAATTCGCTCACGGGCACGTTCCCTACGAGCGAGCAGTCTGCTTCGACAGCGGTAACAACTTGGACCAACGCTAACACGTTGAGGACCATGGATACGACCATCGGCACGTCGATGGTTACGGTCACTAACGCCACTGCTGCTGCTACAAGCCAAACTCACTTCATCGGCATGTTTTGTAGTCGGCCTCTTAGCTCCAACCAAACGGTTGGCGGCGGCACAATGGTTTTCAATTGTGCTGATTCTGAAAGCAATGCTCAGGCCAATTACATCGTGAACGGCCTGAACGTTTATGTTTGGACGCCCGGTAACGGCACAAAACGTGGAACCGTTAAAGATACGACCACCGGACTTGGCGGTACTGAAGCTACGTCGATTAACTCCATTCAAGTCACCCATCTTTCGGGCATCACATCCAGTGGTGTAAGTGCAATAGCCGGTGATGTTGTTATCTGTGAAGTATGGGCAACGTTCACACAAGCCAACTCAACTTCTAGAACTGTTGGCTTCTATTACGATGGCACGACTGAAAACACCACTGAAAACGCAGTTGTTACCAATCATGCGTCATATCTTCAGTTGACTGAGAATTTGACGTTCGGCACAACCTACACTGAAACGCCTTCTGGTGGAGCAACTGGTGGCGGCGTTGCAGATCGCTCTGTAATAACCAGCAGAAGTGTATCCGGTGGTGCTGTTTCGGGTAGCACTGTTGTTTCTCAATTAATCACCAATACTTCAGGCGGCATTCTTGGCGGTGGCATTGCTCAACCCAACGTTACATACGCAATTACTGTATCTGGTGGATCGCTTGGTGGTAGTACAGCTACTGTTGCTGTAAATTATACCCCGAATAGTGGCGGCGGCATCACCAACAGTCTAATTGGTGATGCCGTATTTGCGGGCCTTGCTGGTACTCCACAGACAGCGTATCAGGATACCGTGGGAACTGCTGATGGCACATTCACTGGTACCCCAACGTTTTCTTACGATTCAATTCTGAAACGTGACGTCTTTAACACTTCTGCTGGCAGTTATGCCAAGAGTGCAACCAACAATGCACCAGCAGTAGGACTGTCTGCATTAACGTTCGCCATCTGGATGAAGGTTAGCGGATCATTCCGTTCCTTTGCCGCACCGATTAGCTGTCGTGATGACTTCTCAGTCTCATCATTAAGTTTCTACACTGAAAGCGATGGGCGTACATCATTGTGGCTTAGAATGAGTTCTAACGATGTTCCTTGTGGTGGACAATACGGTGGCGGTTCGGCAATCTCTCAACCGGCAAGTGATTGGAAATTGTGGATCGCAACTTGGACTTCTGGTAGTTATGTTACATTGTATGCGGCTGATCCTGATGGAGCGGTAACATTTGCAGCACAATCAGCCGCAACGCAACTATCACCAAACGGCAATGATGTACAAGTCTCGTCAACGACTGTAAGTATTGGTCAAGACAACCTGTCTCCCGGCTCTAGTGAATTCTATGGAAGCACTGCCGACATTGTCATTTTCAACCGAGTCCTAAACTCGACTGAAATGGGCTGGTTGGCTGATACCAACTATCGAATCACGGGTTATGTAAGTAGTGGAAGTGTTGCAGGCGCTGTTGCAGGTGGATCTGCTAGTGTTGGCAAGAGTTTTACCGAAACTCCCACTGGCGGATGCGTTGCAGGTGGATCTGCACTCTATGGCGAGACATATACTCAAACAATTGCTGGTGGTGCCTCCTGCGGTTCGACCGTTATGCCGATGGTCCTGTTCGACAATACGGCAACAGGTGGGAGTGTGGCAGGCGGTGCGGCCACAATTCAACTGACCGTCAATGTCACTTCCACAGGTGGCTCGACAGCAGCCGGATCAGCCAACAGTGAAGTTCAGATCCCAACCTCTGGCGGTAGCGTTGCGGCCGGCAGCGCAATTGTTTCTGTTATCCTTTCTACTACTTCAACCGGAGGTGCTGTTTCTGGTGGATTGGCTACCTTCTTGGTTGAAAGATCTGTTACTTCAACCGGTGGTGCTGTCAGCGGGGGTGTAGTCGCTCCGCAGGTCGCCTATCTCATCACCCCAACGAACGGGGCGGTCTCTGGTGGCATCGCCATTATTCAGGCTACTTATGCGTTGACAACTAGCGGGGGATCTGTTGGCGGCGGCATAGCCAGTCCGAACGTTTCTTACCTGATTGGTTCAACTGGTGGATCTCTCGGTGGTTCGACAGCCGTCCCTCAGGTAACCTATTCAATCACCTTAACAGGTGGCTCTGTTGCCGGAACAACTGGCGATTATGGCATAACGATCACGACAACAAGCACTGGAGGAGCCACAACGGCGGGGGTGGCAGATTCCTTGTTGTTGTATATTCCTGCTGCCAGCGGTGGGTCTGTTGTCAGTGGCGCAGCCATCGAACAATATGTCCCCAACGACCTCACTCCAGCAGGCGTTCTGGTCAATGGTTCCGCCAACTACTTTAAGCTGTACGAGTTCATTCCGTCTGGTGGTCTAGTTGCTGCTGGTGCGATTGTCGATAGTTGGACTTACAATGCTCAACTGACAGGAGGTTCAACAGGAGGCAGCATAGGACTCGTTGCTGCCACATATTCCGTCACCGCAACGTCTGGAGCGACTGGTGGCGGTCAAGGCAGTTATGGTCTTGCTCTAACGAACAATCCAACTGGTGGCTCTGTTGTCTCTGGTGCCTTCACGGGCAATCCAACATACAATCCAGTAATTACTGGTGGATCACTGGGTGGCACAGCAGCAGATTATGGTGTCACTTACCAAACTCATGTTGCTACTGGTGGAACTGTTGCCTCGGGAATTGGTTCAATCCAATTCGCATATAACCCTTCAGTTACAGGTGGTTCTGTTGCTGCTGGCCAAGCCTCGAACACGTTAGTTTCCCAAAATACGTCCACATCAGGAGCCCTTTGTGGTGGCCAAGCATTGGTTAACGCCACATATCTGATATCTGTACTTGGTGGATCAGTTGTTGGTGGTCAAAGACTAGACAACCTTGTCTCAAATGATCAAATGCTGGGTGGCAGTCTCGGAGGTGGTTCTGCTGGCACCGCTGCAATCTATTCTATCACAATGGTCTCAGGAAGCCTTGGCGGTGGCATAGGAGATTACGGTCGTCTCTATATTCAAGGCCCAACTGGAGGATCGGTTGTCGGTGGAGCTACCAGCCCACTGGTTCTGTATTTGCATTCGCCGATAGGCGGTTCAATAGCCGCTGGTGATAGCAACTATGGACTGACTATGTTCTTTACTGCAACCTCTGGGGCTGCGGTAGGCGGATCTCTTGAGAGTCAATTCTACTACAACTTTACTCCGATTGGCGGATCGCTAGCGGGCTCCTCGGCTTTGTGGACGAGTAACTTCAATCCTGATGTGGACTCTGGAGTAATTACCTCGGGCTCTATTGTTGATAATGTCCAATTCAATCCGGTCATTACGGGTGGTGGGTATGTCGGCGGATCGCTAGCTGAAGACCTTGGAGGTGGCAGCTTCGTCGGAGGCTCGGCGAGCATCTTTGTTCGTTACAACGAATCGGCCTCTGATGGTTCGATGGCTTCCGGTAACGCTGATTACTTCTTGGAGACAACCAAGACTCCAAGTGGAGGCACGGTCGCTGGAAGCTCGGCTGCTCCTGATGTCAGTCGGACCTTCATTGGAGCAGGCGGCTCTATAGTAGGAACTGCTGGAGAGATCCAGTTCTTCTATAACTTCATCGGGTCTGCCGGTGCTCTGTCAGGCTCCTCTGCTATTGATCTTGCTAGCTTTACACATACTCCTAGTAGCGGACTGTTGGCCAACGGTCTCGCTACTCAAACGGCAAATCTTGTTGAAACTGGATTGGGTGGAGCGACTGCTGGCGGGTCTGCTCAAACTGCTAGTGGTAACGACATCATCGGTAGTGGAGGCATCTCAGGTGCCGGCACGATTACGATCTACCAGATTATGCAAGCCACAGCATCTGGTGGCTCCGTTACTGCTGGCGTAGCTGATGTTGGTGAAGCTGAAACACGCCAAGTCACAGGCGGCGCTGTTTCTGGTGGAGCAGCTACGGTCAGTAGCTCTGAGACCAGACCAGCATCGGGTGGAGCTACACTCGCTGGATCTGCTCAAAGCACGAGCGGCAATGACATCATTAGCAGCGGAGGTATCTCAGGTGCTGGAACGATTACAATCTTCCAGATCATGCCATCCGCAATGTCGGGCGGATCGGTTATTGCTGGTCAATCGATTGTTGATGAGTCAGACGTTGCTTCGATTACGGGCGGCTCAGTTCTTGGCAGCAATGCGACAGTTCAGTTGGTCCACAATATCATTGCAACTGGTGGAACAATCAGTGGCGGCAGTTCGATCTTCGGAGTCGTTGGCAGCAATGTAGGCTCAGGAGGTTCTCTGCTGGCAGGTATTGCGCAGCAGACGACAATCCTTATCGCAACCGTCTCATCTGGATCTCGATGCGGTGGTGTTGGTGCCAGTTTTGGTATATTCAACGTTTTCGCCTTGGGCGGTTCGTCCGGTGGCTCCTCGGCAATTAGTCAAGCTGTTTACTCCATCGCCATGTTGGGCGGAAGCATCGGCTCCGGCGTTGCCAATAATATTGGAACATTTACATCACTGCTCACAGGCGGTCTACAGGTTGCCGGTCAAATCTTTGTCGAATTTGCTTATAACATTCTCGGCATCGGTGGATCACTTTCGAGCGGAATATCTGGCAACACACATCGACAATACGAACAATTCAATGGTGGAGCATTTGTTAGCGGAAGCTTCTCAGGAGACATTCGCACTGAGGACACCCAAGGTGGATCGCTCTTAAGCGGCTCTGCTTGGATCAGCTTAATCAGCACTTATGCCGGCTTTGGCGGCGTGAGAGCAATGGGTTCTGCTCTTCGGCAGCTTTTGGTGTTCAATCCATCAACCGAGATTAGAACTCGGTTCGTTGCTGGGGATAAAGCATTCATTGTTAAAGACGGAAGATTCACATCTGTCGATATTACTGCTATTGTCTATGTTGGCAATGATATTTACTACCAGACGTCCGATGGATTGTCAAAGATCCCTGAAGCTGAACTCTTCTCTGAAGAAGGAAAGGCACAACAAGAGGCAGCTACCTATCGGCAGATTCGTGCTGAAGCACAACTAAGACTTCAGCAACTAAACAGAAGTGTTGAAGTGCCAGAGCCCGAGGGCCTTGAAGCTCAGGTCAAATACCTTGCAGGCACAGACGTTTATGTTCTTCAAGCAGCAGGACGTTACGCTAAAGTTCAGGTATTGAATGCTGTTATCTCGGATGGTCAGGTGATGTATCATCTTTCTGATGGCCAGACAATTCCGGATTCAGACATCTTATCTCAAGGAGACATTCAACAACGACAGATGGCTCAGTACAGAGCCGTTCGAATGGGCGCACAGGAAAGACTGGCTAAACTTGAACGGTCATTACAATCTCAATCTATCACTCCTGCGGGGGTCCGATTTGACCATCAGCCGGGAGATGTAGTCTATGTCGAACTTGCTGATGGAGAATTTGAAACCACCATTATTGAGAGTGTCGTTATCGCTGGTGACACGATTAAATACAGAACAGGATATTCCCGTCAGTTGTTGGATCATAGCATTGTTCTTTCACTTGGTGAAAAGATCACGAAGGAACAAGCTCGCCATAAAGTAACGAGGGGACGAGCCGTGGCTCAATACAAGAGATTGAAACAATTGGAGTCAAGTAATGCCAACCTATAACGAAACAACATCAGGTGGGTTGAAGCTACGTGGGTGTGCCCTCGTACGAGATAGCTATCTGGAAGTCACAGCCTTTGGGCCCGGCGATATCGTTTACAACGTCAAGAAGGCTAGGATTGGAAAGCTTGAGAAGATCGTCATTAAACAGCAGCGAATTGTGTTCTCGCAAAGAGGTGGCTCCGTAGCTATGTATGTGGATACATATAATGGTTTCTGGAACGAAGAAGAATTGATAAGCTACGCTGACGCAATTGCATTGGCAATTGCGTATCAGGAATATCTCATTGCTCAGATGGATGCTCAATTAACGTGCTAAGTGAGCATTATGTCCCATAATGCCGTCTTATTTTAGCTAAATAAGACAGCATTATGGCGACTGGCGACATCATTTCTTGTAGTATCAACACCGGAGGCATTAGTGCCAACCATTAATGATCGTATCGTTATCGGTGTTTGGTATCAGAGCGGCGATCTTACCACACTACAAAAGTGGGTTGATCGTGGAGTAGACACAATCATTGGCCCGCCAACCATCAATGGTGTCTGGGACGTTGCCGCCTTTTGTGCAAACGTTTATGCTAAAGGCTTGAAAACTTGGGTCCTAGCATCTGACGCAACGGCATCACACAATGCTTTTGAGAGCATGTTTGATCAGTATCCCTACTATCCTAACTTTCCAGATCCTACCAGCGATCCAACATATGACGGATTTGAAGCGTGGCTCATCGAGCCCGATGAGCCTGATCTGGAGCCAAATCTTTGGCCTAACGGTTCTAGCCCTTGGGACACAGCAACATCCGTAAATAAATGGGTGCAACGATGTGAGTTTCTGAAATCTATTTCGCCGACAACTCCAATCATTGGTAATTGGGTTGGAAGCAATCTTAGTTATGTCCGTGCAAATGGAGCAACTGGCAGCGGCCTTGTCGGACAGGATTTCATCAACTGGATGGCTCCAGTTGATTATGTGGGGTGCGATTATTACCCCATCACCATTAATGGTGACGCAGCGACAATTCCTTACCTTGCTCCTGTTATCGAGGCTCTCTCCTACTACAGTGGCGGTACAAAGCCATTGCTCTCATTTGTTGAGTGTTCAGATCAGAACCTGAACGGGCTATCCAGAGTTCCAACTGTCGATGAATTCAGAGCGATGGTTTGGCTTAATTTGATTTTGGGTTGTACAGCGATTTGCTATTTCCCTCAGTCTGTAGGTAGTCCTGTTTCTGATGATGCAACACCGACAGAGATCTCCGATGAGATGCCCATCCTCACCGCTGAGATTCGTTCTCATGAAGCACGGTTGTTGATGCCAACGGTGTTGGTTCCACTGAGCAGCCCGTTTTATGCTTCTGATAGATACTATGATGACGGAGGTGGTGAAGTTCGTTGGCGATATCAGCTTAATGTGTCAGATGTTAGTGCTGATTATGGCCCAACTAGTTATGCTGCTTATGAACTTAAGGTCTTTGAAGTCGAGCAAGGTACAGGATCATATGTTTCAGCAGTCGTTACTGGCACAGGGATCAATAATGGCTGCCGGGCCACTCTTACATTCGATGTTGCAACACCCGGAGTATGGAATCCATTAACGGTCTCGGAAGTAGGGACAGTTCCTGTACTCACAGTGGTTGACTCACACCCGGACGGCGGCACGGTCACACGCTATCTATCATTGCGATATGTTTCGGCGACGATAAATGGGTCGGACCAACTTGTTGTCGTCTGCGATGTTCGGCCTTATGGAACTTCGAGCACAGATGATAATTGGAGTTATGGAGCTTGCTTACATGACGATAGCACGGCCACCATCACGCTCACTTCTGGATGGCTAACGGATGGTGATGGTAATCTAAGTGGCTCTACGACTGACTCATCGGTCACAAATAATTCAACACTAGCATATCCGGTATCGATAGTCAGGCTCGTATCGTTCCCAAATCGAAGGATTACGGGGGTTGATTCTATTGAGGTGGATGCCGATCACCTCCATGGAATTGAATCAGTTACTCTCACAATCACTCCATCTAGCGGCGGTCCATTCACTTTGACCCAAACAGATAGGCAATGGGTAACTGACAGCAACTCCAGAACTACAGTGAAGGGAGCAAGTCTCTATCAGTTTGATGTTGATGCTTCTGACTATGCCAATGGAGCAGCTACAATTGCTGTTTCGGCTAAGCCCAAAGTCGGCACAGAGACTGAGATTACTAGCGTTTCGTATCCATACTTTTTTGACTCTGGCAATACCCAACCGAGTCGTTACGTTTATGTGAATCCCAATTCGACTGTCACTACAACATCTGCGACAGGAACGCCAGCATGGGACACGTTATTGACTGGCGGTACAAGTTCGGCAACAGCACGATATGTTTCGGCAAGTGGAGCCACATGGACGATAGCTGTTGTAAGCGGCACATTCACCGCTGGAGAAACTGTAACTTGGTCTGGGAACTCTGTCACCTTTTCAACAACGACATCAGCAATAGGCAACGATGGCACTGCTGTATCTTATAGCTCAGAAGGAGCAGCCTTAGCCGCTACGCCATTTGCGACTATGCAAGCAGCCATCAAAGAAGGCCAAAACTACAACAACTCGAATAACTCCCGTAACAATGCCGACGGTGTTATCTGTTGCCTTGCCGAGAGTCCGGAACACACTTATGGTGTGTATAACTTCTTCTACTTCCTCACAACAACGAATTACCCACCAGTCATTCGATCAGCAACGGGAGCGGACCCTACAAAAGTGGTCATTCGTCAGGATGGAACTGCTACAGATGGTATTCGAACAACCCTTGTTGAAATCCAAAATCTAACTGTTCACCCTCGTACTGCTGTGACTTTATTGGCCAATGTTGGTGGAGCGGGGTCACCCAAACTGTTCCTAAGTGAAGTCGATTTCACTGGAGTTGGACGGGCTACAAATTATACACCTGCGCCACAGGGAGGCTACGGCTGGTCAGAACAATGGTTGCGAAACTGCTCGATTTCTACTGCTAGAAGTGGCTTTCCCGGCAAGGATTTAGTTCGTGGCTGTAGCGTTGATACCATCGGACAACATGCTTTTGGTGGAAGTTTGGCAGTGGTGGATTGCGACGTGAACGACCTTGATCCAACTGGACTTGGTCTTAATGGAATAGTTTATGACTTTCCTGACGCAGACAACATCATTATCAACAATTTGAACGTTCAGTCGCTGGATGCAACGGCTCTTGGTTTTTATATTGAAGGATCTACTGTCAGTAATGTTGCTATACGTAACGTTGCAATAGTTGGCGGATACGGATTCTATGTTGATGATGGCACAAGCTCTGTCACATTCGATCATTTGCAGATGGAGAATATTACACTCACTGGCTCATTTGTTGGTGATTCATATATCGGAATATCCAGCACAATTCGCTTAACATCAGTTCGTGGTTTGTACTCTAGTAGCTACGATAATGCCGCTCAAGAGATTGCAACAGCCGCCTTCTCGTGGTGCCACTTCTTGTCCACAGATTCTCCGGGCTATGCTGCTCAAACTGGAGGAACAGAGGAAGATCTCTTCGGGAACAACTATGTGCCTCGTCAAGAAGCCGCTCTTTCAAATGTCGTGCCATTAGGAGCACGACATTTGAAGTATGATTTACTAGGCGAACAGTACGCTGCCATGGGGGCAATTGGCGCTTTTGAAGCAGAGCCCTTTACTGAGGGAGTATTGGCAGGTGGGTCTGCTATTGTTTCACCTGTTGGTATCACTGTCTCAGGTGGAGCAACATCAGGTGGAACTGCTACCTTATTGAAGGTCTCCAATGTCGCTGGATCTGGAGGGGCATTGGCAGGAGGAACTGCTAGTGTTTATGGGACCTCCAATGTGACTGTCTCCGGTGGTGCAGTGGCAGGTTCGGCCGCTACTGTTTCAAGAATCTCTAGCGTCACTGTCTCTGGTGGAGCAGTGGCAGGTGGGGCCGCAAGCGTTTCAAAAGTTCCTAGTATTACTGTCTCTGGTGGTGCAGTATCTGGCGGAACCGCCAGTGTTCTAAAAACCACAAACATCACTGTCTCTGGAGGTGCACTAGGGAGCGGATCAGAATCCGTGGCCACCACGCTGCTACATTCAGTGACTGGTGGGGCCTTGGCGGGTGGTGCCGTTAGCGTTTCAAAGATTCCTAGTATTACTGTCTCTGGAGGCGCACTAGGGAATGGATCAGAGTCCGTAACCGTCACGTTGCTGCATTCAGTTACTGGTGGAACTGTTTCTGGCGGAACTGGAATTGTCGTAACGAGACTCTCGGTGTCCTTTAACGGCGGGGGCCAAGTTGGCGGACAGGGTGCAATTGAGGGACGTGGTGATGTGTTCATCCCGTCGGCCGGAGCGTCATTCTCAGGTCAAGCCACGATTCAGGGCATTTTTGCTAAATCGACCAGCGGCGGACAAAGCATTAGTGGTCAGTCGCTGTTTGGTATCATCATAACCTCAATTGAATCTGCCGCAGGAGCAAAAGCGGCCGGCATCGCCGAAGCATTGTATTTTTCTGGAGCAATTGAAGGAGGCGTGACCCTTCAAGGACATGCTCGAATTCGTTTTGTGCAGGCTGTAGAGCCAATCGACACTCAGAGATCGTTCCGGTGTCAGACGGATACTCGCACACAGGCACAATGGAGACGGATGGCATCGCCCGGTGGCGGCACGGCCTTTGTTGCAGCAACCACGGTTTGTTCCAGCAAGACTTACGTTCAGAGCATCAGCCAGCAAGGTCGTAGCCAGTATCCGATTCTTCAAAAAGGAAGCCTCAGTAATGCAAAAAGCCACCAGCATCGAAGCTGGTGGCTTTCGGAACGCACTTAATCTCAATTCTTCTTCACTGGCGGTGGTACGTTGATCCTGACGGCATCAGGGATGTCCGTCCAGAGCGTCCCTACGCCAGCGTACAAGAGCTTAAGCTCGATGCTGTCCGGAATGCCGGTGGCGAAAATCCAGTTGTTGTAAGCGGCCGGAGTGCCGAACGCTTTAACGGCAACTGCGCCAAGGACCAGCGTAAGCCCTCCCACTCTGCGAGCTAAACTATTGTTGTCTGACACCGTAACTCCTTTACGTTTTTCGGACACTTATGCTGTAGAGCTTTTGCCCATGAGCAAATCGCACCTGAGAGCCATGATGGCACAATCGCATGTCGCCTTTGATAACAGGGTCAGTGAACGATTTCAAGCCGCTGGAGTTCATCTGGTTTGAGAAGATCTCCAACTCTTCTGTTTCTGTAATACAGACACAGGTGCCATTATCGAGCACTGTGAAATTCAAGCCGTTCGGCACGATATTGGGAGCAACTCGAACATCATACGAATCCCATGTCGCATCGAATCGGAAGACGTGACGGTCATATTCGCCCGTCGTCTCATCTAATGAAACGGTCATGAGAACGTTTCGATCAAACTTTGCGTCCAAAATCCTTCGGCCGAGCAATTCCTTGATCGCAATCTGGCGATGCTGCCGGCTCTCCGGAAATGCAGAGACGTACCGAGCCCCCATCATGTCCTGTACAGCCACGCCATGAAACAGTTCTGTGGCCTCAGGCATGATATTGGCAACGACGTGAGTCATCGGCGTGATCACATCCCCTTTTTCAAAGAACATGATTTCGTAGATGTGACTGAAGCTCTGAACATACAGCCGACCATCAGAGAACGTAATGTTGCGTGCAACGAGATCAAATGAAATCGGCTTTCCGGTGTGCAAATTCGATAACTGTAACCGGCCCTTGTCCACCCATGCCGCAATCGGCGTGGACTTAACTGGCGTGAAGCAGACTCGAAAGCGATCAGCCGGCCGAGTGGAAGGCTGGTTGCCCACGAAGATGGATGATTTCGTGACGGTAACCTCGTTGCCGCCCTTCGAATAGTAGCCAACGATCTGGGCCGCAAAGTCTCGAAGTTCAGTGATCGTGAAGTTGTTCGAACCAGCAATCTGCTGGATCTTGGCAGCGAACTTTGCAATCGCCTGAAACGTCTCAGGGGCCGGTAGACGCTTGCCTTCACAAAAGATGGCTCGATACCAAGACATGTAAGCACCGCTCTTACCGCCCGGCACGAAGTCCTCAAAGGGAAAGTAGACGGTTCCCATCGGAAACTTGGACTCAGGATCAAGCACAGAGATGCCAGCCGTCATCTGATCAACCATCAACGTCTTCACATTGGTGAACTTAGGATGACGACCCTTGAACGGGTGGATGGCCGTAAACAGGAGGAATGAAATGATGGCAAAGCTGTACCAGTCCGACTCATGGCTCCAGAGAGGGTAGCCAGCAGCATTGGTCGGACAGTTATAGTCCCGGATCGATGGCATGATCGCATCAGCCGGATAGCTCGGCGTCTGAAACGAATTGACGTCGATGAAGTAAGCGTTTGTGTGATCCTTCGTCACCATGTAGTTATATTCATTACCATCCACCTGAAGGTAGCCGGGCTTCGAGTGGATGTAGCGAATACCATCAGCAATCTGCCGAACAAGTTCTGACATAACGTCAGGAGTTACGCCTTCCCGCTCTCGATACGTCTTCGTTACGATCTGAGCAAGCGGAATCGAATCAGGCACAAGCCGCATCGTGTAGCCGACTTTCTTCTGTCGACTATCAAGAAGAATGTTCTCGGGATTGACGATCTTAGGATGGCTGAGAGCAGCGAGTTCTTGGAACTTGCCTTCTGGGATCATCTTGCCGGCATCACAGACCTTATACACCGTCTTGTCAACGATGTGGATAGCTCCCTCTCCCCCTTGGGCTTTGAAGTTGCCCTTGTCGAGTTGAACGATCTGACCTGTGCCTTGAACAGTGAACTTCGCCATGACTATGACCCCATCACAAATTGATAGACCTTGACGCCATCACTGCGTTTGTTGGTTTCTTTTTTGTCCAGATCAACGCCTTCAAAGAAAACGTGGTGGTGATCTTTGGTCAATCGGATCATCTCATTGGCGTAGCCAGCGAGTTCAAGCCATGTCGGGTTTTCAAGGAGCGGGCTGGCAAATGACTTTGAACTTTCACCGCCCCAAGTTGGGTTAGGCTCTGCTGCCAGAATGCAGGGGCCTTTGATGGCAACTTGATCGAGATTGTCTTGTGGAACTTCGTTCACGCTCTCATATGCGCTGTAGGAGACTAGATGCTTTGTACTCTTAAAGTGCTTCTTCAAATGTGCGGCGATCTTGGCACTCATTTGATTGTAGGCTTCTGAAAACGCTTTGGACGCTGCTGCACTCTCTTCTTCTGTAGGAAGCAAACGTGGTTTCTCAAGACCAAATGTTGTCGAGCCAGAAGCGTTGTTCCACGTTCTGAGGTTAGCCGCATATCGTCGGTGGCACTTTCCACATTCCAGCGTCACCGGCTGTGTGCAAGTTGGAGTTAGAACAATCTCCGTGAAGTTGACTGTATCAACCTTGACGTCGAGCGTCAGCGAGCATGGCTCAACCGACTTGTACCAGTCGCTGTTACAATTAGGGCACCTGACCGACATGACTAAACTCCGGTGTACAGATTGTTTCGCTTGATGTATTCGAACACGGTGGGACACACCATCGTGGACGCCTTGTGATAGTCTCCAGAGTGGATGGCTTCTCTCACGTCAGTTGAGGCCATGGATTCATTGCATTCAATGAATCTGTGCGGAGCCTCATGAAACCAGTGGAGTTTCTCCTCAAATCCTCCTCGGCCGCAGACGATAAACGGGTGCTCCTTGATCAACTGCTCTCCTCGGTCCCACTTCATGATGGCATTGGCGTTATCCATGCCGATGACGATGTGGAACTCGAACTGAGGGAACTTGGCCTTCAGCCGCTCCATCGTCTCATAAGTTGAACCATCCAGCTTGTTCGCTACCTCGAAGTCAAAAACGTACTTCCAGTCCTGCTGCCCGGCTGTGACGCTGAGGCTCAGCATATCAAGACGGTCATAAGCAGCCGCCATGTGCTTACCGAATCGATGATCCCAGCATGGCATCATCCAGATCGGCATCCCTGTCTCAAGATGAACCATGACGGCCACATTGTTGTGCGCAATCGTGACTGGATTGAATGCACCTCCAAAGAGGGCGATCTTAGTTCTCGACACAGTGGATGCCTCCAACCGACACGTCGTCGTAATTGTACCACCCCGCTCGCTGGAACGTGTCTGGTCTGTTCTGTTTGAATGCCCAGTTCCTCCGGGCGTTCAAAAAGCCGGGGCGAATGAGTGGAATCCGGAACATCATTTCAATTGCCGAGATCAAATTGACCGGCTCAACTCTCTTGTCTGTTTCAGACTGGATCTTTTTCATGAAGGACGTGATGCCATCACTGAGGATGTAACACGCCTTATATTCGCTTAACGGAAAAGAGCCTTTGAATGTCCAACCCTCGGGGTCAGTGAAGTCCAATGTGCCTGTGGTGGAAGTCTTGGTAGGATTACTCAGAGGTCCATTGTAAGTGTCTACCTGCACATGGCCACCAAACTGGTCCAGATATAGCCGCACATCATTGTGATCACCAGTGTAACTCAAGTAGAAAGGAGCGGCACGACCACTCGCTCCCCCCGGCAGGAACTCAAAGTGTTTGATGGTCCACGTGCCATCGTGCCGTTGGGCGGCAATGACTCCATCTCCTACCAACAACCACTCAAACGATTCTTCGATCTGTTGAACGATAATCAACGTGGCAGTTAGGCATCTTGGGTCAAGTTTCTTGAAATTCCTGAGCAGCAGGTTGGAGTTGACCAACACTGTGGTCAAAAACATGTATGTGCTACTGCGAAGATCAACGGTTTCGATAAATTCTTCCGCTGACTTGCAAAGGAATCGGGCACCCCAGTCCGATGAAATTGATGGCCCGCCACCGTTGCTGCAACCATCTGAAACGATGGCAAAGTTGGGGCCGGAAACAGCGTAGTCCTCGCACACTTCATGCGAGGACCCTTGCTGAAAGAACGCATCCGTGATGAGTTTACGAGGCATGAGCGACCATCTCCTTGAGAAGACGAATCTCTTCCATCCACATTGTTGGATCAACATCAGTCGGCATCCTCCAGTCACCACGAGGTGACAAGGAGATTGATCCAGCTTTCGGAGAATCAGGAACACAGGTTCTCTTAAACTGCTGTCCCAAGAATTTACCTAACGTCGTCTCCAATACGGTGACAAGTTCAAGATCTGTATACTTCTTGGAGAAGACAGCATGCTTCGCCAAATACAAAAGCTTGCTTGGCCGAACCCCGTTGCGGACGAAATTGGCCCAGAAGAACTCCTGAATCTCATACGGTCCAAGAACTCCTTCCGTCGACTGTTCAATCTCCCCTGTTGCAGATGGAGGGAGTAATTCAGGAGAGATCACTGTGTCAGCGATTGAGTTCAACTCAGTTTGTGCTGACCCAAATTGCGGCAGGTTTTGGGCAATATAACGAACCATCCACGCAACCAACGTCTTTGGCACAGAGCCGTTGACGTTGTACATGCTCATGTGATCGCCATTATAAGTGCACCAGCCAACAGCAAGCTCGCTCATGTCACCAGTCCCCAGCACAAAGCCATGAGACATCAGCAACGTTGTGCGAATTCGAGCCTGCACGTTTTCGAAGACGAGGTCTCCCTTCTTGCGCTGTTCTGGAGACAACTGTTTTAGCTTGGCCTCAAGCGTGCTGATCTGACCAACGTCTGAAGTCGGTAGCTGACTCAAATCAAGATCAATGCCGAAGGGTTTGTGCCCCATATCTCGGAACATGCGAATGCAAAGCGGGCGAATGTCTACCGTCTTCGTGGAGATTCCGAGCTTTTCCATCAACGTGGTTGCATTGCTCTTAGTCTTCTCAGTGGTGCCAAAGCCCGGCATTGTGATTCCAAGGATTCCCTTTGGCTCCATTTTCAAATTGCGAAAGGCTTCCACTGCCACCAAGAGAGCAAGTGTTGAGTCAAGTCCCCCGGAAACACCAATGACGATGCTTTTGGTCCCGACCTGCATTAATCGCTTGCTCAGGCCCCGTCGCTGAATATCAAAGATCTCAGCGCATCGAGCCTTTCGAGCACTGTCCGTCTTCGGCACGAAAGGAGTGCCATCAATGAAACGCTTGAGATCGTGAGGCACGGCCTTATTGCAGAACTCAAGATCATCAACTTTGACGATATCAAACTCCACACCACCGACCGCATTGGATGCTTCACCAAAGCTGCTAAGGCTGCGACGTTCGGTTTGAAGCTTCTCAACGTCAACATCAGCAGTCGTAAACCAGCCTTCAGTCACATCGACGTCCCAGCTTTTGCCATCGCCGACCCTTGTGCTCTCAGAGAGCAAAGTTCCATTCTCGGCAATGAGGCAATGACCTCCAAAAACTAGGTCGGTGGTTGATTCCAGAGGCCCGGCCGAGGCGTAAACGTAGGCGGCGACACAGCGAGCGGATTGATTCTTTACGAGATCAGTGCGATATTCGTTTTTTGCTGCCGTTTCATTGGAGGCTGACCCATTTACAAGAATTGTAGCACCGGCCATTGCTTGATGGCTCGACGGCGGAATCGGCATCCAGAGATCTTCGCATGTCTCGGCACCGACAAGAATCGTGTGCTCGAACATCGACAATTCAAACAACTGTCGAGCACCGAATGGAACCGTGTGAAAAGGGTTCTGATAGTAGATGGGCGTAGTCTTGCAGTTCGCACCCGACCGGAACCAGCGGCTTTCATAGAACTCGGCGTACGTTGGAATGTTGATCTTGGGCATAATCCCCAGTAACTTACCCTTCCAAATTGCAAGCATGCAGTTGTAAAGTTCGTTATCGAGCGGAACTGGTGCTCCGATAAAAGTCAGAATTGGCTTGTTCGACAAATAATCGCAGATCGTTGCCACGGCTGCCTTGCTCTGTTCAAGCAAGAGCGACTGACGAAACAAATCGCCGCATGTGTATCCAGTGACACAAAGCTCCGGGAAGACGGCGATGTCGCTGTCTTCAATCTTGCCCAGCATCTTGATGATGCCTTCTGCGTTTTTCGCAGGATTGGCAACAGCAACGGGCGGGGAGCATGCAGAAATGCGGACAAAGCCATAGCGGTTCATGCTGTCTTTTCCTTCCACATCTTCTGGAGATAGTAGACGACTTGGTTCACTGGAATCCAAGTCTTGGCGTTGGGTGTGCAGATATCGGCAGCCAACTCTCCAAGTGACTTCCAATACCAGCCTTCGCACTTCTTGGGCTCACGAGGCAGGATCATTTCCCTGCCCTTCTTGTCTTTTGTTACCTTGCCGCCGATGAGGTACTCGGCCACAAGGTAACACGTCGTGTAGATCTTTGACCCATCCTCTGACAAGATGTCATAGGTGGTGAACAGATCTTGACGATAGTTGTCGGGGCTGAAGACGTTGCAGGTGATTCCGGTCTCCTCAAAGACCTCTCGCTCACCACACGCCTTGAGCGTCTTGTCCGTGTAGTCAAGGTGTCCGCCCGGCAGAGCCCAGTAGCCAGCCCCATGTGAACCCTTTCGTTTGCCAACCAACACCTTGCCATTGTTCCAAACAATGACGCCGGTGCCGACTCTGACTATCGGCTCGGTGAGCTTGGGCCGGCTCTTGGCTTTGGATCGTTTCTTAGAGGGGGCCGCAATGTGCATATCACTTCTCGTCGAGAGGCTTATTGAAGAATGTCCACATGGCAACCCGGCGAGCATCAGCATCGCCAATCGCCTTGGAGGGGATATCAGACAGCTTCACTACAGGAACGCCGTTGCAACGGTCCATCTTGATGACCATGTTCAGGGCTTTCGATACTTCTCCCGGCACGGACATCTTTTCAAAGTCATTGGTCAGGTGAGTTCCAATGCCAGCAGTCGTAAAGATCTGCTTTCCGAAAGCATCATTGATCTTGATGGCAAGATCGATATCGAGTCCATCGCTCGGCACAAGAGCTTTGCTGATCGGCCGCATTCCCAGCGACTTGTAATGATCAATGAGGCGTTCGCCGAAGACGAATGGATCACCCGAGTCATGACGCACACCGTCATACATCCGAGCAAGCTGAGCGTCGAAGTCTCCCCAGAACGCTCCTGTTCCAAAGGTGTCTGGCAGTGCGATACCCAGACGGCCCTTGTAGACATCGTTCCATTTGTAGAGGGCCTGACGATTGGCGTGCCGGAGCCCTTCGAGAGCGCTGATGCCCATGACCCATTCATGGGCCATCGTACCAATGGGCTTCAAGCCAAGACGATGGGCGAGACACACATTGCTGGTGCCGCCAAAGACGTTCCTATAATTCGAAAGGCAGGAATCGACGATAGCCTGAACCTGAAAGGATCGCCGCCTCCGAGTGCCGAAATCTGAAAAATGAGCACCAGCACTGGTCATCATACGGCCCTTCTGGTGGGCCTCGTGAGCGATTAGCGGTTCATTGAAACTCCAATCGGTATCACAATGAATGAAGTAGAGTTCGGAGATCAGTGCCATCAAAGGCACTTCCCACAGAATGGTTCGCTCCCACGAGCCATTGATCTCCAGCGTCAGTTCGTTGTCATCAGTTAGGCCGACAGACACCTCTGACGGGTCAAACCGGAAGTTTCGGAGGTACTCAATGTAGTCGTCCGTCAGGTACGGACATGTCAGACTCAACCAGCGAGCTTCATCATTGGTCAATGCAAGCGTCTGCATAGCCACGATTTCGTCACTGAGGATCTTCACAAAGGCCGGTGTGAACTTGCCTTCCTTTCGCCGATTGCTGAACACGAACCTAGTCGGAATGGTCTTGAAGCCCCAGTCCGAAAGCAGAAACAAGACAGCCCGCTGCATTGTGAGCTTGTAGAGGTCCGTATCCAGAATGCTCTTGATGATCATCGACTTCTCCTAAGGATGCCCGATTGTACGAAACTCAGCCCAATTGTCCGGCTTCTTTCTCGACCAATTTGACAGGTTTTTCCAACCAAGGAGTCTCAAGGCCCATTGCTTGGAAGCCATCATGGCCAGTGCGATAGGTCACACGGATTGCCATCCAGATCGCCCTCAATTGCTCATAGAAGTGATGAAAGTAGAACTCGCCGGGTTGAGAGTTGGTCACAGGCCCATTGTCGGGCTGAGCCCCCATTCGACAATGTAGCTTGTAAATATACTTGGATTCGGCTTTTGGATCATTTCGAAGAATGATCGACTGAAGGTCATCGATGTCTTGCTTCGTGAAATTGCCGAGTTTTGAAAGAGTCTCGGCTGCCCGGTTGTAAGCACGCTGCTGCAACTGGAGTTCGTTGGAGATCTCCTTTCGTCCTTTCAGTTTGTCGAACTGAAAGGCTGTCGCAGCGATGGCTGGCGTGCCTGTGAGGACACAGACAATGCCCATCAGTCGCTGGAGCACGGATCGACGATTCATCTTAGATTCCTTTCCATTCAACAGGGTAAAAAGAAACGGGGGTGTTGTGGGACACCCCCGTTTCCGTCGAGTGAGCCCCTCAGAAAGTGAGGGACTGCGAAGGGCCACCTGAGCCAAGCATTTTGCTTTGGCTAGACACAGACCGAGAGATGAAGTTCGCCAGTTTGGAGAGCGTCTTCTGATCGGCGTTATCAAGAGGAACATACTGCGAGAAGCCAACATTCGCAGCAAATGCTTTCAGTTCGTTCTGGATGTCCTTGTTAGGATTGACCCCGATGAGGATCGTAACAAGGCTTTCCAGCTTTTCGCTGGAAATGGCATCAGCCAGAGCCTTCTTCACCGCCGCCTGAGTGAGAGTCGATCCCTGATCCTGACCATCAGTGAAGATGTAGAACAATCCATTGCAGAGGTACTGGAGCTTGCCCTGCTCTTCTGCGTAGTGGGTCAGTTCTTTGATGGCTCGTTCACAGGAATCGTACAACGTCGTACACCCGTGTGAGTGATAGACGCCGTCGTAGTCCTTCTCGTTGATCTTCGAGAGTTGCTTGAAGCCATGCACTTCCCGGAAGGTGGTTGAGAAGTGACAGTGGCGATAGATCAGGTTATCGACCCGAGGGCAATCTCGGAGCGATTTGATCACTTCGCCCATCGCTTTTTCCATGTCGGGGCCGAACTTCTCGGTCGACAGTGATTCATCAAGCAAGCCGAGCACAATGGTGTTCTCGTTACTCTGCAAGTCTTCGATGCGAGTTCCCGTGTAGCCATAATTGCCGCCCGGAATCTGGTAAGCGGCGAGAGGATCAGAATTCATGACAGTGTTCCTGAAACGTGTGGATGAAAGGATTTAGTTCAACCGAAGTGGTTGATCAGACCAAAAACTTGTCGGTGGTCGTGATCTGGGCTCCACGACGAGAAACTTCATCAAGGAACTCCTTCCGCCACTCCGAGAACTTGAATGGAGCACCCGGAATGTCTCCCACGGCAGCGGAGGCGTCTTCGAGGAACACGCTCTTCTTGACGAGATCTTCGAAGCCCGGCTGATTGAGAGCATCAAGAGCCGTGAACCGCAGGCAGTGTGATCCCGCCCAGCCACTCCAGACGATGATGTCAGCCTGATTGGCATCAGCGATGACATCTGTGTTCATCATCGTTTCCGGCCGGCAAGAGTCCGGCACATCAGCGATCAGGGCGCTGTAATGTTCAGTGAACATCCAGTGACCCTTCGTGATGAAGTCGATATACCAGTTGGTGGTAGCGCACCAACGGTCATAGGCTTCACGCAGCGGAGCATAGATCGTCTGGCCAACAGTGCCGATCTGACAGTGAACCGGCCAGAGAGTGAGCTTGGAGCGGCCTTTGGCTTCGAGTTGACGGACATACATGAGGGCCCATTCCTGAGACTTCATGGTCTGATTCTCGTAGAAGGCCACCGGGAACCGGGGCAGCAGCTTCTGCTGCTCAATGTCGCTCTCTTCCACGACTGTGAAAGGAGGCGGCGAAGATCCGTCCGGCGTCCGCCATGCAGTATGGTGGCTGCAATCATTGCGATGATGGCTGTCAAGCGAGGCTTTGATCCGGCGAAGTTTGTGGCCGAAAGTGTGATTCGGATCAGTCAGCCGGTCGATCATATTGGCCAACCGAACAGCTTCCTGATCGGCTCCGGCGACGTAGAGAGCCCCGTTGGGATCGCAGAAGTCAAACTGCCCATCAATGACGAAAAGATCAATTCGCTTCGACATCTGAATCTCCGAAGAAGGAAAGAGGTACGCCCATTTGTACGTCGCTCAACGGGAGTGTAAAGCAGAAATCTCCGCTTGTAAATCATCCCAGACATACTTTCTGGGCTAGTTCAAGACCAATGGCCCTAGATTCCAAGAATTGTAAACGCTGCATTCTGGGACACTCCTGAGGCTTCTGACGCCTCCACCTGCCAGATTTTGGGGCCGAAATCCTGACCGATCAACGAATTTCCGGACGAGCACCTAAATAAAAGTGCATCTCCCGCTTTGAAAGGAAATTTAGCCATGGGTTCAGTTAATAGGCCGCACATTACGAACGTTTTTGACATTCCACCCGATATCCTCGTTGAGTTTATCGGCAAGGGCTTCAAGATGAATCGAGGGCAAGCTCCGATCATGCTTGAGTTTGACTGCGGAAATGGTCTCGACTTCGATAATGCAGGCAGAGTTTGTATCGACGTCAAAATTGACCGTGAGAAATCAAGTGATCTTGAGGTTCTATCCAATATCTCGCTGGGATTTGATGGTGCCAAGTTCTATGTTATCAAGACATTCAACAAGTACCACCTCTGTCGCAATGGCCACGGATTGATCTTTGATATCGTGCATCTTGAAACGAGGGAAGAAACAGAATACGTGATCGGTACTGACTATGGTCACGTTTCAGCAATGGCCCGCTCAGAACGTTCGAGCGAACCATCTGCTCCTAACTTCTACAAGAAATAAGCATGAAGATTGGTATCATCGGCTGGTATGGACAGAATAACGTAGGTGATGAAGCATTCCGAGTGGTTTTTGAAGATTTATTCAAAGGCCACGAGCTTGTCTTTGTCCGGCCTCCAGCCGATTGTCCCCCTTGTGATATTGCAATTCTCGGGGGAGGTGCAGTCACAAGCCCGTTCTATCTTGAGAAATTGCCGGACTGCCCTCGTTATGCTATGGGCGTCGACATTGCCTATGCAAGCGAGATCAACCTCATCAAGGCTGCGAACTTCAAAGAGATCTATGTTCGCAGTCATTCAGATGCTGCCAAACTCCAAGAAGCAGGGCTTAACGCCCATTGGATTCCTGACTTGGCTTTCTATCTCCAACCAAGCGGTGCCGACATCTTGTCTAAGTACCGACAGTCTCCCAGTAAAAAAGCTATCGGTGTCTTTGTAACAGATTATGTGAACCCGGCTATCGACCGACCAGTAGACAAGTTCTCGGCCCGAGCAAATCAATTCATCGTTGGGATGGCTGCTGAACTGGATCGTTTGGCCGGCAAGGGGCATGAGATCCTTCTGGTTCCCTGCTCAACAGGTGGCTATGGAGATGATCGACGAATCAATCTGGATCTGGCAGCCTTCATGAAGTATCAGCCAACCAACATCCTAGAGACCATTGATCCACAAGAGATGGTGGACCTAATCTCTCAACTTGATGTTGCGGTCTGCATGCGGTTCCATTCTCACATCTTCGCAGAGATTACTGGAACTCCGTTTGTGAGCGTTGAGTTCACACGGAAAGTTGAGATGTTCCTTGAAGAACATCAACATCAAACCAAAACGGCTGTGAGGAAGCAGGCCGATGGTTTCTTTGATTTCACGAACTTCCAGCCGCTTGTTCAGACGTCTCTCAATGAAAAAAGCCGGAGCCACAACGTGGCATCCGGCTACAGGGAGACTATTCTTCAGATTAGAGACCAAGTGCTTCAAAGCTGGTTGCAATCACGTTCTTAAACTTCTCTGGCGAGCAGTCGTCAGCAACGTAATCGAATGCATTCTGTCGCAGCTTTTCCCATGTCGGCTTATCTTGGTATAACAGGATTGTCTTGGCAACAAACTCCTGAGGTGTATCACAAACCATGGCGACATCGTCATTAGTGAAGCCCAGTTGATTGCCCAGCAGTCTGGAGATCACACAAGGAATGCCGTGAGCCATCGCTTCATGGACCTTCCATGGAATGCCTGTAGCGAATCGAGTTGCTGCAACGAACACTCGCTGAGTCTGATACAAAGGAATCAGATCATTGACATGGCCCATCAGATTCACATGACCGAACTGGTTCTTGAGCAACCGAGTCGTGGAAGCTTCGCCTGTGACATTGAAATCACATTGCAGTTGTTCCCAAGCACTTGACCAGCAATTCTCCAGATAGTGCCAGAGGGCATCTTCATTGGAGGAATCTTCTTCAAGCTTACCGCCAACAAACATGAGATCCTTACGATCTTCGTATGGGGCTCCGGCCGGATTGATGTCAAGCGAGTGAGCCAGTTTTCTGACGAGCTTGACTCCATTCTCTTCAAGAATGGTTTTCTCGGTATCGTTGACGACCCAACACATATCCACCTGACGTGCGAGACCGATCTCATCGTAACGATAGGCCCAGCCCGGCAGTCGGCCCGTAATCGAAAGCTGAAGATCGTAACGACGGAACCAGAGTGCTTCGGTGTCGTAAATGATTTTGGAGTCTGGGAATAGTCGCTTGAGGATTGGGAGATGGTAGTGAACGTTATGTGGGCGAGACATAATCGTCACATCAACATGTTCCCCAGCATGAGCATCCAGATCACTCCAGACATTGATGCCGTATTGTTTCAAGAGATCGAGATCAAGCTCTGCGATGCTCTGCTTCAGAGTCGGAAAGAACAATACTTCGTGACCGAGCGAAATGAGGCTCATGAGGAGCCGATAGGCCCGAGGGAAACCAGCACCGAAATGCGGGTCCGGGACACGGTCGTCAACAATTAGAATACGCATATCCTAACAGAGGGTCCATCAAAGAAAAAGCCTCCGAAAAATTTCGGAGGCTTTTTCTTTCAGTGCAGTTCGATCCAGTCGGCTATCTCGTTCAGCATATCAGGCATAAGAACTGCCTCCTGCTTTGTAAGACGTCGCAGATATCCTGCATGATCCGGCTTCGCAGGTTCCAATTGAGGTTCTCCAGCTTCTGGAGCCAGAATGGGCTCTGCCTTATACAAAATCACCTCAGTGCGGTTTGCGATCTGGGTCAGAGGCGGGAAGTCCTCTGCCACAATCACAGGCCGCTTGACCGAAAGATCCTTATACTTGTGGAGGTAGTGCTCCGCTGGCAATTCGGACAGTTCGGTGGCCGTCACTTGCCGGCTGATCATCTTGCGACGAACATAGGTTCCTCTCTTGAAGAACGTCGGATAGTCATTCCAGTTGATGCCCTTGGAGAAAAGCATTTCCTGAAGTTGATACCTGTTCTTGTTCTGGCACTCCCTGTGAGAGAAATTCGCTTGAGCGGCCATTGAAACCGAGTTTCGTGTTGCATCTTTCTCACGCCAGATGAGGCAGTTGACTGCTTCCACATCGCTGGGCACTTGGAAGATACGACAATCGAAGAGTGGGCTTTGATTGGCCTTCTCTGGCAGATATGTTGCCAGATTCTTGTTGAAGAACACTGACGTCATTGAAGACAGAATCGAGTTCATCTTCTGCAACTTGCCAGCGAAGAAGATCTCAGACCCCCACTCCTCAGCCAACCAAACAAGGCTGATCTCGTCACTTTGGGTGTAGCCGCAGCGAGCGTTTGTTTCGTTAACCAGAAACTTGGTGGTCTCGACCATCAGATTGGCCATACCTTCATCGTATGGCCTCTTGAGCCCTTTCGTGAAGTTATGGAACGACCGTCCATCCAATCGTGCAATAACAGGCACCATTGGCATGAAGGTCTGGTTTGTGGCTCGCTCCTCGTACCACTTCATGCGGTCTCCGAGTGCGTCTTTCTTGGTCATCATCAGTGATCCTCCGTCTCATTCTCATTTCGGCGATCATGGTAATCAGCCGAGATGTATTTCAAAATTGCCCTGCCTCCCATGATCGGATCGAAGCGTTCTTTGGCTGGGCGAATCACGATTCCTTCCCGGCCTTTGAAGCTCTCCCGAATCTGATCGGCTGCACAGATCGTTGTCGGGCCATCAACGAACTGGTTGGCGATTGTCAGTGAGTAAGGACCTCGGTACAACACGGGGACATATTCAATATCCCTTGCTTTCACAAAGGCCGTCACTTCATGGGAATCGAGGTACTGCCCATCGATGGCGATATCAAAGACCCTGAAAGCAAGGCTGGATTGCCCATACTTCATGTCTTGAACACCGGCTCCGAAGATCTCACCAAACAGGATGACTCCGTGTGTGGCTCCTCGGAGATCTTTCAGCATGTGCAGCAAAGCTTTGACATTCGCATTGACAGGCCACCAGTAACGGCTGGGCTTGTCATTGGCGTCAATTTCCTTGCGGCGCACGGCGTGAGATCCGGCAACAACTTCCCATCTTGGAAGCCCATCCTCGCCCGGAATCATCACCAATCCAATCCGACAGTTTGTGCCATGGATCTTCTCGGTGATCGTGACTTCCTCACCAGCCTTGAAGACATCCGGGAAATTCCCGAGATGCTCAATATTGGTGTAAGCGTGGAAGGCCGCAATTGGAGCCGCAGCATCTCCATCGCTCGCCTTGAGCGGTGGCTCGTACTTCGTGACACCGAAGTGATCCACGAGGTTCACGCCGACGTCCCAGTTTGGATCATCCAAATCTTGGACCATTCCAAAGGAAGCGACTCCACGGAACCGGGAAGCTCGAATTCGCAGCTTTTCTGGCTCGTTGGGAATCGGCGTGCAATACTTGGCAACACCCCATCGTACAGCCAACGCTTTGGGAACAATAGAATCTGGCGGGAAGTAGACGACCTTGTCGCCCACCTTGTAGTGCCCTTTGGAAGCAATACACCACCAGCCCTTGGCCCGAACCCGCTCTAAGCGATCAGCGTTTCCGTGTGGTTGAATCTCATCAATCGTGCAAACATCAACAATCAAACTGGACATCCATGTCCTCCTCGTGTTTTATTTGATCCCTCTGATCGCCTCGGCAACAGCTTCGCCGGCTGATTGCAGCTTCTTGATGAATGGCTCAAAGGTCTGCGAAACCTTTTCCACAGCCCGATTTACAACATCATCAATGGCTGCCTGAACCTTCGTATGGTCAAACAAGACATCTGTTTCCGCAACAGGTTCAGGCTTCGGGGCCGCTTCCTTCTGGAACTGCTGCATCAGTTCTTCGAGATGTTCCAAGGTGTACACAGTGATACTGCGCATCGGTCGAAGATCGTCCTTTTGAACGCCAACGAGCTTTTTGTAAGCATCCGAACCATCGCCGTAGCTTCTGCCAAGATGAATGAGAACCCCTCCAGCGAATGTGGCAACCATGTCTTTGCTCCTAATTAGAAGCCAACATGTTATACTACATCCATTGGAGGGGTCAATATGTGTTAGTTTTGGCCAGAAACTTAGCCAACAATAACAAAGCCGTCTGGCTGTTCATTTAGAAGAACATCCGGCTTCGATTCATCGTTTCGCTCATTCAGCTTTTGGGCTGGAGCCCCGTTGCTGTCCACAACATGCTCAATCTTGCCATGCTGCGTTACCGTGTCTGGTTGGTCTAGGATCAGTTTGTCTGACATGTTAGTGTTTGCCTCATTGAGTTCTTGGAGTTCTTGATTTTGCTCGGACTCAGGGGATTGAAGCTCTTTGACGAGACGCAACAGGCCAGTTTTAACAAACTGCATGTAGTAGTTATCGCCTTGGAATTCCTTACCTTTGTCCACAATGCGGATTCCGCTCTTTGTGGGACGTGGCAGCGTAAGGTCGCCTCCACTGTTGTTACGGAAGAGGTAAAGTCCCTCACCATGCAAAGCATTGGCGAGAATCTCTTTGCGAACTTCCTTCTTCTCATATTTGTTGAATTTGCGATATTTCATTCAAAACCCCTTTGACTCGAAAAGTTACCTTAACTATAGTATCCAGCCCGCTATTAATTTTCGCTTGGAGCAACGCAATGAGCAGCGCAAAAAACCAGAATCAGAAGCCGAAGAAGTGGACCGAGGTTTATCCCTACGGTACCAATGAGGGAGCAGAGGAAGCTAAAGTCTTCCGAGCCCTAGCCCGACACCCAAAGTGGTCGTGGCGAAGTGTTGCCTCTATTATGTCAGAGACTGGCCTGACTCGGCAGCGGGTCGAAGAGATCATCAACAAGTACGCCAAGAAGTGCAATCCGCCTCTTATCTATGGCAAGTCGGCTTCTGACGGCACGAACTGGGCCTACTGGGAACGTGTTCCCGAAGTCCTTGAAAAGGACGAACGCAAGATCAGCACCAAGGACAAGGACAACCGCATCGACTCACAGATGGCCGACTTCGTAGGCAATCTGTCGTCGGCCGGCGTCAAGAACTAAGAGACCAAGGTCTCATGAAATAAAAAAGTCCCCATCACTGGGGACTTTTTTATTGAACACCTGCCGGTTGGGTGATTGGGTATTCAGGACCATCACGCCGGCCTATGAGTGTATTACAGTGGTGAAGAACCTGCACCCTTGACCATCTTCTTGCCTTTGGCGTTCTTCAGATCAAGGTAGGCAGTTGCCGACGTTGGAGCGAAGTAAGCGTCCGGATACTGCGAGCGAACATAGCCATCTGGATACTGGCCACGGATGCCCGAGCGATGTGTGTTCTCGTCCGTCGTTGGGAGTGTCAGGCTCTTCGATTGGCACCAGCTAATGAAATCAAGCATTTGTTTCCTCTTTCAAGACCGATTTTTGCTTAAACTTATATAGTCTTCGGGTTGCTTTTTTCCCGAAAGCCAAATACGTTTCGCAAATCCTAATAGGCACTGAGCCATGCAAGTCAGAGATATCGAACTAGAGCCGATCACGGTTGACGTGGGCGACGAGTTGTCTAACACCTTCTACAGGGCCTGTGAGTTCTGTGATAAGGTAGTTAGAATCCAGCCGTCAAATTTCCGCTCATGTTTGAACTTGAGTCGGGATAGTTTCTTCTGTCCGTTCTGCCTGCGAAACGACTTCCACTACAAGTCGTCCCGGAACGTCCTGATCATGTCCTTCCGAGGCATCATCGGATACTACTACTATCGCCAGTACGGCAACACGAACAAAGCGAACCGCCTGTACTACAGCGAGATCGAGACAATGATCCTTCGTCATGAGCGGATCGGTCTCCAAAGTCCTGTGTTCTCCTACGACCCGATCACGTTCCTTTGGTTCATCGACTTCAACCGAATTGGAACCGATGTCCGGAAGGCCCCCTTTTGTGAGGTCCAAGAGCTTGTCCGCAGCCTGTTCGAATGCTTTGAAGTTCAGAAGCACTTCTACGTTCAGGGTGAAACAATGATCTGGGATAAGTTCAACAACGCTGTTGAGGTCTTCTACCGAGAGCGGAAGCGTCCCCAGAACCGTCGCATGCTGATCCCCACAGTTCAGGGCTGCTTCAATGTCACCAATGAGCAGGAAGACTTCTTGGAGCAGACACGAAGTTTCACAAAGTCCTGCTTTACGCTGAAATAGTGTTGAACTAAGTTGGCTCCTTGTATAAGATGCGATCTTCGCCCAAGATGGGCAATTGCTATAACAAGGAGAAAAACATGGCAACACTGACGGTCACCGTGAAGCAGAAGGCTCTTCCAACTGGCGTAGGCTACGAAGGGAGCTTCCGGCTTCCAAGTGCCACCGCCGCAAAGCTTGCTCGCAAGGACGGCAAGACAGTATTCCCCAACCGTGGGTCTCTGTCGCAAGCAGCCAATCGCTTTGTTAAGTTGATTGGGTGGTCAGACGCTGTTCTGATCGGACCAACCCAGAAGACACCAGCTAAGTCGTAAGCTGGAACAAAATAAGCCGGGCATGCCCGGCTTATTTTGTTATGTGTGCTTCAGAATGGCATCGTAGGCCACCAGACGCTCCCAGCCTTCTTTGTCCTTGAGTAAAGCTTTCGCCGTCTCTATGAACTCCGTATCGCCCTGATTCTCTTTGTCGCTCATCAGACAAAAGACACGACCTTTGTAGATGCTGAGCATTTTCTCAATTGCCCAGCCGTCAATCAACATCTGCTTCATACGACCGCTGAACTCTAAATCTGTGTGGCACGCCAGCCCCGGAATTGAGACAGCCAGCCGACGACCCTTCTTATTCAACGCTTTGAAGATCTGATGATCGTGGGGGTGATTCTCAGCAGTAAATTCCTGCCAGATATCAAGATCTTCTTTCAGACTTGCTGCCGTCGTCGCAAATGTCATGCAGGTGCTGATCGTGTATCGCCAATGAGTCGAAGCCGTTTTGATCACCTTCGAGGTCTCACCGCCATTGTACATGCGAGTGTACTTGTCCGGATGATCATAGAGGGTTACATACTCGGCTCGCTTGAGACCCTCCTCAATGGCCTTCTGTGCCAATGGCTGATGAAGGTAATCGTCCTCACAAAAGTAAATCGGCTCTTTTGGATCAAGGGATTTCTTCTGGAGGACTTTATCGATAGCGAACCTCAACGAACCCGCATTGCCGAGTGAGGTCTCTTCAACTGTGATACCTTCTCCATGAACTAGGTCCAAAGTTTCGGCGTCACAGTTATCTGCAATGACAGTTAGCTGTCCATCATCAATCAGATTCTCGAAAGTCTCATAAAAGTTCCAATAGCAAGCTTGCTTTGTTGCCCCGATGAGCTTCGCCTTCTCGTAGCTCTTACTGCTGATTCGGTAGAACAGTTTCATGTAGCTCCTTCGTGATTCGCTCGAACACGTCGCTCCACTTGTCTCTCTCAGTCTGGCGGAAGAGCTTCATGGAGTCATACCATGGAGTCGTGCTGCCTTCGAGAGTCCAACGCCAGTCAGGGTTGTATGGAAGAGCGACCCACACCGGCTTGCCCATAGCTCCTGCCAAGTGAGCAATGGCGGTATCGCAACAAATCACCATGTCGAGCCCGGCCAGAATCGTGCATGTATCCTCAAAGGACTGAATCATCTTCGTGAGATCTACAAGCTTCAGATCCTCACAGCCCTCGCAGTAATCCACGAAGCCGCTGTCGCCTTGGAACTTCTCACTGCACGGATCATTGACATCAGCGTTGTCGCTGCTCATGTTTCTGTAAGTGACTCCGTACTGGCGAGGCCGGAGGTCCATCTGCAAGCTGAATGCTCGCACGCCGGGCGTTTCGATGATCCCTCTAAAGTGCTTCAAAGGAATCGATCTCTTGCGATCATGAGGGTGAGCAGGACTGCCGGCCCAGATGAGTCCGATATTGAACGTTCCCTTGTACTCTTCCTTGATGTAATCCTTGAAAGCCAGCGTTGTAGGAACAACATATGGCGAACCGTCAAGTTGATCGACATCCAAGAGATAAGGGAAACTCATCATCGAGAACTGGAGATCGTAAGGCGGGAATTGTTCCTTGGATGGATTGACAATGTCCTTGTTGGTCGTTTCATCAACTCCCTCAATTCTCTTGATCACTGAGTCCAGTGAGAGCGGGCAGTGAACAATAACATGAGCCCCACGAGCCTTGAGTTGCTTGCAATAACGTGAGAACTGGAGAATGTCGCCAAGGCCCTGCTCTCCGTAGATCAGGACTCGCTTGCCATTCACATCGGCTTTGCCGTCCCAGAGCTTTTCGGGATCATAAGCCTCATGGTAGAATTTCATCTGGGGATAATACCAGAACCGCCACTCGTAAGCAGCAAACCCCTTCTTCCAATCACCCTTCAGGTGGTAAGCAAAGGCCAGATCCACGTAACCGGCTGCGTACTCGGGATCGAGGCGAACAGAGTTGGCAAAGCACTCTTCAGCATTGGCGATATCTTTCATTTCGCCATAGATGCCGCCCAGATTGAGCCAGAGTTGTGGTTGTGGACTAACAGCAATAGCCTCACGCAGATACTTGACAGCGTTCTCGTAATCGCCAAGGCCACGATACTGGAGGCCCAGATTGTTCTTGAACAAGAATTGATCGGGAGCCAAGTCCATGGCTTTCGTGATAGCTTCAATTGCACGGTCGTACTGACCTAGACCGCCATAAGATAGACCGAGATTGTTCCAATTGTCGGCACATGTTGGATCTAGTTCAAGAGCCGTCTGAATGATCTCAACAGCCTCTGCATTCTCACCCATCCGGTGCTTGCAGAGACCAAGAAGCTGAAGTCCGCCCAGATGTTCTGGGTCACATTTCAGAAGCTGCTTCAAGATCACTTCAGAAACTTGAGGCTTCGAAGAAAGCAGTTCACCTGCCTTCTCAAGAGCACCTTCCATGATATCAGTAAATCGTGCAACTTGGTCATTAGCTTCAGTGGCTTCCTGAACGATCTTGCCAACCTGTGCTGTCATCTCTTTATCTTCCAACTGCGTCATTTTCGATCCTTTCGGCCATACATATCAAAGTAGAGTGTTCCATCACTCATTCTGAGCCTTCAGGGAGACAATCATGGGTTGCGGATGTGGAAAAAAAGGATCGGTTCCTCGCCGGCCAACATTGAGACCAAGCATTGGGCCTCAGTCCGTTCGTGGAGGACAAGCAGCCGGGGCAACACCAACACAGCTTCGGGCTTTAGGAATGCAAGCCGCAACATCGGCATCAGACACCCGTCACATGACGGAAGAGCGTCGAAAGATCATGAAAATGAAGAGAGAAGCCGTAAGAAAACGGCTCGGTAAGTAATAGAAAAGGCCAGCAATTGCTGGCCTTTTTGCTTTAACCTACCGTCTTGGCTTCTTCGTTGTCCCATGTTAGGGTTGAGGATGGAGCCCCTTCAGCATCCAGCAACATCGCAGTGGGGTCCAACAGATTTGGATTCTTGACCGGATCATGCCAGTCAGTGAAATCTCTGGTCCCATGTTTGTAGAGTTCGAGGTGCAACATTGATGTGCTGTGTCCCGGAATATCCTTCCGCAAGCGATCTTCAAACAAAACCCGCTTCACATATCCAACCTTCTGGCCTCTGTGAATTCTATCACCAACCTTCAATTCAGAAGGCTTGTGCAGTTCGCCATAGTTTACGACGCCAGAGGCTCCTTCAACCATAACTCCCCATGTGTCTTCCCACCATTTGTGGCCGACGTCCTTGCCAGTAAACTGTTCGATGTGGACAACTTCGCCACCCTCGACAGCAAAAACGTGCTGATTCTCGCTTGCGTAGAGATCAACGCCTGTATGATGATTCTTTCTTCGCTGAAAGCCAAAGGCTCCCGGATGGTGATTGATTGGAATGCCCGGACAACGAGTAAGAGGGAAATACCATCGAATACGATTTCGAACAAACTGGGCGATCCAGTCAACGGGAGCCATAGCTCCCATGCCGACATCGCTGCAAGCCAACTTCTTACACACGGGATCGATCACGTGAACGTTTCGGCTATGGCTCTCAATGGCATCTAGATGCTTGGCTGTAACAGGATGTTCCCACATCAACGTATTCATGGCCGGCGCAACGATGACCGGTCTCGTGAAGTCCCACGCCCGATAGACACACGTCAACAAATTGTCACAGATTCCATTAGCCAGCTTGGCAAGAGTGTTTGCGTCAAGCGGAGCAATGACGAGACAACTCGCCCAACGGCGCAGTTCAATGTGAAGAATTGGGTCGCCCAAATTGTAGACTTCTGGCCATTCAGCTTGATCGGTATGGACGGGAGCCAGAGGTTGAACTGGATCTCGAAGCTTAAGTTGATCAATGAAATAGCTACCAGCTTTCGTAGCGGCAATTTGAACGTTCCCAAAAGCCGAAAGAGCCTTGACAAGATCTGTAGTCTTGATGGCTGCGACGGACCCCGTAACGCCTAAAAGGATGTTAGTTGCCATTGGGTCGCTTCTCCCGAAAGACATGAATACTCTCTGCCCGTTCGACGACAGAGGTGGCCTGTTCTTTGGTGACGTGCTGGACCTTGCCGTAAGCGTACGAAGATTCCTTGCTGACGATGTACAATTCGTGATTGCCCCTCTTCAGCGACATCAAATCATTGGCAACAACGAGATCACAGTCGTTGGTCTCAATCGAAGCCAAAGCTGCCTCAATGAGATCTTCGCTGGACACGTCAACAAGCAGTTTGAATCCAATCAGAATGGCTTCAGGAGCCCAAGCCCGAACCTTGGAGATGATCTTCTCGGCAGGCTTCAACTGAATTGTAAGATCTTTGCCTGAGCGAACCTTTGTTTGACTGGAGTCAGTGATGTAATCACTGACGGCTGCTGCAAGCACAATAACGTCCGGCTTCTGCTCAGCGATATCACGCTCAAGCAAAGAGGCGTAATCGTCATAGTTTCTGTATCGGGTCTCCGAGTACAGCTTTTCCTTGTGTGCCCAATTGCAAAAGACTTGAAGATTCGTGAGCCGCTCAATCTCCGGATCAACACTCCAGAGTTTCTGTCGCCGCTGATGAAGGTCGACCTTGAATTCAAAGGGACCAACAGAATCTTCACCAGCGAAATAATGGACAGCGTGTCGTTGTCGCAGGGCCTCGACTGCAATCTTGGAGCCAAACGTGCCCCGACTCATGTTGGTGATGTCCCTGACGGGATCAATTGGGACCTTCGTGCCCCCACTGGTGATAAGAAATTTCACGACAACTCCTTCTGTCATCCCAAATAATAGAGAGGCAGAAGGACGTTGTCAATGACATTAAACTTCGGCTGGGAAGCCTTGCTGTAATCCGAGAACGATTGAGTGTAATGGTCACGGGCCCGGCGCTGTTGTTCGGCCCCAATCTCCTCACCCCGCAGCCCTTGTTTCATCAGTTCTTCTCCACTGATCTGTGGAGGAACATATGATCTCAAGTGCTGAATTCTCTGAATCCGTGGCTGATCCTCTGGCATCATGTTGTTACCAAGGATCTGAGACAGGTCCTGAAGATCTTGCCGCATCTCAGCAGTCATCTGCTCATTTGCAGAGATCTCCTCCGGGCTCAACGAGGTCTTCTTCTTACCCGGCCGGATCAATCGTCGATCTCGGTGCTTCACCATCGCCACAGCGTTCTCGGTTCCCATACTCATGGCATCAATCAGGAACTGAACAGGCTCGCTGATCTCATTGGGGTACTTCAAAGCATTCAAGTGCTGGCTGACGTTCTGATTGTTTCGCAACAACCACGCCAACACAACACGAGGGTTCTTGAGATTCCCAAGTCGATCAACAGTCGAAACATCGACGTTGAGCTTCGGAAACACGGACTCCAAGAGGCCGAGTTCTGAATAGTTCTTGATGTACGCCGCAGTATTCAATGACTGCTTGAGGCCAGCGAGGAACTCCATCTCGATTCTCTCAGCGGTAATTCCACTGTGATCATACAAATTACGGAACTTGGCAACGGCGGCTTTGGTTTGGTTATCCAAAGATCCGTTGATGCTGCCGGCATTGAATCGAGAGAAAAACCGGACGAGACGAAGGATGCGAAGTTTGTCCTCATCCAATCGTTCGGCCGGATTGCCGACCATACGAGCAGCCTTGTTGCGAACATCTTCGATCCCTTGGCCACTTGGATTGAAATCCAAGATGACGCCCTTCTCGAAGTCGTAGTATAGGTTGTTGATAGTCAGATCTCGACGCATGGCATCGTCATGGACGGTTCCACGTTCGGTTTTCTCTGGCCTTCGACCGTCAGCAATGCCGATGTCCTTGCGGAAGGGAGCAATCTCAAAGGTTTCACTTCCTTGAACGCTGGCAAAGACAACACCGAAGGTATCGACGCTCTCCTTTTCCTTAACACGGATGCCCAACTTCTGGGCGTAAGGAGATCGCAACCGCTCCAGAATCTCTTCTTCGGAGAGATTCGAGGTCAGATCAACGTCTTTGGGTTTGTAGGAGGTCGACTTATCGCCATGGAATTGGTGGAACAAGTAATCTCGAACGGCACCGCCAACAATATAGATCTGCACGTTCGGGTCTCCCTGCTTCAAAGCATCAGAGAGAGTCCTCACTTGAGATGGGACAGGAATATTGGCTGGAATGGAAACAGGTTGCATTGCTTCGTTTTCGAGGAACGCTCGAAACCCTTCTGGTATCAGTCTTGCAATCTCTTCTTGTCCCAGTTGAGGGAACTTGTTCTTCAATGAAGAGAGCCGTTGATTATAAGGCAACCCCTTGCTCTTAAGCAATGCGGCAAACTCTTCAGGAGATCCTTGGAAGCCAGTGCTCTGACGAGCCATATTGGCAGTTCGTTGCCGAGACTTCTCAGCCGACAGTCCAAGACTTCGAGCATTCTTTGCGACAGTCGCAACAATAGTGTCTTCTGGCTTACGGCCCATCTTGTCGGCCCACATCAGGATCAACAACAATTTCATCTCTTCAGTTGGCTTCACCTGTCCATTATCAAAGTGCTGGGATACGAATGGCCGGGAGAAGCCTTGCCCAGAAGAGAAGTTCATGTGATTCTGAATCAAGAAGTCAAGCAAAGGCTCGTGCTTCTTAAAGAACTCAACAGTTTGAGGTGGTGCAGACTGTCCTAATTGGGAAACAAGGGGCTGATAGTGCTGTGGGCTCTCGTGGCCAATGGCTTGGATCTTGCCCTGACCACCGTTCTGCCATGGATTACCATCAATGGTGGTTGCGGTAGCCTTGCCAACATCATGGAGCCAAGCAGCCATGGCCAGAATCTGTTCTTCCTCAGGACTCACAGAGAAATCCATTTGGGCCAGAATCTGACCAATTTCAGGATTCTGTTTCAACGAATTCAGTTCTTGAACCGCCTTTGGTATCGAGCGGCGAACCAACCGAACATGAGTCAGAACGTCACCCTCGGGATGGTGATCAGGATCTTGCGGAACGCCGGACAGCAATTTGCTGTAGTCCTGAGCTAACTGGCGGCGGCTCTCAACAAATTGTTTCCAAGTCTTCATGACTCTATCTACTCTTCGCCCATATTAATCTGAGGTTGCCGATTCGGCCGTTGCCAGTTACCGCCATGAATCGGCTGATTCAGCAACGGGTTGCTGAAGTCGATGAGCATGGTATGATCTTCTTCGTACCAGCGGTACAGTAACTGGGTGGGAATGGGGCCTTTTCTCTGACGGATCTCACAAACAGCCAGCTTTTTGCCGGCTTGATCTGTGATCACGTAGCCGTCAACCTGCCGAGTGGCCTTGTTGATTACTGTCGTGTAGACGATGACCTTTCCCATGGCGTCCTTCTGAGGACACGAAACGAGCAACGAGGGTTCGGTCTCCACAAAGGTGGCCGTTTCAAGATTCATTTTCTCAAAGCCAAGGGAGCTTCGCAGCAAGAGGGGGTTGAATGGAGTTTTGAGCCGAGTCTTGTGGAAGTCTTCGTAAGTGGCCCAGTAGAGTCCGGGATCTCTGTCCCTCTTTGACCAATACCAGTAGATGGTGGCATTCGCTCCCAAGTCAATCTCGGAGCCCAAAATGGATCGCATAGTGAACCGGAAGTTCTTTGGCTTCTCGTAAGCCATGAAGCCCGACAAGCGAATAGCTCGACCGTTCTCCCAGACCTTAACGCTAACGTCATTGCAGATGAACGATTTAACAGATTCGTTCTGAGCATTCACATACGTTGCAAGTTCTGGGATTTTGTTTTGAGGCAACGGCGTTATCGGAGCATCGTAATGATCAACGATTGTTGATTGCGGTGGCTCGACCTTCGTGTTTAATAGAAACAGAAACACAACAGGATTGACGATTAGCAGGATCAAACACAGCTTTTTCAACATAGGGCTCCTTCATTCATCTATGAAAAAACCTCCTGCACCACAAAGATGGTACAAGAGGTCTTATTTTTCAACTTGAAATCAGACGTTAAAATCCGATATCAATTTTCACTTGCAAGTGTGAACTTCGGAGTGATGTTCAAAACGTCGCCGTTTGCCAGCACACGGGAGGTGCTGAAGCGTTCTGCCCACATAACCTTGGCAGAAGACGAGCCCTGAACCCAGTAACCGTAAACGGTGTTACCAGTCGTACCGCAGGTCCACGACTGTGGCGAGGTACCGTAGGAGCTTTCGGCCTTGTTCGAAACCGTAACAGCCGAGTTCCAGTTCGTACGGGTAAGAGTACGAGCAGCGTAACCCGTGAAGTCAGCTTCCGTGAACGAGCCCGGAGCCGTTGCAGCGGCTGGGGTGGTATCGCTCTTGAAGAGCTTCAAGATATAGTTTTCGTTCGTTGAAAGGGCCAGCTTGAGCATGATGTCAAGCAGACGAATTTCGCCCTGATCTGGTACTACTAGTGCCATGTTTGTGTGTCTCCGAAAAAAGAAATTTCTTGAGGCACCAACATGATGCCGTCGAATCTTATCTATGCGAATAGATAAGATTTTTGAAACTTCCAGTGCTAAATTATACTTGGAAAGTAGGTGTCATGATTCCAAGCAAAGACGAGATCGAGCCATTCAAGGATGACAGAAAATCTGCGGCTACCAAGTTTGATGTCAGCGAGAAGACCATTGTAAACTGGTTGAAGAGGTATGGGCTCTACGAACCAAAGGCGAACTTTGGTTGCAATAAGTTGAACATGGAGAAGGCTATTGAAATCCGAAGGCTTCATGCCAATGGAGTCCCAATGAAAGATCTAGCAACCAAGTATGATGTCACCTTTTCCACGATCAGCCGGATCATCCATAACTTGATCTATCATCACACGACTGATATTGCGGAAGTGACCGTTGTGTACAACCCCGTAATGAAGCCGACGTCGCTAACCGCCCTGATTGTGGCAGGTAACCTCGTTGAATACAAACAGTAGCCTTTGGTAAAAGTGCAATACTATCTTCTCTTGCTGATGTTCCGCCTTTCTTGCGTTGAGCTTTGAAATAAACTGGCTTCGGGCACTTAAGTTTTGGTTTTGGGTAATCCACATGACAACGATCTCGACAGATCTCGTATGGTTGGACTTTACAAACGGACTCTCCCACAAAGTCAACCAAGATCGCATTGGTGCTTGCGGCAAAGTAACCACCGAGGCCGCAACGGGCCTCACCACGCATTCTGACTCGACCAGAACTATTGGCATTGAAGTTAATGTTTGTTGGGATGCTATTGTTCCCAGAGGGAGTCAGAGATCCCGATGCCTCTGCAACGAATCCATAAACGCTCCGTGAAGATCCTCCAGTTATGAGAGGGGTCGTATCGCTCTGAGCAGAGAAGAAACCTAGTCCAGTGACATTTGCTTGGCTGGTTGTGGAAACCGAGCCACTGGCTGAGATGTGATAAGCAGACTGTGAAACCTGCCCAATGCCACCACCAAAAGCTCCTGCTGAATCAACGGCAAAAGCTTTGTTGATTGATGTAAGAGCTTTTGGTGCAACTTTGGCGACTCCATCTCCTGTTGGCACAAGGAATTGTTGAGTCTGTCTTGAAACGCCAGCAATACCTACGCCACCTGAGATTGGTGGTTGAATTGAGTATTGTCCAAATTTGCCAGCAAGGCTTGTTCCAGCCGATTGAACGCCCAAGTTGTAAATGACGGCTGGGTCTGCCGTCGAACCCAGTTTGGCACCTTGTGCTGTACTGGAGTTGTAAGTGAAATCGAAGAGTGCTGCACTTCCAACGCTTGCTCCACCGAATGCTACAATAACAGGTTTCCGGAACAAGAATTCCATAGTTGGAGCGGCAACGGCACCACCACTCACCATGAAGTTTATACTACCATCGACAAATGCCGATCCAGCAAGCTTTGCTCCACCTTGCGGAACGAATTCATTGCCGCCCTGAATAAGTGGCTGTCCTGCAACTATCGCTCCACCAAGAGCACTGTAGCCAAAGGTGCCCATATTTATGGCTTGGCTGCCGGCCCGAGCACCACCAGTTGTAGTGATGCTGTTAATGGTTAACGTGTTGACAGCAGAGCTTCCTCCAACAGAGCCACCCGTAATAGTGTTGGCAGAAACAAGGGTTTGAACGGCAATACCGCCGCCAGAGATGCCTCCTGATGGATTAAACTGTCCACCGCCTGTTGAGTTGATAGCAGATCCTGCTGCAACGGCACCACTTGTTGCAGTGATGTCGTATTTCACCGATGGCGGCGTGGAGGCATTTACAGGATCATTGAAATATGCTGTGTAAAGCTCAAATCTTGTTGCCGGAGCATACAAAGCCGAAATCTGAGTGTTTGTCAGAGCAACATTGTAAACTCGGAAGTCATCAAGCTTGCCACCGTAGTATGTGCCATCTCCTACATGTGTGGTATCAGCAGGGCCAAGTGCGTAAAATAGGCCATCACCATTTTCCAATGGATTTAATCTTTCGTAATTGCTTACGCTGCTGAACACTCCGTTCAAGCACCCATCAATGTTTGATGTTGCTTCGCTGTATCGCATGACGGCATGATTCCATGCACCGAAGGTCGCAGTGCCCAGCGAAACATAACCGCCTGACCAAAATCTAACTCGAACCTCACCATCAGCCAAGACTTCCATGTTAGTGGCATGCCACGAACCGCTCGGCACTTGTTTAACACCTAATTCGGTGACCAGTACACCTGAGGCCGTTGGATAAAACCAAATGGAGATTGTGACCGAGTCATCTGATGCAGTGAAATAAGGACCAGCGTTAGTCGAACTGATGATGTAGTCATTCGTATCATCAAGTGTTGGGACACTGTGACCACGAGCAGCATCATAGGCCCACTGAGCCAATGTCATACCATTAGCTTCACCATTGATGCTATTGATTGGGTTGCTAAGAGTCAAATCATCGGCATCGTAGAACGGCCACCAGATAATGAGGTCAGTCGCTTGTGCAGTTGTTGACAATGTGCCGGCATCAAGTTGGGCACCGCCCGACATTGCGATAGTTGCGACAGTGACAGCGACATTAGCCGCACCACCGGAAGTCGATCCTCCTAATGTTGCGATGTTGTAGGTTGCCCGTGAGGTAGCTACACCACTACCAGCAACACCGCCATCGATGAAGATCTCACCAGCACTTTGTAAGGTCGCTGATCCGCTTGCTTTTGCGCCACCGGTTCCAACAAATGTCTGATAGATAACAGCAACTAGACCCGAGCCACCAGCTACGCTTCCGCTCGTAGATGTATGAGTGTATGTGACCAGAGGTGTGGCCGAATTGCCACCGATTGCTCCCCCAGTTGCGGTGATTGTTGGACCAACCTTGCTGATGAGTCCAAGTCCTCCACCAACACATCCACCCGTTGTCGTGATGTTATATGTTGCTAGAGGCGTAGTCACACCTCCGCACGCTGCTCCACCATGGCCTTCTTCGTCATCAATGCCGTCCAAGCGTCTTTGAATGTTATCAAAGATCGGATTGTCGATCTGATCAGCGGCATCTTGGTCGAAATGCACGCCATCTGTAGTCCAATTGTTTGGATCAGAAGAAATGGCATATAGAATTCCAGCCACATCAACGACACCATCGAACTTGCCATCTTCGTTTGCAAGGATCAGTGCATTGCCTGCATCAATTCTATCATTGATATCTGGATCGTCGGGAGGATAGGTGGGCAGTTGTCCCGGCCAATCTCTGTGTGGAGTTGTTGTGACAACAAGCCGCATGTTACTGCCGAGTGCATGAACTGCATCAGCAATATCGCACGTTAGGTCGTAAGCTTGTTGTCCCGTTGAATCATCGAGATAATAGCTGTTTGTGGCATCCAGCAAGAACACAACAATTCGATGAGGAACCGCACTGTAAATAGGAGCAATGTCGGTTGTGACCTTAGCCAATAGGTCGTCGAGCGTGATACCGCCCACACTGAAGTTGTAACTAACAATGTTTGATGTGATACCGCCAACGATTTGAGCAGGCAACGTGTTCTGAACAGTGCCGTTTGGTCCTGTGAGTTGACTGTTACCAAGCAGGATCACGTATTCTGCGATACTGGTGCTGCCGCCACAGACTGCACCACCACTTCCTGTCTCGTTGTAAGAGCCAAGATCCAGATCTGGTGAAGCTTGGGCTGAACTACCTGAGTACAAGCTTCCGAGATGATAACCGGTCGAAGATGTGTTTACACTCGCTGCAAAACCAATACCGACCTTGCCGGTGGTTGTGATTCTAGCACCATCAGTATCATCGTAGCTGATCCTTAGGACACCATCGATATAGACACGGATCTCAACTTGAGCACCGTTGGTGACAATTTGCACATCAACGACTCGATTTGTGCCATCAGACCAAGAATCTCCAGTCCAGTTTGCAAGAACAGTTCCGCTGCCGCTGATCACCCTGTTTATATACCAAGCGCCAGAAGGCTGATCGTGGAATACAATGTAGGATGTATATGCACTGGTCGATGACCGCAACATCAGCCACATGTATCCGACTTGAGTGACCTTCCTGAAAACGGCTGTCGTCCATTCGCCTTGATCGGCGATGTAATACATCGTCGTATCAGAATCAAGGGCGGTCAGGCGGTTATTGATGATCTGAAGTGGATCACCAACGGAATCGCCATTGGCTACCCATGTACCCTTTGTCGGCGAGTGAGATGTGATTACTGTACCGGTGGTATCAGTAAAGGTGTCAATTGCCCTTGTATAAACGTGGGTTTGAACTGCCGAGCTACCAGCAACAACGCCACCAGAGGCAATAACGTCTCTTAGGACATATGCGATAGCTGTAGATCCAGCAACTAGTCCACCAGTTGTCTGATTGTCGTATCTGAATGTTGTCAATCCGGAGCCACCAGCGACTGCTCCACCCGAGCCTGTTTCGTTATACGTGCCGCCGCCAGCAGACCCACCGAGTGTGGCTCCACTGGTTGTAAAGGATACATAACCAGTGATTCGATAGTTGGTATCAGCCAACCAACCCATTTCTGTCGAGTTAAGAACCCGATTGAAAATGACAATGTCGGCCGACGATCCATAAAACTCGCTAGTAGATGGAGTCAGGACGTCACGATGGATCGAAATTGTGGCTGTGCCGGCAACCACATCAGAACCATTAGTTCCGGTGTATGTCGATGCAGTCTGCGAAGCCTGAGTAACCGTTCCATCAGGATCGGCTGCATACAGTTTGATATAGTCGCCAGAACTCCAAGTGCCAATCCAGAGTTTCCAATCGCTAGCCGGTTGAGATATTGAAGAACCGTTGCCGTATTGTCCACCGACAGGAGCATCGGCATTGCCGATTCGAAGCCACAATGATGTTCGCCCATCACTTTCGGTGTAATAACTTAAACCAGAAACAGAATTTCCATCACGAATGCTGATTGGTGCAGCAAAAGAACGGAACGATCCGCTGACTTTCATCCAGATGGCGAAAGTGAGTGCGGTCAGTCCTTTAGCCGGCGCATTGTTGTTTGCTGATGTTGCATAACTTCCCGCAGCAGTCGTGAAGACATCACGTTTGAGAATCGAGTCGTAAGCGAAACTTGGGCTTCCCGTGAAAGTACAATCACCTGTTCCAACGGTATCTTGATATGCAGTTTGTGGAGCACCGGCCAAGCCAGCAAATACAGCATCGCCAATCAAACTATTGGATGTTCCAGATCCGCCATTTGGATTGTAAGTCACTACTGCCGTGGCAGAAGATCCTGCCACGGCTCCACCGGTTGGTGTTTCCGTGAAGGAAATTGCATTGCCAGTAGGGCTGACAAGGGCTCCACCACTCATCGAGTCGTTGAAAGTCGACACGTATTCTGAAGAAGCAGCATAGGCTCCTCTCAGTGTCGTTGCTGCTCTAGGATTCCACTGCCAGTCCCAAGGAATTGTTCTGGACGTCGTGCCAACATTGGTTGGGTAGAAGTAATTACCATTGGCATCGACATAGGTCACTGATCCCGTTGTTGTTCCACTGCCGGGGAGCCACGAACCGGCAATGATGTGATTGTCAGTGAAAACAACCTCAGAGTAATTGTCGATATCCGTTTGTGTTTCAGTGGCACTATTCTGGATATAGTTCATGGTCTCAAAGATGCTTGCACGAATAGAAATCGTAGTAGCATGGTTGATACCAACGCCTGCTGATGAGTTGCCGTTCAAATCAACAGGTTGCCCAATAATCTGATTGTGCCAGAGCAGAAAGTGACTTCCAGTGATGCCCTGTGCGGCCATATCGGTGCCAGTAACATGCTCGGCCACAACGTTGGCATAGATGACTCCAACATTGTTAGCTGGGTCATTTGCATCAAAGAACCAATTTTGAAGTTGGGAGTCACGGACCTGCCCGTCCATGATGATGTTGTTGCCAGTAGCACCAAAACCTTGCCAAAGGTCAGGATGAGCAGGGAAAACAAACAAGCAGTCTGTTACTGTGAAATTCCTGACAACTTTGCATCCAGTAAACAAGTCAAAGGTACAATTGACGACATCAATGCCCATCGCCATTTCAGAATAAACAGGACCGCTGGTGAAACCATACCATCTAGCTCGATTTGTGGATGATGCAGTGTGAATTGGGTAGTTGACCGAAGCTCCTGAGAAGTATTCGGGGCCAACAATGTTACAACCTTCATACCACACCAATGGTGAAGCCGTATCGGACGGGCCGACAATGGCAGTAGGGTTTCCTGAATCCTGTTGAAGTGTTAGGTCTCTTAAGTTCAACAGGCGTGTGTACATATAATCACCGGCATCATCACTACCATTGATGATGACCGATGCTCTCGATACGCCGGGTGCTGGTGTAATTGTGGTCCAACGGCGGAAGCTAGATTGGTCAGTACCGAGTTGATACGTTCCCGCTTTGCAATAGATGGTCAGGCCACCATTGTCATCTTCACCAGTGGTCATTGCCTTGGTTAGCGTTGCCCAAGGTGTACTGTTGGTTCCATCGCCTGTTGTGTCGTTACCGGACACTGAGTCGACATAAACTGGAGTCTTGGTAAAAGTGCTGGAAGCATTAGACCAAAAGATAATGCTATCGTGGCTTGTTTGGTGTGGTGCCAGATAGTATCCGACATCAAGGCGATATTGGCCTTGTAGAAGACGACAGTATCCAGCGTGCGGAATGACGACCGCTCTTACTTCAACTGGGCCATCAGAAGCCGCAGTCTGTAACTGCACCCACCAACACCACTCTCCAGTAACTGGATGTTGTCTTGGAGACATAACATCTGTTGGCGTGCCGTCATTAGCAATGAATCGAACCCTTTCGATTCCCATATTGCCATTTGCTTCACCCGATTTGTGGGCTGCCAAGACGCCCACATAGAGAGTCGAACCATAGATCTGTCTTTGAACCGTTAACCAACGACCAATAGCTTTGTCGTTGTATCCCGCATCGCCAGATACTCCTTGTTGTCCGGGATCAGGAGTCGTTGTCCAGTCTGGAGTTGCTCCGGGAGTAAGTGACTTAATAGCCGAGTCGGTAGCAGAATTCCGAGCAACGCCAGCACATTTGGCTCCTGCCGAACCAACAAACGTTGGATATAGTTTAGAGATAAGAGCAACGCCAGCACATTGGGCTCCTGCTGTTGCTGTAACAGAGGTTATCTTAGAGACAAGTGGAACGCCTGCACACTTGGCACCGCCCGACATCGTCTCATTATAGGTGCTTGGGCCACCACCATTGAGAACAAGAGTAAGTGTTGGTTCCGTATAAGTGACGTTTTCAATGGCGGCAAAGAAGTGCTCTGCTCCAAACCCGTTGGGATCATCATAAGCTTTCAACATGAAGTTGACTTCGACAATCTCATCACCAGCCGCATCAGAAATGTTCTGAATGTGGGCAGCGACATCAAAAGTTACCGTGCCTCCTGCTGAAGCACTTCCGCTAAGAGTTGTTGGGCTATTTGAAGATCCGCCACTGACAGCGTTGTTGTACTCGCCCTCTAAACCTGACCAATCTGAATTGTAATTAAGGAATACGGCTGGCTGAATTGCAGCTACAACAGAAAGTGGCTGAGAGCCAGTTGGAGCCGCAGTATATGTCAGCGTGACAATTGCTGTCGTAATTGTGTCGGCCGGCTGAATAGATGTAGGAAAGATGATATTCAGAATCGAATAATCAGCGTTTCCTGCGTTGGTGGCACATTGTAACGTGGTTGTAGTGTCACCATATCCCGGAGACCCGCCCGTTATGCCGCCATATCCATCATAATTAGCACTAATCACAGCCATACACTATGTATTCACTATGAAGAAGGTGTTGGCAAACCCGTTTTGGTAATAATTGAATCGAGCGTTTTTCCTTGTGGGGCGATATATAATTGCACCAATCTGGAATTTTTGGAGATATGCAATGATGAAGTTCAATGAGTGGAAGTTGATCCAAGAGTCGCTAGCTGGCGGCATGACACTTGGATTGACCCGTCCCAATGTCGTAGGTGGAATCATGGGTGCCCAGATCTCCGAAGAGTTTGGAGATGATGAGGACGAAGACGATCAAGACGAAGATTCGGAGGAAGACGATTCAGAAGATGATGACCTTGAGGGTGACCTCATGGGCTCTCCTGACGAAGACGGTGTCGAACAGGGCTTTCCACCTGACGATTCAGAAGAAATGGATGGACTTCCAACACCAGACGAAGAAATGCTAGGTGCTGACGATCTCTCGTCCGATTTGGCCAAGACTGGTACTCCAGTGACCCCGGATCAAATGGTTGGTGCAACCCGTGGCGGTGAAGACGATTTCCTGAAGGATATCGACACCGATCTATTGGGTGATGATGAAGGCGGCGGTGAGGCAGAAGCTGCCCCAGAAATGCCATGTCCTGACTGCAATCCTGACGGAGCCGAAGAAGTCGGTGACGAGCATTGTGAAACCTGCCAAGGCATGGGTTTCGTTCCGGGTGGAGAAGAAGGTGGCGACGAGCCCCCGGTTGATATGGTTGGTGGCGATGACAGCCAAGAAGAACTGACGCCAGAAAAGATGGTGTCGATGATGACCCAATACATGAACAAGAATTTCATGGACAAGGGCCCAAGCAAGGGTTGCTGCGAGCACGATGACTTCGTTCAAACGCTGAAGGCTCACATGGCTGGTGACAGCCGTAAGTACAGCAGCGGAATTGAAGAAGATGTGCTTCTGTTTGGTGACGAACCAACAGCCGGCCAAGTTGGTTTCGCACCGTCCCATCGTGTTGGAGCACTTGCCCAGTCTGAACTCGGCGAAGAACTGCCAGTTCTCGGCGAATCAACAACCCACAAGGCTGCAAAGTCCTCTAAGGCTCGGAAGTATCCAAGCCTAACTGAGTGGATGTCAAAAAAGACCGTTGGTAACAACGTCAGAGGTCGCAAGTAAGTCGTCGCAGTACGCTTTAATTCCAGATGCAAAAGAGAACTCGGGTGAGAACCCGAGTTCTCTTTTTGCTTTGTCGATGTTGCATTCTGTGTGATTCTGGTACTTGTCGGCGAATGGACATGGCACGTAGGTGATGCTTGTTGGAGCACGCATACGAAACCGCTCTGTAGCCGTTCCAATCAGCTTGTAAATATCATTGAAAGAGATCGACTTGCCGCTTCCAATGTTAAAGATGTGGTGACCTCCCTCAAACTCCCGGTTCATGGAAAGAATGTTTGCATGAACAACATCATCGATGTAGATCCAATCTCGAAGCTGACTGCCATCTTCGAACAACTGAATCTTGTCTTTGCCGAAAGACTTCCGGAGTAGCTGACCGATCATACTCATGCGCCGGCCCTTCTTACCTTCGCCGGGCCCATAAACATTGCAGTAACGAAGTCCAATAACCGTAAAGTCGTTCGACTCTGTGCTCCAGCAATCATCGACCTCTCGTTCAAAGGCAGCTTTCGATTTAGCGTATTCGTTCAAAGGGTTGAGAGGAGTCGTTTCTTCGCAGTAGGGGGCCGGTGCGTCACCATAGACGGCCGTGCTCGATGCGTAGATGAACTTCTTCACACCGGCCTCGATGGCTGCCAAAAACAGCTTCATGGGGCCAGTGACATTCGAACGATGCATCTCGTTCTCGTCGTTGCACAAGGTGTCATTGTTTGCTGCTTGATGGAAGATAACGTCCTTGTTACGAACACATTTCATGTCGAGCCCCTCAAAGCTCGGATAGTACGCCTTGTGAACGCCAGCAGGGATGTCTTCAGCACCAGTGGTTGTAATACTGACTTCATGGCCGTCTTTGATCAGCCGCTTCGTAATGGCCCCGCCAATGAATCCAGCCCCTCCAGTTACAAGAATCCGCATCGTTTGCTCCATGTTAGATGATGTAATCTAGCCACCCCGTATTGTTTTTGCCAGATCAATGCGCTATGCTTTCGACATGGCGTCTGTTATTGATCACTTCGATGTTCTCACAAATCATGGTTTGCAAGTCATCCCGCTCCATGAGAACTCAAAAATACCGATTTCCAAGGGCTGGACTCAAAACTGGTGCCCCAAAGCGGCCCGTGAGAAGCTCTTAGAACTGCCTAACTGTAACATTGGCCTCCTGTTAGGGAATGTCGTCGATGTCGAAGGCGACTCGGAGGAAGCCAATCGGATTGTAGCAGATCTGATCGGTGATTATCCACATCCGAGCTATCAAAGCACAAAGTCCGTTCACCATCTCTTCCAGAACCCGGACCCAGACCTCTGGCACTTCCGCTGGGAGATGATTGAGTTCAGAGGCTGGGGCCACCAATCCGTGTTGCCTCCAAGCAGCCACGAAGGGGTCCAGTATCGTTGGCTCAGGAACTTCAAGTTCCCCATCCCTCCGATGCCAGAGCGACTTGCGGAGTTCCTGCGGAACAAAGCGAAGTGCAAGAAGACGCATTCAAAGACGCATCGAAATCTGTGGTGTTCACTTTGCCGAAACAAGCAATCGATTCACCGAGGCCGCTTTGAACGAGAGCTTCGGGTGTTCAAAGAGATGGGGCTTCAGTGGCAGTGTCACCGCTGTCGCAAGATCGATCTCCGACCTCTGTGTCGAACGTTCAAAGGACCCAAATGATTCCAAGCCAAGCCGACATCGAACGGGCCATCGAAATCGTATCTCACTCAAGAGCCACTCATGAATCATGGCTCATCTGGTACGCACAAAGACCAGAAGAAGAAACCAAGCACGCTGATACTTGTGGGGATAGTGACTGGCAAAGACGGTGCATTGCAGACTACGATCACGTGCTCTCTGTTCTGTGTGGAATGATCCAATAAAAAAGGCCGACTTGCGTCGGCCTTTCCTCATTTGATTCCCCAGTTATCATAGAACTTGTCCAGTTCTACTGGACGACACAGATCTTCCAATCTTGTCCGAAGATCTGTTGGCATCAAGCTCTTGGCCAAGGCGTAGTGATCTGAGACCATCTCCTGATTGCTCTCGTTGATGCCATACTGAATGAGTGCTGGATCGTAAGCATGACACGTCCAAGCATCAGATGCGTTCTCGGCTTCCAAGAACTTATCCATGTCGAATGTCCACAGGTTCCATCCCTCCCCGCTCTCCAGCACATCGAGAGCAAGCATAGAGACGTCATAGACGAAGCTGACATGCTCCGGCGACATGAGCCAGAAGTTACTGAGCGAGCGGTATTCGAGCCCATAGGGCTTTGTGCGATACCGGCCAGCCTGACCGTAGATGCTACGTCGCCGTAGGCTCGTGGGATCTGTGTCGATCCAAAGAGACGGAACCCCTAGCAGGAGATCCATCAAATAGATCATCAGAACCGGTTCGGCCCCGTCAGAGACCAGAATGTCTGATCCCACATGAATATGACCACCTCCGGAACGGAGGCTGCCGTCAGTAATAGCCGACTTCGGTGGCTCCTTTTGCACCATTTCATAGGCACACATGTCGGGAGCACAACCGACTTTGCGGGCGTCCGGATGATCCAGTTCTGAGATCGGGAACTCACAACTGGCTTGGGGCACGAGTTTGTGGTCACCGACGATCTTGGCGTAAAGAGTGAGGCACTCTCTGAAATTCTTCAAGACTTGAGCCTTGGTGGCTCCCGGCTTGACTGCACATTCAGCCAACACGTTGTCGTAATAGAACTCGTGTCCCTTCTTCTTGATGCGATTGTCGATGTCGCCAGCGACGACACCGATTGCACTAATAGGGGACCCGTCCTTTTTTGTGACCAAAAGCTCGGGATCACTACCAAAAGTTCTGCTCATCGTCTTATCCTTCGACTTTCGCCCATTTTGGGAAGTAGGGGGCAGGTTGACCATTCGTGAATGCTACAATTCCGCAATTGTTATGCATAGTCGAAACTGAAAGCTTCTGGCCCTCTTTGCCCTCTGCCGTCTTGTAGTTCAAAGGGTAGTTCTCACGCATCTGGTGCGGGAAGATCTTGCGATCAGTCCGCTGCATGATGAACTTGATGCCCTTCAAAGCCGACTTCACAGCCCCCTTCTCACGATATCCATCGTAGTAGGCGGGGGTGGCCCCAGAGATGATCTTGTCGAAAGTCTGTTCGGGCGTATCGGCAGGATTGTGGACCATTCCTACACGAATGAGCAGCGTGTAGAGAGAGACCATCGGGGGCGCTTTCAGCCACCGACGGCTACCAATCAAGATCCAAACGCCAGACTTCTTGTATTTGGCCGGGGGATCATTACACCGTTCGAGGTAGCTCCGAGGGATCTTGAGACGATCCTCGATGGCATGGAGCAGCGGAAGGCAGTTCTTTTCGAGTTTTTCCCCGAACTGCTCATCCTTGAAGTTTGTTAGCAAAAGACGGGATTTTGCCAATGCCGGCTTCGGATCTTTCTCCGGATCGTATTCGAAGCCGTAAATACTAACACGGCACTTGTTTAAGTAGCCGAACAGGGTGTCCTGCATGAAGTCCTTGCACAACACAAATTGGTGCAATTGTTCATTCTTGTTTGACAACCAAGCGTATTCAAGGCCCTCCGAGGGCACCTGAGAAAGGCTTTTGCTGCTGTTGTCCCATTTGACGTCCCGCCAAACATAGTCAGACATTGGTTTCCTCCATGAACCGAAATCGACTGTACTAGTTTAACTGGAGAGCGTCAAGCCTAGATAAAACCGTCATGACTACAAGTTCAAATGATATCTCAATCGTGTTATCCGGAGGATCTTCCAACATTGATCCCAATGCGTCGTTGGGAGGAGATCCCTCCTCAACGCCGGTCAATGTTGCCACGTTAAACAATCTCTTCGATGATCTTTCATCGGACGAAACAGAAGACGGGGCCGTGGATTACCGCTGCTTGTACGTTTTCAATGATGGCGACACAGTCGTTTACAATGTAAACCTGTGGCTCCTCGATGAAGTAATTGGAGGCTCTCAAATTGAAATTGGGGTCGAAACCAAGAATGAAAGCCAGCGTATTACACTTAGCGGTGGCAACATCACATCTGGCAATGCCGTCTTGTCCTACGAAGGTACATCGTTCCAGATCACTTACAATAGCGACCTCTCAGAGTGGGCTGGACAGATCGAAGAGACGCTGGCTGAACTGGCCGATGACGACGATGAGTTGTATTTCAACGAAGTGACGGTCATCGCCCAAACGGGAGCCAACTCGACCATCATCTTCGACATTTCATTCAGTGGCCTCGACGCCAAGAGAAACATCGCCAAGATCGAACGTGTATCAAACAACTTCATTGGCACTGGAACCATTGAAGTGACGATTACAGTTCCAACAGAGGGCTCGCCCATCAACACTATTGCCCCCGAATTGAATGCTGAAACCACTCCTCCGGGTGGAAGCATTGTTTTCTATCCTGCCACACAGGATGTGCCTATTTCGCTGCCAAGACTTGACCCCGGAGATGGATTCCCGATTTGGATCAAGCGATCAACAGCAGCAGGGACCCTTGCCATTGAAGGGGACGGATTCACCCTTCGGTTGACAGCACAATCAAAGCCAAGTGAAGTATGAAATTCAAGCCATGCTCAATCTGCACCAAGTTAAAAGCCCTTCCATTTAAGGTCATGGAGCAGATGCCAGATGGCACCTATCAACAGTTTATGCTCTGCAAAACGTGTTATGCTGACTATGTCTCAACAGAGCAATTGACAGCCAATCTATCACAAGCCGTTGACACACGTGAACCCACCATCACCACAACCCTTGGCGTTATTCAGACAGCAGAACAGCTTGCAATGTTCATGGCAGGCATGCACCAAGTAGTAGATCCGGGCTGCCCAAACTGTGGTTTATCGCTTGCCGAATTCGATGAAAATGGCCGTATGGGGTGCCCTACCTGTTACACTCATTTCAGTGGCCAAATGGAACAGTTGGTGTTCCCGTACCATGGAGCACAGAGGCATGTCGGCAAGACTCCAAAGCGAAAAGCTCCTCCACCAGATCCGTCCGACCAAATGAAAATCCTCAAACTCAAGTTCGCCAGAGCGGTTGAGTTTGAGGATTACGAGTCGGCTGCCGTGATTAAAAAAGAGATTGAGAGAGTTACGCAGTTGCTTGCATAAGCTTTCTCGGATCAATGATACCGAACCCTTGATAAAACTTCGGATCGCTATAGTTGCCGTTGGAAACCGGTGTCGTGTATTTCTTAAACATGGTCCGGTAATCATCAGCAGTCTTTAATGGATAGCTGCCTTTGCCCTGTTTCACATACGATAACATGAGAGCAGCAACACCCACAGCAAATGGACAAGCCATTGATGTGCCTGAAAGTGTAGCGTACCAATCATCTGGGACCGTGCTGAAGATGTCAACGCCGGGTGCCATGAAGTCCAAATTCGAGCCCGTGTTGCTGAATGAGGCTCTTGTGAAGTTCTCATCAACAGCACCGATGGAAATCGACTCTGGATAATTGGCTGGGTAGAAGATTTCTTTCGTGTTACCAGCATTGCCGGCTGCGCAGAACGTAACCACGTTCTTCGAGGCCGCATACTGAATAGCCTTACGAACTTGTTGAACTTTCATTGGAGAGCCCAACGACATCGTAATGAGATCGACGCCCTGATCTGCTGCCCAACGAATGCCTTCTGCAACAGAGATCAGATTGCCATTACCCTTCTTGTCAAGAACCTTGACAGGAAGAACCTTAGCCCGAGGACAGACTCCCACGACACCAATGTCGTTATTTTCAGCGACAAGGATTCCAGTAACGTGTGAACCGTGACCATTGTCGTCTTCGGGAGCCGCTGACGGCGTTACGAAGTTGCGACCGGGCAGCAGATTCTCATTGAGATCCGGATGATCGAGATCAGCACCGGTATCCAGCACTGCAATTGTTACGCCTTCTCCCATCGAAAAGGCCCATGCTTTCGGCAATTCAAATGCCGTGATATTCCAACCAGCTTTCTGTTTTGCATCCTGAATCGACAAGCAATCCATGCGGTCAAACGGTAATAGTTTGCACTTGTGTTCGCTTTTTGTCTTGGATTTTTTCTTGGCCATAGACACCTCCTGTATCAGGTATCTATCGTTAATTGCTCCGTAATTGCTTTGAACATTGCATCAACAGACAGGGTGTTGATGCAATCTGGAGTGCCAATATCACAGGTTGTAGTGGCCACACATGGAAGTGATTTCCTGTGGTGACAACCGAGGCATTTGAGCCCCACAGCAGTCACCGGTCGCATTCTCTTGGAGACAATTCGTGTCTCCGGTTTCACGGACCCAAAGAAAGCTACTCCGGAAATATCGAAGGCTTGTGCAATATGCATTGGCATTGAATCGATACCAATGAAGAGACTGCTCCGGCTGATGACTTCAGCCATCTGTTGAATTGTTGTCTGGCCTCTTAAATCGAGGTCTGTGCATACTGGCTTGTGATCATAGGTTGTGCCGACTGTCACAATGACGTGACCAGCAGCCTTGAGTCGAGCCGAAAGTTGGTCGAACTTAAGCGTCGTCCAATTACGACCAGCCCAAAGAGTTTTTCCGGCATGGATGACAACATATTTAGGAGGCAGATCTTGCACATCCTCCGTGGAAAGAGCCATCTTGCAATCACTAACCTTGACGCCAGCGACGTCAGCATAGGCATTCAAGATGTTTGTCAGTGGACGGTACTCGTAGGCCATATCGAGATTGATAAAGAGATCAAACTGAAAGTCCTCCCCGATCTCAACAACCTTGTCGATCCAAGGGTTGTCTTTCAGGATCTCTGGGCATTCGGTAGCAAACTTGATTGAGCAGTTTGGGTACTTCTGTTTTAACGCCGGGGCTAAAGCAGCAGCCAATAGAACATCGCCATTCGCAGCCTGTCGTTGAATGAGAATTGTCTTAACGTCTGGCTTCGGAGCCCCGGCGTTCTTGACGAGTTTGGCAAGCCGACCCGATGCGATCCATTTGTTGTCGAAATGGGCTTTGCCATGCTTGTAATATCTTGCATCATGCACTGGGTCCGGAATCGTTCCTCTGGCGAGTGGTTGGCAAATCACCTTGAGTTTGCCTTCACGAACACGACAGGATAAATCAGCATCAGCCCATGTTTGAGAGAAGAGATTGGGATTGAAGCCTCCGAGTTCGATAAATAGATCTCGACGCATCCCCATTAAGTCACTGGTTGCCCCCTCGCAGTCTCTTGCGTTCATTAGATCGGCTGGGCAGTTATCCAACCGAAAGGGCTTTGTGATCGGGTTATTCTTGTATGCACTCACACCAACATTACAGAACATGCCTTCAGACCACAACCATTCTTTTCCAGCCGAAGCAATGAGTCTTTCGTCCTGATTTGTCAGCAAGCCTGTAACTTGTCCTACGTCTTGTTTTCGCAGAAGACGAGTCATGGCCGAAAGCCAGTTTGGTTTCAGGGAGACTGATGGATTTACAAAGAACAGCATGGAGCCCGAAGCGACTTCGGCTCCGAAGTTACAACAGGCCCCATAGCCCTGTGAAGCCGTGCTGTAATAGATGCGTCCAACTGGGGTGTTCTCACCTCGTGCAGTCCAAGCCTTGATGCAGCGAGCTTTGGAGTCATCAGGACAGCAATCGTCGATAAAGATGAGTTCAATCTTGGTGCTTTCGAACTTCCACTCTGCCACAAAGCGTTCAATGTCCGCTTTGTACATTGGGACGATAATGGAGATCTCAGGTTTCTGAGTTAGCTCGAACCAAGCTGGAGTCGGAACCCGAGAGCAAATCCGCCCTGTTGAATATGGAAGGTCAAATAGAATGCCGTTCCCTTGAGTTGAGCGTTTGGGAGCAGCCACAGGCTTGCTGGGCTTCTTGCTCAAAGCCGTGAGCTTGATGACTTCAGGTTCCGGAGCTTTCGTGCCATTGATGGCTCGCCGGATCTGGGCGGGAGTGAGACCTCGAATTCCGCCTAAGTTAGCGTTTGTTTTGTCCATACAATAGGCTGAGTAAGCTCGCCTCGTAATTAGACAGCCGTACCGATTGGTCTCTGACGATTCATGGGATTGAACTGACCCTGTTGCTGCGTAGCTTGTTGCCGATGCATCACCTGATCAATCTGCTGGTTCAACTGTTGTTTGAACTGATTGATCTGTTGAGGAGCCTGATTAGCGATCAGGTTCAATAGACGCTTTTGAAGGGCCTGAACGTCATTCGTAGGCATTTGGGCAGCCAAATTCTGTGGATCGACCTGACCAGCCGGGCCAACAAACTCGTGGAAACTCTTTCGGTTGTTCCATTCGTTGAATGTTCTCATGTTAAATGCCTCCTAAATCTGGATCTTGGTTTGGGGTGAAGGCTCCGTTATCCCCGGTCGGAATCATTTCCTTGTCTACCTTCTGGGACGGACTCTCGGCGTGATGCCGTTCTAGTTTATCAAGAGCATCTTTGATCTTTGCAGGCCAGCCAATCACCTTTTCACGACTGACACCCAACAGTTGAGCAAGCCCTTCTGAGTTATAGCAAAGTTCAATAAATTCATCCCAGAAGGATGTCTCATCTTCCTCGTGGAATTCACTGCCTACCCGAACAACGTTCAAAATCCGACCGTCCTCGCCGTTGGACATCAACGGCGAGGCTTTCGGCTTATTCAATTCTTCAAGTAGCTGTCCAAAAGAAACCACAGGTCATCCTTAGTTATCAACATAAAGAACAGTTGCAGCACCACCTGCGACCATACCAACCTTAGAAGGATGGTTCCACGTGTCAGCAACGTTTCCGATTGTGGTAGACGTGTAAGGCGCATTGTTGGTCAGCGTGAGCATTGGATTAGCTACGTCTGCAAATGCCTTCTTCAGATAAGCGGCCTTCATGCCATAAGCGGTGATCGTGCCATCATCATTGATGATGACATTTTCTCCGAGTAGGGCTCCCGGAATCCATGTGCTCTTGCCAACAGCATGCTGGGCTGCGGCAGTCCGGCCACTGTCAGGGCTGTTCGAGTACATGTCCGGATGAAGGACAGTCCCGTTGCTCTGATTTGTGCTTGGACCAAAGGCTTCCGAGTTGGAGCGGCTCAGGTTGATCGTAAATGTGTAGATTGGATGCTTGATGCTGCTATTTCCAATCGTCTTGGACTGGCTGCGGAATTCGGTTGGTAGTGCCATGTTTAATCACTCCTCAGATGGTGTGCTATGAATCCTGTCCTTAGGACTTTCTCTGCAACTATCTATGAGTAACGAAAGTTTTTCTGAACTGCGTTTAGGGTCATTCTGACTCCTAATAGTTCATCCAGATACATTCCACCCTTCGATCTTTCGTCTTGCCCTGCCCAGAGTTATTGGCAATGTTCTTCTTTTTGACCTTCCAGCCTTTGAGAGATCGATTGTAAAGCGGAGAGGCATAGCCGCTCAACACCACCTTGCCCCTTAGATTTTGGATGATCTTAAGGAGAGAATGATGGTCATCAACTGTCATTTCATGAGCATAGATCTCAGTGGAACCATCAGATCTGGTTGACGGGAGATATGGCGGGTCAATATACCACAACATGTCGTCTTCATCCCACACCTTAAGCAATTCAAAGATCGACTTGTTGAGAATCGTGGTATTTTGAATCCGTTGGGCAATCCTTGGCAGTTCGGCAATGATGGTCTCCCATGCATTGACATCTCCGGGCTTGCCGCCTCGGGTCCGTTCGGACCAAGCGAAAGCCTTCTTCATACCGCCCCGACTCATTCGCCGAAGCATGAATTCATTGATACCAGCATCGACATAATCGTCAAACGGCAGAGTTGACCTCGTAAGAGCCATCTTGAAGGCTCTTTCGGTGTAACGGACACGCTTGACACGGTCGATGAATTCCTTGGGCTCATCCCTGAGAGCTTTGAATACAGAACAGGTCCCAGAATCGAGATCATTGATGATCTCGTATTTGGATTCTTCTTTGTTCAGCAGGACGCTACCGCCACCAAACATGGGTTCACAATAACGAAGTTCGGTATAGTTCTTTGGGAAGTGTTCAATGATGAAGTCGTTTAGGTAGTGTTTCCCACCGTGGGTTTTAAGAGGCGATCTGAGTTTCTTTTGTTTAATCATGTATCCCTCTTTGATGATCTGCTATTTTACAACACATGGACACAAAATCATTTTGTGCGTGATTTGATTTCATTCGATTGACGTACTTATAGTAGTGGACGCATTTTCTTCAACTTTGTCAATCATCCTCCTCAAGATCAGGCAGGGCTTCGTGGATCATCTTTTCGCAGAAACAACACACCCAATTGTAGTCGCTATAGCCCTCCTTGGACCCTTCGTAGAAAAAGCCAGTGTCCGGCATTCTCTCAGTACGGCACTCCACACACATAACAGACACCGTCCGATCTTCTTCTGCCACGGACGGATCAATGAAAATATAGCAATCTAGGTCAGTTGTCATACTAGGAATAGAGCGTGACAACTCACAAACTAAGAACCGGACCTAGAGAAGAATGTCTTCGTTCCCAACGCCTCTGTCGCTGTCCCAATTCGTTTGAGAGCTAAGGCATAAGCTGCTGTTCGCAAATCCATCCCTTTATCAAGATGCCGGGTCATCATTTTGCGAGTGGCAGTCTGCATTTTGTCTCTCAATCCGATCATGATTTCATCAGACGTTCTCTCTTCAGCGTGACGATTTTGAAGCCACTCGAAATACGACACGACAACACCGCCAGCGTTGGCAATGATGTCTGGCACGACCCAGATCCCACGAGCATTCAGGATCTGATCGCCTTCTGTCGTTGTTGGACCGTTCGCCAACTCCAGAACAATCTTGGCCTGTACTGCCGAAGCGGCCACAAAGGTCAGAACGTTTTCAATGGCTGATGGTGCAAGGATGTCAACGTTGAGAGCGAGCAGTTGGGTGTTATCGATGACGGTGCCCGGCAAAGATGCCCAGCCATGTCCTTGAGTTGTGTCAAGCACTTCCCGAGCTTTGATGATATCAATGCCATCGGGGTCATATAGGCCACCATGTTCATTTGAAATGGCAACAACCTTCATGCCGGACCGGAAACACTTTTCAGCGAACCAGAAACCTACTTTACCGAATCCTTGAACGGCTACTGTGCATTGATCCAGCGGCTTCAGCTTCCAGTATTCATTCACGAGGGTTTCTAGTACATAGAAGCCGCCATAACCAGTAGCCACCTTACGTTCTTCAAGTCCTCCCAGAGCAACTGGCTTACCGGTGATAAAGTCTCTGGGATGTCCGCCCTTAATGAGACGATATTCATCATACATCCACCCCATGATTCGCTCATCTGTGTAAAGGTCGGGAGCAGGAATATCCTCATCGGGACCAATGAAATCATGGAACTCATCAACATAGAGTCGACTGACTCGTTCAAGTTCACGGTGAGAAAGTTTGGTGGCATCAATAGCAATGCCGCCCTTAGCTCCCCCGTAGGGAAGCTTGAGAGCGGCACATTTGAATGTCATTAAGAAAGCCAGAGCTTCGACGTGATCTCGGTCAACATTGGGGTGGAAGCGAATTCCTCCCTTGCATGGACCAAGTGTATTATCGTACTGGCAACGATAAGCTTTATAGACCTTGAGGGTCCCATCATCGTGCCGACATCGAATCGAGCATTCAACAATTTTGGCTGGGTGCTGAAGTCGCTCCCAGCTTTCATTGTCGATATTTGCAAAAGGCAATGCTGCCTCTAGTTGCTTCTTCGCAGTCTGTAACATTGACGACATTAACGTATCCCTTTCAAATGGACACATTAACCTATCGTTCAACGACCAATTCTACGAACGTCTTTTCGATTATCCTTCTTCTCAAATGGGATCACCTGTTGTTTTGGCGTTTGAACCTTTGGTTCTTCAACTTTGACCTCGGATGCATCACCAATCGGAGTCTTTGGTTGCGAGAACAACTTGGATTCATTCAGCCAGCTAGCTAGTGCTGCTGGAGAAAGGTAGCCGGAGCCGAACTTCAGATTCTGACCCTTGTGATTTGTGATCACATAAGATGGGAGTCCAACAACGCTGAACTTGGCTGGCGTTACTTTGTCCTTTTCGGTATCGACGTGCACGATGATGTAGTTGCGAAGGACGTCTTGAACTTCCTTGGATGGCAAGCTCTCATTGTCCATCTTCTTGCACCAGCCACACCATGTGGCACCGAAGACGACGAACACTGGACGACCGGTCTCACCGGACTTCTTCAAGGCTTCATCATAACTCGTGCAAACGATAACTTTGGCTTTTGGATCAACAATCGTTGGTTTTGGCTCTTCTACTGCCAATTCTGTGTTCGTCCAAGCATCTGCCCAAGGGTAGTTGGTTTGGTCGACTTTTACCTTCGATTTGAAGTCTCGAACGACAAGTCCCCAGAATAGAGCGCTGGAAGCAAGGCATGCGATGGTTGCGTACTTCTGAAACATATACACCCCCGAGCCAAACGTGACTTACTGCTAAAATGGCTCTGATGTAAATATGTACGGGCCAGTAACTAAAAATTGCTACTGAGACAGGTGTGTGTCGGTTATCAATTCGTAGAGACGACGGATCGTCGTCGAAGCTGTCTTTTCAAAGAGGCACGGAACAAAAGCGTGCACGACGAGACAGGAGCCAGCAATAAAAAGAGCACATGCGATGCCCAGTGCAAATCGCATGTGCTCAACGTAACTCATCTTCGCATCATTCAAATGCTGCATCTTACCCCACGCCGAAGCTGTTCCCACAACCGCAGCCCTTCGTGGCCTGTGGGTTGTTGAAAGTGAATCCACGCTTGTCGAGTCCGTCGTGGAAATCGACCGTCGTGCCATCAATGAAAGGCAACGCCTTGTTATTAACGGCGGCATCGAGACCAAAATGCGTGAACGTGGTCTCATTGAGAGCATCGACCTCGGCTCTCTTTTTGAATCCGAGTTTGTAGGAAAAACCTGAACATCCGCCGCCTGCGACCCCGACTTCGAGGACGTAATCGGCTTCTGGCAGGTTCTGTTCCTTCAGAACCCGGCGAATCTCATTGGCTGCTTTTTCCGTCACTGTGACTGACATTTACTGCTCCTGTGTCTTGAAAGATAAGACCTTGTTTCCCGTTGATTTCAACAAAATCGACCACAAGTCCGTCGAGGTTTATAGCAGAACCTACTGGTTTTAGCACCATCAGTTCTCCAAATTTCTGGATCTCGCCAATTGGCTCCGGCGTAAAACAAAACGCAAGCTGGCCTTCGACTGTACCGAACTGCAAGTAGAACTTCGAAGAATCGAGCCCCTTGCGTTTCATGATGTCGAGAATCGTCGAGAGTGCTGTATGGGTGATTTCCATGTGAAATTAGAATAGTGCGACCGCATAGATAACGTAATGATTTTCACCGAGTCCACCTTCATCGATCTCTACGCCTCCACCGTACAGGCATTTCCCAATACACGGCTGCGGCAACATGCCACACAGCCAATTGTCATTGAGGCTGTCCGATGGACCCCATTCGTGGGACTCAAGACTTTGTTCATCAAAGCTGAGGCCAGAAACGAGGATCGCCAATACAGCCCCATGCTTCTATTCAAGGGTGTGCAGTATGGTTCAGGTCCCAATCAACTCATCGCTGACGGAATGAAGTACACGTTGGAGCCGATTGATCTGGAGAAAAACGATCTATTGCTTCGCTGCAACTGTAACGACTTTCGGTTCCGTTTCAACTACTACGACCATCTGGCCAAGTCGCTCTATGGCCGCAAAGCGTCGAAGTACGAAAGCAAAGGGGTTGGCCCAGAAGCCAACCCCAAGAAAATGCCCGGCATGTGCAAACATCTGATTAAGATGATTGAATCACTTCGCAACAGCGGAATCTGCAATTAGGTCGAGACCCGTTTCCCGATCCACCTGCTTGTAAGAAATCTTGACTGGCTTCATTTCCTGAAGGTGATCAAGAACGGTTTGTAGTTCGTAATCTGCACATGAATACAAATCGAACTGTACGAGGGCAGGGCTTACTTCATCCCAGATATGCATGCTGCAATGGGATGTTTCGATCATGACGATAGCGGCAATGCCGAGGTTGCCGGGCTTGTTGACATAATCAACATGAGGTCCACCCGAGGGGGTGATTTTCATTCCAACCTTCTCAACCAATCGGCGGAGAAAATCCTTAGCTACTTCAACGTCTCGAATTGGTTCTGCAACTTCAGCCCGAACCAACGTGTGCTTGTGTAGAATCACAGCTTCTCCTTTCAAATGCCTACAGGCGAGATATATAGTGTTGACCCCTTTTTGGTGAACTATGGCGACAACAAAGTATGTAATCGGCTCTCAATCAAACTTGTTGACTACGGAGTTAAACACTCTTACGAATAACAGTTTGGCTATCGGAAGTGCGTTTAATAACACGGTTGGACAAACAGGCGACGGTTACATTCTCTGTGATCTAGAACTGGTTTGTACTTACGGCACCAATCCAACCGCCAACACTGCCTGTTTATTCTGGTTTATTGGTTCTCAAGATGGAACCAATTACGAAGATGGAGATGCATCTACAACACCAACGAGAATGCCAGATGCAATCTTCCCATTACGAGTGACAACGAGCGGTCAACGAATCATTCGACGTGTTCCAATGCCTGCCGGATTATTCAAACCCTTGCTCAAAAACGATGGCACAGGCCAATCCATGGCCGGTTCTGGCAACACCCTCAAGATCCGCCCAATTTCTCATCAGTCTGCTTAATCCTGAATGCACCGGACGCCCATCGATCTCAGAAACCCGCTCAATAGCCAATATGCCCTCAACCGGGACATGTTTGTCAGATATATGGTATTGCCCGGACTGGATGGTGGGCAGAACGCTTACAATCTGGCAGGAAACTATACGACTGCCTTTGCAGGTGGATCTTACTATGCCCCTACACAGAGGGATGGAGGGTATGGGGAAATTGTAACGACCTCCGGGAACTCTGTTTTGGGCGTATTGGGAACAAGCCAAATCGCCAACACAACCATCGGTTGTTGGTTCAAAACATCTGATTTCAGTGGAAACCAGTTGCCTTTTTATTATGGCAATGGTGGAGCAAATGGTTATGGGCTCTATTTGAGTGGTGCCACATTAGAGGTGCTTGTTGGCGGTGTGTCCTTCGCTGGCGTAGACACAAACTATACTATGACTTTGAACCAGTACACCAGAATTATTGTAACCTATGAAACCGGACCATTGTTCAAGCTTTATATCAACGGAGCACTTTACTCTTCAGGAACCAGTCAAACACCTATTACCCCTGTCGTGTACGGCACCATTTGGCAAGGACCAGCTTCAGGCTCTGCATCACTTGATGATGCATTCTATGCAACGAGAGCATGGACGGCAGCAGATGTAGCCGCAGACTACATCGAGTCCAAAACCGGCTATCAAAACACCTTCAACAGAATCGCCTTAACATCACTTGGGGAAGTGTACAGCGAACAAGGATCGGGCGGATCGGCATGTGGAGGAACAGGATCAGCCTATGTTTTGAGAACACCAACCGGCAGGCTTATTGAAGAAGCTCGATTCGCTGGTATGGGGGATGCTCCCCAGACTGCTTATCAGGACTCAGTAGGCGATATCGATATGACGTTCAGCGGAACGCCAAGCTTTTCAAATGACACCACTCTCGGTCGACCGGCTTTTTCGACAAGCAACGGCAACAATTGCGTTAGTGCACTAGGCAATCCACTTGGTTATGGTTTAACCGCCATTACACTGGCCATTTGGGTGCAGGACAATGGAACCAAAGCTGCTGGTCAAGACTTTACAGTCCTCGTTGGTTCTCGTGATGATTCAGGATACAATGGCACATTGTCAATTTACCTAGAAACAGGCGAGCAATCAGCAAATAATGCATTTAACGGCATGGTGAGCACATGGCTCTGGTTTGGAGAGCCAATTTTTGCTGGTGGACAATTTGGTGGTCTAACTTCCGCTACTCAAGAAATTAGCCAATGGAGATTATGGGTCGTCACATGGCAATCTGGTGATAACATTAGACTCAGGACCGCATCGCCCAATGGTTCGTTGTCTGTAGTTGCAACGTCATCCACTGCTCCTTCAGGAGCTATTGGCGCTTCGGGAGTAAATCTTTCAACGAGCAGAGTTGAGATTGGAAGAGATCCAACACATCTTGCGTCCAACCGGTACTTTGTTGGAAAGACTGCCGACGTTGTGATGTTCCCTCGTGTGTTATCAACAACAGAACTTGCAAAGTTGTCGAACACGAGTTTTAGGATTACGTCTTACGAAGGATGTCGGTGTGGCGGTGCGGCTGTTGTAGAAATAGGACATACAGCTTCAGGTGGAGCCATAGGCGGATCTTCTGCTGGTTTCAGCAGGGCGATGTTTCCTACTGGGTTCAGTGGAACTCCATTATTGAGCGATGCTGTCTTTGCTGGATTGTGTGCAGATCCCACTACAGCATATCAGGATTCATCTCCTGCTAATTATGATCTACCTCTCACCAACGGAGCATCCATCATTACTGATGGTACATTAAATAGACCCGTGCTTTCATTGGTTGCAGCATCTAGTCAATATGCAGGCGATGGCCCGGCAGGCACAGATCCTTCTATTGGCTTAAATGCGATGACCCACATCGTATGGATTTATGATGCCGGAAATGATTTTTCATCGGACCCATTTAAGGGGATCGTAGGTAGCCGTGCTGATAGTACGGCCTTTTGCCTAGCCACATTTATTGAGAACTCGGGTGGAAACAACAGATACACGGTATTCCTCTCAAATGCTGGAGGAGCCTTTGCAACCGCAGGAAGTGCCGTATTTGGCGGAACAACAACTCAAATTAACGAGCCCGGAGTTTGGAGACTGTATATTACAACTTGGGAGTCTGGATTAACGATCAAGACCTATTCAGCACTCGCCAATGAACCATTAGTGAAGGTGGCCGAATCTATTTCTGGATTAAATGGCCCCCTTGCTCCATCGGGCGGCTCGCAGCCGACTTTGACCTTTGATATCGGTCGTGACAGATCTGTTGGCGAAACTCGGGACTTCAATGGCCGCATTGGCGATCCAATCATTTTGAATCGAGCACTGACCCATGAAGAACGTTCATGGTTTTCGAGCCCAACGTTCAGAATCACCGGTCACGTCATTTATGATACACATGTGAGCGGATCAGCCTCACAGGTATTCACATACAATGTGACGACTTCTGGTGGCCTAGCTGCTAGTGGACACAATCCTGAAGACGAGGATGTTGACACAGGCGGCGGTTTGGCAGCAAGCGGAACTGCCGCTGATGTGATGGTTTTGAGAGATGTTACAACAACTGGTGGTGTAGTTGCGACCAGAGGCGGTTTGTACACCTTCGTTTCACCGGGCGAAGAGATGTCAGGTGGTGCCACTTCTGCTGGTGACGCAATCGAGGTCAAACTCGTCCTTCCGGGCGTCTCTGGCGGTGTTCGATTTGGCGGCAGTCTTTCAATTCTGATGAACTGGAGCACTGTCATCAGAGGCGGTGCTAAACTTTGGGGCCATGTCTATTCCAAAGTTCAGCCCCGAGTCTGTGATATTCCATTGTGTCTAGATAGATGCACAGAACTTGGTGAGACGAGAACGCATATCAGAGTCAAGATTGACGACGCCCTAGTTCCAGCGGTTACTGCTTGTCGAATTTCGAGAGCCAATTTGGCTATTCAAAGAGCCCAACAGAATCGGCGAAGAGTCTACGTCCCCAAGACGCAAGTGATACTGCCGCTAGAGCCTGATATCCAAGATGCCTGAGCATACATAACACTAGGTCCGTATCTCTCGGACAGAATCTAGGGTGTTATGAACTATGCCGCAGAAGCTCACCGAACTGACCACCAATCCATCATTAACATCTGACGATCTGCTTTACGTCGTCAATGATCCTGCGGGCACGTCTGCATCATACAAGACGACTGTCTCTAACATTTTTGCTTTGTATGGCATTAGCGATACTGGATTGAAATTGAGTTCTGGAAACGGGATCAAATGGGCCGCAACTCTTAACGACACGACCAGACTTCGAGTCTATGAATCATCAGCAGGTATTCTAAAAATTGATGATGGTTCAGGTGGATCTGTAGAGTTATTGCTATCGGGCACAATGAGTGGAGCGTCCTCTGGCTCCAGTGTTTCAGTCACCGGACTCGAAATGTCGTCATGGGCCAACGGCATTCATATGGGCGTTGGCGGAAACGGAATCAATTGTTCTGGTGGTCCGTATCTGATCTTTAAGAGCGGCAACAAATGGAACGTCGAAGACATCGACGCTAACCCAATCCTTGCTGTTGATGCTCCCAATAAGCGGGTCGGTATTGGCACGTTAGCTCCTTCGACCGCAATAGAAGTCGTTGGAACAATCTATACCAGTGGAGCCGGTGCCAATCTACAACTCGGCAATCGAGATACGAATTCTGCTCATGACTGGAATCTATTCGCTAATTCTGATCAGTCCCTATATCTGTATCACGCATCAAATGGACTGCGGGGAAGTCTAGGAGCACAAGGTCGCTTCTTGGTACAAGGCACTGATGCAGGCTATGAACTCAAAGGCAGGAATGGAGACCTTGGATTCATGCTTTATGCCAATGATGACAGTTTACTGAGGCTCTGGTCATCAGCAGCCAGTCAGGATCGATTCACATTCGGTAGCGACGGCACGTTCCAAGCTGATAAAAATATTCTAGCTGACATCGCACTTGGAGTCACCAGCGCCTTCAGCATTGATTCAAATGCTAGCAACAAAATAGTTTTCAAGAATTGGAGCGGTACGTCGCTATTTGATTATGGGAATACAACTGCGACCACATTTACCATTAACGGTGATTTGGCCCTTGACGCCGACACGAGGGCAATTCGGTTTGATACAGGAGCTACCGATTTATGTATCACACCGCTTGGCTCAGCAGTCACTTTCCAGACCAATAACGGTGCGTTGTGGGCTCCAATAACTTGTGGAGCAGTAGCTGCCAATGGAAACATTACAGCGAATACTGGTTCTGTTCTAGCTTCGCTCGACATAAGATGTGGCACTACTGGTGCAATCTACTGGCTAAACCGCTCTGTCATGACGTCTCCTGCTGATGGGGAATGGAAGATCGCAAGTAACTCTGGAACAAGCCAACTTGTTCTAAACAATTTGGGTGCCTCTGGTACAGTCACAAGCGGATGCGTTCTGCATTGCAATTACTTCCAAGGAGCCGGATATCTAGTGGGCACCGACACGGCCTTTGATCACGAGACAACAAGCACAGTACGGTTAGCTGATCTCGCCGGAACAGGTGCTGCTCACTTACACGTATTAGGAAAAATCGAAGTGGGTTCGGCTCTCGGAAGCCCGTTCAATGCCGAAGTCTTGACGCTCAAGAACGCTAATAGGCTGTACTTCCGGGATAACGCAGATAATCATCTAGGAGACATGGGAGCGTATGGCGGCGAATTTCAAATGTTGGCTACCGGAAGCTCGCCACTTCGTTTCCAAGCTGGTGGGGGTGGCACTTTTCGGGTCCTAACTGATGGTAATACCAATGCCCAACTTGAAGCTACATCAGGGACGAATACGATTGGTATTACGGGCGGTTTGTATATAAGCAAACTGTTTTCAACTACGTCACAAACGCCATCTCAGATCACGAGCAACCAGAACAACTATGCTCCGACAGCGGCGTCTATCCTGAGGTTAAGTACCGACGCTACTCGTGACATCACAGGACTTTCAATTTCACAAATTGATGGTTCCAGAACGGAAGTCTGGAATGTAGGAGCCCAAAACATTGTTCTAAAGCACGAGGATACCAATAGCACAGCCGCCAATCGATTCACTAACTCAACAGCAGCGGACATAACATTAGCCGCAGGTGAGGAAGCATCATTGAAATACGACGGCACGACAACTCGCTGGAGAGTCAGGAAACTCGCCTAAACTCACTATGCTAGATCATAGATTTGCAATCATACATAAGGAACATTATGGCAACATCCCTTGATAAATTAGCCAAAAAGCACGTCGAGCAACTCGCAGCCGCAATCAATGAATCGAAACAAGTAGTCGAAGCTCACAAAGCCAAGATCACCGAAATCGAACAACAGATTGTGCGACTGGAGGCCGACAAAGCTAAATGGCTTGAGGCTTTAGAAGATGCTGACGCTTGAAGATAATGCATTGTTCTTGCTGGAAGACGGAGACGGCTTCCTGTTTGAATATGAATTCGTTGGACATGGCGGTGCCTCACTTGGAGGCACCGCTTCCGTTGGTGGCTTCATTGAAGGTCAAGGTGGTGCTTCCTTAGGTGGAAGCGCTACTCACACCATGGTCATGAATTCGGATAGGCCCACAGGGGTTGTTCGAGTTGGTGGTGTTGCTAGATTCAAATTCAAGAAGGCCAACTGTCGCTTTGCTCTCTGCGATAACGATTGTCTTTTACTCGGTCGCAGCAGTATCGTCATCACATACAAAGTTGCTGAAGTCAATGTGCCAGCAATCACCGCCTGCCATCTTCAGAGGGCGAACGAGGCGATCTACAACAAGGAATACAACAAGCGGAAAGTCTTCGTTCCGCCTGTGTTCTAGACCTTCTGATATCCTGTCATAGACAGAACGGCCGGATCTAGTTGACTGTTTACAAAGTCGACCAAGGACCGAGTGTATCTCTCAAAGAACTTGCCTTCCTTGTAATAGGCAGCCCTCTCTCCAAACAATTTGTCACCTGCTGTGGGTGTTTCATTTGTAGGAGGAACAACTGTGTCTAACACTAGCGGTCCATCAAACGCCATTTTCAATCCGAAGTATTCAGCCATTTGAAGAACCATCCCTTCGGCGTCATGAATCAAAGCTTCGGAGTGGACAACACAAATTTTCTTTGAATTGGCCTGAAGAGTAATCCAGTGAAAGTTCATACCGTTCCAGTGTTGAACTGGATTCGCTGTCCGGTAAAAGAAGGGAGTACCGGCAGCCTCCTCAAAAACAACAGGGCTACGAACAAACGCTTCAAAGGAAACGTCTGTGAGATCTGGGCCAAATAGTGCAGTCTTCCAGTAGTCGTACAGGGAAACAAGCCAAGCATAAGGGTTCTTGACGACAACAGCTACGTGAACCTCTTGCCCCAGAGTCCATGGAGCACAGTAGTATCCGTGCTTCCAGCCACCTGCATTGACCAGCGACTTCGTGTTCGTGAAATTCTGATCAATTAAAAAAGATACATAGTTCGTAGCTGTTCGCTGCAAACCATGTATCTTGATGTACTCGATCTTGGGGTCCAGTTGAAATTGTTCGATAGTGCTCATGCACTAGTCTAGTGTCAGTCAAGAGTAATGCTCGGTAAATCACCGTAGCGATAAATCAAATCTTCCTGCCACTGCTTCTTAAGCTCCCACCCCTTCTGGAGCATATACTCTCCGTCCAAGGACATGCCACCTCCGGGACCCGGTGGTTGCTTGTACTTGCCACGGATATGGCCCAGCATGATCATGGCGTGAGCAAGAGCACCTTCCTGCATGCCCTGTGTTACCTGCTTGAAGTCCTTGCACTTTTGGAGGTAATGAACCATTACAGGCTGAGAACGACATGGAATCGGATAGAGCTTGATATGGCCCATATCAGAAACCCACTCCCAGCCACCTGTTTGGCTGCTGGTCCGGGCATACATGTTTTCATACTGCTTGAACAGTACCCACTCGCCCATGTTGCCCCACATTGGTTGAACTGGGTTCAGCATGCCGCCATATTGTGCCGATGCACTGCCGGGGTACATGTATTCCAGTGGCAGTGAGCCGCCGAGATCAGAAGAGTTGAAAGCGAAATTAGCTCCCTGTTCCATGTAGAACACGTTGCGGACAATTCCAACGTCATCAGGAAGCTTGTACACGCTCTTGCCCGGCGTGCTACGGAAGGTGTGGTAATCAAAGTAATCCCGAGGAGCAAAGTCCTCGAAAATCATCAGGGCTTGGTCAACTGCAAGATCCAAGTTCTGTTGGTCCAGTTCTACTTTAACAACGGGAGCACCGAGCATCAGAAGGACATAGTCCTTGATTTGCTCACGTACTTTCTCACGATGTTTCCTAGCAGAAAGCTTCCGACCCTGTGGAGCCACGAAGGACCCACAAGCCGGCGTTCCGCCGCCACAACTGCCGGTTGTAGCTGTAACGCCACCGGAACCGCAGTTAAGTTCATCAAACTTGCCCTGTGTAGAGCGGCCAATCGACAATGTATTAGATCCAGAACAACTCATAATATCCTATATACCCCTGTGAAGACCGAATCGAAGTTCAAGATGTTTAGCCCTGAAAACCCTTACTTGCCGATCTCCGAAGTTGCTGGTATGAGCAAAGGGGAAATTCGTTTCCCTATCACGACTCCCATCGCAAACTTCTTGAGTATCAATCAGGGCTCCGATGAATACAGAGCCCGTATCTTAAACTGGATTCTGACAGACGGTCTTATGCACGCTTCTCAGAACCGTGAGAAGCTGCTCCAACTCGTTCAGGCTCAACTTCAAAAACCTGCTTCAAACATCACACCATTCAACCGGGCGAACGTACAGCCCACGGCTCCTTCTCGGAAGGTGGCCGGTATGCAAGAAATGGCCAGACAAGTCGTCGGTGCTCAAGGCGTTGACCCAGACAATGGAGAGATCACATCTCATGATCTTTTCTCCCCAGAAGCTTGGAAAGAGAAGCCAGAGTTGGCCTCTGTGAGAATTGACGGCAAGAGTATCACAGAATGGTTCGAAGAACACGGTGAACCAACAACAATGGTCATCGAATTCACGCCCGGTGCCTATCGTCGGATCAATATCCGGAAGGGCAATGCTCTCCTTGAGTCTTTTGGATTGGAGCCATTCAAGTACGGGGGCTTTGATGGGTACATTCAATATGTCGAGAAGGGCTCGTACATGCCATCGCACCAACGTCGTGGCATGTATGCTCCAAATGACCAACACGGCGTCGATCTAAGACCAGAGAAAAAGTTTGATCGATCAACCGGCAGATATGTTGACGTTGAAGACATCAGAGGCTTTGACAGTCACGGTAATCCGTTGATGAACTTCATGGGTGGTGCCTCATCTGCGGATGTCCGGCGAGCCAGCCGTAAAGTGAGTGGCATGCGTGCCGACTTCACCCGAACAATCGAGGCGATTAAAAATGGACAAGGCAACCATGGCCTGAGTCCAGAACAGGTGGAGACGTATAAGTCACTTCTCGACACATCCAAGTTGTTGACCCGGATGGAACAAGGGGTCTTCGACAAAGGTGCTGGTCGGAAGTCGGCCGCAGCCAAACTTGGAATCGATGACTACGGTGGCAACGAAGCCAGAGTGCCGCTACCAGACCTTCCAATGCCACAAGAGTTGTTCATTGACAAAGTGTCCGAAGGTATCAGCCAAGTCAATCGAGCCAAAGCCAACAAGTGGCAGCATCCTGAGAAATTTGGACCTGAATGGAATGGCGTTGGCGAACCTCCACGGAGTGGATTCTTCCGCATTCAGGGAGATCACATCATCTTTCGACTCAATCCAAAGCAGCAATCAGATGTGCTTTCGCACATCTTCTCTTCAGTTGATCGAGACGGCATGATCAATGCCAGATTTGAACTCCAAGCTGTGCCTTCTCTGAGAGAAGCAGGACCAGTTGGAGTTACTCGTTGGAATGTTTCCTCGTTGTTCAACAAGGGAGCCAAAGCCAACAAGAAAGATCTTGAAGGCATGAAAATGGTCATGTACCACATGCGTGGAATTGATCCTCGTCACTTTGTGGCCGATCAAGATTACCACAAGATTGAAGTCGATCCCTACGACGAACAAGATCCCACCCTCGTGAAGTTGATCGACAACGGTTATCGCTGGGAATTGAACACGCCTCGGGAAAAGGCCCTACAGAAGCCCGACTTCGACAATAGACCACAGAACTTCCTGACCTTGAAGGGCTCTCGATACAAAGTCGAGAGGAATGAAAAGGATGGCAAGTTCTATTTGAGCGTTCCTCTCGACCGGGATGGCAAACCAGTTCCTCCCTCAAGCTATGGAAAAACAGGTCAGTCTTGGCTTGGAGCAACAAAGCAATCCTCTTTGAGTGGCGGCATCGGGGGCGGACACGTCAACTCGAATCCTGCTGGTCCCAAGACATGGGCACATCTTGAGAAGCTATTGTTGGCCGGTGAGCTAGGAGAACCAGATGGTCCTCACAGCAGCTTAACCGAACTGCCATGTATCAGAAAGGGTGTTGCTCAAGCCGAAAGCCGCTATCGTGGGATTTATCAGTTTGCCCCGACTATCGACAAGACTCAACTGATTGTATGGGGCATCGAAGCTCTGAAGTCGTTCTCAAATGATCCAGCATTCCAAGTTGGATATGTTACGCAGGACGAAGTGGAAAAGATCTTGAGCTTTGACTCAGAAGAAGAGTCCCAGATCGAGAAAGAGTTTGAGAAAAAAGGTCGTGGTGTTAAGCCATTATTGCATCGGCACGGACTGACTCAACCTGATGCTCAAGATGATTTGATCAATCATATCGCTTCCCAGTTCGGCAAGAAGCCGATCATTGATTACGATGCTGTCAGCCCAGAGCACATTGAAAAAGTGAAGGCTGCCTTTGGTGAAAACGCTTTCTTGGCAAGAACCAGAATCGTCGCCAATTATGTGTTCCAGCAGATGGGCAAGGAATCGAAGCAGGATCGCAAGTTAGGCGTCCAGATGAGTGCCATCACTGATAAAGATGATGAAGGCAGGGGCGGTGATATGGGTCCCGGTCAGGACTTCATTTCAAACCGTGGCACCTATGACTCCGGTGTTAGAAAGGTCGTACAGCCTGCTGACTTCCTCAAGGATTTCGGCATACAATCGCAACCCCAAGCACCCGCTTCTGTACCGACGCCAAATCAATACCTGCCTCCAAAGCCGGCACCAGTCGCTCCATCTGCTACAACGCAATCAGATGGACCTGATTTAATGAATCTAGATGATGAAGAGGAACGTACTCCAGTCATCAGCCGAAATATGGATCGTTCATCAATGGCAGCCCTACAAAGAAGTGGAGCAACCATTCGTGCTCTACAAACTCAGAATATGAAGGCAGCAGCACGAGTTCGAGCAAAGCTTGTCAAACCGCAGAAAGTTGCATAATGAACAATGTGATGAACTACATGTCGAACCCCAAGGTGTACACCTTGAAAAAATGGTTCTACGATCTGTTGAAACTCAAGTATGCGTCTCACGATCAAATCATCGAACGAGTCGCTACGTCATTGGTAACAGATAAGGACGTGGAAGATTTCGGCAAGCTAATCGGTGAGGTCTTTGAGCTTGGATTCCGTAAGGCTGGCGAAGAGTACGGGAAGCAAATTGAAGCATTAGGCTACAAGGTCCACATCGTGGCCCCTACTCAAAACTCGGATTCATGTCCGAAAGATTCGCCAGCATAATAAAGCCGCCACTCTTGGGCTCCGTCTTGTAGATCTTCCAACAGTTCTCTTCTATTGCTTTCCGATGAATGATTGATTCAGGAACAACTTCATTGGCTCCCCAGATCTGAAGCTGAAGGTCTGATTGATCTACAATGACAGCCAAGAATGTGAATGGGTTTCCATATTCATTTGACGTGTATGTGTGATCGTACAACGTATCCGTATGCGTTTTCTTGCCAACGAGTGGCACACAATGAAACGGAACCCCTTGCTTCTTAAGGACCTCGTCAATCTGGCTGGATACTGACGTCTTGGGTTTAGGAGGCTCTACAACTGGAGGAGCGATGACTTCAACAGGGGCCGCAATCAGTTCCTCCAGAAAAGCTTCTGGCTCAATAACAATGGGAACTGGAACAACAACCGGTTCAGGTTTTGGAGCCACTGGCTTCTTGGGAGGCAAGACAACAGTTCTTACATCATCAGAGACAACCTCGGTTCGCTTGCCCATAGGATTGATGAGATGCACACGGGACTTGTCCCATTCTGATTGGTCTCGCAGGATAGGGTTGGGCCCCCTCAGCTTATAGACCTTGCCTTCTTTATCTGTGATTGCCATAGTACCTTGCTGCACTAGTGGTTGTTGCCGATCCACCGATGCTGAGAGTATGTACCTTGTAGAGTTGATTGTTTACAATCTTGCCAACTGTTCCAATGGTCACACCAAACTGAGCAGCGATTTCCTTCAGGGTCATGCCTTTCTTTATGCGTAGCTCCCGAATAGCCTTAGCATCTTTCATTGTAAGCTTGGCCTTTGTCCATTGCTCGCCTTTTCGATTGGCAGGAGCTTTAGACGCATCGATCTTGTAAGCCATGCAGTTAAATTGTTGAAGATGTGGCTTCACCATATCAATGAAGTCAAAATAGGACGCAGCAGCAATCCGCAAAGTTGGACCTTGATATCGTCCGGAAGAGAAGCCGTATTTGGCTTTGAGTTGATCCCGCAACAAATCGACCTCAGCGTCTGTAAAGCAATTCGTTGCGAGCACTGCTGCCTTTGAACTGGCTGTCACGTTATTTGATCCGTCTTGAGCGTACCAATGGGCTATTGTAAGAGGGGAAAGATCTATGTCTTTGGGTATGACTTTCTCGCCAGCATCATACCACTGGCTATGCAGTTGAGTGAACTCTTCAGACGCCCGTGTCCAGAAATACCAATTGTTGCAGTAGCCGCCCTTCCAGTGCTCCAGTGCGTGTGAGATCTTGCCGTCGACTCTTGACGGCTTGCGTGACGTCTCTTCATGCAAATACGTATCGACGTAGTCAGAAAAGCAACCCATTATGTGCTCGGCGTAATGCTTGAATTTGCCCGACTGTTTGAATCTGAACCGGGCATTTGCGGCACGGCCATGTTTAACAATAGAACCATCACCCAAAAGGCATCCGGTCAAAACTTGCATCAGCGTGTCTGTCATGTCTTATATAGGAGAAATTAACACACATTTCTCTCCTACGTCTGACTAGATACGTCTATTCTAACTCCCAAGGAGATTTTATGGCCTTAGTTTGTCCTAAGTAATATTGGGCCTTTCACGAGTAATTGTGAAAGTGGACCGGGTGAATTCGGGGAAGCCCTAACGTGAAGACGAGGGTAATCCCGAGCCAAGCGTGTGATAGATCACATGAAGGTGTAGAGACTACTGGAGAGGTAGAGTCCTCTTAATGACCAGCTAGAGTGCCCGGCAGCCTGTTGTTTAACAGGTTGAAGATATAGTCCGTCCCACAGGAAACTGTGGACCTTGATGGATGTCAAAGGCGAGATTCTACTTCTTCAGTACATTGTCGGTATGGTCAACGCCGACAATCCTGTTTTACATCTTTACTCCAACGACGTAACACCTTCTGACTCAACAGTGATCGGTGACCTCACCCAAGTTGCTGGCAGCACTGGGTACGCTGCCAAGACCCTGCTGTCGGCCAACTGGACAACGGTTCAAACCGGTGGTGTAACAACGGCTATCTATTCTGAACAAACGTTCTCGTTCACTACGGATGCTACGGCTTACGGTTACTATATTACTGACGAAGCTAACAACCTGCTTTGGCTTGAGAGATTCTCGGGCGCTCCATTCGATCTTCCGGACGGCGGCGGCACGATCTCGATCACAGCCAAGCTAGCATTGTCATAAGGAAAGATTCATGGATGCATCGATCATTTTGAATGGACGTATTACACCAGTTCATTCACCGCTGTTGAATTATGAGGAGATCGTTCGGATGGTTTATCCGAACGTTTCGGAGGAGATTGCCCAATACTGCACAGTGATGTTCAGTAAGGGTCATCTGCCTAAACCAGAGGGATGCTTGTGTCGTGGTGAAAAGCTTGACATTAAGGCAGGCATGATCATCTGTGCAATGTTTACGGGAGATGCCTAAGACAAAGAGCCAGCAAAGCTTTTTGTTTAGGTGCAACCCCAACCTAATGCTCATTCGATGGCTGTTTGTCGTTCATAGTGGCTTCGTACTTGGCCTGCCTTCGATCAAGCTCGTCAGCAATCAAGGATATGGCTCCAGACAACTGTCCGTGGGTATTGTAGTGGATGTTGCGACGAAGACGTTGGTCAAGCTCTTCGTCGCTCATCTCGCTGATGTTTAATTGAAACATCCCATATCTATCCGGTCACAAATGAAGAAAACGGCTGCACCGAGTAAAGGTGCAGCCGTTTTCGTTTAGGTGCAGAGGCTCAAAAACCGGCCTTAAGGTGCAAAGGTGCAAAGGTGCAAATGCTGGCTCTTTGTAATTACGATGGACGATGCCCACCCGGAACTCCAAACAATTGAGCATGAAGCTCAATCCATTGGGCTTGTACCTCCTCCAGAGGTTTCGGTCGCCAGCTTCCATGACGATATTTCTCAATGATCCAGTCAATTGCAGCACTCATAATGATGTAAATCACAATCTGACGAACCGAGTTCGAGAAGGGCTTGGCCCATAGGGGTAGAGCTTCTCGGCTGATGTAGTCATAGATGATTGCAATAGCTGCCAACACCGTTGCTTTTTTATCTGGACCTGATTCGTCTACAACCTGATCCACATAGGATATCAGATCATCTAGACAGTGAAGCAAAAACTTGGTGACAGGAGCCAAGCTCATCCGTTTCCAGACCTTCCACCATGCGTTCTTCTGTTTCGTTTGGTCCCATAGAGCCTTCATCGAGGCAGTGAACTTTTCGATGTACTCGTTTTCCAAAACCTTGCCAATCGGGTTGATGTTTGTGAATTCCATTTCCATTAGTTCACTTCCTTCTTAGCAAGCCAGCGGACGAACGTATCATCGACGTGTTTTGAAAGATGATGATCGATGACGCCAGCGTTGAACAACTTGATGTTTTCGACAAGCTCGTTCACTTCAGCGAGCGTGTAAGTCACTTCTTTGGGCTTGAAGAGCCCCAATAGACGCTCAAACATAGCTACCTCCATAATTCAGACATCGTATGTAGTACAGGAACATCAAGGTTGGGATCATACATACTGTTGTTTAGCAGTGGAGTTCGTGTGATCAAGAATCCTGACGGTTCAGTCTATTCGCCATCTGGCTCACTTCAGCAGTTCGATCCAACCAATTTGGAGCACGATCTGTTCAATGTTTGGGATCAAGAGGTCATTGAGATTGGTGGTTCGCCCGTCTACTACCACCAGATTTTTATTAATACAGCCTCAATTGATCCTTTGTACCTAGAGGCGAGAGATAAGATGTACAGCCCTCACGGGGTAAAGCTATACTCTTTCTACGAGCCAAATGCTGCTCAGAACTACATGAATGTCTTCGGTGTCGATTCGCCAGACGAGATGATGTTCGAGTTCAACTACAGACACGTGCTTCAGGAGCTAAAGGCTCCTCCGAAGATCCATGGTCTCATCTATACGCCGCACAAAGGCGAATACTGGAAGATCATCCAGAGAAACGTCCAGATCTTCAAGCTGTGGGGGGAACTCAGACTTCAAGTCATGTGCACTCGGTTCCAAGAATCGCTTACGACCGGCGAAGGCAAGGCGGCACCGAAGTATCCAAGTTACAAAGTCAACGACGTCAAGGATCTTGCTTCGAAGAAGACGAACTTTGCTGGGGGACAGCCATAAAGAAAGGCCGTCTTTGTGAGGCGTGGATAGTTCGAATGAATGTGAGCGGGGCAGTCATTGGCGCAAGTGGTGCAATGACTTTGACTTTGTGTGAGGGAGAGCGACTTTTGATGATCTTGTACGGCTTCATGCTATATAAGAGAGAAAGCCGGTGTGAATATGGTCGAACAGCTTGATCTAGAACAATTCAAAGAATCGGCAAAGAACAAGTGCTGTCTTGACTTCAACACGACGTTAGGCAACACACTCTCTGAAAAGGTCAAGACGCTCTACATTGTGCTATCAAGGATGCAGAGCATTGCCAAAAGAGACACCGGGATTACACCGAACGTATTAGTAACGAGCCCACTTGTGCTCTCATTACTTGAAGTGACATGTGGAGTCTGGCACAAGGATGGTGACACTCCATTGAACGCAAATCATCTGGAGTATGCTGGCACCATTTACAATGGTCGCTGGCACATTTACATCGATCCTAAAACCTACCAAGAGCACCATATCACAATGTGTTGCTGTCAAGGCGGTTTCATTTGCAATGATCCACCAACAACGGTCAAGGTGAGCTTAACCAATTTTCTGATGTCGAACCTGTTCGGCTACTTCAACATGTAATGAAAAAAGTATACACCTGCCTTGTGGGCGATCTATTTCACGCTGGTCACGTCAATTACCTGAGGCAGTGTTCACAGCTAGGCGACTACTTGTTGGTTGGAATATGCAGTGATGAAGACACTCAATATTACAAACGACAGACGGTGATGACGTTAGCTGAAAGGGTGACAGTAATTGGGGCCTGTCGGTACGTTGATGACGTAATCCTGAGTCCACCATCCATTGTCACCGATGAATTTATTAACGAACACGAGATCGATCTCGTTGTTCATGCAGACGATTCTAATGAATCGCAACTAAGACACTTCTATGGTGCAGCAATGGAGCGTGGCATCTATCAGAGTGTGCCTTACACAAAGGGCATTTCGACAACCGAGATCATCAAGCGGATTCGGGATCGATCTGATAGTGAAGTGGCCCGGAAAACCTTTCTGTGCTCCGGCTCTGTCCCTTGTGGCCAGTCACCCGGCGAATGATCTTCTCTCTCCAGTCCGTGCTTTTGAGATTGCGATCTAGCACATAGTACGGATCACGAGGGATACAGTAATTGTGAGTTTCAAAGGGCACGTCTCGATAGGGTAGCATCTTCTCTTTCGGGTAGGCTCCAAACACGGTCCCCATGGCTGTGTTGTCCTCTACTGGCTTCCATGGCCAGAGATCGATCTGAATATCATTCCGGATAATCTGAAGGACCCAATCGTAATACTGACCTTGGGGTAAAGGCCAGATGCGATACCAGAACCCATACTTGTAAAAGAAGTTGGTATCTCTAAACCGAGTGACGAACGACTCCTCTAACAGGAGGTCTAGGTCGTCATCCCAAGGCATAAGTCGTCCATGACGAACGAAACCTAAAAGAGTGCCTCCAACGAGGCAGTAGTTACACCCCTCGCCCTTCAGGATGGAGTCAATCTCCTTCAATGTCCTACGGGCAATCGACACATCGAAGTTGTCGTGATAGGCGAACTTAAGCATCCATGTATATAGATTGCAGGTTCGCACTGCGACGGCATACATAACAAAGAGCACCATGTCTGAACCCACTCTTAATCCCTGCAACGAACCTGCTTACGATCAGAACTTAAACATTGATCCAATTCCGCCGTTCTGTCGGCCCGGTCAAGCAGTCAAAACATCTGGCACCATCGATCACCAGCCATTCGTTGATAATCAGAGAGACGTAACCTCGGTTGATCTATCATGGCTGGAAGATGCGAGCTTGAAGAAGACTGGCAACGGTGCCAGTGCTTTGTGTGACCCACAGCAGACTGGTCACATTATCAACAATCAGGGCGGGCATCCTCCAAACGGTAACGTCGTGTACAGGTACGCAAAGTCATTGCGTGGTACCGACGAAGCGATGAAGGACATGTTCAGTGATCTCATCGTAACAGATGAAGCGAACAAAGCTCACAAGGTCCCAATCATGTGGGGCACTCAGGATAAGGCGGTGGCCTTCATCCTCCAAGAAAACATTCGGAAGGACGAGAGTCTGGTTGTTGACCGCATCCGATTGCCAATGTTGGCGATCCATGTTGCTGGTTATGCATTCAATGAGAAGCGATATGTCTATCACAAAGCAGTTGACTACCTCAGAGATTACAAGCGAGATTGGGCTCCCGGATTCACAGTAAAAGAAAGATATGAAAGAGACACTGTGTACGGTGTTTCAAGAGGTATTCCAGTAGATGTCAGCTATGAACTCGTCGCTTGGACCATGTACGAAGAAGACATGAACCAGATTGTCGAGCAAATAGTGACTAAATTCTCGAAGTTAGCATATATACGGGTACGTGGTATCCCCTTTGAAATCGGCGTCAAGTTGGACGCAATTGGCAGCGAGTGCAACTTCGAACCGGGTGATAAGGCAGAGCGAGTTTTCAAATATCAATTTCAATTTACTGCTGAGTCGTTTGTCTCGCAGCCAATTGTTAGAAACAAAGCTGTCCTATCAACCAGAATCGAAATCACAGATTCGCCTAACGAAGACGATATCACAGAAGTCTTGACCCGCTTGGAGCAAGCAGTAAAGGAATTAGGATGATTGAAATCAAGAACAAACAAAAAGGCCCCGTGCAGATACTGGTGAGATCAAGGACTGCTCCCCGTGCATTCACGACCCTGAATATTCCGGGAGTTGGAAAGGGTAAGAACACCGTATTCATCAAAGACGAAATGGTGACCGAATACATAGAACGAGTCGAAAAGATGGGGCTCATCTCGACTAGATACGTATCAAACAATGAACTCAGATCCAAGGATCAGTAAGTCACGTAAGGGAGACTAAGACATGGCAATTTTAAGGGGATTTCCACCATCTAACACTATCTCGCCTAGCGTTAGAATCACCGAAAAGGACCTGAGCTTCATTGCACCAGAACAGTCCTTCCATCGGTCTGGTCTAGTGGGCTTTGCGAGCAAGGGTCCAATCAACGTCCCAACGTTGGTGTCGACTCAACGACAGTTGACTACGGTCTTCGGTTACCCACATCCAGAATCAGGCGATCCTTACCTCATCTATGCGGCTGAGCAGTATCTGCTTGTCGCAAATGAACTGTACATCGTGCGTGTTGCTGATGAAGCAAACGTAAGTGACGAACGTGCAGAGATCGCAGAAGTGGACGTACCTTCGGCTGGTGGACAGATCTCTGTCATCACAGCCACCGCAGGTCCTTACACCTTCGCCAACGATTCGTTCTTCCGCTGGAGACTGAATGGTGTTCTTCGCTCGAAGACGCTGGTTACTCTCGCCGGAACCTACACCGCCGTACAACTTGCTGAAGATCTCAATCTTCAACTGAACGGCGAAATCGACGGTATCGAGTTCATCACAGATAACACAGACACCTACATCGGTATCCAGACGACTTGGGCCTTCGGTCCAGACGCTGAACTCGAATTCGTTTCGGTTCAGGACGCCATGTATGGTGGTGCAGTAGTAGATGGCAACGTAACCGGTCTTGGTACTGGTATGACGCAAGCCACGATCACTGGTAGCCTTGACCGCTACCCAACCGGTAACTCGGCTGGTGACTACGATTTAACTGGCCTCTCGGACCTCAACATCCAGATTGTTATCGATGGAACAGACAACGTTCTTATCGACAACGTAGTGCAAGTCATTGATCTGGCTGATATCGAAGGCACTGAAGTCACGATCTCGCAACTCGTTTCCGAAATCAACGATCAGTTGGTTGAGAACGGTGGAGATCTGCCGGGCGGCTGGGAAGCTTTCGACGATGGTGACAATCTTGCGTTCCGCACGCTTCATCATGGTCGTGACGCCAAGCTGCTTATTAAGCCAGATAGCTCGGCTGCCGAACTGTTTGGCTTGGAAAGCATTACCAAAGTGGGCACGAGCCCAATCGGTACTGCTGGAAACGTTTCGGATCACACCTACGGCCGCATCAACGGAGATGCAAATAGCTCGGGTGCCGTTACCTTCACGATCACCGCCGAATCGGCTGGTATCGATGGTAATGCTACTCAGGTTGTTATCGAAAACAACATCCGGGAAGGTAACTTCCAGCTTCAGATCTACAACAACGGTGTTGAGGTCGAATCTTGGGGTGGCCTTGTTAAGGATGAGAACTCCCGCTTCTATGTCGAGACCTTCCTCGCCCTTGTCTCGGACTGGGTCCGGGTTTCGGACAACACTTCCAATGCCGCCAGCCCGCTGGATGGTACTTACACCTTGACGGGTGGTTCGGACGGTATTCCTTCCGACCCAGACGATCAGGATGCTTTGATCATCGGTAACCAGCTTGGCTACACCGGCATCTACGCTCTGTCAGAACCAGAGCAGATTGATATCGATCTTATCGCTGTGCCGGGTCACTCCAGCACGTCGGTTGTAACGGCCCTCCTTGATCTCTGCCAGAACGTCCGCATGGACTGTATGGCTATCATCGACCCACCGTTCGGTTTGACTGTCAACGAAATCGTTGACTGGCAGAATGGTACCCATCCTCTGAACACGACTCGGTTCGATTCAGACTTTGGTGCCCTCTACTGGCCATGGGTCAAACTGCGTGACAACTTTAACAGAGTGGATATTTGGGCACCGCCTTCGGGCTCTGTCATGGCAACGATTGCTCGGTCCGACCAGCTTTCGGCACCATGGTTTGCTCCTGCCGGTGTCAACCGTGGAACGGTTCCAAACATCACTGACGTCTTCTCTCGCCCAACGCTTGAAGAACGAGATCTGATGTATGGCTTCCGGAATGCGATCAACCCAATCGTGCAATTCGTCGACTTCGAAGGATTCGTGATCTGGGGTCAGAAGACACTGCAACGCCGACCAACAGCCCTCGACCGTGTTAACGTTCGCCGGTTGATGTTCGTGATTGAGAAGAGAATCAGGGCTGCATCTCGCCAGTTGCTCTTCGATCCACATGATGACATCCTCCGTCAGAAGTTCGTAAGAATTTCGACGGCCATCCTATCTGAAATTCAGGTTGGACGTGGTGTCAACGACTTCCGAGTCCTGTGCGATGAAACGCTCAATACTCCGGATGTGATTGATCGCAACGAAATGCGGGCACGTATCGGCGTCCAGCCAATCCGGGCAGCAGAATTCATCTTCATCGAGTTCTCGATTCACCGAACCGGAAGCTTCGGAGAGAACGCCGACACATTCTAATAGGAACCGCAAAGCCTCAGACTGTGCTAGCAGTCTGGGGCTCCAGCGACACGAAAGGAGTTATATATGCCGATGGGAATTGGGGTACTTGGTGCCCCCAACATCATCATCAAACGTAAGTTTCGATGGACGTTGGAAATCGCCACGCCATGTGGCTTTATCCCTAAGCATTTCGTGAAGTTGGCAGCACGGCCCCAATTAGAAATTGATGAAACAGAGATCAACTTTCTCAACGCCACAACGTGGATTCCGGGAAAGGGCAAATGGCAACCACTCAGCATTACATATATCGATGTAACAGATGGGTCGATGCAAGGGCTCTACAACTGGATTGCAACTGTTCACAACTTTACAGATCCAGTGAATCTGTCGAACAGTGAGAAAGCGGGTTGGAATGGTGTCGCATCGTTAACAATGTTTGATGGCTGTGGAACGCCGCTCGAAAACTGGTTACTCGGTTCGTGCTTTCCTCAATCCATCAACTTTGGAGAACTGGACTACGCTTCGTCAGACGAAGCAACAATCGAATTGACCTTACGATATTCAGAAGTCAGATACCAAGGACTATGTGGACCATCCCCAAGTGCTTGCTGCCGAGGTTGCTAATTAAGGATCATCTCAGGAGAGACAATGGCTGAAAATAAACCAATGGGAATCGGCGTTATCGGCGCACCAGACATGGTGTTCAAGCGCAAGTTCCGTTACACGTTCTCGATCTACGGGTTCTGTGATAACGAGAAGAACAAGGTTCCAGAACACTTTGTAACAATCGCTTCACGGCCAAACCTCACCATTGAGGAAACCGAAGTCAACTTCTTGCATGCCAAGCAGTGGATTCCGGGTAAGGCCACATGGGAAACCATGACAGTGACCTATCAGGACGTCGCTCATAACGAGATGCGTTCACTGTGGAACTGGCTGGCTTCCGTTTACGACTTCACAGATCCAATCAACCTCCGCATGGGCAACAAGCGTGATTGGGACGCCACCGGTGTTCTGACCATGTACGACGGATGCGGTGTAATGCTTGAAGCATGGCAGCTTCAGCACATGTTCCCAACCGCAATCAATTTTGGTGACCTTGATTACTCTTCATCTGACATCGCCACCATCGAGCTAACTCTCCGTTACTCCGATGTCAAGTATCGCTCTTACTGCCCAGACTTCGTTCCTGAAGCTTGCTGTGGTGGTTGCGGCACAACTGTGAAGAAACAACAGTTCGCCAACTTCATCTAATAGCTACTAGGAGTCAGAATGGCTGAAAAAATCCCAATGGGAATCGGCCAACTCGGGTTCAAAAATCTGGTCTTCAAACGGAAGTTCAGATTTACGTTCGAGTTGTTTGATATCTGCGGATCGAAGTCCGTACCAAAGCACTTCATCAAGCTGGCCGCACGGCCAAATTTGGCAATTGAAGAGACGGAAGTCAACTTCCTCAACGCACGAACCTACATCCCCGGCAAAGCCACATGGGAACAGATCACTGTTACGTATGTCGACGTTGCAACAGCAGATGCCAAGCCTCTCTTTGATTGGCTGGCTTCGGTTTACAACTTCACCGACCCAGTCAACCTACAGATGGGTGCCGTTAGAGCCGATTACTCAGCTACAGGTCTTCTGAAGCTTTGGGATGGTTGCGGTAATATCGTTGAAAGCTGGGAACTGAAAGACCTTTGGCCTACAAGCATCAACTTTGGTGACCTTGATTACGCCTCCTCCGACGAATGTACGATTGAACTGAGCCTCAGATACTCTGAAGTCAAGTACGTCAACTTCTGTCCGGGATTTGTTATCGAACCTTGCTGCACAGGCTGCGGCTAATAGCCAACTTTTTGATTACGATTCTCTAATAAGGGTGGCTGGCTTCAGCCACCCTTATTTTTTCAGGAGACACCTATGGCGAAGATGGGGCTACAATTTGGCCTTCAAGGAAACTCGAAACTGTGTAAGAGACAGTTTCGCTGGTTATTCTCCATCCCCGAGGTTGCGGCCGATGAAACGCCGGGAGCCAATGCTCTACCGCCCGAATCCAGTGCTCGGCCGAATCTGTCTTTCAAAGAAATGGATGTCAATCACCTCATTGAGGATGTCTACTATCCATGTAAGCCAGACTGGAAGCCAATTCAGATCACTCTCTACGATCTCCAATTGGGCACACATCCCGTCTTCAAGTGGGTCAAAGAGAATTGCTATGATCCAGAACAGGGCAAGTATTACGAAGCCACGAGCAGGAAGCTAATCAAAGAATGCATCCTGACGCTCTACAACGGCTGCGGAGAAAAGGTGGAGAGATGGATCTACGAGGATGCTTGGCCACAAAGCGTCAACTTCCAGTCGTTGGATATGAACAACTCTGGTGTCGTGAAATGTGACATCACTCTGCGGTACGCTAGAGCGTATATCGATTAGTCTTCTTCCGACTCTTCGTCATCTAGTTCAAGCTCTAAGCCAAAGTCTGGCCCCACAAGCTCTTTCATCTGTTGGAGAGCATCTTCGAGCTTTTTGCCTTTCCAATCGAGTCGACGACAAGTGCTACTCTTATTGAGTCGACCCTTCTTGGTATAGCAATCACGCTCGTTGTCAAGGAGGCAATCCACAATATCTGAGAACCCATGGGCCCGTAACTTTTGAATGATTTCTTGAACTTCGATGAGTGACATCGGGTTAGCGCTATGATTCATGATTGAAGTATAAGCCAAACTTATAGTATTAGTCAATATTTGTTCTGGAGCTTACTGATCGTTCCTTGCCATTTCGGAAAATGATGCTCTCAAACTTCTCCTGCAAATGACCATGGTACCGCCGCTTGAGTTCGTTGTAGTTGCGAGCACTGCGATATTGCTGCCGCAGATGATTGAGAATACAAGTCGTCATGTAGTTGAAAGCCTTGCCTTTTCGAGGATCAAAGCGGTCAATCTTTTCAAAGCAAATGAGGACGCCTTCCTGAATTGCATCATCAATATCGATGCCGTTGAATTTGGCATAGTTAGCGATGTTCTCGGCGAGCACATAGAATGCAGATGCGAGTTGCCGTTGGAATTCGTGGAAGTTGTCGCAGATCTCTTGATGAACCTTACGGTTTTCATCGAGTCTGGTAAGCTTGACATTGTCCCCGTACTTGGTCACCCGACGTGAATTCGTCTCGACCAGATCTGAGATGATTAGCTCGTATTGGATCTTCTGCTTCTTGTAGTTCTGAAACATCTGAATGATAGACTCAAAGGTTCTATTGTTCAGGTATTCATTAGCCATAGTTCTCCATACCGCCAAAAAGAGGTATCTATATACTGACTACGGCTTGTGATTTTTGAGCGAATCCGTCGCTCAAGGAACTATTTTTAGAGTAGTATGTCAATCTTGAAGTTGATCGCTGATCTGCAAATAAACCCCCTCAATCAGGTGGCATACCGTCGTATCGCTGAGCACTATGCGGCTCTCGGCCGTCCAAATGAGGCTGCCGCCTTCGAAGAGTTACTCAAGAGGAAGTTCTCAAATGATCGTGAACATGATCACGTTGAACAACGCATCGAGCCTACAACACACGATTGACTCTGTGCGATCACTCAATTGGCCAATCGAAGCAGTTGATCTAGGAAGCACAGATCGCACGAAGGCCATTCTGTCAGAGAATCAGATCCCATATCGAGTGTTAAATAATACACCGAGAGACGTCTGCCGCAACCTGATGGCGAGTGAAGCGAAAGGGCTCGTTTTCTACATCGAACCTTGGGAGCTTTTGTTGCAGGGTCAAGATCTGATTCGCAACACCCGTCCGGGCGTCTTTCACGTCAACATCATCAAGAGCGGTACGATCAGCAAAGAGATTCGCCTTTATAAGCCCAAGACCACATTCAAGAACCCCATCTTTGAACATACCGACAAGGAGGCAGGTCATCTGGATGTTGTCCTCTATAGCCAAGGCGATCTAGGACTAGATGAGCAATACGTTGCCGATCAAATTGAGGCATGGAAGCTGGCAGACCCAATGTCAAGCTCACCATACTACTATCAGGCTTGTATGTTGCTGAGTAACAAGCGGTATGACGACTTCCTTAAAATGGCAGAGCATTACCTGTACCTTGACAGAACGAGTTCGATGTCTGCTGTCATGCTTCGGTACTATTACGCCTTCGTGCAACTCACCATCAAGCAAAAGGTGAGGCCAGCTTTACAGAACCTAAGCCTGTGTATTGCAGAACGTCCCTTGATGGCAGAATTCTGGTGCCTCATCGGAGACGTCTATTACCATGGTGTCCAGAACTTTCGTTTTGCCAAAGAGTTCTACGAGAATGCGATCATTCTGGGCGGCAGGCGTTTGAAGACAGATACATGGCCCATGGATGTCAGCAAGTACAACAAGTATCCTACTCAGATGATCGCAAGCTGCGAAAAGCTGCTTTCCAATCCCAGCACATTCACTAAGATTTAGTAAACGCCTTCGAGATGGTTCACGACAACAGTAACCTGATCCTGATATCGTGCAACGTCAAGTTGCTTTCGTCCTGCTCCCAGCTTCCTGAGTTCATGAACTAGCTCATCCTTGTGACAGTTGATGACGTGCCATTGATTGGTTGCAAGTCGAGCCGTCTCCTTCTCGAATGCTTCTGGGTCGATCTCTTCAGAGGCTGGATAGTATGCCGCAACCTCTTTGCGAGCCTTCCGGAGCACATTCAGATAGATTGGGTGATTGCAGGAACAGCCGGGGTTCTTCAAGAATCTCTGCACGTCGTCAGTAAGCTCGGCTGGCAAAGAGGCTCTAAAACGCTCATCCAAGAGAGCGTTCTTGATGTCATGTACTGTGATTCGCTTTTTCATTGTCATCCTGTGAAATCAACATCTCTTGGCTTTTGGATAGGCAGACCGTCTTCGATTCGCTTCTTGCGTTCTTCGATCAGTCTCTTTGCCTCTTCCTCATCAGCCCTCTTCTTGATGACTGATGTGTATGATGGTGGTAAGGACTTGAGGTAGACGCCTCGTCCACATTTAGGGCACTTGACCTTCCGCTTCTGGGGTTCAAATTTGGAAGGCACCGTCTTGTTTGTTTTCGGGTCCAGAACGGGAATGTGCTTCTGAACCGGTGCCGTAGGCATGTCTGTTAGGTCTGCTTTATCATCGATGATCTGCTTATACGAGCAGGGCTCGCAGAACAACAGCATTGGCTTACTCAAGGTCATCCTCCATAACAAACTCTGTCTTACTGTCAATGAAGTAAATCAGGTTGTTGTAGAACTGGGCAATAAGGCTGCCAGCACAGCCCAAACAGAAAATCATGAACGGATTATGAGTGACCACCATAGCAGCCACAATCATGCCACACCAAAAGCCCATGCACTCGTAGCATTGCGTGGCATCAAAAATGGTGTCAGACAACTTCCTCTTCAGGAACGGTCGGATGCCAATCACATCCATGATTTTGCCGTGGCACACAATGTTGGTCATTCCAATAGTTGCCAGCATAAAGATCAGCAGTGTTTCCATTAAGCTTCCTCGGCCTTAGCGGCTTCTCGCCGTTCACGTTCCTTTTCGATCTCCCGCTGCTCAGCTTTAGCGAGATTGTGGTGAGTCCGAGGAACGTAGACGGGATATGGTTTGTTAAAGTCGATCTTCTCCACCCGACACGATTCGTTGGTGATGGGGATGATCATGGCTATGTAGCCTGCCTCATTACTGAGCTTGTCAATGATCTCTTTGTTGTTTGCCCTAAACAGATCAATCATCTGTTGGGGGTCTTGGCTTAACTCAGGGTGGGTGTTGATGTAGAAGTTGATGATCCCGTTCATGCTGCTCCGTAATTTCATTTCCAGAAGGATAGATAGAGGAACTCAGCGTCCCTCCAAGTGCTCACATAGTTGAATCCTTCAACGTTGCACAGTTGTTCACAAAGCTCCTTCTCATCGCTTAGTGGAACCTTCATATCCAGAACAATACTGTAGTTGAGTTTCTCAACAATGATTTTGTCGTCGAAGAACGTTTCCAATACCTGAACATCCGCCTCAGTGATCGTATTCAAAAAGTCGAGTATCGCTTGCTTGCCTATCTCTTTTAAGTAAGGAATGCGTTGCCCCATCCGCCACTGTTCAAAGATGCTGAAATGGTCTGGAGATAGCAAATTTTGCAATGAAGTGTCATAGAAAATTAGTTCTTCGACGTTTTTGAAATTCAGTTTTATCATACTCTGCTAACCTCAGTCCCCAACCACGGATCTAACATAGTAAATTTCAGGAGAATATATGGCAGATGAAGTCTTCAAACAGCAGAGGAGAAGGGTTACCGCCGACGATCTAGACGATAACGGCAGTGGCAATCCTCTCGACGCCATCCAAAGAGTTCAACAAGCTGTGGCGAACGAAACCGGCAAAGAAATGCCACAAGCATTCCAGATGCCATTCTCAGTTGGTGGGGCAATCCCAGACGAGTTCAAACGGGTCATGCAGGAGAAGATGCTGTCAGGCGATAAGCCTCCAGTCCCTCCACAAGCTGAGCCCCAGTTCGAGCCCTTTGAAGCACCGCCAGAACGACCTCGTGCCTCAAAATCAACTGGCGACAAGCAGGTAAAGCCGACGTCCAATAACAGTGACGAACTTGGAACCCTTCTCTCCAAGTTGGCTGAAAAGCACCAATGGGAAGTCTTTGAATTCCCATCGAGAGGCAAGTTCTACACCGACATCCCAGCCAAGGTTTCCATTCGAGCCATGACTGGTGAAGAAGAGCAGATCCTTGCTACGCCTCGTTTTGTCCGTGACGGCTCGGCCATCGATAAGATCTTTGCACGCTGCATCAAGGAAAGAATCAGAACTGAGGACCTTCTGTCGGTTGATAGAACCCACCTGCTGATCTTCCTCCGTGGTATCTCCTACACGCCAGAATATGACGTCGAAGTGAAGTGCCCTAACTGTAGTCAGAAATTCCCTCACGTCATCGATCTAAACGACCTTGATGTAACATCGTGCCCGGACAGCTTCCACGCAGACTCGCTGAAGGGCGAACTGCCAGACAGTGGTTTCTCTTACACCTATCGCCTTCCAACAGGTGAAGATGAACGTGAGATCTCCAATTATCGTGAGAAGCGAGTCAAGCAGTGGGGCAGCCAAAGCGAAGATGACACCCTCCTGTATCGGACCGCTCTCCTGCTGGAAGAGGTTGGCGGCGTTACTCTGAAGTCGGAATTGGCTTTCTTGTTGAAGAAACTTCCGATCAAAGACGTGGGTCACCTTCGTAACGAGATCAACACACCACCATTTGGTGTGAATACAGATCTGCCTTTGCTTTGCCCGATTTGCAGTGAAGGATTCGAGATTGATCTGCCGCTAGAAACAAGTTTTTTCTTCCCAAGGAAGAGGACGGAAAGAACCCCAGCGTAGAACTTTGGAATACGTTGATGGAGGAGTTGTTCTTCTTCCAATATCACATGAGTATGAGCAAGCAGGACTGTATGTCCTTGCCTATTCACGAACGTAAGTGGATGATTCAGCGATTCATCGAACAAAAGAAGAAGGAAAACGAGGCGATTGAGAGAGCGAAGAGAGCTAAGAAGTCATGATGTTTAAGAAGAACTACTGGTTAGAGCGTTACAACACTAAACGGAAGATGCTTCAAGATATCAGAGACATTTTGACCAAGCCCCTTCGGGGGCTCTTCGGCCTCCCGATCCCTTCAACGAAAGATCCCAGTAAAGGAAAGACGCCATGAGTCGTACAGTTGAACGTTACCAGAATCCCGCAGTCGGCGACACCGTTCGGCTTCGGCTCTTTACGTATAACAGCAACAATCTGTCAGACGTCATCGCTGTTGAAAAGGTCGATGTGTTTTTTCTAGATCCTGAGATGAGGTCTGCTGAGAACCCTGATGGCCGACGACTCGTTGAGTCGTTTGATGGAAGCGCCGTCACTCATGAAGACACTGGGACCTACCTACTGCCAATTGACGCCGAAGAGGCCGTTTACACAATTGGCCGATATGTCGATGTTTGGACGATGAGTGTCAATGAAACTCAACCATCAAATACAGTTGAGCAGTTCTTCGACATCTATCCGAGTCTCTGGTACAGCACTCCGATTCCAGTTGTCTATGACTTCAACTTCCTATTCCAACCCAACAAGTTCCGTAAGGGTTCAAAGCAGTATTTGATTATCGAGATCGTGCCGAACGTACCAACAGCCGGCGATCTCAGAAAGTATTACGAGAATCTGGCCATCGTGTCAGATCTCAAGATTTCAATCGAGCAGGCTTGTGGCGACTGTGTCCCAACAGAAGAGGATCTTCGACTGGTCGTAGACAAGGAATCAGTGGACTACAGAGAGAAGAGATTCGGTTACTATCAGTTGGATACCGGAGACTTGGACTGTGGCATCTACGACATCTGGTTCCAACTGGAGTTCGGCGGCAATGTTTACATTTCAGATCGCCAGCATTTTCAAGTCTACAACTAAGAGGAATAATGGACGAAGAGTCAAAAAAGCACACAATCCCAATGGGCATTGGACCAATAGGAAAACCTGATGCTCTGTTTGTAAGGCAGTTCAGGTTTACATTAGAAGCTCCGGGGCTAAGTGAGCAATTTGTGGAGACAGTGGGTTTTGATTTCCATGCTCAAAAAATGCACATCGGTTTCAGAGAGCTATCTCTTCCAACTGCCAGCATAGGCGAACTTCATGCTTGGCTCAAAAGGCCAGTGGGACCGATTCGATTTGTAACTTACGATGGCTGCGGCAGTCCTATCTACGAAAAAACCTTCGATGGCTTGACGCTTCTGGCAGACACATGCCAATTCGATTACAAATCGAATGATATGGTCACACGGTTCGTCACTGTTCATTATGTGAACATGACTGAACAAACTCATGTTCACAGTGGAACAGGGGTTGTTTCTCCGTTCACTTTCGATTTGCCAGTCATCTCCAAGGAGCCACGTCGCAAGAAGGCCGACAAATCTTGGGGCCTTCTTGCTGAAGGTATCGATCATCCAGTGACAGTTGATTGTCGACCCACGTTGGAAGTGGAAGAAACTGAAGTTCGGAGATTGAATGCTACGATGATCGTTCCGGGTAAGCATCGTTGGCAACCCATGAAGCTAACAATGCACCCCGCTGTCTATAACAGAGTTCGAGAACAACTCCGTTCAGGCACAGTTTGTCTTCGGTTGTTGGACTCTAAACTGCAAGCCCTAGAATGCTGGTCGCTACTGGGCATTCAACTACAAAGCATCAACTTTGGAGCTTCATCTGAGACAACCGATGGTCCTGTAGAGCTAACCCTAACATTCGACCATGTTAAATATGAACCCTTGTGTAAGGAGAACGCCGATGTCAACTGAAGAAAAAGGTGTTGTGGAGGTAACCTCTTCGCCTGCGAAGACGCCCCTCGGTATTCCCATGCATTTCAAGAAGCGGCCAGCCGGACCCTCGTCATCGAAATTCGTTGTGAAGCCTAAAGCGTTTCCACAACTAGTTAAGTCGATCAAAGAGTTCACATGGAATGATGCAAAGAAGGAATTGCACATCAGGATGCTGGAGACCCCAGATTTCGATGTCTTCCGTTGGATCGATTTCACTCAAGCCAAAAGCGGCGAGACAGCCAGAAGTCCTTTTGCTGACGCTGAGATGAACAGTCTCGTGCTCGATTTCAAAGACAACTCTGATCTGACTCTTGCTCAAGCTGAGTTCACAGGGCTGACACTTGCTGACCATCATTGCTCGCTGAATAGCTTGGAGTACACATCAACCTTCGGAATCGACGGTGATGGTGACGATGGTCTGTACCACACAGTCACGCTGAACTATCAATATTGTATCTTTGCCATTAACAGCAACAGGGCCAAGAAGAACCACGCCGAACCTGTGACTGAAGAGGAAGGCGAAACCGCAATGGATCAAGAATGGCAAACAGTGGAGATCCTCTAAGGTGGGCACTGGGTGTTGTTACCTGCCCCCGGCAAGATGGTTACTATCTTGACCAATGTCTAAACTCGTTGAGCACCACAGGCTTCCCAGAGCCTGTGGTGTTTGCAGAACCAAAATCCCCAATCCCTGAGTCATTCAAGGGACACGTTTGCTGTCGTCGTAAGCAATATGGCGACTGGTCTAACTGGGCTACCGGCCTCTTCGAGCTTCTTCTAAGCGAACCCGATGCTGATTACTTCCTGATGGCTGAGGATGACGCCTTTTTCGCCAAAGGGTGCCGAGCATATCTAGAATACGCAATTCCTATGCTCGGCCCCTTTGGCTCAGTGTCTCTTTACACGCCCAGCATTTACCACAAAGAGAACATCCATGGATTCCATAACGAACTGCTAGACGACAGAACGTGGTCAACTGTAACTGTGATTATGTCCAAACAAGGCGTAATCTCCTTCTTCTCTGATCCGCTGGTTCAAAAGCATCGGTTCGAAAACATCTTCAATCGAGACGAAGCCTTCTGGCAGTGTTCGGTTGATCCAAAGAACTCAATCAAGGATGCTGTAATTGGCCAGTGGGCATCCAAGCATGATCTACCCATCTATTACCACACGCCGGCTCTGGCTGAACATATTGGCGTTAGATCAACTCTCAGTGAGCAAGAGTCAACATCAACTAACGGCCGCATGACGGCATCATTTGTGGGACCTGAGGTGGATGTCTCAGAATGGGTTGGCAAACCCTTCCACATCCAGCCGAAGACTAAGGTTGCTTTACTGTGAAGATGAGAGCAGGCACCTTTGAGATCCCCAAAGAGAGAGCACAAGCCAGACGATGGCAACCATCAAATCTGAAGTAGCGAAATCCTAAGTCCTCATTGCCAAGATCCACGACTTGTACAGGAACTTGAACTCCATTGGTTTGGATGTCTTGAAAGAGTGCAAGAAAGTCTTGGGCCCGCCGAAGGGCCCCCATAAAGGAATATCTTGGAGCAAGATACTCATGGAAATACTGAGTCTCATCAAGCGTCCTGTTGCCAATCAAGAACTCGACATGCCACCGCATGACCTCGTGGATATTTTTGGCCAACGCTTCTTTCACATCAATTTCTGATCGTGTATAGTAATCCAACGTTGGACATGGAACATTGAACCTGCTCCCTGTGCGTGTCCAGCCAGCAGGGTCAGGCCCACCCTTACACCAATCCTTCCAGTTGCTTTCAAGCAGCGGCTGAGCGTTCTGTGTTGGCCAGTTGTTCTTTGGTTGAAGTGCAATCATGTTACAAATACATACTCTTCAGATGTTCAAACAAGCAATCGGGATTGAAAACCTTATTCTTGTCTATGTCACGACGTCTCCACATCTCATTCCACAAATGGATTCCGTAACCCCATGACTCAGATTCCTTAGGAAGGATATAAGGAATCTGAGTTGGAGATCCAAGAAGTGTCACACAGTCGAACCAGTCAATTGGGCAGAATGTCTCTGGTGATTGCACGTAATCTTCGAGGTCATGGATAGTGATTGATTTACTCAACATGCGAGGGCCTATCTCACCCCAAACAAGTTTGGTTTTATCTTTCTCTAAGGCTCTCTCTAAGCACCATTTCAAGGCATCACTATTGGCAGGAGTCTTAATCACACAACTTGTAGGGATCGGAAGACCCATATGCTGCTCCTGTCTCTCGGAGGCAAAGACATAGGGAACCTCAAACTCAAAAGGTCGCAAGCAGACGACATCAGTGTCTGCCCACCAACCCCCTCGTTCTACAAGAAGCTTATAGCGAAAGATGTTTGAGAATGCAGAGACACTCCCCTTGCCGGGGCCTTTTTGATACGAGAACACGGATTCACGACTCAGGATCTCTTCGGCATTTTTAAGAATCGTTCCAGCCGGGGCGTCAACGTGATCATAGTGCCAGAGAACGAACCGGTGACCGTTTTTGAGGTGTGAATTGATCGCCAGCACTTCGAGATTCGAGAGCGTACCGATCCAGAGGCTGTTGATTTCGATCATAGATACCGTATGGCTGACAATGTTCTAGAAATAGCAAATCTGCTTCCAACGCAGTTACTGAACTTGATATCGCAAAAGACCTTCTCGGGCAATCTCATCTGGAAACAGAGGCCCCCGACAGGGTTTGAAGCGAATATCGTGGTCGGAACGACATCTTATGACTTCTCGGTTCAGAGAACAGGTTCCGCAACAGCCCTCGATGTAACAGAGAACGGTCAGTCGCTTTGGTCAGCGAATTCCACAACAAACAGCGAAGTTTCATCACTGTTCGCTTTGATTGAGAGAGTCTCAGACCCCGATCATGCTTCGAATAGAGTTCGAACGTTTGTTACGGAATTGATGAATTGAGAAACACCTATTGACAGATTCTTACTAATCTGAGATAGATAACACATCCTCGGGAATATGGCTTAGTTCCCAAAATTGCTCGAACGAGGATAAGAGCTTCACCTATAAGCTTTGGAGAAGAGAAATGGTCTATTCAAACCAGTTCGTGTTGTGCATTCTGCACAAAGGTCAGCCTCAAGAAGAGTTGGCCAACAAAGTCGTGAAACTCCCCTTTGGGTCAGAGTATTCAATCCGACTTAGAAACCGAAACAATCGCCGGGCTTGTGCCAAGATCTTTATTGATGGCGAGAATGTCTCAGGAAATGGCTACGTTGTAAATGCCAACAGTCACGTTGATATCAAGCGGCACCATGACATTGATCGCTCATTCAGGTTCGTAGAGCTTGACAGCCCAGAAGCCATCGACGCCGGCAAGAGCGGCCCCAATGAAAAGAAACAAAAGGGAGTCGTTGAAGTTCGCTTCTATCTTGAGAAGGAATGCCCAATCGTTCCAACGGTGGTTCATCACCATCATCCCGTTGTCGATCACCAAGTTCATCATCACCACCACTATCCAAAACGGTGGCCATGGTATGATAGCACTCCAAGATCGCCTTACACTCAACCCCATGTCACTTGGAACAGCACCCTCGGCGGTGCTACCAACATGGCTGGTGAATCAACTGGCCAAACATTGTCGTTTGGTTCCAATCAACCAGACCTTGGTGCGGCTGAATTGAAGGCGAACTTGAGAAAGGACGCCGTCAAGAGATCGAGGGGCCCGAGTGGGCAAAGTGCTGGCATTCAGTCTACGTCGAAGAGTGTCTCTGAATCGCCTCCAGCATCTCTATGTGGATTCGACGCTGCCGTGCAATCATTCAACGCTTTGAAGGATGGCTGCACAGTTGAAGGAGGTCAAACAGGTCAATTCTTCAGCTACGAGAACATGGAGCTTGAAGATACGTACACGTCCCTGTCGCTGTTCCTTCAAGGTTATGTTGAAGAGACCGTCACCACGGTCGCTCCGCAGATTCGAAAGACGAACAAAGATGTTCGACTCGAAGATCTGGAGTCTGAAAACGAGAAGCTCAGGCGGCAACTTGCTGAACTGGAGAATCAGCAACTCAACGCCAAACTGGAAGGTTTGAAAGAGAAGCGACCAAGGCCCAAAAAGCCGTCTCCGAAACGGAAGCCTAGAGCCAAGAAAAGCTAAGCAAAAAGGGTCGGAGCAATCCGACCCTTTTTCGTTTACAAAAGTTGTATCGGCCAGCATGATCCGCTAGACTCCCCGACCCGAGACAGCAGTCTCGGAAGAAACCTCAAATTGCGAAGGATTGTGATGAAGAAGTTTTGTTTTGCGTTGGCTGTGTTGATGTTCGTCCCTGCGGTCACGGAGGCCGGCAAGCGGCGTGAAGTGAGAGAGGAGCGTCGGAAGGCTCGATGCGGCGAATCGAAAGAGAAGGACAAGGAAGAGGAAAAAGAGAAGGAGGTCGAGCCGGCTCCTGTTGTCAAGTCCCCGATACCGGTTGCTGTGCCACGAAACGAAATTCCGGCACAGCCAGTTCCACGCTTGGTGCCAGAGCCGCAGCCGACACTGGCTGCTCCCCAAGAGGCCCTACCAACACTCGCTCCACCTCTAGCCAACCCCTAAGGGAAAAGGCCCGACATTGTCGGGCCTTTTTTATTGCGAACCTCACAGGGCTATCGTCTGTCCCCTCTGCGGAAAGCCACGAAAGCCATCCGCCACAGGATCTTGCTTGGGGTCGGACCCATAGTGGTACAGCCACATCTTCTTTCGAACCTCTTCTGGTAACGTCACGAGATCCGAGTAATGAGCGTGAACGCCTGACCGGTGCTCCCCGGTCTCACAATCATGGAAGATCAGCTTGCATTGTGGTGCAAGCTCACAGAGCCAGTCTGCCCGGAACTGATTATCTCCCGAGATCAAGAGCTTGTGATCTCGCTGGGAATTCATCGATTGAATCAGTAACCCGAAGCTTGGCATGACTCCTGTGGGCGACGTGAAGTGATGCGTCTGCACCGGTTCTAGCAGGTTGCCCTTCCAGATTGTGTGCTTGCCGCACTCTAGCGGGTGGACATCAAAGTAGTCCTCCAGCCGCAGCGTCTTCGTGGCCCCCCACTGCATCCCATGTTTGAGGATGCTCCAGATGTCATCAATGATGGCACGCTCGGCAAACAGCTTAGGTCGCTGCTTGTTCTTGTTGTAATAGGTGCAGAACCCCAACCATTCTAGGCCACCAACGTGGTCGGCATGGAGATGGGAGATGTACACGGCATCAAAGTAGCCAGAGATCGACTCGTTGGTGACACCGAATTCTCTCAATGAGAATCGGATGTCAGTTCCACAATCAAAAAGCAGACGGTTGTTGTCGGCATCAGTGATAATCATGTTGGATTGGTAATACCGTTGCTCGGCTCCGGCCCCACCAACTCCTGCAAATGTAACAGATAACGTGCCATTCATGGCATTGCCCTCCCAAAATCGTTTCGGTATCCATACAATACAGACCCTAGAGATTTAAGGCAAGACGATGAAAGAGTATCCATCAATTCAAGGGCCTTCCAACGCCCCTCGACAGCCATGTTATGGTTTCGTGAAGTACGACGGTTCAAATTGTCGTGCAGAGTGGAATAAGAAGCAGGGCTGGTACAAGTTTGGAACAAGAACCCAGCTTATCGACCACAATCATCCAATCTTTGGCCGAGCCGTACCTACGTTCCTAACGAAGTACGGAGACGACCTAGAGGCTGTCTTCAAGAAGGAGAAGCACTTCAGAGGCGTGCGGAACGTCATTGTCTTCTTCGAGTATTTTGGGGCCAAATCATTTGCTGGCATGCACTTCCCAGATGACGATAAGTGGAACGCCGTGCTCTTTGATGTGAACCCTATCACGAAGGGCTTCTTGAGCCCCAAGGAATTCGTTGACCACTTTGGTCATCTCTCGGTTGCGGAACTCATATGGCAGGGCAACATGGGCGAACAACTGATTCAGAATGTTCGTAAGGAGACAATGCCCGAAGGAATCTCGCTCGAATCAAAGTATGAGATCAAGACAGAGATCCCAGAAGGCATCATCATCAAAGGCGGCAGCAGCCACAAGCTATGGATGGCCAAGATCAAGACGGAGCGTTACAAGGAAGCTCTCAAGCAACGCTACCGTATGGATTGGGAGAAGTATTGGGAAGATTGAAAGGAATTAGCGATTCCAGAACTTGTCAGCAGCCTGCATTGCCAATCTGATCTTAAGAGATCCCTCGGGGTTCATCGAGTGAACATCCCACGTTAGAGGCGGCAGAACACCGCTAAAGGCTTGTTCTTCGATCCACTTGGCGACATCATACCCAGTCTGGGTCGTGCCGAGATCGTGGTCAAATGAGATGAACTCAACGTTACCTTCCTTGAGATACGAGATCGCAGCCCAATACGTCTTAACCCAGACCATATCGGGCTCGGCCCCAAAGTTCTCTTGAATCTTCCGGGTCGTAGGATCTCGTTCGTCGTCAAGCCACAGTTTCATCTGAAATCCCATTCTTCAATACAAATGCGCCGCACTTCCAACCAGCCGGGGAAGCCTCCGAGGTTGCGATCATCGATGTGAATGTCAGCATACGGCTTTCTGGTCGGAACGCCTTCGGGCCGGAACTCGGCTTCCTTTAACGTTTCATTGACGGCATCGAATTCTACGCCATGCTGACGGCAGAACTCAACAGCATCTGAGAGATACTGGCGATTGATCTTGTGACCTTCATCTTCTCGACAGGTCCAAAGGATCAACTTCCAGCCAGCCTCTTTCATTTCCTTCAGAACTACGAAGGCATAAGACATTGGGTCGCCAATGGCCGGGAACCGATGTTGCACAATAGTTCCATCAAAATCAACAACTGCGATAGGGCTTCTCATAACTCCTCCTTGAGTTTCTTGATAATGTCTTGTTTCCAAATGAACGGGAAGTGCACACAGTAATGGCTGCCACTGCGGCGAACGTTTGTGAAGATGCACTGCCCATCAACGTAAAATTCGCCAACATCTAACAAGATACCGACAAAGAAAAGTAAGTCCTCAGATGTGGTGAATGACAACCAGATTTGATCGTCAGGACAACTTTCACAGCATGAGTTCGTTACGAAGCCGGCATCCCAGAGAGCTTGGATCAGATCGACTATATTGCAGTCGATCATGATGCCATTAAGCGGCTCTTGTGGATGGATAGACTTCACCTCATGCATCGAACCAGTATTCCTTTGTTGTAGCTGCCAGTAGTTCCTCAAGGCCGATCATGAGCCAGTCTCGGTAGTGGAGACGGTACTCAAAAATCTCCTCAGCCGGCAGCAGATCCACTTGAACCATGCACAGCCAAGGTTTGTGATTCCGTTTCCAACAGATCAGCGGTTGCCGGTTGCTGTAGTCAGCATCCTTCAGGACTTGTTCAATGAACTCGTCGAGACGTGGAAGCCCACCAATCAAAGCGTTGGAAAGATCAAGATCTTTCTCATAGCCACCCTTGCACTCGATAACCCACTTGAAGCCCTCTGGGACAATGAGGTCTCCGCAGAACACCTTCTTGGCGTGTTCTGGCATGTGCCCCACTTGACTCCAGCGATTGCCCGAGCCCACAGCCCTAGAAAACTCGGAACCAAAATGGTCGGACAGGAGCTTGCAAAGATGAAGCTCCGTCCGATTTCCTTTGGCTTTGCCGTCTACCTTCTTCTTCCGTTTCGGTCGATCAAGGATGTTCTCAATGAAGAGATCTTCCTCTTCCATGCTTCTCCTAGCTGCCCCGAAGGATACGCAGGGTCCCCTCCAGTTCGTTCTTGGTCTGATCTAGTGATTCGACTAGCATTTGATAGTCCATCTCACTAACAGAGTTCTCCATGACACCATTTGAGGCGCACGTGTCGATTTCGGCAGCAATTTCAGCGATTTTCTCACACAGCGAGCAGTGCCATAACTGACCCTGATAGCCGGCCGGGATCTCTTCGACCTCGGGTTTCTTCTCAGTCGGCTTGGGATCAGTCCTCTTGGCAACTACGCTCGTCGATTGTTTCTTTGTCGATTCCGCCGTCGATTGTACTTTTGCTTGGACGACAATCGGTTGGACCTTTTGGCTTTGCGTTGCGTGTGGCCAAAAGGCTTGTTGTGATTGAGTCACAACGGCACCTCCGGAGGCAAGCAGCCTTCCCTTTGGAGACTTGGGAATCGAATCCGTCTCTGGCAGCTTGGTGATCAACGCCAGCTTCTGTTCGGCCTTCTTGATCGTCTTGTATTCTCCGGCTTCCCACTCCTTGCCAGAGACCTTGGCGTTCAAGTTGAACTTGAACAGGTTCTCTTTGACAACGGTCGGATGATCTTTATCAATCCGGAGATGCCACGCCTGATTCGATGGCAGTTCGAGCAGTTTCTGGGTTCCCCAGCAGAGCTTCTTGAGGTTCGTATTGTGATTGATGGCTCGGTACCAGATATCTGGTGTCGAGAAGAAGAAGACTTGCCCCAGTGTCTGGCGAAGATCTGCCAACCACAAAGGCCGTTTCTCATTGCGGAACAAAAGCAGCCCACGGGCATCCTCTTGTCGTTCACCAATAGCCACAGCCATTGCGCCTGTTGTGATACACGACCAGATGTCCTTGATGCCGGTCATCCGGGAGGCAATGTCGACTGGAACGTTATCGATGGCCGGAGCCTCTTTGTCCATTCCGTGCTCCCACATGCGGAGCAGAACTTCAGAGTCCGTCTCAGACACCGTCTGATAGGTCTGCTTGAGAATGTCAGCCTCTTCAATGGTGCCGTTGTGGACCATACCAATGCGGCGATCCAAGCTCACGAAGGGATGGTTGTTCATGTTCTCACTGGCATGACCACCGCCCTTCGAGGTGGCTCGTGCATGGAGAAGCATGCAATCCATTCTGGTCTTCTTGATGCGTGCCCAGAACGGGGTTTTGATGAACTGTGACGACTTAACCGGTTCTTTGTGATAGATCACCCGGCCAGCCTTGCCAGCTTCGGTGGCCCAAACACCAGAGGCATCGAGCCCTCGGGTCTCAAGAAAATCGAAGATGCCTGTGATGAGTTCGAAGCTCACCTTGGGCTTGAGTGAATGGCCGATAAATCCTGCGATTCCACACATAGAAATTGCTCCTTGCCTCTGAATCCTATCAGGTGTCGAAAATGGTCGCAATCCCTCTAAATATCTTACAGATATCGAGGAATCCGTTATGAACTACAGCTTCACCGAGTGGGTGCAATCTAAGGAAAATCCAATTGAAGAGGCAGTCCAATTGCCCCGCAACATGCGGCAGGACCCGTTCCTCTCAATGCAACAACACGCCGGGGACTTCGTTTACTTCGGAGTCCACGATCTCGCACGCTTTTATCGTGAGAACGGCTATCTGCCCAATCTTCAGATGCAAAAGATCGTGAACAAGGTGGGGCAGATCGTTGATGCCGATCCGGTCGAGCAAACTGTAACAATTGCCACATCCCGAGATCCATACCACTTTGGGTACAAAAGGATGGAAGATACGGCAACCCGGCAGAAACGGAAGCAGAAAGGCGAGACGACAGCAAAAGTAACGGTACCAGTCGCACACCTTCAAAACATAAATCACATGCTTGCTGGAGCACCTGTTACACAAACCCTCTGGCTTGTTGTTGACGGCAATACGCCGTACCAACAGAACATCATGCGTGAGATCCGTAAGAAGGAACATGCACGCACGCAGCCAATGCAACCAAACCAAACACCAATGAGTCCGGCGAATCCTGCCTCGCCGCAACGAATTGGTCGCATTCGAGACTTCCTGCGGACCAATGGTCAGCCCGGCGAATCAGAGCCAGCTTCTCTGAATTTCCAACAACTTTCGGGCGAGAAGCCACAGCCGCCACTTCAGCAGTTCATGTTGAGGAACCGGAACATCTCCCGGAATCCACTATTCCAGTAATGGATTCAAATAGAGGTCGATCATTTCTTTCTTCGCCAGACCGTCAATCAGATGGTCTGGTATTCTATCATAGCCCCAAAAGGCTCCTGCCATTTGGCCGCAAACTGCACCAGTGGTATCAGAATCATTCCCAAGATTGACGGCCTTCAATACAGCCTCTTCGAAGCTGTTAGAAGACATGAAAGCCCAAGTGGCAGCATACAGGCTGTCAATGACATAACCGCTTCCAACAATGTCACGCTTGCTCTCAAGAGCCTTCTGGACGTCACATTCTCCAATATCAAACAATGCATCTTCAAGGGCTCGTTGCTTTCCTAGTCGTTCAATTGTAAGACCTTCCAAGAAGAGCCCAAGAAACTCACAGGCTTTGACGCAGTTGGGATGTGAATGTGTTGTCACACTTGATTCCTTGCACTTCGCCGGCAGATCTCCAAGAGGTGCGTATTTGACAAACACTGGAGCCAATCTCATAATCGAGCCATTGCCCTGCGAGTAGACGTCATGGCGAGCATGTGGAATCTTGGTCTCTATAAAGTCGCTGAGGCCGCTCTTGGTGGTTCCGCCGATGTCGAAACACCAACCATTGACGCTGTAGTGGCCCTCTTGCCACCAGTTCACGTACCTTTGAGATTGGTCTGCAAGATCCCATCCAACTTGTCCGATGCTGTCAGCGAGAGCCAGAGCCATACTGGTATCATCGGTCCATTCACCGGCATCAAGCCCATGGGGCCCAAGGCCCCGGTATCCGGTCACGGGAGCAAACTCGCCCGGTCGACGAAACTCAACAGCGGCTCCAAGAGCATCACCAATGGCGAGCCCGTACATACAACCTTTTAGATGTTGATTCATTAGATTCTTTCTAGAGATCATCAATGATCAAAGAGATGAGATGATCGATTTCAGCAACAGCTTTGTCTGTCGCCGCTTGTATTGCTGCTTCGAACTTCGGCCGCTCGGTATCAGGCAGTTTGGACCTGTATTGTTTTCGGATGCTCCGAACAGAGATCCGGGCATCTTCAGCGAGTTTGTTGAGCCGCTGAATGATTTGTTTCTTGTCTTCTCCCGAGGGAGCCGGAACTGAAACAGCCACCATATCTTTGGAGAACGTGTAAGCAGTGAGCCCGCCTGCATTCAGGGCCTTCTGTACCGTGCCCACCATGGATGGGTCGTACAACTTGACCATAATCTGGCCCTTGGTGGGCGACGTATAAGCGACATGTTTAAGAGGAACATCGTTGCCGTGATATGGAACTCGAAACGTATCCACAAAACTGGCTGTGATGCTTGTGCCACGGATGCCCTTCGTTGAATCCCGTAAGAATTGTACGGCTTGATTCATCTTCGAAGACATCTCTGTTAGATTTACCCCTGCATGTCTGCTCCTTGTTGTGCCTGAGGCATGTCAGGCGGAAATTGTCCTTGAGGTTGCTGCTGCTGTTTCTTGAACGGCGGCATTGGCCCCGTTGATTGCAATTGGTTCGGGTCAATCGGCTCGCCGCCAGCATCTTCTGCTTCAGGAGCCTCTAGTGAATTGACCTTCACGCCCAACTTGCCAGACAGATCCTGAAGTGCTTGCGAAGCCGCTGGCAGAATCTGCTTAAGATCCCCTTTATCGTCGATTGTCTTCTGAATTGCAACAGCAATCTTCTGCAAGTCTTTCAACTGGTGGTTGTGCTTAGGATTCCAGCGGCTGTGCAAGATCTTGCGGATCTGATTGACAATCTCTTCAGCGTACTTGGTGATCTGACGACTTCCCAGATTCTCCATGTCCTGCTCAAGCTCTTGAGCCGAGGTTAGCACGTCGCCAACCTTGTGTCCCAGATAGCTGCGGTCTTCGTTTAGCAAGAAATATTTGAACTTCGTCATAGGTGTCACTTTGTGTTTTCTTTATTTAGCCCAACCGCACATGCTTTTATTAACCCGTCAAAGAGAGGTGCCGGGTCACCAAGGCGGCTCTTAAACTCAGGATGAGCTTGGGTGCCAACAAAGTATGGATGAACCGAACGGTCCAATTCCATCATCTCAACGAGCCCACTTTCTGGATTCCTGCCAGAGACTCGGAAGCCACTATCGGCATAAGAGACGAGATAATTCGGGTTTACCTCATAGCGATGCCTGTGTCGCTCGCTGATGAGCTTCTTCCGATAAAGCTCTCTAACAATGCTTTCCTTCTCAAGTTCGCAGTCATAAGAGCCCAATCGCATGGTTCCAGACTTCTTGATGTTCAAAGATTGGCCATCGACAAAGTGAATCACAGGCAGCTTGGCGTGCTTGTCAAATTCCTCGCTGTTGGCGTCCTTCATGCCGACAACATTGCGTGCGAACTCGATAACAGCGCACTGAAGCCCGAGGCAGATCCCCAAGAAAGGGATCTTGTTCTCACGACAGTATCGAATTGCCTTGATCTTGCCTTCAACACCCCGCTTGTCGAAACCACCGGGAACGATGACGCCATGAATATTGTTGGCCTTGAAAGGATCTTCTGACGCCTTCTCTAATTGTTCGGCGTTGATCCAATGGACCTTGATCTTCACTTCGTTAGCAACACCAGCATGCGTCAGAGCCTCCTTCAAACTAATGTAAGCCTCATCACAATTGTCGTATTTGCCAACGATAGCGATGTTCGCCACCGGATACGAGGTTCCATTGCAGTATCGTTCCACAAGCTCCCGATACTTGTGAATCCGGCACATTGATCTCTTGAGACCGAACTTGCTAGCAATCAGATCGTCCACATGCCGATCATAGAACTCAATCGGCACCTGATAGATCGAAGAGACGTCTGGAGCCTCGAAGACGGCGTCCGGTGGAACGTAGCTCAACAAAGCGATCTTCTTGAGGACGTCGGCCGGGATCTGTTTCTCAGAACGACAGAGAAGGATATCAGGTTGAATACCTGCACTGCGAAGCGTACGAACAGCATTCTGAAGGGGTTTCGTCTTCAATTCCTTGACGGTGCTGCTCCAAATGATCGGAGCCACCATGACGATCAGAACATCATTGGGATGAAGATACTTGAACTGAGCAATGGCCTCATACATGGAGGCACTTTCGTAATCACCAACCGTGCCGCCGATTTCAGCAATGACAATATCGGCGTCTTTGCCAGCATCCAACAGTCTTTGTTGAACCTTGTCGGTGACGTGTGGCACGATTTGAACTGTTTCGCCCAAATATTCACCCTTCTCTTCACGTTCGAGGACATCTTTGTAGAGAGTGCCGTTCGTAAAGATGTTCTTGCCCGACATCGGAATGCCGGTCAAGCGTTCGTAGTGACCGAGATCCAAATCGGTTTCTGAGCCGTCGTCGCACAGGAAGACTTCGCCATGCTGCCGGGGATTCATGGTTCCGGCGTTGAGATTCAGGTAGGGATCGCACTTAATGAGAGTGACAACCTCGCCCCGCAGCTTCATCAGTAAACCGATAGAAGCTGCACTGATTCCCTTGCCCGAGCCGCTGAACACACCGCCAACGACAATAACAAATTTAGCCATCCAACTGCCTTTCAGCGTATATGAAAACGAATGTGGCCCCGAAGGGCCACATTATCTAACAGACAACTCTAACTTGCAAGACTAAGCTCACAGAGGCCACCAGCACAAGCAATTGTTTGCTCAAGTTTGGTGTTGTCCTCATGTTCAATCATAGTAGTGAAGTCGACAGGTTGATATTCCCGCTTCAAACAACACCACTTGTGCCAATTGCTGACTGCCTTGAGACAGTAAGTCATCTGTCTTACATCACCCTTAAAGTATCGGTCGGCGAACTGCTTTGCACGACGAACCCAGTCAAATTTGTAAAACCATTGGAGCGTGAGATCCCGGTAAGCTTCTTCAGAGAGCAATTGCTGCATACATGATTCTCTCGTTGGCGCAACCAATGGCTCTCCACGTCCGAGAACGGCATCGCATGCCACCCAAAGATTGTTATCGAATGCATGCAGACCATCAACAACGAGTCCAGAAGCCATTACGGAACCGTCTCCGTACATCTTGGCGATTTCAATTGGCGTGTAGATCGCAGTGAATGGAGCTTGTGGGTAATCCATGTCACCTGACATTGGCAGCAATGAGACACCAGCAAAGAATTGGCGGTTGTCGAAGATGAATTCAGTGACAGCTTCCCACTCATCGGGCCGCACAGTAATTGTGTTCGACACATTATGTGTGAGCCATGGAGCCACACAACGTTCGTGACGTGTTCCATGCATGACCCAGTTCTCTTGAGTCAGTTTCACATACTCCAGCAACTGGATGGCACTGATGTCATTCTTTGTCTTGGCTCCCTTTGGAACCTCGATGCAGAATGCCAACACTTCGTCGGTGCCGTTTGCGCTCCAGACCGATTTCTCAACAGCAACTTCGTTGACTGCCTTGAAGTGTTGAAGTGGCGGTTCGAGATAGTTGCCTTGTGAACGGCGAATGTAACGCTTGGCGTGATGAGGATGGATACCAGAAGCAGTTCCGAGGATGCAGCTTGTTGTTCCGGCTGGTTTCACACATGTGGCACGAGCCGTTGGGTTGATTCCAATCTTGTTGGCGATCTTCTCATTGACGTCAAGAATGAGCTTGGCCATTTTCCGCTGAATCGCAGGATTCAGAAGGATGTCAGGGTTATCCATCATTCCTGTGATGCTGACACCCAACAGAGCTTCCTTTTCAAGGATGCGACGAGAGACGGGACCCAAGTAGGTCAGATCGCTGTAGCCAGCTTGGCAGGTGCCAATGATTGCAGCAGCCTTGCAGGCGACTTCGAAATCTTGTTCCGTGCGGCACTTCTTGCCGTTGATCTCACAAAGATTACACGCTTCCCAACCAGTTTGACCCGTTTCGGTATCGACTGGATAGAGACCGATTTCAACACAAGGGTTGACCATCAGTTCTGTGCTATCAGACCAAACAAAGCCGGGCTCGCCAAACTCACGAACGTAGTTCATGAGAGTCTGGAACTGTTCCTTCGTTGTTTGTCCACGAACTAGAAGAGCCGAATTGTTTGAGCGACCACGTTGTGGGTTTTCAACAAACCAATTGCCTGTCTTCGCTGTAGCCATCTCCTGATCATCAGGAGAGAACAAGCAAATGGTAGCACTTCGACGAACACCACCCGACAAAACGGCATCAGAGAGATGCATAACGATGTCGTAAGCATCAATTGGCCTGAGTTTATTCCCACCGAACATAACACAGCCACCAAGGAGCGTGTTCACTTTGTCCAATGCACGCATCAAAGGCTTTGGGCCCGGCGCTTTACCAGACGACGATGAAAGAGGCGCACCTTCCGGACGGATATTGCTGTAATCAAACTGGATGATTGCTCCGTGATATTCTGGGAACTCAGTACCGCCAAAGTACGATTCAATCAGAACGCCTGCTGCATTGGCCCAGCCTTCAATGCTGTCTTCGATAACATAGGACTTGTAAACCAACGGCTTGTCTGGGGAGGTTGACTTCCAATAAGGCAGGAAATCGGGAAGCTTGGCGATGTGATGCTTCTGTACTGAGAAGCCGACTCCACAGCCGCAAAGAAGAAGCCAGAAGGACTCTTGAAAGAAACGCAACCGATCACAGTAAGAGGCGATGCAGTTATACATGCGGGCATTTGTCTTCTCAATTGCAGGTCCGCCAAACTGAAGAGCCCGTTGAGATCCGAGAACTCGTTTTTGCTTTGATTGCTGGAATGCCCAGCGGATCTCTTTCTCGATTTGAGGATATCGGCGGATGTGCATATCACGCACTCTTTCAACCGATTCCTTCCATGTTTCTCGACGCTTCAACTCTGGATTGTACCGAGCATACTTGGAGATAAATGTGTAATCCTGTAACGCTTTAACTGACATTAAAAACTGCCTTTCATAGACTAGATGAATTATGGGGGTGAGGGTAGCTAAGCGTATTAGGATTGATTTTCCGACCTATTTTGTAAGCCGGAAACTAATAGCTCGCCCGCAAGAAATGCTTACACAAGAACTGTGATATCGTCCTGCTTTTTCAGCGTGAGCGAGTCACATCCTTGCAGCAAATTGTTGAGATATTCGTTGTGCGTGGTCACGAAAACCTGACGGTCTTTCGCTAGTTCGTTGATCATGTTGTAGACAAAAGGAATGCCCGCATGATCGATACCACCACCTGTGATCTCATCCAAAAACAGGATACTTGGACAGTGTCCTGAATTGAGCATCATAACATAAGCGAACGCTTGCGAAATTGCCAGATTAATACGACGAATTTCGCCATTTGACATGCATGTATAGAAGGCCGGATTGCCCTTACGGCTGATCGTTTCATCAAACGTGCTGTCGAACTGCAACTCAATGAGTCCGTCGATCAAGATCTGCAACCAGTAGTTGATTCGGCTATTAAGAGACGGCATGATGCCATCGATGACAAACTTCCGAATTCCGTTGTCTCCGAACGCATTTGCCCAGTATTCGTAGTACGGCATCTCGTCTTCTGCTGTCTTTAACTCCACTTTCTTCGCATCTCTGCTCTGAACGCTGCGTGTAACTTCTCCCTCTGCTTCAATGATGATTGCTTGATATGGCGATGGCCCGTCAATTTCAGTTTGCTTGGCAGCGATCTGATTCTGAACCTGTGTAACTTCTGCCTCCAACACCTGCTCTTGTGTTGTACCTTCTGGCTTCGAAACCTTGCTTAGTTCTGAGAGTTCCTGACGGTGTTTTCGCATTGTTCCTTCAAGCACCGTCACTTTGCTCTGAGCAGAGGTCGTCTTCTCTTCAATCGTTTTGATCAACTCCGCTTTCGCCTTGACTTTCTCTTGTTGAGAAAGCATCAGCGATTGCTCATGTTCAGCAGCATTTCGATGATCAGATTCAGACGCCCGAGCATTGATCATGACTTCGGCGTAATTCGCCTTCGTGATCGTTCCATAACAGAACGGGCATGAAGCTCCATCTTGGAGATGCTCCAGTTGATGGAGGAGTTTGTGGGCCTTCTCCATCTCGGCTGCTGACTCCTTTGCCGAGCGACTGTGATGCAAAGCGATATCTGTCAGCGTCTGTTTATCGTTGCGAGCCGTTTCGAGCTTGCTATTGGCCAGTGTGATCAGTTCATTCAACTTGTCTCGCTTCGATTCGAGATCAGTGATCTCGTCAGCAAGAAACTTGATTCGTTCCTGTGATTTCATCCAGTTAGCGAGTTGTGCACCCGAATCAGTCGACTTGAGAGCCACCAACTTCCTGCTGAGGAGTGCGTTGAGTTGAACAAGTTCGCTCTGCTTCGTCTTCCGCCAAGTCTCTTCTTGACCACGAACCAAAGTCATCCGCTTGTCAGCAGTGTCAACCGAATCTTGAAGCGTCGAGTATTCCTTCGAGAGTTCAGAGATCCGCTTGTTGAGTTGTTTGATGAGATCCTTACAATTCGAGAGATATTCTCGGTACTGTTGAAGATCCAGCAGGTTCTCCACGATCTCTCGCTTTCTTTCGAGTTCTAGTTCAAGGAAGGCGTACGAGTTCGAATCATCAAAGATGATGACGTTGCAGAACGCATGATGATTGAGGCCCAGCACACGCTCGATCTCTGTTTGAACTCGCTCGGGATCACCGCCATAGGTGATCTCTGTGGTGTCATCAAAGATTCTGTCTGGATTCCTCCAGAGACGCAGCCCACCTCGGATCGTCCCCGACTTCTGGCGATGATAGGTTCGCAGAACCTTGTAATCATCCCACTCAACTTCGACTTCAGCTTTTGTAGCCAAGACGTTGACGATCTTGTTGCCCTTGTTCTTCTTGGGGCTCTTCACGGTCTTGCCGAAGAGTCCAATAGAAAGAAGCTCTTGGATTGAAGACTTACCAGCCCCATTACTGGCCGGTTTCCCATCACTGGCGGGGGCATCGAGATTGATGCCCTTCACTAGAACAATGTTGCCGTGGTTTGAAAACTCGATGTTGATCCCATCGGGACCGAAGCACAAAATGTTCTTAGCCCGAACTGCATGAAATGTAAGATTGCGCATCAATTGCTCCGTAGGAGGAGCATCTTACTTCAACAACCATACTGCGCCAATATGTCTTCTCTCAATCCATCCAATCGATCCCACTGATGGACCATATAGTACATCTTGCCATCTGGGTTTAGAAGCTTGCCCTTATCCAATACAGGAGAAACAGCCCCTTCCTTCACACCTTCGCCCGTCAAACACAGGTTGTCTGTCTGCGGGAATGACACCTGATAGCTGGCATCGTGTTCCAAATAATACAAGAGCCAATTGATGGTTGCTTGATCAGTGCAGCGGCCCAGTGTCTTCAAGGCCGTGATCCACACAAGGAAGTGCCAATCCTTCATCGCTCTCGATGTACCCATGAATGTGCCGCCATTGACAACATGGCGATTGCGATCTGACTTCATGTATGGGAATGGAACATCTCGTTCAAACTCGAAGTGTTCGGTGAGAGCAAAGCCGCTGGCCGACATCTTGTGGCCTTCAGCCACGAGAACGACAAAGTGATCAAGGAATTGCTTCTCGCCTTTGATGTGATCAAAGAGGCCCTTCCATTGCGGAACCCAATCAAATGGGTTCCCTTGAAAGACGACGTCACGACAATCAGTTGCCAATACGTGTTCGTAGTGGTCTCCAAACTGGCTCAGATAATGCCAGAAGGCCAGATGTCGATCTCTTAGAAGTGCATGAGCGTCCTTGGGAGGGACATCGACAACGTAGAGCCCGTGAGCCAACAGCTTTGCACGAGTCTCTGTATTCATCTCGTATGTCATAACAACGACGTCAGCGTTGTCCACATGAACGAGTGATTTGACAAAGACCCAGAATGTCTTGTCTTCCAAGAACTTATCGCCTGTTGCCATCGTTAGGATGAGATTGCGGCGGCGAACAGGAATGAAATGGTCGTTAAATGAGATTTCAGTCATTTACTAGGGCTTTCTAGACATTGAACCCCCTTGGATTTCAGCTTTGCAGCTTCGAGGCCCTCAGGGACTCCTCGTTGTTCCATATAGCGTTCAAGCATCTCTTGAACATTCAACAGCAACGAGTGGACGTTATCTATTACAGTCTGGTCGGCGTCAGATTTCCGCTCTTTTGGCTTAGAGTCCAGACTCAGGACGTTGTTATTCTTGACAATATCCCTCTTGAGATCGATCAATTCCTGAGCACTCAGGTTGTCGGTGGCGATACGGATGAAGTTGTTGTTGAGATCATAACACTCATTCCGAACATCTGAAGCCGAGACAATCAGATGGCGAGGACTGAACGTGTTTCGGATGTATTCCTTCTTCATTGTCTCCAGATCGAGACAGATGATATGTTTGGTCTGAAATGCTTCTCCGTAGCTCAATTCGAGTGGAGAACCAACATATTCTGCGGTTGGTGTCAGAGTCTGGGCCCCGTGATAGTGGCCCAACATGGTCATGCCCCAGTCTGAGAAGAGAGAGGCGTCGACTGGCACCATTTCGTTGTCATATTCAACAATGACGTCAGCCTTCGTGCCGTAAGACATGTTGAGGATGGCTCCATTGACTGCCATGTGGCCCAAAAGAAGATCTCCACCGCCACCATTGGCTTGCAACATCTTCTTAAGTTCAACAACAGGATTCTCAGCGTGAGGCATCCAATCGATCTTGCGACCCCCGATAACCATCCGAGTTGGCTCATCGATCACATGCACTCTGGGAATGCTGATCATGGGTTTCACGCTCGTAACGCCCCACGACGTCTTGTGATACATGTCGTGGTTGCCAACGAGCAAATAGAACTCGAACTCGTTACCACGATTGACCATGTGATCTCGGAAGCGTTCGAATGTCTTCAAATAGTTGAGGACATCGATTCGGCTGCGATCATGGAAGAGATCACCCAAGAAGAAGATGTGTTTGCAAAGTCGCTTGGCGGCTTCTTCAAACACCCAATCCAGAACTTCTAAGCAATTCTGGAGTCGATCTGCTCTGTCCTTGTGTGCATGCAAGTGCAGATCGGTAAAGACCATCGCTTTTTCGCTCATCTCGACCCTTAGCCTTCCTTGAACTGGGTAAAATAGCGAATTAGAAGTTGCAATACTAGACAGGTTATGACATCAAAGCAGGGCCCTGTGGTCCCATTGCTGGGCCCATCGGGGGAGCCGGTGGGTTGTTTTTCTGCTGAGCAGCCTGCTTCTCGTGTTCAAGCGGCTTGTGATTCAACAACGAATCAAGGATGTCCCACACGTCAGCGTGCTTTGGAATCACTGGTGGAGGCATTGGTGCTCCTGCGCCGGGTCCCATTGGACCACCACCCATCGGAGGCCCACCCATTCCGCCCATTGGATCTCCCATCGGAGGCCCACCCATGCCACCCATTGGTGGAGGTGATGCTGGCCCGCCCGGTGGAGGTCCTCCAGCGATTGGAGCATCTTCGTTCAACAAAAACTGACGGAATTTCATACCTCTATTTAGGGCTGGCCCGTTACAAAAATTGTGATGTCGTTTGCGTCCAAAAGTTGACAATCTGGACTTGCATGGCTAAAAACTCCGCATCTTGGGCACGCTGTGCGTCCATGTTTCCTCGAAAAAGGGAGTGAACGATGCAGAACTTGATGTCAGCTATGGCAAGATTGGCGACCCCAGAAGTCTTCACAGTCATGGGGCTCATCGTGGCGACATACGTGGGCTGGAAAGGAGTGAGCAAAGGAATCGGCCTCGGCAAAGTCGCCTTCCAAAAGATGTCGTTCCTCGGCCTCACGGCAGCATTGCTGTTCGCAGGCGGGGTCGGAACAACGGGCTTCGGTCTCGGTGATCTCGCTTCCCGATACATCAAGCCCGGCCCGATTGAGCCACAACCCACGTTGGCAGAACCCTCAGTGGCCTGTCACCGGGTTGCCAAGTTCGACAATCGAGGGCAGCTTGTCTCGCTCGTGGATTATCCGGGTGGTGATGCGCCGCTCTGGAATCAATCGAGTGGTGTTCAGCAGCCGTTGTCGAACTGGGACTACAGTCCTTATGTTGCCAAAGAGAAATTATCTGCTGGTGACGCTGCCTTGATGCCGATACAATTCACATTCGGCAGCATTGCTTTCGGCAGTGCGATGGCCGTCATCGGTTTCTTCGCCTACCTGAACCGTCCCACACGGAGGTAGGCGGCAACAAGGAGTTCTGATGCGAAGAATTGACAGTTACGTGAAGAAGTACGGCGTCGAGAAGGGCACAGAGATCTTGCGGCGAATGCAGCGGATGTCTGGCCTCGCCTCGGCTCACGCCCGAGCAATGAAGAAGCTGCGACAGACGCCGTAAGAAAAAACAGCCGGTTCGGAGAAACACCCCGAACCGGCTGTTTTTGTCTGTGTCCAACTGACTGTCCGAACAAAATTCGGAAATAGGTGTTGCATTTTTTGAAACACCACGACTAATATACTTCACTTGCGGAAAAGACCGCACCGAGAAAGCAATACAATGATTCGCTTGTTTAGTTCATTCCTGTATTCGTCGTCCCTGCTTAGGGATACGTAACCGGTCTGAACAGATATAGGGCTCCAAAGGCCCATGCATCCCTTCAGACGGATGCATGGGCCTTTTTTCGTTGGTGCCTTATGGAAGAACAATACGAACAGATGTGGAAGACAAATCGCCAGAAGAGGCGGGCTCCTAAGAGTGGGCTCTTCTGGTGTGGGGGTTGTGATCGAGATCTCGTTCCCGAGGGAAGGAAGTGCGGCACTTGTGGGGAACGCAACCTCAAGCGGCGCAGGAACAAGAGGCAGAGTAATTGCGTTGAATAATAGAAGTTAGGCAAATGTTGGTTCGTTGCGCTAGTCTTGAAAACTAGTCCGGAGCAATCCGGCAAGGGTTCGATTCCCTTAGCTTCTGCTAGAGTAGGACAAAGGTCCATTCGGATCTCGGCTTCGGCTGAGTGAATAGCAACTTTGACAATTGAATACTGATATCCGCATGGGGACTGCCAATCCCCATGCAAATGATGGGATTGGTACATTGGCAGGTCCAACTGGCTGTAACCCAGTGGCTTCGGCATTGTCGGTTCAACTCCGGCTCCCATCACTCAAAATCGTGCGTTGCATAACTCCGCTAAAGGACTATGCAACGCAAATCAACCAAGAGATCCGCTCAGGCTAAAAAGAACATCTCAGCGGGTGTCAAAAGACACCACCTAGACAAGCCGAAGAAGTACGCTCACACATGTGAGAAGTGTGGCGATACATTCGGAAGCAACAAGAAGTTCAAAGACGGAGCAAGGGTGCACTGCTCAGAATGCAAGCGAAAGGTGCCATACGTTATGATGGAGCCCCAGTCCATCTTGGACCTTTCAAAAAGAACGATTAGCAAGATACTCAAACGATCTAAAAAAGGTTGTTCGATATGCGGTTGGAACAAAGCTTCATGTGACATCCATCACATCGTGCATCGAAAACACGGAGGAACTAACGACAACAGCAACTTGATTGTTGTTTGTCCGAATTGCCATCGTGAAATCCACGAGCATAATCCGCCAGCAAGTGAGCTTCAAGAAAAGTCAATTGCTAACACGTTCAAAGATTGGGTTTATTGGTACAATCCGGCGACGAAGAAGAATGTTGCCGGAGCTTTAGTTGTAAAGCTTCCAACATATTGCGGATACGAACACTCACCGGCCAAGCCCGAACCAATTGACCCGAACACTGGAAAGCCTAAGGTTCAATGTGTAAGTACAGCATATTGCATCGATGAAGGAGACGGCGTAAGGACGTGGGCTCACTCGATGGAATACTTGGATGACCACGCAAACACAATTCACTTTAGAACATCGACTCAAGAGGAACGTGAAAAAATGGGGATGAACGAAGTACAACAGTCTCTCATTATCGACAAATGACACTCTGGAAGGACAAGCCAATTGGCGATGGCACCTGATTCGAACTCAGGCGAGGTTAATAGCCCTTGGGGATTCGACTTCCTCTCCTTCCGCTCTGCAACGATTGGTACATTGGCAGGTCCACTTCGCTGTAAACGAAGCGCCTCAGGCATTGCTGGTTCGACTCCGGCTCGTTGCACTAAAGTTCTCCCTTCGAAGCTTCGATGATGAAGCTAACCGAAAGGAATAACATGAAACCATCAGATCTAATTTGGCAATATTTGGAAGAAATAGAAGCAACCACAAGAGGTGATGCACAGGAAATGTTTGCGGACATCCTGTGGATGATCTGTGATGCAAAGATGCAGGATTCAAACCCAAGCGGGAACGGATCAGTCATTGATGCGATGGAAATGGCCGTCGATCTTCTTGGCAGCGTTAAGATTGTTCAAGAGTACATCGACGACATCGAAGATCAGGATGATGGCTTTGATGAAGATGAAGAAGAGGAACCCGTCGTGGCGTAATTGGCAGCCGCACCATCCTCAGAAGGTGGCGTCTTAAGTGACGTGCAGGTTCGACTCCTGTCGACGGGACTAGATTTGGGACGCAAATTATGTTATGACAATGTCAAACATAAGAGGCTTTCCATTTGACTGACATGAATCCGACTCAAGAACTCATCAAGATCTCAGAAGAACTCACAATCTACCGTTCGACGAAAGTTGTTCTCGAAGATTGGAGATTTCCACTCTGGTCAGGCTCCAGCGAATCTGACAAGCACCACTATGGTCAAGGTGGACTAGCCAAGCACACGTTGGAAGTCACAAGGTTGTGCCTGAAGACGAATGAAGAGATGGGCTCGAAGGCCGACAAGCAGCTACTGACGATGGCTGCGATCTTCCATGACTATGGAAAGATCTGGGACTACGAGCAGGTCAACGAAGACTCTTACGATGAATGGCGTGGAACGATTCACAAGAGAAGGATCTACCACATCAATCGGTCGGCCTTCGAATGGATGGATGCCTCACGTCATCTGACTCCATGGCAACAAGACACTGTGGCTCATGCCATCCTGTCGCACCATGGTCTCAGACAATGGGGAAGCAGTGTTGCTCCAAACATGCCAGAAGCATGGATTCTTCACCTCTGCGACAGTATCTCTGCTCGCTTGGATGATTGGAATCGCAAAGATCGGTTAAGTTAAGTCCGGGTGGTGAAAAGGCAGCCACGTAAGTTCGAGAAGCTTATGCCGCAAGGCGTGCAGGTTCGACTCCTGTCCCGGACACTCACTCGTTGTGGTGGAATGCAGACACGCAAGGTCGAGAGCCTTGTGCCTCCGGGCGTGCAGGTTCGAGTCCTGTCGACGAGACTTAGAAAGACGTGTTATGGATCAAGAGCGATACGAAAAAGGCAAACTCAATCTCGCACAACATGATGCGATATTTGCAAACCTTCATTTCCCAGACGCTGTGAGTAAGACGATCACAGCCAAGTTTGAGGAGATGATGGAACTCGGCCCTCAAATTGCGGCAACCAAAGACGAGGAAGCCAAACTTGCTTTGATCAACCAAAGCAAGGATCTGAGAGAGATGATTGCCATCCTCATTGGATCAATTGAAGACGCCGGCCCCTGTGAGGTTTGTGGAGGTGTTGATCCAGCGAAGTTTTTCAAAGACATCTTTCTGGGTGGAGAACGTGTCTTCCTTCAATTGACCAATGGTTGCTATATCAGCGTCCAGAAGGTCAAGGGCGATGTGACAGTTCTCCAAGTCAGAATGGTTCATCTCTAGCAAGGAAGCGACAATGAAGGATGCATTCAAGAAGAAGATCGAACTTGGCAGCACGGTCTTGTATAGCGTCAACAACTCAGCCGGCACCGTTTACAACATCGGCGAGGTCGTGAAGTTGCACAAACATAAGAATGATCCATGCAAGCGGTACTGTCCGCCTGATCGGGTCGAGATCAATGTAACCAAGAGAAGCCCACGGGAGGCGAAGTTCATGAAGAATCCGGTTCTCTACGCTTCGAATGTGGTTGTGCTGCCGGTGGAGGCAGGCTGATGTCTCTCATGCCAACAATCTCAACGTCAGCCCTTGGTGTGATACCATCGAGCATCCAACTGGAGTTGGAAGAAGACATCACGCCTGAGTTCATCCTTGAGCTATTGTCGACCATCGTCTGTAGTCCCGTAGATCTGATGACATATCGCCCACCAGCACTGTCATTCAGGAATGGCGTCGGCACGTTGATGTTGAGACTCGATAACAACACAGAGAATCTGTTGCGGTTTGCGATGGTAACACTTCGACTTCAACCGCACGAGTATTTCTCTTTGTTGACGAGTGAGGGTGATGTATTTGTGAGATTGTGGTGGGATTAGTCAAATGGCTGGGTAACTCAGTTGGTAGAGTGCCAGACTGAAAATCTGGTGGTCGGTGGTTCGATTCCACTCCCAGCTACTTTCAAAGGAGAGAGACATGCAAGTCGTCAAAAATGTCAGAATGAATGTTGAAGATCAAAAGACTTCGAGTCGAGCGATCCGAAAGAGGATCTCTTTAACTCTGGAGTTGGCAGAGATTGAAGTGATCGACGGCAAGATCGTCGAAACTTCAACAGATGAAGTTCAAACAGAAGATGTTCTTCTCTTTGCGGGGCTGAAGCCAATATTGGACGACGACTTGGAGGGATAAAAGGAACTCTGGCGCTGGTCAGGTGACAGCACTAGACTGAAAATCTAGTAAGTCCGGTTCGAGTCCGGAGGGTTCCACTAGAGAAGAGAGATACTGCGATCTCGCCGATTCTTCCAAGGATAGGCAACGGCAGGGATCTCCTTCCCTAAGAACTCACAGAGAAGCGGCCACTTGTCTTTCTCCTCAAGAGGCAAGATGAGAAGGTCGGATCGATCTTGGAAATAGGATCGCACTCGCTGGTGATGTCTTTGAGCAATAGCGGGCCAATCGGCTCCAACATTAGTTGAACAACCATAGAGGGCTTTGCGAATGATTGCGGCTTTCTTGGATGGTACTCGGCTCATGATCATTTGGACTGATGGAACCCAAGCCTCAAGTTCTCTTGTCGTTAAGATGAACTTCGAATTGGGATACCTGACGTCGAGTTCTTCGAAATAACCAGCGACAGGAGCGTCGGTTAGAGCCTCATAGGTGTCGAAGTCTGTAGGTGATGGGTAGTGCTTCGCTGAAAAGCCTAGTATGGCAAGAGCTTCTGTGAGAGAAGTGGTGCCGGTTCTGCTCATTCCTATTCCAAAGACTTTTGACATATGGTATTTATGGACAGGTAGCTCAGTTGGTAGAGCGGGAGGGACGCCTCTGCGGCGATAGCTCGAAACTATCCCTGTCCACTTGTCCTCGTGATGTAACGGTAGCCATGGCGGACTTAAAATCCGCTGCTCGATAGGGCGTGGTGGGTTCGAATCCCCCCGAGGACACTGAAAGGAATCATATGCATCCGTACACAAAATTCATCATTTGGGAGACAATAATCCTCCTGCTTTGGGGTGTCGCTTGGTTTTTCAAGCGGAGAATTACAATGAACTCAAGGTGGTGGGAAGATGTGATGACAGCCGTCATTTGCACACCCATGTTGCTCATACTGCCATTAGGAATTATAGGCAGTTTTGATGAAGGTATAGTGATAGAAAAACATGTTGTCCCAGAGGGCGTATATGAGTTTAGCTCTCGATACGGTCCGAGGGCATCATGGCAGCCGAAGAGATACAGTGTCGAAATGGAGTCCGGACAGACCCATTTTGTTGATCGAAAGACCTACGAAGCACTTGAGGTAGGCAAGAAGGCAATGATTGATTGGTAATGGAAACGATGGTATAAGTGGCTATATCCGCCAGTTTGCTAAACTGGTATGCGGTCGAAAGGCCCATTGCGAGTCCGACTCTCGCCGTTTCCGCTTTTGACCCGAAAGGTGATTTATGGCCCGACAAAAGAGCCCAGCCCGAGTGCTGAACGATATCGCAATCGACATCGTTCACATGCGTGTTCTGTCAAGCAATCCAGCGAAGCTGAAGTTGAGACCGGGGGAAGCGTATGATAGACTCCCTCAGGAAACAAAGGACGTGTTGAAGCGGCTGACGTCCGCTGATGCATGTAATGTAAGAAAAGACCTCATTCCGGTATTTGCCGAATGTCAAGTTATTCCGACATGATGACTGACCTGAAGTTGGTGCCTGCAACGTATGGCAAGTTCCAGCGGGGGCAAATGGTTGAAGTTTGTAAAGATCAGCCTGACTTCAACAAAGCAGTCTGTGCCTATCCTGAGATCGGGGTCAGGGGCATGGTGGTGATAACAGAGGCTACGATCCCAAGAAGTCGTCTGATGGTTCCGGAAGGAAAAGTTGCTGTTCGGTTCTCGTCTAAATTGTTAGGATACTTGGATTATCTGGAGAAGCCTTTTCAGGTGATCTATTGCTGGGAGTGGGCCTTGAAGCCCGCTCAATAAGCCAGAGTGGTGGAATGGCAGACACGCCGGTCTTAGGAACCGGTGCCCTCGGGTGTGCAGGTTCGACTCCTGTCTCTGGTACTAAATGAGGCTTCCAATGAAAGACGATCAAGGTCCTTCAGAAGATCACGTTACTCTTGCCGACAATGTCGTCAAAGCGACTGTCATGTTGGCGATTGCTCTCCTGTTCATCTCATTAATGTGAGATAACGATGATTCAATTCGAATACCTAGTTTTGGACGGTGGCGTCAAGAACAAACGTTGGTGGTCTGGAAACGGCTATGGCACCGGCGAGCATCTTTCTCTTAAGAAGCTGGGTGAAGAAGGTTGGGAACTGGTGCAAATCATCACCCGGTCGTTCGATGTTGATCAAGAAGTAGCATTCTTCAAGAGGCCGAAACAGGCCAAGTAAATCGGAGGTGCAAGGATGCACTTTGAATACAGAGTCTTCGAAGGCAAGGCCCCATACCACAACACCGAATGTGAATGGTGGCGTGAGACAAGAGAGCCTTCAGAAGAGAGGGCGTATGCTGCTCTTGGAAGAGAACGCTGGGAGTTCGTCCAACTCTACCACAGGAACTCCATCGAGATTGCCGTCTTCAAGCGACAGTCAAAGTCATGAGCACTTTCGCCACAAAATTTGGACTCAAAGTTCGTGAGGCTCGTGAGGGCCTTCCCTTGAAGCAAAGCGAACTGGCTTCTAAAATCGGCGTCTCTCAGAGTTACCTGTCCAAAGTTGAAAGTGGGCATGTTCGCATGCTCAACTTCTCCTTTTTAGAAGCTCTGAGCAAGGCATTGCACATTCCTCCGTCATGGCTCATGTAAGGAGACGAGATGATTTTGATGCAGTCGTATCGAGATGCCGGATTGGACTTCGGTGAAGGAATCATGCGACCGCATGGTGTCGTAACCGAGTTGTCAAGCAGTGACTCGCTATCATCTTCACTGGAACAGTTCGACAAAAAATTCGCAAAGGAAGGCATCGAGTTGGTTTGCAATGCCAGACTTGAAAGAACTGGTAACAACCAATGGCGAATCACTGGAGATGGTTACAAAAGAAAGCCTTGAGTCCTTACCTGATGGTGTAACGGTAGCACAATAGGTTTTGGTCCTATTAGTCGAGGTTCAAATCCTCGTCGGGTAACTTTCCTGTCTCGTTTCACTTAGCTTAGGATTAGCTATGTTCGCACGACGTATCTCTCCAATCACTTCGGCTGCTCTTGTGGCGTTGGTCTGTTTGGTCGGGTTAGTGGCTGTCGCAGAAACGCTAGGCGACAACACGAAGTCCGACGAGAGAGTCAAGATCGTCTTCAAGGCTGATCAGGCTCGGAGAGTCACAAAGGCCATCAAGTTGAAGGCCAAATACGACCGACACAAATACATTCAGGAGTCAATTGCGTTCATCTATGATGCGATTGAACGACAAGCAAAAGCTGGAGCCGAATCTGCTCAGATCTCAGGAATGGAGCAATTCAACGAAACTGAGTTGAGCCAAATCCGAGAAGAGTTCACTGCGGCCGGCTATGAAGTCAAAAATGGCCCAGAATGGCTGGCTGGTCACCGGCTCATCTTTAGCTGGGCAAATGAAAGCAGTGAGGAGTCCGAAACGGTTGCCACAAAAGTGCCGGATCAGACCAGAGAGGCAAGTAAGGCACCGTAGGCAATTGTAGACCACTTTCGCTTAGAACGAGAGATGCTGAGGGTTCAAGTCCCTCCGGTGCCACTTCTAAAGTAAGGCACTGTAGGCAATTGGTTAGACCGGTCTCACTTAAAACGAGGCGTGCTGTGGGTTCGAGTCCCACTAGTGCTACTAGGAGAGAATCATGAAAAAGCGTGGATTCACTGTCGCCGAGTTGCTTGTTGTCATCGCCATCATTGCGATCCTTCTCGCCTTGGTCTTGCCGGCCATTCAAAGGGTCCGAGATCGAGCCCGACAAGAGCTTGAACCTGAACAGCAAGTCAGGACGGAGCCAGAGGCATCTGCTATGGCTCCGTCTACACCCGGCTTTGCCGTCAAGACGCTCCAGTCAGGAGATGGCCGTGAATGGCAGTTGCTTGAATTGCATTACCGAGGCACGACTTATGTGTTCATCCAAGGCAAGACGAGTGCTCTCAATGGTGGAATCACAATTGAGAAGGTAACAGAGTTTGTTGAAGAGAAGTAAGGCACCGTAGGCAATTGGATAGACCACCGATGTTCAAAACATTGGATGCTGAGGGTTCGAGTCCCTCTGGTGCTACTATGGCAGGGTACGCAAATTAATGGGTAAAGCGGCACGGTCGAGAACCGTGTGTGTGTGGGTTCGATCCCCATCCTTGCTACTTGATCAAAGGAGATGACATGCGATTCTTGCTATTGGCATTACTGCTCGTTGGTTGTGATTCGAGCCGGTCGTCAAGCTACGACAGCAGGGAATACGACCGGCAGCAGAAGCAAAAGGAATTTCTGATAGCCAAGAAGTGCGGCGAAATGCCAAAGTTCGAGGACCACAAGCTTGGGGACTTCATTGTCACGATGCGGGTTGTCGGAACGGATGTAACATTTCCATACACGGCCACGTGGAGGTCTAAGTGGGAAGATAAGCACAATCGCTTCAGTCGACCCCCAGAGTTCGTGTATCGGACAGTTGTGTCTGGTTCGACAAACACAACCTTCCATTCACTGGAACAGCCCAAGCAGGCTAAAGACGGTCTGTACGAGTTGTTTGATCTGAGATCTGGTGAGCGGCAATTGGTGGCCCCTTCACTTACCATCTCTCTAGTGCGAACCGAAGAAGCCTCAATTGACGAAGTGTCAGAGGGCCTTCGAAAGCAAGGACTCGAATACGAGGCCAAGCTCAGAGAGTGGTCAAAGTGCGTTGATTCAGTTGAGTAGGTTGAGATGGCGGCAATGGGTGCCCACCATCTTTTTTGATCAAAGGACTGATCGTGAGGATGCCATCAATAGTCAGAGAAGACGAATCTCGTAGCGGCTACATTGACGTCTTTCAGACTGACTCCACTCTACTGACAATGGCAAAAGAGGCAATCAAGCCTGTTGTCGAGAGGATGAAAGACTTTCTTGGATTGCCGGACCCCATGCCGAGACCCTTTGGTCCACCGCCAACTCTTGGTAGAAATCTTTCACCTGAGTTGTTTGGGATGGTCTACAAGCTGACAGGTAATCGATATTCACCAAGTCGGCTGAATCGGGAGTGGATTTCGGACGATCTTGTTCGAATGGCTCGATGCGCTCTTATCAAAGAGCAGAATCCGAACGTAACTACTCCACAGGAGAAGTTCTCCTTATGGCGACAGGCTGGATTCGAAGTTGGAGTTCGTGGCAATACTGTGACGGCTTTCATTCCCAGCGCTGTATGCCCTGAAGCCGACCAGTGGTTGAACTGGTGATACGGAAGGACAAGCCAATTGGCGATGGCACTCGCTTGGAAAGCGAACGAGGTTAATAGCCCTTGGGGATTCGACTTCCCCTCCTTCCGCTTTAATGAGGTGATCTATGACGAGAATCGAAGACTTCCATTAGTGCAATTCCGCACTTTTGGAGGCAAAGATGGCAAAGTTTCGTGTGCGATTTGGGAGTTGTTACAGACACCCTCGTACGACGCAAGAACGTAGAATCAATGGTCGGCGTGACTTCCTTGACTGTGATGGTTATCAGATCAAGGTGAGGCCGTGTCGTAATGCGACATTGCTTGTAGAAGCCCGTGACGATATGATCCGGGCTGATCGGTTCAACCGATCATGGAAGCGTCATCGGAAGACGCAATATAGGTGATATCAGTATTCGCAAAGATGTGAGCCTTCGGGCTCTATGACCTCGTGATGTAACGGCAGCCATGGCAGATTCAAAATCTGCTGTCGAAAGACGTGTCGGTTCGAGTCCGACCGAGGTCACTCCATATGGAGGGCTCGCCATGAAGGTAGCCGCTGTTTCAGCAGGACTGACGAAGGTCAAGATCTTCTACGAAGACAAAACCTCGTACGCCTATGACCTCAATCAAGGGTTGTTCATTATTCGTAATGGGCAGTCTGGCGTATCGCTAGCCAAGAATATCATGGTTGGTGATGACGTTTACGCTCTCCAGACGGATGATGACAAACGCAACCACCAATGAGGAGAAATAAGGTGCACTGTTCCCTACCAGCGTGATCGTGATGTTTCCGTACCCGTCCGGTGCGGGTCTCCATCTCGGTCACTATTACAACTACGCTATCATCGACAGCTATTGCCGTCTCTTGAGGCATCAGGGCAACGAAGTCTTCCAGCCATTCGGCTATGACGCCTTTGGCTTGCCTGCTGAAAACTACGCCAAACAAATTGGCGGTGATCCTCGGATGATCACGTACGAGAACATTGGTCACTTCCGGACGCAGTTCGCTCGGATGAACACTCAGTATGAAGAGCGTCTGATTACGTCAGACCCATCGTACTATAAGTGGACTCAATGGATCTTCACTCAGCTTCACGAGCGTGGGCTCGCCTATAAGGCCGACGGTCCTGTCAATTACTGTCCATCCTGCGAAACCGTTCTCGCCAATGAACAAGTCAAGGAAGGTCGCTGCGACCGATGTGAATCGGAAGTAGAGATTCGAAACTTGAATCAGTGGTATTTCAAGATCACTGCGTATCGAGATCGGTTGTTTGAGGGCTTGAAAACACTCAAGTACCCAGCTTCCACAATCAAGCAGCAGAAGCTCTGGTTGGAGAACCTCCGGGATTGGTGTGTGAGCCGACAGCGAGCATGGGGTTGTCCGATTCCAATTGAAGGCGAGACTGACACCCTCGATACGTTCGTTGACTCCAGCTTTTACTACTTGAGATACCTCACGGACTCAGAAGATGAGTTTTTGCCTCAAGGCAGCTACCGGCCAGTCGACATGTATGTAGGTGGATCTGAGCATGCTTGCATGCATTTGATCTACGCTCGTTTTATTCATTACTTCTTGTACGACATTGGTATCGTACCTCAAGAGGAGCCCTTTAACTGGGTCGTCCATCAGGGAATGATTCGCAACAAGGGTTGCAAGATGGGGAAGTCAAAAGGAAACGCAATTGACCCTGATGACTATGATCCCGACGAATTGCGAATGGCCCTGATGTTCATTGGTCCCTACAACGAGGGTGGTGAATGGAATGATCAGACTGTTGTTGGTATTCGAAGGTTCTTCGGTCGCTGGCAACAGTTTTTGGGACAAACAGGAGAGGATGAAGTCGACATTGACTCTTTGGAGTCGAAAGTCGTAGGCTTCGCTCGTTCGTTTAAGTTCAACAGAGTCGTGAGTTCCTTTATGGAATTCTTGAACTCCAACAAAGAGAAGAAAGTAACTCCAGAGGCGAGGGATCGCTTGATGCGACTCTTTAATGTGTTCGCTCCCTCTTGGAGATTGAGAGAGACATGAAGATTTCGTTTGATTTCGATGAGACGCTCGCAGACACGAGATATGGAGCCTATGGAGGCGAGTATCTGGTGGCCATTCCAAAGTTTGTCGACCTGTTAAGGGAATGGCATGCAATGGGCTGCGAGTGCATCATCTTGACCGCCCGGAGTGACCAACCGCATTACCGATTGCAGATCAATCAGTTCCTTGAGGATCATGATTTGAGTCACATCGTAACTGAGGTCCATTTCACTGGGCACGAGCCTAAGGGTCCATTTGCTGAGAAGCTGGGTGTTTGCCTGCATTACGATGACAGCGACACCCATTTGCGATCCTGCCGGAAACACAACATTATTGCCATCAGTTCAAAGGAGTGAATGATGACGAAGGATCAGAAGAAAGAACTGTGGAGTGCTTACAACAAGATGACCGTTGCTTTGTCACTCTTGGATGACGAGATCGACTGGGCGCACCAAGACAACTTGGCCAATCGAAACAGTCGTGGCCGTCTCTACAATGAGATTCAAGCCGGCCGGGACAAACTCGGAGAGGTCTATCGACAACTGGAGCAGATTCTGATGCCGAAGAATTTCCTCGGCCCCGTTGTGCGGCCGAGGAAAGCTCGCACGAAGCTGAAGCCGGAAGTAGCCAAGGTCATCGCAAACGCTCATAAGCTGAATGAGATCTTGGTGGAATTGGACCAACTGTGAAGACGCTGTTTTTGGACATCGACGGAGTTCTCAACCACGAGATCAGCGGCGATGACAAGATCCTTGATGAGTTGCTCGACCGTTTGAAGATCATCATCGACAAGACGGGCGCTCAGATTGTCTTGACATCAACATGGCGTGTCCTTGAAGAGAACAGAGTCAAGCTCCGAGCGGCCTTTGAGCCCAAGGGCCTTGACTGGGTCGATCAGACGCCAGACCTACAAGTTGGCTTTCCGGGATGGGACAACTACATCCATCGCTCTGTCGAGATCAAGGACTGGCTGAGTCGTCATCCTGAAGTTACACGATTTGCCATTCTTGACGACGAACCGTGTGCCGGCACCAATGGACTCGAATGCAGCTTCTACCAAACGGAGAAGCATTTGGGTCTGACCGAGGACATCATGAATGATGTCATCCTGAATTTGAATGCATCCGAGGGTTACCATGGCCACAATTGCTGAAGCTGTTCATGATCTTTTGAAGGCCAACGAGGCTCTTCAGGGACGGGAAGACGAAGCCAAGGCAATCGTTCAGGAGTGGATGAACCAGCAGGGACACAACCGGTGTCACTATTACCCAGAGCTTTTCAAGAAGCTGGCTGATCTCTACGGGATCAAGCAAACAGTAGATTCTTGCCTCCCACTGAGGGAAGAGTTCGAGGCTGGTTGTCGTAAATATCAGGAAGAGGAGTACGGACCTAAAAGCTAGAGGCTTTTGGTCAAGGAAGACCAATGAAAAAACGCATCTGCTGCATCAGTGATACCCACGGCCATTTTCCCGAGGTCCCTGACTGCGATCTCTTGCTTCTTGGTGGAGACTACTGTCCCACCAATGACGGACAAGCGTGGTGGTTCCGGGATCAGTTTGCGCCATGGCTGGAGTCTCTTAAGGTTCCGGTCATCGGCGTGGCCGGCAACCACGACTTCTATTTCGAGAGATTCCCCTATATCGCTCCCATGAAGTGGACTTACCTTCAGGATTCGGGCGCTGAATGGGCGGGTTTCAAGATCTGGGGTTCGCCTTGGCAGCCCCGATTTTATGATTGGGCCTTCAACCTTGATGAGCCGGACTTGGCGGAAAAGTGGAAGCTGATCCCAGATGACATTGACATCCTTGTGCTTCATGGTCCGCCGTATGGATACGGAGACTTCAGCAACTATGGAAACGTGCACTGTGGATCGCCGAGCCTCCTAGCTCGAATCGAAGAGATCAAACCCAAGCTTGTAATCGCTGGTCACATTCATCCCGGATACGGCCATTACAATATTGGCGAGACGATCTTTCTCAATTGCTCATTAGTGGATTCGAAGTATAAGGCAGTAAATCCGCCTCAAGTCGTGGAATTGGAGATTTGATATTGCATTGATGTTGGGCTTCTATTAGATTGCTCAACTCGAAAACAAAGAATGAAGGAGCAAGTAATGGAACCGCCAAAATCTGAACTGTCAAGTATGACTCTCGGCCGGGCACTTCGCTATAAAAAGCGAGTCGTTGAGGCAATCCGCAACCTCGAAATGGACATCCAGACCAACAACAGTGTGGTTGAGGGTCAAGAACGGGATGTGGAGATCGAGTCCGCTCTCGTGGAAAGAAGCCAACTCGTCAAGCATCTTGTTGAGTTGAAGATGGTGACGCAAAATGCAACCCGGCCGATTCAGAGGCTGGTGCTTCAGATTGCGGAAGCCAAAGCTGAGATCACATTCCTGCAAAGGATCGATGTGACTCATGGAACTGCACGTGCTCACTTTGGGCAGGAAGCAGTGAAGCTTGAGGCTGCTCTAAGAAAGCCCAAGCGGGATGAGATGGTGCGGTCGTTGCAGCGGCGTATTGACCAGCTTCAGGCTGAGATTGATGCGTTCAATGCAGCGACATCGATTTCGATTGAAGTGCCTGAATCACTTCGGTCATGAGTTCTGAGAGGTCCCAACTGTAGCGAATCAAACCAGATTTTTGTCATAGCTCTTACCGAGCATCCAACCAAGCTTTGATACAATCGATTCTGTTCTAAAAACCTTAGCACTCAATCTGCATAGTAATCAGAGTTCACGGACACACGACTCAAGTCTCATTTTTTCTGTCTTTTGATTCCTTGCCGGCTTGCCGGGTTGCTTTTGGGCCCTCTCTTTTTTGTTTGTTTGATGCGATGTCCACTCTGAGGTGGCTCTTGTGCTAGACATAGGAGACGACCGGATTTGAAATCTGGTGGCTGGTTCGAATCCGGCTCGTATCACTTTCTCTCTGTCCATGGAAGGACCTCGATGCAAGCCAAGTTTAGTGATGCGCCCGCAGTTCGTGAGATCGCTGAAGAGTTGATTCCGAAGTACCACCAGCATCTCATCGACTTCAGCGTCAAGATCCAGTACGTCTTCATTGACAAGACACCGAAGTCACAAGGCGTTGAAGTGTGGGGCACCTGCCGGAAGATCTCTGGTCTCAATGCCCATCTCTTCAACCCACAGGGTGATGGAGATGCCTTCTTCGTCATCACGATCTCTCAAGACGTCTGGGAGATCCTGCCGCATGATAAGCGTGTGGCTCTCGTTGATCACGAACTCTGCCACGCCCACGCTATGGCGAAGCAGCAGAAGGACGAAGCCGAGTCGGCCGAAGACATGGAGACCGACAACCCGGTTAAGCTCTCAGTGAAACCGCATGATCTCGAAGAGTTCACGTGTATCGTCCGTCGATACGGCCTCTGGCGTGACGACATCAAGGCGTTCGTTGAAGCGGCCTTGGAGAAGAAGAATGCTGGCGGCGCACCGCCAGAGATCGAAGCATGAAAAAAGCCCCGGAGTGATCCGGGGCTTTTTTTGGACTCACAATAGGACGGTGCTGAGATCGTCGGTCGAATTCATCCAATTGGACTCACCTCTGCGGATCGTTCGCTCCTTTGAGCGAAGCCGTCGCAGGTTTGTCAACAATTCCTTTCGTTCCAGAGGATGCATCGTCTCCTCAAAGTCCTTCTGATAGGTCCCATCGAGGAGACGGTCACCTCCCAGCGAACAGACAGCGATGATCTCCCGAGGATCTGTCATGCCCCACTTGTCGAAGGCAAACAGAAGTGTTGGCTCAATCCAGTCAGGATTGCCTTTGATGTCTCTCACCTCCCGTTCCAGAATCCTCTGCATTAGGATTCGGTCCGGCCGGGGGCAGAAGATCTTGTTCTGGAAGCGTGAGTAGAGAGCACCACCCATCATGGCTTTCAACAGCTTGATGTTGTTGGCTGATGCGATGACCACCATACGAACATTACGGGCCTGATTACCGACTCGGAAGTTCGTTCGGCGGATCTCTCCACGATCATCCATAAGACCCATTGACCAACGAAGCGCCGTCTCTTCGCATTTCTCGATTTCTTCGATGAAGCACACCGGTGGCACATCCGCCTTGGGGTCCATCAATCTCTCGATGACACCTGCCTTTGTGATAGAGGTGGCATCGAGCCAAAGGTACGCCTCATCTTCTTTGCCCAGCATTTGCGAGCAGGCTTTCATGATCGTAGTCTTGCCGCATCCCGGTGGGCCGTCGAAGAGGGTATGAGTCCTCTTCTGCATACCCGAAGACTGGGCTCGCCGAATGGCATCCATCATCCGACGAATCTGAGGCTCTCGATTGTAGATGTGATCGAAGTGATCTTTTGTATCAAGGCAGATCTCGCCAACCTTGCGATCAACGGTAGCTGCCACCCGGATCGTTTCCTGACGATCCTGTTTCGTCAGGGCCATGTTGGCGACTTCATCGTAGCCGGCCGGTGAAATTAGCTTCCAAGGCAGGGCCCGGAACTGACCGGCACAAGCTGCATCAGCAAACCGTTGGCAGATCCGAGGGAATTTGTCGAACACAGACTGTCGGTTCATCGTGGTCTCAAATTTGACCGTGATGCGGTACAGCCATTCGCCCGACTTGGAGTCCTTTGTCGGCTCAGAAATTTGAGGACGTTTCGAGGTCCAGCCCTTCCCCCTCGTGCCGCTCAGCGACAGTTTGATGAAATGGTTGATCTGATCTCGAACCTTATCTGCATCAAGACGCTTCTGGACACGACGTTCAACAATGATCGACTCAGTCACGACGGGCTCCAACGTGGGGACTTGGATACCAACTGGACAGCACAACGCCGTCCCTCTATGACCAATTATATTCCATCTAGGAATATTGTCAAGCAACTATCTTTCAACTTTTTTCTTCCAAGCGGCTCCATCATCGGACAAATGAGGGCTATGTGAGATAGTAGGGAAGTCTTTTTTGGCAGCCTGTAAGAGTTGAGTTGCTAGACCTTGTCCTCTTAGATTTGGGACCGTGTACACGTTAGCAATAGAAGCGGTCTTTTGGTCCATGGTGACTAGCTGGAGAGCACTGACGGCAGCGCCATGCTGATAGAAAACGTATCGATAAGATCCATGAGGTGACACATACCTTGCGATACCGTCTTGTATTGCGACTCCTTCCTCGGGGCCAATTTGAGGGAGTTGTCCCTTAGGTCCAAGGAGATACTCCAGTCCTTCTGTTGATTCGAGCCATTGTTTGAAGCTCATAGAACACGGGCTCCTTTGGCTAGCTTTTTCTCAATCAATGATTGCGGGAAGTTAAACGCCAAAGATTTGCTGAAGGTGTATTCGGCATATGATTTGGCATTATCCTCTTTCGATAACCCTGAGTTTTGGGCCCGCATGGACATTAGCTGTTGTATATTCTCATTGTTCAGGACGGTATCGTAGATTTTTGCGTAGTATGTGTTCTTGAGAATCTCAAAATCCTTGGGCTTCAGAGAAACAGTGTAATGGAACTCCGAAGTCTCACCAAACATCAGATCCCATGGGTCAGGGTATTGACGAGCCCTATTTTCTCTGGCCCCTGTAACCACAACTGCAATGGGAACGCCTTTAATCTTGACTCTATCGCCAGCCAAAATAGTATTAGGATCATTCAGTTCTGGTTTGAAAAGATAGATCCGAGCGGGATCGTAGACACAGATCTGATTGCCGTCAAGCAGCGAGCCTCGAAAGCCTTTTCCTGTGAAAAGAACGGCATCATACTTAGAGCTAAGGGTTTTAGTGAGGTTTCTGGTTGCTTCCACCCAGAGACGCTGTTTCTCTGCCATGTCAGCATTTTGAAGACTGGTCAATGACGGCATGTTGTAGCCGTTGGAGTACCACCATTTCATCATTGTGGTGACGGCACCAAAGTTAATCGTCTCCAAACGTGGGACATCAAGGTAAAACTGCGGCAATTGTTTGCCGGTGCCCATGTTGTAATTCTTGGCTATGCTTTTACTTTGAGTGAAGTAGATGCCGTAGCCAAGATGGTGGACAGGTGGGGGTATGTTAAGCCTGCCATATCCATCAAACTCATAACCGTGACGAGAGTCATCGGCTCTTGATACACCATTTGGAACCTTAAAGCCCGTCTGGAGGATCTGAGAGAAGCTCTCAGGTGTTGTTCCATGATAGACCGGGCCAAAGAGTTTTCGTTGTTGGACTTCTTGATATCCAACTTGGGTGACTTCGGAAAGGACGGTCGTCTTCATGAACTCAGCGAATCGCATGAAGTTATTTAATGAGGCCCGATTCGAAATTTCCGCTTCTCCTGCTCTTTTACGGAGGAGGAAATATGCCTGAAATCATTTTGCCAGAAGAATCACAAGAAGAAAAGACCCCCAAGCTCGCCTATAAGGCAACTGAGGAAGACGAAGAACGCTTCTTCCTCATGTATCACTTGCAATTCCAGCCAAGCGAAACCGAAGGCTTGTCGGCTGATTATCGCAAGTGGATCATTGCACGTTTTATGGCCCAGAAGCATGCCGAGCAGGAGATGATGGAACGCCAGCGTCTTATGCAACAAATCGGCCCAAACTTCAAGGCGGGATAAATGTGGCGAGCTTGGGTTTGGGCTCGAAAGCTGTTTAACAAACCCCAAGAGCCCGTTAAAACAATTGAACCAAAGAGGACTAAGGTGGACACTCCCGCAATTCGTGCTAGAATGGCAACCCAAGGTTGGAAGTTGCTAGAAGTGCCAATTAAAAGGTGCTCCCGCATTGCGGAAGAGCGTCAGGTAATTGGCTGGAAGATCGTTGGACAAAAGAATGGTCGATCTGTTGAAGTCAGCGGAACGACCCTCGATGAGGCGATAAAAACGCTCGGCAAGACGCTGGGCGTGATCTCACAAGAAACATGAGGTTTCGATGAATGAGAACGGACCCGTTGCGTTATTCGACATGGATAACACGCTGTTCGCTTATGAACAGCAACTGAGGGCTGATCTGAAAATGATCATGTCGCCGGGAGAGGAGCTTCCGGTCAATCTTCATGATGACAGCGTGCTCTATTGGAAAGCACGCATGGATCTGATCAAGAGCCAGCCGGGTTGGTGGCAGAATCTGCCCAAGTTCGAATTGGGCTGGGAACTCTATGAAGTTGCCCAGATGCTTGGGTTCAAGTGTCGAATTCTCACCAAGGGACCCAAATCCAAGCCTCAAGCATGGGCAGAGAAGGTTGTCTGTGTCATCCAACATTGTGGGTCCGTTCCCACAATTGTCGGAGAAGACAAATCAGACACTTACGGTCGGGTGCTCGTCGATGACTATCCGCCCTATGTGGCCGGCTGGTTGGAACACCGGCCCCGAGGTCTGGCGATCATGCCAGCCCACGCATATAACGCTCACTTCACCCATCCACAGGTCATCCGTTACGACGGCGAAAACCTCGTGCAGGTCCGTGACGCCTTGGAGGCTGTTTACAACCGCAAGGACAAGGAGAACTGGCAATGAGTTGGGATAGGACTCCAGAAGAGATCCAAGAGTCAGAAGCTCGCCATCAGGCGGCTGAGGATCTCAGGCTTCAACTTCTTCAAAAAGGCATCGTGGCCTCAACCATGTTGGGTTTTCCCGGCAAAGATCCAGATGTCATGAGCGTCGAGCTTCCATTTGATGACCACCAATGGGTCGACATCATTCGTGAAGACGGTGAGCTTCTTCAGCATTGTTGTGATACAACTCGGCAGATCAGGGGCGAACTGATCGAAGCTCTCATGAAAGAGGGTTACATCTCATCTTACGATCTCCGGAAGGTTGTGCTTCTCATGCAATCTCATGACGAGAATCATGAGCCCTTGGAGGCACTCTCGGCAGTCATTATGCCAATCTGGGAAGCTATTGAGCCATACACCAGAGGATCTGAAGTTCGAAACCCTGACTTCAATGAGCATCATGTTGAAGATCAGATGTGGCATCTCAATCGGAATCTAACCGATTTCACCTTTCATTCCTTCATGGGTGACAACGAGTACACAGGCGGCAAGGAGAGAGACAAGATGTGTCAACTCTTCTGTATGGCCAAAATTCTGCCGTCAATCAAAACGATCTATGAGAAGGCACACGATCTCTTTCCGGAGCCAATTAAAGGCTTCGGAATCTACTCGAATGATGAACTGTTGGAATTTATGATCGGACCTGCCGTCTTTCCAACAAGAGAGATCGCTGATACGCTCTTGAAAGCTTACAAAAAGAATCATAAGCGAGATGATGAGGAATTCTACGAACCGGTAATCAAGCCGGTTCAGATCTCGATCCACAAGGGAATCGAGATTCTTGAGGACGGAGCAGAATGAGCAAGATCATCATCAAGACGCCACAGCAGATTGAGGCTATTCGTAAAAGCTGCCAGCTTGCAGCCGATGCCCTCATGGATGTGGTCCCTGAAATCAAACCGGGAGTTAGCACCTATGAACTCGATCAACGCATGGAAGCATTTATTCGCAGGTATGGTGGCATTCCTGCGCCTCTTGGTTACAAAGGATACCCCGCAGCGACGTGCATTTCGCTGAACGAGGAGATCTGCCACGGAGTTCCCAAGGAAGGCATCATCCTCAAAGATGGTGATCTCGTTAAGATCGACGTTTCGACGATCCTGAATGGGTATTTCGGAGACACCTGCAAGACCTTTGGTGTTGGTCAACTTTCGGTTCTCGCTACGAGCCTCAAAGCGGCCACACAGGACTGCTTGGATTTTGGAGTCTCAGCCTGCCGGCCGGGAGCCCGCTTTGGAGCCATTGGTTCGGCGATCTCGAAGTATGCGAGGTCGAGAGGCTTCTCGGTGGTTCGCCAGTTTGTCGGGCATGGAGTTGGACTAGAACTCCATGAACCACCCAATGTTCGGCATGATGACGAAGGTTTTTGTTCAACCGATGAGATTCTCATGCAGCCGGGCATGGTCTTCACAATTGAGCCCATGATTAACGTCGGAATGTTTGACGCCGTTATTGATGAGACTGACGGCTGGACAGCTAGGACAAGGGACGGAAGTCTGTCGGCCCAGTTTGAGCACACGGTCCTAATTACCGAAGATGGGGTTGAAGTTCTGACGAGGTAACAGTATATAAGGTGTAGTTTATGGGTTCGCCCATCGATGTTGTGTACATCCTCGAAACGGTCTCAGACCATACACGCTTGAATTTCACGATCCGTTGACTTACGTCGACACAGTATCGGAATCAGCTAGATAGCGGCAGAGAGGAGCAACGCAACACATAAAACTAATATCAAAATCTGCCGCTTATCAAAGCCCCGAGCTAATACCTCGGGGCTTTGACCATTTTGGGCTTGCGCCACTGAGGCTGTCCTTGTAGATTGCTGCTGGAGGGCTATATGCACGCTATGGATCTGGTCAAAATGACCGAAGAGGCCCGGCTAAGGGCCATGGAGCAGGAACTCGAACGACAACGAAGTGTTGTCGCTGACTACAATGCAACTTTGCAAGCGAGACTGGAGTCTATCCCAGAAGTCTTGGAGACTCTGAAGACAGCACTATCAACCAGTGCTAAGTTCGGCAACAAACAGCATCAAGTCAGTCTCGATGAATCAGCTTATGTTGACTTCGAGAAAACTCCTTTCTCGGCTGATCAATCAAACCCGTACTCGGACCCAGTGCTTCGAGCTATCGTTGACATGCTCCGGGGCATGGGCTTGAAACTTGAGCCAGTTTATCGCAAAAAGCGGTTCAGCAAGATCGAGGCTGATCTGGGGCAACCAAGCACCCATCGCTATTATGGGTTGCAAGCATCGTGGAATCATGTACAATTAGGTGGATGATCTTCTGGACCGTCGCAGGGGTCGCAAGACCTTTGAGGCCAAGTTCGGGACACCAATGCTTTTAAGGTAGGAGGCTTTCACGAGTCGTTTGAACTACCGAGGGTGCAAGACATACAGTTCGAGCGGGTGAGCATCGCTATGAGAACGGGTTGTTGCAGCGGGTCACCGTAAGGCCCCGCCAGCGGAAACGCTGAGATAAATGACGGTCCTAGACAGAATCCCGGCTACAGGAAGATCATCCTTTTATGCAGCCAGCTTGGCGTCAGCCTCAATCGCTTTGTCGAGGTCTGAGCCGATGATCTTGTAGAGATCTTCTGGTAGGAACCCAGAATCGGTCTCCTCTCCCTGCCAGTAGGCTTCGGCCTTCAAATGGCAAGTATCACAAACGGACACGCCGTTCTCGGCCACGTAGCCCCCATTATCGAACCAGTTACGGTTGATGATGTGATGGGCATCAAGCGTCACGAGCTTGTCTGGATCTGAGACCTTGTGGAACAGCTTCCAATCAACGGTGCCTTGTCGATCTTGTCCAGCACGACCGCAGCAGCGGCACGTCAGCTTATCCCGTGTAAAGACAGCCCTTCGGAATGCAGCCCTGATAGCCTTCTTGTCCATGACCTAAGTGAGCGGTTTCAACTCAAAGTCTGTGAGCTTGCCGGGAAGGCCCTTAATGAGATCGAACTCTGCTTGCTGCACGACGATTCCACGACACTCCCCGTAGTATCGGCTCATAAGGGTGTCCGGCCAAGGATCGACCTGAAAGTCTTGCTTTGTCAGGCTCTTGGAGACCCACAGCCGACCTCGCCCCGGACGGCCGTTCACCGACCGCAATTCACTCTTCAGATATTCTGGGAGCGTGATGAATCCATCGTCCATCTCCATTTGCATGAATTTAGCGTCATGGGAGGACAGCCACCAGATGGCATAGAGAGGAATCATTGTCAGGCCGATAAAAGTTGAGGGTGATACTTGGCAACGACGTGTGACGCCAACTCAGCAACCGTTTTGAGTGTTCGCTCTTGCAAGTATACGCCTCCACTGCTCAGAATCCATTTGCAAATTACCTCTGGGTCTTCTCCGGCCTCGAATCGCTGCCGAGCCTGCCGTTTGAAAGCGTTGAAGTCTGGGCTCCGGACGTGGGTCCGAGGATCGAAGGGAGTGTACCAGCCGGCGAAATGAGAGATCTCCAGATACTCTGCATAGGTCCAATGTGAGACGATGTACTCTTCGTCCACAAGTTGTTGTCGATCTCCAAGAAACGTCGCTACGCTGCGATGGTGGCCGTCGTGGACGTACTGGGCTCCGTCCTCAAACTCGGTGATCTGGATCAGAGGCGAGGTCCGTTCGAGGCCATGTTTCTCAGCGTAAGCCTTCAGGTCATTGGGCGTCCAATAGCCGGCATGGCGAACATAGTCGACCATGCCGGGCAAGCTGTCGCTGTGCCGCAACTCATTATGGGTAACCAACAGCTTGGCAATGTCGATCATGGCACTGTGATCCTGTCCATCTTCACTGATGTTTGGTCGTGTTTGACGTAGCCGGTCATGCTAATGATGATGCCATTGTACCGGTTCAAATCGAGACGACAAATTCTTCTATGTCGCCCATCCTTGACGCTCTTGAAGCCAATCTCAACGACGCTATCATCTGCCTGCCGCCAAATCAATTCAAGCTTAAAGGTCGGAATCCATGTCACAATAGTCTCGGTGGAAAGCCAACTCTTCTTGATGGATTCCACCTTCTTAACAGACACGTTGCCGAGCGGATCGATTGAAAGAGTTCGTTCGCCAATGACTTGATTCTCTTCCTTCCAAAAACCGGCGATGGCATGGAAGAGCCCTGAGATCTCCGACTCCGAAGGTGTGTAAATCTTGGGAACCAAGTCTTCTCTCGTGTATTGTGGAGCCGGAATCACCAACTCTTCGATAACACCTTTGACAAAGGTGGCAGCGTAAAGATCGGCGCTTTGACGAGCACTCAGCCAAAGATCAAATAATGGGCCGTAGCAATCTGCTGTCGACATGACGCAAAGATGTCCGTAGCTGCAAAACTTATCCACGACATCGTGAAGACCGATTTTGATCACCGAAGGATTACTTTGATCTGTCGAAACCCACAAAGTGACAATGACCTCTTTGACGCCTCCTGAGAAGGTGTACAGACCCCCCGGAAAATGGAACCAATTGAGGTTCTTGGTCTTCAGTGCAGAGGCGAGGTCCTTGACCTGCGTCTCCGTGAATGCGGGCCCGTTAAGCTCGAACATAATCTTTCCTGAAGGCGTCAAAGGTGTTAACAGCCGCTCCCAGCATATGCTCCTTGAGGCAAAGCTCATCACACAAGAGGAAGTTCCTGTAGCCGATATCGTAGAGCCAAGCGAGTTCACTGAAGTCGGCACAGGAAGGCACATCGCCCTTCACTAGCGACAGCAACATCCGAGAACCAACAATGGCCTGCGGATCTCGCTCGATGATGAGCTTGACCGCTCTGAGGATGTCATGCGGTTGAGTGACTTCGACGTAGAGATCTCCCCTTGCAGCCGCCAGACGGGTGTTTGGCATCGGACGATACTGAGTGGCCACATATTTGAGGCCAGCCTGATTCTCGATCTTGAGGATCAGTTCATCGTCTCCAATGACTTCCCGGAAGGCGTCAACATGCCGCTGGTCGTAGACATAGGAGAGATACCATCGTTTGATGCCGACGGCCTTGATCTTTTGAATTTTCTCAAGCTCGTAGTCGAGCAGAACTTCTCCTTCGACTTCCAGTTCCGGATTCCGGATATGGATGCTTTCGCCCGGCTTGACCATATACCGGGGCCAGCGATCAAAGACGAGACGAGTCCCGCCATTCTGGATCTCGACACAGTTGGCCGTGTCTTCACCGCCCTTGAACCAAACAGCGCAAGGGGTCTTGCATTTGATCGGCCTTGTGAGGTCGATAACCAGATTCTCTTGATCTGGAAAAGGGACATCCTTGATCCGCAACTGCATGCCCTTGATGTCGAACCAAAGAGGCACTGTTGTGTTGTGAGCCGCCAAGACAAACTTGTTGTCGATCTCGGAGGCAGCCATCATCGCCGAATTCAAGCGGATTCCTTGAATTCGGCGATCAACGGCGAAGCGAGCAAAGTGATCAAAGGCTGGCCACAAGGTGACATGAAAATTCACGGCTGAGCCCTTAGGAATTGGAAGGGGTTCAGTGGCGAGTGACCGGAGCCTATTGAACAACTTGATCATTATTCGTCATCCAGCAATGAGATGGACTTGGTGCCACCAGTCTCCCGACCACGGGTGACAGAGACAGCACGATCAGGCGACCCAAGTCGCTTCATGCTTCTCTTGGTGTGAATCGTTCGCAGCGACTTCATGACGGCATCAACCTTGGCCTTGCCGTCCTTGTCTTTCATCTGACGATCAACGAGTTCTTTCTCGAAGTAGTCTTCCTTGCCGCTCTCCTTGGCCAGAATGCCAAAGATGACGTCGACAACACGATTCGGGTCCGGAAGGCTGAGAACATACTCAGCACCAAGGAAGCCAATCCACTGCCGTTCAATCGCCTTGTTGCGACTGTTCGGGTCGTTGTCATCGTGGCCATAAGGCTTCCGGATGATGTAGACACTGTTCTTGGCTGTCAGTTGCTTGAAGATCTCGGCCGGTGAGACATTCTGTTCCAGTGTCGTCTTGCAATGAGCTTCTGCCATCGCTCGGTCGACATAGCTGTACACGCCTTCATCGCCGATGAAGATGATGATCGGCTTCCGAGTGGCGTTGGGACATTCAAGATGATTCGCCAGATAGACGGCTGCGAGATCATAGCTCTCTTCTGAGGAGCCCCCGCCGCCCTTTTCATGGACGAGCTTCTCCAGCGACTCCTTCAGGTCGGCCTTCTTTGCGAACGGCCGCATTTGAAGAGGGTAGCTGTCACTGAAAGCATCTCCAATGCCGCCAAAGGCGATTTCAGCATCTTCGCCGAGGTATTCCTTGGCTTCATGTTCGAGATACGGCAGCTTTGAGAAGATGGTAATAGGCCATTCGCCCATAGATCCTGTGAGGTCGCACAGGATGATCAAAGGATTCTCGCTGTTTGTATTGAGATGTTCAGGGACGAGATCGGTCTTCTTGAGACCAACCCGTGCGAGAGAAGGACCTGCGTTGACAACTTTGTCCGCATAGCTTCGGCGGGCCGAAGCAAAGTCATGACCGCCCCAGTGAGGTGCCGGTGTGTAATCGCCTGCTTCAGACATAGTAGCTCCTAGTGAAATGGACTATCCCAAAGTGTAGCAAGCCCATTTTGTGCCCGAAAGCACAAATCACACTTTCAGAGGCTTCATCCCAGATGCGGAACGACCAAAGTCATTCTTGCGAATCTTGACAATAGCCTCACAAAGATCCTCTTTCTCCCAACTTGGTCGAGAAAGAGGGTTCAGCCGAATCAGACTTTTGATGAACTTGCACAAACTGTCTGGTGTCGAATCCGGCACACGCACATGTTCAACATCACCTCCGAGGGCATAAACAAGCGTCATGCCCAGAGAGTAAAGGTCGCTCTCCGGAAGTGGAGGTTTGCCTTCGATCTGCTCGGGTGCAGCGAAGAACGGCGTGTAACCCTTCGTGGTTGTGTTTCGGCTCGGTCTTAAGGAAGCGAGTCCATAATCCACGAGGACGATGGTGTGGCTCTTGGGTTGAACAATGACGTTCTGCGGCTTCACATCGCCATGCACGACTCCGTGCAGGTGGAGGTATCGCAGAACATTGAGCATTCGTTCTGCAATCCATGCCACATGTTCGGCATCAATACCATCGGGGTACTTCTGTTTGACTTCGGCCAGCGTGGGGCCCGGCACATAGCTCATCACAAGTGCCAAGCTGGTGTCTGGCATCGCCAGCATATCCCGGATGGCTGGAATGCCCCAATGTCGGAGATCCCACATTGCCCGAGCTTCTTCGAGGAGAAGTTCGGTGTCTGTAGGGCTGATATTGAGGGCGTGCTTGATGCACACTGGCATCTTGAGCTTCAGGTGTTCGGCCTTGTAAGTGGTTCCGAAACCACCTTCAGCGATCTTCTCCGTGATCCTGTAATCGCCAATGACCTTGCCGGCCTTCTTATTGCGTTCGAGATCGTACTTGGCTCGGTCGTGCGTGTCTTCAAGGACAACTTTGGCACTGTTAATGGCATTCAAGACGGCATTTTCGCCATTGTGCTTAACAGCAAGGGCCTTGGCAGCAGCGTGGATAACTTCCACCTCTGCACGTGGGTCAACTTGAAGTACGGCGTAATGGTCTAGTTTGCTCTGCATCGAAGGCTCCCTTTTCGCACGATTGTACGACGACAGGTAGGGAGCGTAAATCACAAAAATTGTAATGTCATCAGAAGCCGTCCGTTTGCCACGAAGAAGTCACGGTTGCTCGACGCTTTCGAACGAAAAATGGCGTTTCGGTGAACATATCCCGCCAGAGGGGCCCAAAACGATCTTCCATCCGATCAGCCCACATTGCCTCTTTTTGTTCCTCGGTCAGTCGGGCATAGAGCGGAACAGGCGGCAGGTTGCCCGAAATTCCATAAAGCAGGAGAGTGTGTTCTGAGATCTGTCCACGTTGGAAGAGGTCAGTCAGCTTGGTCGCAAGCCGAGTCTGCCGTTGCTGTTGACGAGCCGAAATCTGTTCGGCCCTCACCCTGTTGGTGCGATCCTGTGACCAGTCAGAGAATTGATTGAAGACGTCAAGGGCTTCTGCGTTGAGGGTGTCGGAATTGATCCGGCCTAAGATTGCATGACAGAGAGGAATGACCTCTGCTTGTTGAATGCGAGCGATATGAGAGTCTGCTTCGGCAGGCGACATGTCTGGATATCGGCTGAGAACGGTAAGGATCGTCATATCGTGTGGGCAAATCGTCAAAATTCCTCCGTGAATATCTATCGACCGGCAGGGATAAATAAGTGGTCATGACATCAAACCTGCAAGCATTAGCCACCTTAAATCAACAGATCATTGCCATCGAGCTTGCCGAGAAGACAAAGCGAGGTGGGTTTATCTGGAATCAAGTTTCCCCAAGTCGCTTCTACGCAACCCAAGGAAACTATGGATTCTATGTCAGCAAGGTTAATAGCGACACATATGCTCTCGATGTCACCAAGAACAATCGGCCCTTCCGAAGCTACCTGTCAAACAGGCTGTCGGAGATTGAAGATACTTTCAACATTGTCGATCTGTTGTATGGAACCGACAACAAGTATGCCAAGATGCTCCGGCTCTCTCTTGCCCTTGAGGGCCTTGAGGCAAGTGCGCCGGGCGTCAATTTTATCTCAGTCAGCGGTGGTCTTAAAGCAGGTGGAACGGCCTCTCTGGCGGTTCAGGACGCAATTGAAGTCACATTGCGACCGAACCGACTCACTTTTGGACCGTCACCATTTCCGTGGGTGGGAACATATACCAGAATCGACGACTTCCCGAATGCAGCAGCCCACAATGGAGACGTCGATTACATCCGCCAGCAGGTTTCTGGAGAGTATCCGACGAACTGGGGCTACGCCAACGTGGGCTTCCCGATCAATACTGTGGCACTGGACGCCGTTAAAGCAATTGGTGTTCGTGTGGCTCATCGAAGAGAGGCCAACGAAGGCGTCAATCTGGTCGTAGACATCGTGCTCAACTCAACTGTTGTATTTTCACAACAGGTGGTTAGTGGCTCAGCTTACAGCGTATTCAACAGCGGGATCGTTGACTTGCCGGAGGTCACAAGCGTGGACTCTGTTGAGGTACGACTCTCAATGTTCACCAATACTGGCAATAATGATCCAAGAGTTCTACGAATCACTGCTGTCGACCTCCGCTTCCTCGCATACGCTTAATCTCCGTTCGCAATAGCATCCTCTTTGGCCTGTTGAACCCGGAGCAAGTGTCGATCAATGGTGTCTTTGAGGGACTTCAAATTTGGATCATTGGCTGGAGCCCAGTGGAATTCTGGCGGCAGGCAATCACATTCCCTGTTCCGTTTCTTGCAGGTACCACAACGATATCCTGAATCGTTGCCGGAGCCCGTCTTATGAATCTTGAGGTCTCCAAGATTCGACTTCACGATCTCAGGAACCTTGGTTCCGCAGAATGGGCAGCACTTTGCTTCGACAACATGTTCAACAGGAAAGCCGGCCGAATCGACGATGCCTTTAACGTACCACTTTGGACGTTCGGCCACGTCGAACTCAAAGCCCTCAAAATACAAAAACACCGACTGATTGACCTGCATTTGCAGGCAACAAGTCGGTGTCACACGTGGCGGAACGTCGAAGCTCATTTCTTCTCCAACGAGTTCTTGGAAAGCTGCTTGGGATTCCAATACTGACCTCGCAGGAAGTCAGGCCGGACCATCTTGAACCGGGCGGTGACCTTTGTACCATCATGGACTTTCAGGTACAAGCCTTCCATCTTCTCGTTGGTCCACAAGGCTGGCGCATCGCTCAGCTTCGCCAGATCCTCGTAGGTGCCCGTAAACTCGCCTTCCTTCAAGAGGTGTGGCATTTCAAAGCCGCATTCTTGAAGGATCTGCCGGGCCTTTGGTGGAGCTAGGAAGTAATCCTGCTTGACATCATAGACGTCGTAGGCGATGAACCAGTCAGGCAGTCGGGTGTAGTGGATACCGTGCTTGGCGACACACCATTCCCCATAAACTGCAAAGGGACCATGTCCATTCAGGGCCTTCAAACAATCGGCATGCTCATAGGCCCAGTTGAAGATACTGGCGAACTGCTTCTTGGCAGCCGTCTCCTTCATGTAGCCTTTGCGGAGAATGTGTTCCCGATTGCGAATGAGGGGCTGACCATCTGGGTACATCAGCATACCAACCGAGGCACCATCGATCTTCTCTTCGATATTCACAGGGAAATCGAAGACGAGATGTGCCTCCTCTACAGACGCAATGATATCGTCCGTGGCCGCATTGGGATTATGCGGAAGGTGGAGCGTTCGGGGGAAGTTCGGCAGGAACTTCTTTTCGTTGACAAATGGCTTCATAGCGGCGGCTCGTCATGGAATACCCCATGAGGGCAGAAAACAGGATGGCAAAAGTGCCTTCCCAAGTTGGTCCATTGAAGAAGAGGAACTTGGGAGCAAAAATGATCGCCGCCAAAATGTAGGCGACTCCAATTACGAAGTCAAAATCACTGAAGAGGTTCGCTAATTTGAGCTTCCTGCTCATGGATTCTCATCCTTTTTTCTGTGTCTTCCAATTCAAGGAGCACAAAATTGATCTCCTTGCGAAGATTCTCAAGCTCCTGAATGTTGTTGACCTTAATGCCCCGCCCGCTGTACTGATCCGACCAATTCAAATCGTGGAACTTTACCACCAACCCTATGCCGTTCGTTGATTCGGCTCGTTCTGTCGTGAAATGCGGCCTTGGAGGTTCCGTTTTGCTTTGTGGTGGACATCCGCATAGCACCCACGGCATGGCTGCCATTGCGAACCACAACCAAAACCCATCTGGATGGAGTGCATGTCCTAGTCGCTTCAGGGCTACTTTTGCTTTCGTGACCATTCGACGTGCTTTCGGATCTTCTCGTCGTCTAAGAGGAGTTCACGAGTGTTGAACCGCTCGGCGAGGACTTTCTCAGGGTAGAGGTCATGGATGCCACTATGGCACTTCTGACAGATCCAGAGAAGTCTGGATCTCATCTCTTCCAAACCAAATCGATTGATGAACTTCTTCTTAGTGTGAACGCCACGAGGGATGAGATGGTGCTTGGTGAGCTTCCGTTCCCGTTGGCAGAGTTCACAACATGTCTTCTTCTCACTCATGTCTTCTTCTCACTCATGATGGAGCTTACTACACGGCCGACTTCATCGGCAAGGTCTCTTTCTCAATCAAGGTTTTCACGAGCAGAGAGTCTTCAGCAGATAATGTCCTTGGCTCGAAAATCTGCTCGACCCCATTTCGGGCCACCAACAACGCCAGCTTCTCCTCCAAGGCTTGCAGCTTCGACATGATGTCCTCATTGGAGAAATCACTGTCGGTCACCGAGAAAGCTTCTTGGAGGATTGAAAAGAATGTCGAGAAGACGGCGATGCCAAAGATAATGGTAACGACACCAACCACTCGACCCAATCCTGTGATTGGGAAGATGTCGCCGTAGCCAACTGTTGTCATCGTCACGATGCTCCACCACATGGCATCGAAGACACTGGTGAATTTATCACTCTGAGACGAACGCTCGATCTCGTAGATGAACGTTGATGAATAGAACACGAAGATAAACGCCAAAAAGGCCACAGCCCCCAGAGAAGGCAGGGCCCGTCTGAATGACCCCACAACACGATGAACGGCGGTGTTGTAGCGATAGAACTTGAGTAGCCGCAGAATGCGAAGTGTTCGGATGACTCGAAGAGACTTTGAATCAACAAAGAAGCCGATATAGAACGGGGCAATCGAGATCAGATCAATGATCGCTGTTGGTCTGAGCGGGTACTTCCATGACTTCGAGATCACCCACCGGGCGATGTATTCAGTTGTGAACAGAATGGCGACGATCCGTTCTGACCACAACCAGAATGGCTTTCCGACTCGGCTGTTTTCGGTGTGAAACCATTCGAGTTCGATGAAGTACGTAGCGATGCTGTAAACGATGGCGATTTGAACCAGTCGCTCCAACCCTTTAGCAATCCTTGCTTTCATGGCACACCAAAGGTATCACAGAATCGGTTCCCGACCTCAAGGATCTTTTGATAATCCCTGAGACCTTGCAAAGTCCATTTTCGCATCGGCGTGTTGAAGTAACTCAAGCCATTGCGGATTCCGACGATGTCGCCAACCAGCTTGGCGTTCGTGTCAGCATCGCCACCACCATTGACGGCGTTAAGGATGCCTTCCAGTTTCGGCTGATGAGCGTACCACATGTAAGCGTATGGCAGAGAATCTGCGATATAACAGGAGCCGCCACCAAATTCCCCATACATCTGTTCGAGGGTGATGCTTCGAGAGTCAGGACCAAAGCATTCCAATGGCAATTCGTGAATATGCTCCAAGTTGTGATACAACTCATCAAAGCCGAACTGATAAAGATGATCGGCGTACCAGCCTTCATCACCGTAATCAAGCTCCCATGAGCGAACGGTATGAGGAAGACTGGTAAAGAGGGTGCTGATCGGGAACTGATATGCCGCCCATGTCAGCAAGGTTGTGTGAAAGATTGTGGCGAATGCTGAAACCTTGGTGAAGTGAGTGATCGCCGAGAAGTCCACCAAAAATTGGTTGAACTGGAGTTTCTTCAGATTCTCCCGGCCCACGGGAGTCAAACACCATGCGGCCATTGGCGAACACTTCATTGGAACGCCGTTACCAGTGCCACGCATTGATTCAGTGGTCTTGCCGCTCTCATTCCAGTGAACGCCATTTGTCAGCCGGCGAACGGCCTCGATGGTCGTCTTGCCCCAACCATGAACACTCTCTTTCATGGCCAGAGCGTGTTGAATCGCAATGGCATCCAGATAATGTTCGAAGTCACCGGTTTCAACAAACTTAGCATGACCTTCGATCATGCCCTCAGCAACAGCAAGGGTTAATTGGGTGTCATCGGTGATCGTGCCTGTCGGCGTTTCACAGGAGAACCATTTGTGATCAACGGGCGAGACGTAGTAGTTGACGCCTTTGGGGTGAACCTCCCGGATGCGCTCTGGCGTCCACGTTTCAACGGGCATACCGAGGGCGTCACCGATGGCACCGCCAACGAACATTCCAAGGATTTGGTCTCGCAGGTCCATGTGACTCATTCCGCTTTAGGGCACAAAGCACATCAATTGTACGACGACCACCCGTTTCCATCAATGCTGAAGGATGTCTGCGAGCATGGCTGCGCACGCAAAGATGGCCAAAACCGCTAGTCCTCCCAAGCTGAAAGCTATCAACAAGGGCTTCAGCGGCAGTCCCGGCACCCAGTGTGTTGTAACGTCGACAAACGCAGGTTCAACATCCTTGCTGGTGGTCCGATTAACCAAGGTAGGGAAGTATCCTTGGGCCCTCGCCTTAGCCCGAGCGTCATTTTCGGATTCAGCCCCGATGATCAGCTTATGCTCAGACCCATAACTGTCCATCCCATGAACAACGTACACATCCATGCTAATCGATCCTTAGTGACCACACACCCTTTGGGTTTGCCTCCCAAGAGCGACATTGGTGAATTGCAAATGTGCCGGCTGGAACAGTCACGGCATCATGCTCAGTATGATTGAGCTTCATTGCTTGGTCTAGCCGAACATAACCAAGGATGTTCGACTTCTCTTTCTTGACGTATTCAGCGAAGGCCACCGGCTTTTCAAAGCAGTGACTGTCATATTGGTCGACCTCATAACCAAAGTTCAGTTTTGTTACGGCCGACCCTTCTAGATCTTCTCCGCTGTCTTCAGTCTTCACTTCAACAAAGGCAAGGTCGCCTTGTTGAGCTTTGATCCGATCTCGGCGAATGTTGCCAGCCATCCAGTTGTAGCACACCTTCGTCCAATTATGAATTGGATTATAATCCCCATCTTTGGATCGACATGGGTGTGTTCTGTGGAAGTGAACTCTCACATCGCCCTTTGATTCACGTCGTTCAAAGATGATCAAGAATGTTGGATAACCTTGGCCTTGAGCACTGCCGGTCAGTGTGTAGAACATGAGCCCGTAATCATCTCGACCATTCAACTTCTCTTCGACATCACGAGCGACACAGTATCCCTTGAAGCTGAAGCCTCTCGTAAGAACGTGGTAGTCGTGCGAATAACAATAGGTCGTTCCGTAGCTGCCGCCAATTGCGAGTGAAGCATAAGGCACAGTGACGATCTTATTTTCGTTGTCCACAGTTGGTGTGAGTGCAGATCTTGTCTTAGCAACACCACCGACTTCTTTTGGCGGTTCCAATTCCGTTGCTGAATCGACAAGTTTCGGAACACACTTCCAGTCGTAACCGGTTTGTTGTTTCAGATACTCTGGCAAGGCATGGAGCAAGAAGTAGAAGTACGACATGAGATCCTTCTCATAGGTCGTGCGGCCCTTGACGGCATCCGCCAGTTCGATGACTTCTTTTTCAAAGCCACGTTCGAACATGCCTTCCCAGAGATCCCAGCAATCGTTGAGCAAGAAGTATTGTTCCTTCTTGCGGAAGAATGCTCCAAGCGGCAGTTTGCCGGCTTCAATGGTCGCCCACGTAAGTGGATATTTATCCTTGTCAATATTGAGGCTCTCGGACTCTTCCATGATCTTCGTCATGGCTCGATGTCCTTGCGACTTCAATACGGCCCGACGCTTATCTTTGAAGACTTGAAGTCCTTCGAGTTTCTCTGGAAGCCCGTTGTACCGGCTGTAGTATCTCCTGTTTTGGTCATCTGGGATCAAAGTGTTGAGCGTTTCCTTGAGTTGATCTACGGTCGTTGTGTCTTTGAACACCTCGTTGAAAATCGAGGAGATCTTGACGCCTTCATGGGACCTCGCTGAGGCTTCGACAAAGGTGTTGTAGACACAGATCAATAACGGATCTTGGACTGCCAATTCAAGCAGAATTGGCACCAGCTTCTGATGTGTTTTCTTGATCCCTGTTAGGTTTTCGGTCTGGATGACCTGTCCTTGCGCAAATTTTGTAAGGATCTTCGAGAGATTAGCTGGCGAGAACGGCAGATGGAATCGAACACTCGACAAAGCACCTAACGTACTTCGGAAGCCCTTCACAGTTCTGTATGTGCCATATTCGTAATAGTCGGCTGTCTCTAAGACATTGGTAACGTTGAGATACGGGCCTCGAAGTGCAGCCGAGTGGGCGTTTGATAATTCCATCAACAACTCACCGACCGGGTTCTCAACAACCTTCAATCCGAAAGCTTCTTCAGCGAATCTGATCGATGTGACCAAAGGAACATCTTCGCCTTTGATGTGTACAGTCAACAAGAGGGTTGTGCCGGCGATGGAGGCTCTCTGCGGTGTTGTGTAATAGCTCCTGCTTGCTTTGCCTAGCAGAACAGGGTTTCTGGCAGTGAGAGCGAGTGTCTGAAACTCATATCCGACTTTTACTGTCGGTTCTGCAACTTGGTAGTTCTGTTCAATCACAAGCAAGTAAGGATAGTTCAGAAGCTCATTATCTGACGTCGTCTCAACGGTCTGATTGCTGTAGTACCCTCTCTTGTAGATGGATGGCTTGAGATGATAGACACAGGCAAAATAATCCGTGCCTTCGATGCCTAGCATCTTACTCAACTCTTCCCGATTGGCGACACCGAACGGTGTTGAATTAGATGGAAGAAGATCCTTGTATTCAAATCTGCCGGCAGACTGATAGTCAAAGATCTCTCGGATTTGGTCCGGCTGTGCCGTAAATGCTTTAGTGGTCATAGTATTAGCCCTTCTAATAGAATGATCGAGAGCGAGCCCATAGCTCTTGACCAGATTCTGGCAATCTAGCCCGGATTGCCGAAGAAGCGCAAGCCCAATAAAAAAGGCCCCGACAAGCGGGGCCTTGGTCTCTTGGTTGATCAGAACACCATAATCTCGTTGGCGTTCACTTCTCGTCCACGGAGAAGGGTGAAGAACTTCGAGTTCTCGTCCATCTCCACAAAGAAGAGTTCAACGTACTTGTTGTTCTGGTCATCCTCGGTTTCACGATGATAGTCCCAGTAGCGGACATTGCTCCGTTCCAGTTCTGTGTCATCGATCTTGCCGTTGCCATCCGTGTCTGTCAGGACCGTCAGCCGGGCGGCATACGGATCAAACAAACCGTCGGTGACTCGCCAGTATTGGTGCGGCGGATCGAGGGGCTTTCCGAGTTGATCGTTCTTGACGAAGAACTCCTGCTTTTTGTCAAGGCACACATCGTTATAGAAGCCTTCGTCCCAGCCAAATTCGGCCACAACGTTCAGGACAATGATCTTGCACCCGAGATCATTGTTGGCATCCGAGTCCGGAACGAGCCGCAGTCGAAAGCGGAGAGGCTTCTCCATGTCGAGCGAAACGCCCTTCACCAAGTAGTCGGTGTGAGGGTACTTCTTCGATCCGATCTTGGTCTCGTAGACAGCCAACTGCTCAACGAAGAAGTTGATGTCCTTAAGAGAGGGATCGTATAGGAAGGCAACACTGTTGCCTACCTTGGCACTGAGAGGATTGTGATACTGAAGCTCCAGCGGAGTCAAATCACGTTTATTTCGGCCGGTCAGCATGTCGAACAGCGTACGGCCTCGATTGGTTGAACTCATGTTACACTTCCCCTGTTGAACTTCCACCGAAGCGGTGGACGAAAGTCACGTAAAACAGCAACCCGCCGACGATCACAATCAACATGAAGATCAAGAATCCCTTAAGGAATCCTGAACTTGCTGGCGGGACAACTGTTGGATTGTATGCTGCTTCGATGTACTCTTGCTCGTACATCAAAGACGGGTCCTGCTCGAACTCCTTGTCGACGTAGTTCGGATTGGCAGCAACCTTTTCTGCTTCAAGACGGGCGATCTCGGCTGCAACAGCAGCGTCCTTCAAACCTTCTTGATAAGCAGCAGTTTCGATGGTATGGCGATTGTGGTACAGCCACTGGGCACGTCGGGCCGCATCCCACTCCATCATCATCCACCAGAAGGACGATGAATACCCGCCGCCAACATAGAACGTCGGCTGGCTGTAATACCAACTGGACGGGTGGTGGTAATGATAGGTAGTAATGTGGGTTGTCGTTGCAGTCTGACGAGCGGCCGGCGTGTATTGGGTGCTGGGCTTGTTGCGAATGGACTGAACGACTGGTGAATCAGGCTTCACAGACACAGACTTGCCACTACTGCTTTGATAGGACGTCTTGGGTGGCAATGTGGCCTTCTGAGAAGCGACGTACGACTTCTGGCTCTGTTCCTTAAGAGCAGACCGTGATTTGTCATCGAGCGAAGAGTTCGGCTTGCTGGAGCCCGCCACGCCGGTCGGCTTCGACGAAGAGGATGAAGATGATCCTCCAAACCATCCACCTGAAGGTGGGGACGGTTTCGTGCTCGACGAACCTGTACCAACATTGGGCTTAGAGGTTGAAGATCCACCAAAACTAGACCCGCCACCAGATGAACTGGAAGAGCCGCTGGAAGGCTTGGAAGAGGAGCTTGAGCCACCAAAGCTAGAGGCACCGCCTCCAGATGATGGTTTTGATGAAGATCCGCCCGACGATGGCTTTGAAGAAGAGGAGGAGGAGCTTGAGGACTTCGATCCACCAAAGCTGCTACTACCACTCTTACTGCCGCCCGAAGGCTTTGAACTCGATGATCCCTTTGCGGCCAAAACTGCGGGCGCAGCGATAAGCACTGCTGTTAGCAGGAAGGCCAAAAATTTTGAAGGTCGGCTCACGGTAGAGTCCTTTCAAGGGCGGATTGGAAACGTCTTGGTCCAATGAACGACCGGCGATACTAACAGGATCAATGATTCTGTCAATATCTGGAAGAATTCCTCAGGAGCCGAGTTTTGGGCAGAAACTCTTGACAGGAACTGCCAGATCTGTCAGCGGCAAAAGGGCTTGAGGCAATCCTTGCAATATTGATATTATAACATCGTATCCACGGAAGGATAGGATGTCGGGAATTGTATTACGAATAGACAACGTCAATAGCACGCTCTTCACAACGGACCAAGATCTCAAAGACAAGCTGGCTGAAAAGCTGAGATTTCGGCCAAAGGGCTACTTTCACGTCAAGGCTTTCAAAAAGAAGAAGTGGGATGGATGGACTTACTTCTTTGATCCTAAGAAGGGCACCTTTCTAACAGGGTTGCTGCCCGAGGTTAAGCTATTTCTCAGGTTCCTAAAGAAGGAGTTCACAGTTGTTGACAACCGTGGCGAATTCAAATGGGCCATTGATTCTATCGGCCAAGACTTTCTCAAGCCGTGGTTTCCTCCCACACTCGATCCATTTTCACTCTACGATTACCAACCTGATCTAGTCAATCAGTGTATCAAGCACAACAGGGGCATCGTTCAAGCCCCGACGAATGCTGGCAAAACGTTCATTCTGGTATCCTTATTGAAGTGTCTGCCACCAAAAACTCCCACGCTTTTCTTAACCAAGAGTTCTGGCCTCGTTCATCAAAACTGGGAAGAAATGAAACTATGGGGCGTGCCGAATCTTGGCCGCTGGTATGGAGATTACCACGAACCCAATTATGTGATGTGCTGCACCTCGCATCAGAAGACATTCGAGAGTTTGCACAAGCTTCTCCCAAAGTTCAAAGTTCTCATTGTCGATGAAGTTCATGACTGCATGTCTGATACGCCTATGAAGGCATACATGAAGATGACCGGCACGCAAGTTCGGATCGGGATCTCTGCGACACCATTCAAGTGGGACAAGAAGAAGATCTATGATGTCCACAAATGGCAAGTAAAGGGGAATTTTGGACCACTCTTCAAAACTACAACTACAGAGACAGGCGTTCTAACAACGAAAGACCTACAAAAGCGAGGGATCTCGGCCGATAGCGAGTGCCATGTCTATCCGATCACGCATCCCAACCTTGCATACGAGCCCTTTCAGGATGCAGTTAAGCTTGGCATCGAGCAGAACTTTGGATTCCATGAGATCGTTGCTCGTCTTGTAAAGACACGGTGCCAAGGTCGAACGCTGATCGTTGTTGATCGTATTGAGCAAGGCAACTACCTGTCTCAACTGATTCCGGGTTCGGAGTTCATTAGTGGTGCGGACAGTTTGAAGGACAGAGCACCGGTCCTAGAAAACCTCAAGGCTGGTGAAGGCTTCGTGGCCATCGTCATGAAACAAATTATTACGGCTGGCATCAACATTAAGATCCACAACCTTGTGAATGCCTCTGGCGGTGAAGGTGCTCATAACATCATCCAGTTGATGGGTCGTGGCCTCCGAACAGCTAAGGATAAATCGATCCTCAAGTTCTACGACTTCCTGTTTTTGATTAACGACTACCTTCGCAAGCATTCGGAGTGGAGAATTGACGTGCTTCGATCCGAGGGCCATAATGTTTTGATCCACGAATCCATCGATTTCTAACATGTCCCTATTCGACAACTGCCTCATCCTTGCCCCTGACAATGAACCGTTGAGTCGGTGCGCCCGCCAGAGAGCCGAGTGGTATCTCCAGATGGGATTAGCTGATCAAGTCTCCACTGACCCATTGACGATTCGACTCCTGTTCGAGCCCAAGGCTCGCAATGGAGCGAAGACAGATCCTTTGCTAGCCTGCGGCAAGCCAAACATGTGTGTTGTGTGTGGAACTGAAAAGGATCTCTCCCGGCACCACATCGTGCCCCATTGTTTCATCCGATACTTCCCATTGTTGGAGCGAATTGATTGCTCACTACGGCACATCTTTGGGCTCTGTCGGAAGTGTCATCAAGCTTATGAGGAATTGGCTTGCGAGAAGAAGATAGAGCTTGCTCGACGCTTCAATGTCCACTATTCACCGAAGCTTGTTATAGGTTCAGAAGAGGCTAAGCATCACTTCGCCTCGGGAGCGGCCAATACACTTCTCAAACACCGAGATAAACTGCCATCGCATGCTATCAAGAAGCTGGAAGGCAATGTTCGAACCTTCTTGGGTCGAGATCAATTCACTCAGGAAGATCTGAAGGTTCTTCAAGGCCAGTGGCCCGTCATTCAATCGTTTGGCAGGGCAGCTAAAGAGATCATGGAGAAGATCACCGACTACAACGACTTCATTGAAGAATGGCGACAGCACTTCGTTGAGTTTGCCAAACCAAAACACATGCCAGCAGGTTGGAACATCACGAGAGCGAAAGAGGATCTCTGGATGAGCAAGCTAGCGGAACGCCGAGCCGAACACCTCAGCGAACCCCTTTCGCTTCCAGCTTCCTGATCGTTTCTCGCCATTCAGTCTGAAGGTTGTTGAAGTCTATAGTGCTAAATGGATCAAAGCCTAACAAGCTCTTGTGGGTGCAGTTGAGTTGAGCTTGAGCCGCCTGATACTCTCTCACATCTTTGATATCGGGCAGCATGAGATCCTGAACGATGGCCTCTGCTTCAGCCAACGTAGCTGGCTTCGTGTCCTTGATTTCATCTCGGTATAGTGCAAAGGTTGCACTGGAGCAGCCGGCGTACTTCTTGACCAGAATGTCCATTGGTTGCGACTCTGGAATCAGATCTCCGAAAGTCCATCGGATGAAATCGGCAAGATCCTTCTCATCTGTTGGGTCTAGAATCGGAATGATCGCATTGAGTCGACCCGGCCGGCGAATATCTGGCGAAAGCCGGTGAATGCGAGCCGTCATCAGGAGCCAGATCACCTTGCCCTTCAGATCTGGGTTGCTCATCATCGCCTGAATCTTGCCTGTCAGACGTCGTTCCGTGTCGTGGTCGGAGCTAATGTCTCCAAACATGGCGTCGGCCTCATCCAGAAAGATGAGCAGGATATCGAAAGTCGCAGCAAGACGATTAAGTCGCTCTGTCAGGTAATCGGTGCCGCCGTACCATTTGGATCTGATATTACCAATGATCATAACCGGCGCATTGGATTCGGCTGCGACAGCTAATCCCATGTAGGTTTTGCCGCCACCAATGGGGCCGCTGAAACAGAAAGATCGACCCCGGCCAGTTTTAATTCGTGGCAGGATCTTTTCACTGAGGAACTTCTTGACCTTACCAAAGCCCACAACATCAGCCAGTTTGTGGTTGGGTCGCATGAACTCTACGACGCCCTCTCCCAACTGGGAGACCATGTATTCGCCAACCTTCTTAACGATGGCAGCCGGAGATGTATCACCAGCACAAACCAGTTGTCGAAGAGCATAGAGCGAGAGGCCGGCGCTCTGTTTGGCTACAGAGTCAATCTCAATCGTTACATTTCGTTGCTTGGAGAAATACTCAAGGAAATGCTTTCGTTGAGATTCATCCGGGAGCGGAATCTCGACCTCAACAACTTGTGGCAGTTTTGAGATCCGGCTATGGACCATGCTTCGAGATTCAGCAATCAGAATCACTGAATCAGAACCGTTAAGGAATGATGGATCGCTAAACCAATCATGAGCAATGGAGACCATCTTGCGATCAGCGGTGGCCATCCGACTGATCTCGGCCTCTGGAAAGAGCATGTCGGCCCCTTCAATGATGATCAAGTAATCATTCGTCGTTCGATTGGGGAGACGCCGGTTACACTCCGTAAATTGACGGAGCATCTCCATGCCATAGATCTGATTGTTGCAGGTCTCCCGGAGACGATCAGCCATTGGCTGAGTATCATCCTTGTGTGTGTTCTTCCAAACCGCAGAGACCTTTGCGATCTCGGACTCTTCGATCTCAACAGGCTGATTCACCTGATAGGTGATCTGAGTAACGCCTCTGTTGTGTGGTCCAGCAGCAACCTTCAGCCGCTTCTTGAGGCAATCCATTAAGGGGACGTATTTCTCATCGTCCCAGAAGAGGTCATAGATATTGCCCGTCAGGATAACTGATCGGGCGAGCCCGCTGTTGTGGATCTTGCTGAGGTCTTTGAGAAACTTCATAGTTTGAGCTTTGTATTGAGGATCTCAGATGTGAGTGAGAACGCAAAACAAAAAATCGCTGTTAGCAGGGTGTTCAAATCAAATGGGCCCTCGTGGTAACCGCTGTACCTCTGGGCCAAAAAGTCGAGTTGGGTCCATCCATGAAGATAAACCATCGACGTGATCACACACAAACTCACTCTCAACCAACTGATAAAGACCACTGTGCGATTGTGTTGAGTTTCAACTTTGAACACCAACACAATGCTCCCTAGAACCCATAGGATCACTTGGCAAATCAGTACCAAGATCTGACCGAGGTACATAAAGCCAGCGATCCGATCAAGTGCTCCGAGAACTGGGCTACCAGTGAACCACGAATACACAACGACGTACAATGAGCCAATCATCAACCAGAACATGTGAATCCTTTCACGTACCGAAGAATTCTTCGGGTGTCTGATATTGAAAACCAGACCGGTGAGCAAACGTCTTGTCGCTCGTGGCGTCTCCCACCATGATACACTGTGAAGGCAACAGTTTGTAGCGGGAAATGAAGAAGGCTCCCATTCCCGGCGCTGGCTTCCGACAGTAACAACTGAATGGTGGAATCTTGTGAGGGCAATACTGATAGTGGATCTTTACGCCAAGATCATGGTTCGTCTTCTCGAAGCAGGCGATACAATCTGCTTCTGGCAATCCCTTGGCGATAGCTGACTGATTGGAGGCTCCAAGGAGAAGGTATCCGTCCTGTTCATACTGCCGAAGCACTTTGGTTCGGTTACGCATGATCTGAACGTGCTCAGGCTTCTCCGGCCAGTTCTGTGGCCCCCGACTCGTACGAAGAGTGCCGTCATAATCGAGGATGAGAGCCTTGTTAACGTGAGTGTCTGGGAACTTGCGAACAAACGGTGGCTCTAAGATCTTGTCAAAACCCTCCTCTAATGTCGGTGCCTCGAACTTCTTGTTGGCCCCAAACAGCACAGAGATCGGAAAGATGTTGGGGTTCTTGACCTTCTTAATCTCTTCCGGTGACAAGATTTTGTTGTAGAAGGTCATCATCCTCAGACAAGCATTGAGTTGACAATCCTCAATGCTTGTCTTCACCCACACGCAAGTCAGATGGGCTCCCAACTCTTTGGCAGCGGCGATCAGACTGGCTCGTGACTCCTTCGTCAGATAGGTGTTGTCTAGGACGATCTGTCGATGTCCTTCACCCCATGCCTTCCGAAGAAGTTCAACTTGACCTTCGAGACTGCCGCCAGTTGTATCTCGATTGAGTCGATAACATCCTGACTCAACCCACTTGGTCACAACAGTGCTTTTGCCACTGGCTGGAAAGCCCATGACGATTGTGATGCTTCCTTGCATTCAAGCTCTCCTTAGCTCTTCTGTAGTTTTTCTTTCGTCATCTTCTTTTCCAAGATCCGGGCAAAGTGTGTCAATACCACTTCGACGGCCTCTTGCTGCCGAGGAGCCCGATCCTTTGAAGTCAAAGCGTGTTCCCACTCTTCTTTGATCTTCAGCTTGCCCTTCTTGGTTCGCCGGATGATGCACAGATAGAGGAGTCCATCTTTCTTTGGTGGTGCCTCGGGACCCAGATGACCGACGACGCCAATGCCCCAATTGGCTTCTGGAGTCCTCGACAGAATACCCATAGCGATGAGTTTCGCCATCTCAGCACTCTCAGTCGTGAATCGTTCGATCTCACGTTTTGTAATGCCCAGCCACCGCTTCTTAGAATCGGCTCGATAGACGACGGCTGAACCGCAAAGTGAACTGCTGATTCCGGGCACCCGACCCAAGGTAGATGCCACAAGGCCACAAGTGCAGCTTTCAGCAAGAACGACACGCTCACCGAGGACCTGAAGAGAGCGGGCGATATCAACTGGTAGTGCATGAAGCACAGAGAGGACCTCTGGGGCTGTGGTGTCTTTCTTGGGTCGTGGGGATCGTGCAGGCATCATTACTCCTAATCCATCATGGCGATTCCGGTTCCGACCCCATGTTCGAGGTCAGACCAGAAGGAAACGTGTTCGTTGCGATCTAACACCACCGAATGATTGAAAACGGTGGCTCTAAGTTCTTGCTTCTGGGCGAAGAAAACGTCGAAGTTCCGAGGCGCATCGGGATGAAACACAGGCGTACATTTGTCGTACACCTTCGTTGCGCCCAAGATCTTACCATCTTTGTCGCCTTCTTGCCAGTTGCGTCCAAGACCGACAAGACGATCACTGAGGTAGAGTGCCTCATCCTGATCATGTGTGACAATGATGACGGTCCACGGAGCCGGCGTCCCTGCCTTCACGGCTGCCACGTTCTCTTGATAAAGGTGCAGTAGAATCGCTTGGATCTCTGCTCTCGTTGTGACATCGAGGGCTCCTAGAGACTCATCGAGCACCAGAATTTCTGGCTTCATGATCAAAGACTGAGCCAAGGCCACACGTTGCTGCATGCCGCCAGAGAGTTCGCTCGGATACTTCTCAAAGGAATTCTCTAGCTTCACCTTCGTCAGCATCTCACGAGCCTGCTTCAGATGCTGCTTCCTCTTAGGCCACCATTTCCATGGCTTAAGAAGCCGAAAGGGCATATTGGTCTGATCCAGCATAAGGCCAAAGGCCACATTCTCTTCGGCAGTTAAAAACTGGTAGAGCCCATATTTCTGGTAGACAATTCCAACATTCCGGTTTGGTCCCAAAACCGGCTTATTGTTGATTGTAATCGTGCCTTCCTTTGGCGGATCTGTTCCGAGGATCGCACGCAAGAGAGTTGATTTGCCGCAGCCTGAAGCTCCAACGAGAGCAACGAACTGTCCTCGCATGATTTGCAGATTTACGTCATGCAGAACATTGTTTCGATTCACGCCCGTGCCGAAATGCTGACAAACCCCTTTGATGTCCAAAATGATGTCATTGTCTTGGGAGTCGCAAACATTATCGAGCACAGTATTCACCGCAATATTGTTGGCCGACGCTTGTTCTTTGAACTTCTGGATCTCTACACGCATTCTCTCAAGTGCGGCAGCTTCAGATTCAAACATTGGACCGGTGGATAGCAGCGGCATATATGCATGGTGATGAGACGGACCATACAAGATATGTCCGGCATACTTTCCATTCTCGTCGGGCCCGCTGCTGTGCGGAACAACGTCACTGTTGCCGATGGTTGTTGCTGTTGAGAGACTGGGCATTAGCGATACCTGCTGAACCAAGGACACAGTTTCCGACGCAAGCTCAACATCCCCTGATCCATCAACAGGCCCGTACACATCAAAATCAGGATGTAGTCAAACACAACAGCGATGTTCAAGTTATGCGTCTGGAGCCGCATCTGGTAACCAAATCCGACTTGAGAAACATAAATCTCAGCGGCAATCAGATAAACCATTGCTGCCCCGATCTGGTGTCGGATGCTTTCGAGCAGCTTGGGTAACATCTGAGGAAAAACCACGTTCCACACAACCTCGGAATTCGAGGCTCCGAGCGTGTACGCTTTGTTGATCTCTTCGTCATGAACATCGTGTTCGACGCTGCTGCAAATGGCAATCACCAGAACCGGGAGGATACCGAATCCAATAATTGCAATATACATTTGATCGCCCGAGTTGGCGAACATGAAGAAGATTGACAAAGCAGACGTTGGAGGAACTTTGGCCAGACCCGAGAAGGTCGGTTTGAACATGGCTCCAATCGGTGTGATGCAGCCCATCGCTAAGCCGACTAAGATCGACAACATCGATCCAAGAATGAGACCTTCAAACAGGCGACTGAACGTAGCTATAGCGTCTCGATAGAGCCACGAGGTTTTCAAGCCCTCGATGAAAGACATCTCTTCTGCTTCAGATCGAAGCAGATTTGGCCGAGGTTTGACAATTTCAACGAAGCCATGAGCCAATTGAGAGAAGCTCGGCACTGTCGTATCTTTGGGATTGAACTTGTGTTGCCGATACGTAGCAACTTCATAGAGACTGCACAGCAGCACGATTCCAAAGATCCCGTTAATGACCTTCCATCGAAAGCGGATGGGCTCTTTGATTCGCATGTCAATTCCAACCTTGCCTCAGAATAAAAAGAGCCGCTTTGTAGCGGCTCCCCACACCCCAGACCAAACCTCACTTACCGAACGCCGACCGCTTCATGTACTGTGTGTCGTAGTTAAGTTGGGCCTCCGGATCTCCGAATCCGACCTTCGGCTTGCCCGAAGCAAGCGAACCCATTTTCTCACAGGTAGGCACGACGGTATCCGTCATGATCTTGTGAAACTCAGAACTCGAATACCAGTCGATGCCGGCTTGAGGGGTGCCATAAAACTCAGTTTCAACCAGAATCGTCACCATGTCGCTGGCGCTGAGATGAGCGAAATCCTCACCGAGAGCGGCCCTTGTTTGCTCACCCCGATTGGGGTCCTGAAGCATCTTACTGACCATGTAGTAGATATCACAGATGCAACAAGCGAATCGGTCACCACCGTCACGCTTCAGGGATTCTGCTGCCACATAGACGCCGTCAACGATTTCGCCTTTGATCAATGCTGTGTTGAACAGATCTTTCGCTGACGAATTGGTTCGCAGCGTCTGCATGGCGAACGGATTCCAGACGCAGATTGCCTTGACGTTGTTACTTCCCGTCTGAAGAGCCGTAGCAGCCGCTGAGGGTTCGAGATTCTCGAATTTGTAGTCAGCCGGGTTGAGGCCCTGTTTCTCCAGACAACGAATGAAAGCGTACTCAGAAACGCTCTTTGCAAGGCCGTAGACTTTCTGGCCTTTCAATTCTTCAACACTGTTGATGCCGACAGTGATGACCTTATCCGCACCGGCAGATGTGCTGGTGGGCAGAATGCCGACAGTGTTCCGTTGCATGGCCGGATTGAGTGCATCGGTGTTCGTCATACAGACGGCGTCAACGACTCCTTGGCCGTACATCACAAGACAAGGATCGTACTCCTTGACTTCAAGAACAATGTCGACGTTCCACTTCTCTTCGTACTCACCGGGTTTTCCGCCCTTTTCGCCGTTGATGAGTCCGGCCTTGGCAGCCACAGTGAACACCGACCATGAAGGGTACTCGCTTGTGGCAAGTGAAAACGTAGGCGGTGCAGGAGGAGCCGTTGAGGAGGCATCGCCCGGCACGTCGGCCTTTGAACATCCGGCAATCGTAATCGCCAGAACACAGAGAGCACTGAACAGCTTCATGGAAGAATTCCTGTTGTCTTAGGTGGTGGGAACGATTGTGAGATTCACACTCACAATCGTCGGATCAGCTTGTGGTTGTGTCTTTTGACGGACATTCAATAGTTGCAACAACAAAGGGTGCCGGGGGTCTGCATACAACAGTGGGCAGGCAGAGCCTTCATCGGTTGCTAACACCTGAAGGCTGCCATACGTCACCTGCACGGCCCAATATGTCTTCGACATACCTGCACCCTTTTGTTCGACTTACTCCGGCAACTGGGCCGGGGCCTTCTCAGTGGAGGCTTCTGTCCCGAAGTCGAGCAGATCGTCAAGCTGACTGGTGGACGCAGACGAATCTGCAATCTGGTCGTATTCTTGCATCTGCTTGCTGGAGTTCACATCGCTCAATTCTTCAGCGATCTCAGCTTCAGCAACGATTCGGTCGCTTGCTTCACGAAGACGGGCGAGATCCTGATCTGCTGTGTCTTCGCCGAGGCCGGTCCGAATAGACGCCGCATCCTTTCGGTGCTTGGCGACCTGAACCGCCGCCATGCGATCTGCCTTCTCGTCCTTTAGCTGGCTAGCGGCACGCTGTGCTGCCAACGTATCGTTCTTGAGGGTCTCAACTGACTGCTTGTACTTCTGCTCATCAGCCTCGGCGGTTGCCAGATCCTTCTTCTTGCGACCCAACTGTGCTGCAAGATCATTGAACGCACCTTGATGCCGAGCGAACTCTGGATTCGCTGCCATTGCGGCCTTGATCTCTTCGGGGCCCTTTCCGAGAGCCTTCTGAGGATCAATCAGCTTCTGCATGGAGAGCTTTGCGGCTTCCATGCGTTTCTCGATGGTGGCAATCTCATCCTTCAAGCCCTTGGCTTTGACGACAGCCTTCTTGTGAAGTGCCGAGATCTCGCCGGTTGCCTTTTGGATCTTGCGGGCTCGTTCTTCCCGCTTTTCGATACTTTCATCGAACGTAGCGGACATCACGTGCTCGTTGGCTTCAAGGTTGGAAGCAGCGCTCCCAAAGACGCCACTGATCATTCTCCAGATTGCTCGGAACCATCGTCTCATTTGAAATACTCCTTGAGTGGGTGTGAAATTGTACGACGCAAGACGTAGAGTGTAAAGCAAAGTCAGTCGTATTCTTTGTACTTCGCTGTATCACCTAGAGCCAACTCGTCCTCCATTTGACGCATTGACTCACCAACCGCCTTGGCAACTGCAAGCTGATCATGCAAACGCCGCTCAACAGCGTCTAGCTCACTTTTCTTGTAAGAAACTTCCATCGTGCGAATCTCAGCCATCACATTGGCCACATTCTCGATCCGCTGCTCAATGTCATCGAGAGCAGCCGCACGATCTTTCAACATCTTCTTTCGCAATTTGCCCTGTAAGCCTTCTGCCGTCTTCCCCATCGCAAACTGTTCATCAAAACGTGCGACAAGAGAATCAAAGGTTTGGTCTAGGTTCTGAACGAGCCCAGAATGTGAGCACTTAATTGCTCCCGACTTCAAATCATTCCGGAAGGTTGTAATCAGGATGCGAAGATTCCGGAATGCAAGCTGATCACGGGGCTCGTCATCTGACGCAAGTTTGCGGTCCAAAGCGTTGAGAGCCGCTTCTTTCTCACGAGCCTTGGCCTCAATCATCTCCTGCACCGATTGGTTGGCAATACTATCGAGATTAAAGACGAGGTTTGTAGCTAACATCCCCAGTGATCCAAGAAGGCACAGGACACCAAACAGTGCAAGCGTCTTGCCCATAATCACAGAGAGCAACAACAGACTGATCCCCAACAGTCCCGGCATGACCGAGGAGGGTTGGGTCAGTAAGTTGATCGCAATCTTTTGTTTCAGACCCTTCATGGCACCCTCAGTACGGCATCTCGCCAAGAATAAACAACACAGTGGTCGATCCATTCGGCTTGGAAGCCTCTGAACGAATCCGCTGTGGGCTCACGCCGTGTCCTACCAACCACTTCATCGCCGCCGAAGCTCTCTCGATGGCAAGCTTCATGTTCGCATCAAGATTGCCGCTGGAGGCAGCACTTCCTCGAACAGTCAGATAATACTGCGGGAAGCTCTTCAGTGTCTCTACCAGTTCAGCGAGCGTTGCTTCGCTGGCCGCAGTTAATCCCGCAGTGCCTCTGGCAAACACAAGCCGAGGGATCTGCAACGTGCCAACAGGCTTCAACCGGTTCCAATCGTCATCTGACAGATTCGCCAGCGATTGATCTGCCCGAACATCTTCGATGCCAAATCCCGGATGCCATGATTGATCGAACAAGCGACGGATCACACCATCGTAATACAACATGTTCGGCCGACCGTCAGTTGGATCTGCTTTGATGCTGCCAGTCTTGCGAAGGACAACAATCAGATTCCGACACATATCGTCAATGTGTGGAAGTCCATCTACTCTCGTGAAACCGAAGTGAGCAAAGTTCTCTTGAGTGTTCTTCCACCAGACGCCTTTCACCAGACGCTCGGCCCTCTCACGCTTGAGCGGAGTTCCAAGAGCACGAGCATCCTCAGAGACGATATCAACCATCGTGTTTCGACTCATGTAGACCGTAGTGAGATAGCACTTCAGGAGCTTCTCGACCAGATCTTCTTGTTTCAACAAATAGCCACGCCGAACCACGATTGCATCCAAAATGCGGCCCCGGAACTTGCTTGAGTCGATCAAGCAATGATAGTCCGGATTGTCGGTCATCGTGCTGAGCCAAGGCTCCCACGGAATGAACAATAGATCGTCGGTCAACTTTGATTGCCTGTAGGCAGCATAGACTTCTTCAGCCGAGTTTTTGAACACGAACGGATTACTGCCAAGTTGATCTAAGCTGAAGTTAGCCATCAGAAGTCGTCCGATGGTTTCACTGGGCGAATCAGCAACACAAACGAGCTTGGTATTAGGTGTATTGATTGAATCAATGTTGGGATACTTGGCACCAGCCGCCACAACACCATCAGCCCCATTAGACTCATCGGTCAAAGCCACAATCGTAGCCGGAAAGTCATTAAGCTCTGCTGATGTCTTAATCAAAGCATCGATGGGAAAGACGGCTATGTCTACCTTGCTGTTTGCAAGATCTTGGAGCCGCTGTTTGTAGTTCGCTTTGTCGTCTGTGAGAGTGACATGAATGCGATGCTTGGCGCACTCATCAGCAAAGGTCTGGGTACGAAAAGGAGCATACCCAGAGAAGCTGTCGATGGCGAAAGAGACCTCGTAGTCATAACGAGCCGGCGAACTCGTTCGTTGAATCGACTGCTTGTGCTCTTCAGCAACCTGCTGCTGCACCTCCTGCTGTTTCTTCGGCATCCACCAGAACTTAACGACGGTGACGAAGACTGAGAGTAGGCACAGCCACATGAAGCAGACGAAGAGGAGTTTGCCCTTGTTCACAACTATCTCCCAACACAATCACAGATTACGAGCGATGAATAAGATCATCAGGAAACCAAGAGCCAACCCGCCAATCAAACAAGCGATAAGGCCGAAGTGAGACGATCCATCTACGGCCGCAGCCGCCACCGGCCTTGTTGAGACCGGTGATGTAAGGGATGTTTCAACAGCCGGAGGTGGAGGCTCAATAACTTTAGGCTTCTCTCCAATGGGGTGATTTTCAAAAGTTGTAATCCCCTTGACGGCTGCTTCGGCAAAGCTTTCTGGCAATCCTGCGATCACTTCAAACGCTTCGGCTGACGCCTTTGGATCACCGACTCCGACTTCAGCCACTGCTTTTGTGATCGCTTTTGTGAGCGACTTGGGATCATCACCCTTCATGTATGTGCCATTGATTGAGTATCGCAGACTGTGTTGCTCGTTCTTGAAATCAACCGCAATGGTGTCGACGATGATTCCACGACTCAAGATGTCGGCGAGCACTCCTTTTTTGACACTACCGTCACTAAACCGACTGGGTTGGTTAAGTGGAAGGTCGTTTTCAGAAGCATCCCCATCTGTCACAACGATGAGCTTGTAGTATCCAACGTTGTTGTTCTTCTGACGTTCTTCCAACAGCAAGCTCGTGGCCTTCTTCATTGTGGCAAAGAGAGGTGTTACTCCTGCTGGTTGGAGATTTCCAATAATGGTTTCCAGCTTGTTCATGTCGACTGGCTGAATCTCATACACCACTCTTTCGAAGGTGATGATCCCGACCTTTGTGGTCGGTGGAACTTTCGACAAGACATCGAGCAATGCCTTCGTTGCCGTATCCCATTTCGTGAGACGACGGTCGCTTCGCATCACTTCACGCATCGAGTTCGATGTATCAAGCACAATCATGAAGTGATCATCGGCCGCAGCCGGAGCGATCAACAACATGGCGACGATAAAGGTTCTGAACCAAGACATGCGACATCCTTTCTCGGGAGGTAGAGGGAATTTAGTTGTCGAAGTTGAACGAATCCTCGTTCAGAGCTTCCACCCGCTGCTTAACAACCCGGAACTCCACCCGCATGTTCTCTTCGGCCTGTTGTTGATTACGAGGCCGAGGATTGATCGGTTCTGCAACACCAACCGGCTGCGGTTGAATCTGCGACAGATCGATTTGCAGACCTTTTGCCTTGGCGTACTCTTCGATAGCAGTCTTCACAGCAATAGCACGTTTCTGACTCAGTTGTCGTGCGATGACCACTGTGGCTCTTGGATCATCAATATCCACAGTCTGGCCCATCTTGTTCCGACGCTTGAGACCAGCAAAGTTCTCCGACTGGATCGCTTCGATGATCTTGCTTGTATCTCGGATATCCAGTGGCTGGCCTTTGAAGTTGTAGGCACCTTCTTTGCCGGTCAAGATCTGCTTGGCTTGCGCAGCCCATACAAAGTTCTGCAACGCAATCGTCACATCAGCATGACCACGAATCAGAATGGCAGCGTTGCCGAAGGTTTGAGAGTTCTCACAAACTCGCTGGAAGTCGGCCGCATACAGTTCAACCGGAAACGTGTCCTGCTCCGGCTTGAATTTGATATCGAAGTGGAAGATGGTGCTGGAGTCGAGATCTTTCTCGAAGTCGGTGACTTCGACTTTCATACGACCCGTGGTCATCACTGGAGCAACATATTTGACTCCAACGAGATCACTGATGTGTCGATAGTCGAATGATGCCTTCTCGAAACCGTACTGGTTGTCGATGTAACCCAACGTCTTGGTCAGAGCCAATGCCGACTTCTGCAATGGCATAAACCCGATCAAGCTGGCCGCATCATTGAAGAAGTAGTCGTTGCCGGGAATACGTGCGAAGTCTGCATCGAGCACGAATCCGTGAGCGTCAACCTCCAGAGTTGGCAAGAACTCTTGACCGAAGATCTGTTGGCACATCGCAAGAGCATCCATGTACTGTTTGCTCTTACCTTTGCCGTTGTCATATGTCTTGAGCCACGTCATCAGGTTTTCGCAGCCCTTGAAATAGCCCACTGTCAGTGCTTCGACTTCCTTCTTGTGGGAGTCATAGTAGTCCTTGCGAACTGCAAGACAGTCGGCAATCGCATGGTTCATGCTGAAGGTGCTGTTGATCATATGACAGCCACCAACATTGCCCTCTGCGCCCTCTTTTCCAACGGTGTCTGGCCCACCGCAGAGTCCGATCAGATCCGGGGTCACGACGCAGCAGACATCAATCGATGTGTCTTTGCGGAAGGCTTCGGCCGGGCCGTTTGGTCCCATGAGGTCCTTAACCCAGACGACACTGATGTCATTCCAGCCGAGGCCGACAGCCTTCAGGGTTGCGTCAACGAGCTTAACGTGAGGGCCACCTTGCTGAAGGACCCACTTTGTCTTACGACCTTTCAGATCATTGAGGTTCTTGATTCCTTCACGAGCCACAACGTGATCACCCTTGGACCAACTGAGTTGTAGGAACACAATTGGTTTTGTGGCCTGACTCTTATTGATGACGTCAGAGGCCATTGCGAGCATGTCCACGGTGCCTCGCAGATATGGAGACTTGCCGCTGACGTAGTCAGCCACCTGAGCCGGAAAGTTGTCACCGTTGACGAACTTGTAGTTCTGGCCAAGGTCGGCGTAGATGGATGGCTTGGAAGTTGTAAGACCACCATTGGCCACAAAGAAGCCGAGATCGGCACTCCATGTCAGGTAGGGTACCTGTACCGGCTTCGTGTCCTGCACGGGGCCGACTTGGACGTTACCCACGAGGGTATCGAATTTCTTGACGAGCGTCTGTCCAAAGCTAGCACTTTGGATGAACAGAAGGGCGGTCAGCAGGACCGCAAATCGTTGAAGCATCGGATTCTCCTTTTGGACACAAACTGCTTGCGAAACGTTACACGATTGAACAAACGATTTGTAGGCTGAGGAGGATCAAAAAGATCAGTGATTATGGTTCGATTGAAGGAGCAGCCAAGATTGACTCAAGACTGATGTTGTTCTCCCATCGCCACATCATCCGCTCAATGGTCCAGAAGGGTACAGAGTGTGTCTCAGTAGAACCTTCGGCCAAAACCTCTGCCCACTCCTTGAGCTTCTTCTTGTTCGCCTTCTTGTTGAGCAAAAGCTCACGGATTTCGAGCCACCGAGGCGAAGTCGGTTCCTCGATACAAATTTTGTAATCCTGAAAATGGGCGTACTCGACGTAGGGCTTCGCCTCCTGCGACAACGTGTTCGTGTTGTCGATGATGACGAGAGGGTGACCAACGTCGAATTGGCGTTGAGCCCGAAGTTGATTCCACTTGTGGGCCGCTCCAATGAACCGATGGTTGAACGAGTATTCCTCCGGGCGTTCCGGATGATTCACCGTGTACCAGTATTCATCGGTGGAAAAGATGACTCCATTTTCCCCGGCCAATTCCTTTGCACGGGTAGACTTACCGCACCACGGCAGTCCCCGCATGATAATCAACGTTTTCTCTGACATGGCACATCCTTGTGCTCTGCTGGCAATCATTGCCCCGTGCAGAATTCTAAGCCGCTACTTCAAAGTGTCAGGGCTATTTCCGACGAAAAAACACAAAGTCCCCATCGGCAAACGCCTGCACATTCTCCCCGAAGCCAAGGAGTTTAGCGATCTTGACCGTAGGGTAACAGACCTCTTTCCCTAGTAAGAACAAAGCCTCGGTGAGGTATTCACAGGTCTTCTTGAAGGTGCCTTCAAATGTGCTTTCCTTGTTGCCTGCAACATTCAATGTCTTGATCTTGTACTGATACAGCCAGTTAGCGAAGTCTCGAACTGGAGGCGGGTCTGTCAGGTCGACATCGAAGTGCGGCTTGTTGTGCTTTTTCACACACTTCAGAGTCAGAACCTCTCCCTTCGATGAGAAATCGGCAGCGAACCGTACAGTTCCATCACTCGTCTTGACGTTCACTTCCGTGCGAGGCTGATAGTAGTCGCTGGCATGTTCAACGATTCCATAGAAGGGACCGAAATCAGGACGAGGGCCTTCTTCGGTTTTGAATCCCTTGGGCATACAACCCCCTGTCTTGAGCATGAATCTCTTGCCCACTACAAGGCCAGCCTGATCTGCTCCAGTTTGGCCTCCTGAGACGATCTTCTCAACTGTGCTCATAGTTCTTGAACTCCGGAGCCATCAATCCGTAGACATGACTGTCCAACAAGGTTCCACGTTTGAAAACCGCACTACGCTTTGTTCCCTCTCGAAGGAATCCAACCCGCTCTGCGCACTTCATAGACTTCTCATTGTTAGCAAGGATTTCGCAATCCAATCGCCGAAGTCCCAGAACCTCGATGCAGAACTGGGACCCCATCGACACGAGAAGCTTGCCAAGTCCCCTGCCTCTACAATAAGAGAAGACATCCCATCCAACGTTGGCCGTTCGGCTAACCCAGTCGATATCGAAGATCTTGTAGATGCCAATGGCCTCATGATCAAGATCGAAGCTTTGTGCCCGAGCGACATTCTCAAAGAACATCAACAAGTTCTTGGGATTCACGACGTCCTTAGAGACTGATTCCATCCATGCATCTTGAGATGCATCAGTCACAAAGGCGATATGGTGAGTGTTTTCCCACGTATCTTCCTTCAGTTGCTTAATCCTGTAAGCATCATGGAGTTCGGCTCGCCGCAACCTGAAATTGCCAACAGTGAACATCACCACCCCTTTTTGATGCAGTCAACAATGTATCCTCGGTCTTCATCCGTCAGCCACCAACCACATGGAATACAACACATGTGCGAGCAGACGTAATCAGTATCTGGTAGAACGCTTTTGAACTCTGCCAGACAAGTATGCTTGTCGTTGCGATCATGTACACGACTGACACCGATTCCGCAAGACTTCATGTACTTCATGAAATCATCTCGACGATCATGCGTTAGCAATGTGAAGATCCAACTTGCTGACACCGTTTCATCTGGCTCTTTCAATAATGTGATACCATTAGCCAGATGAAGTTCATTTCGAAGATATGCAGCATTCTTGATATGAGATTCGATAATCGAATCAATGTGATCAAAGTTCTTGAGACCAATGGCGGCAGCAATATCGTTCATGTGGAACTTGAAGCCCCACTCTTCAATATTCTGTTCGCACCTGAAATCGGCACTGCTTGTTCGGTCGAGTCCGTACCATCGAAGCAACTTAGCTCGTCGATGAGTTTGATCATCAGGACAGATCAATGCGCCACCGTCTCCAGTGGTCAAATGCTTAATGGCTTGGAAGCTGAAGACAGAGAAGTTGCCATGGCTTCCAATTGGCTTGCCCTTGTATGTGGAACCAAAAGCGTGGGCACAATCCTCAATGATTGGTGGCCGATGCCCATAGAGCCTCCAGCACTCATCTTGGATCTTTCTCAATTCATCCAAGTCGATAGGACAACCACCCCAGTGTACAACCATGATGGCAGCCGTCTTTGGAGATAGCTTCCGCCGAAGATCTTTGAGACTCATATTGCATGTTAGCCAACAAAGGTCCACCCACTTGATCTTGAATCCATTAGCCACAATCGGAAAATTGGTGGCCGTACAAGTGAGAGGTGTCGTTAGAATCTCATCCTGCGGACCACCTCGAAGCATATGAAGAGCAAGATGGAGACCAGAGGTGGCAGAGTTCAGAGCACTGATGTAAGGGCTCTGAAGTTTGTTTGAAAGAGCGGCTTCAAAAGCGTCTACTTTGGGACCCTGTCCAATATATCCAGATTGGAGGACTTCGGTGACAGCTTGTCCTGCGTCGGCGGCAGTGAAGACTTTGAAGAGAGGGATTGATCGAGACATAACCCAATCATAACAAATACAACTAAGTCGTCAATGACAGTCTGGAACTGGTGTCGCTACTTGACGATCACAATTGTAGATGTTGCGAAGATTACGACACGCAAAGAGGCGATCATCAGTGCGTAGATTAACTTCTTTGTCAGAAGGAGTTCGCCAAACAAGAATGGTCAAGAAGTCCCGCTCCGTCGTATGCCCGCTTTCTTGGAGGAAGCGGCGAACGGCGATTTGATTCAACGGCTTGCCGACCCATTCATCAGGGGCTGGCATGACAATATCACCGCAGTCTTTGGCGAAGCAGAGAGTGAGCATGATCCTATATTAGCACCAAACTCTCAAATCTCCAACGTCAAACATTTGCATGCTCCACCAGCTTTGATGAACTCAGTCATCGGAGCCATTGTTGGAACAAATCCGGCCTTTGCCAGTGCTTCTGCGGTTTGATCTGAACCCGTTGGAATCAGCACATGCTTCCCAACCTGAACGGCATTGCAGGCAAACGATTTGGCGTCTTCGTCTGGCACTTCGATCTCTGTCCACCCAAGACTACGAATTGCCGCCAAACCTTCGGCATCGAATGCTTTAGGATAGATCATGTAGTGTTGATCTGAGAGAGGACAGAAGCAAGTGTCAAGATGATAGAATCGAGCATCGACGAGCTTTACAACCTTCGTCTCTTTATTTAAGAGAGGGTTGATCTCAATGTAGGCTTCTATATCCGAACGGAATCCGTAAGCTCCAATCAGTTGATCGCCCATGAAGAGAGCATCTCCGGCTCCTTCAAAGTCAGAGATAGGAATAAGGACTTGAGTTCCACGTTCAACAAAAAACTCTCGGAACCACCACTGTTCGGGAGCACGTTCTGGGTGCTTGAAATTCGATAACACGACGGTGTTGCGATCTTTAAGAACGAGTCCGGCATTGGCTGTAAATACCATGTCTGGCAGTTCTTGCCTTGGCTTGATCTGAATGACTTCGGCTCCAAACTCCTCCAAACGATCAGTGAGGTTGGACCATTGTTCGACACAGGTGTTTTTGGCGACTTGATTGCTGATACTCATCCACGGATTGATCTGATAGTTGATCGAATAGAACGTGGGTCGGCAAACAGCAATGGTCTTGAGTGGAGGTGTCGCCGAGAGGGCTGACAAATCTCCTTTTGGCTTCAGGTGTCGAAAACGAGGATTTGCACGAACTTTGCGTTTAGATCGTCTTCCGCCGCAACATGACATAAGTCACCTTTTAGAATAGGCCGAGTTCTGAACCTGCTGGTTTCGGCGGCATCGGACTATTGGGAGCCGGTGCGGCTGAGCCTTGTTGTGGCACCTGTGGTTGTTGTTGCATCATAGGTGACATTGGAGGATTTGGCTGAGGCGTGTTCGGGTCCATGGAATTTGCCGGTGCTTGAACATCGGGTTCCATAGAATCCTTTGGAGGTTGAGGTTCGACCTGAGCCTTAGCTTGGTCTGGACGAGGAAGATCCTTGTCAATAAACCTCTGGAAATACTTCTCCCCAAATAGCTTCTGCAACAGCATACTGACCGTTGTGCTGGCATTTGCCGTCTGATCTCCATCCTTGCTATCTAGCCAGTGACGGGTCTCTTCGGCAGCCTTTCGCAACTCGGGGTCATTTGTTTGTTCGAGACGAGAGAAGATTTGGCCGTTTTCGAGTCTCTTACGAGCAGCTTGCTTACCTTTGAATTGGCTAGCCGGGCCATGGTCTGGGCTCCGGTGATTGAAGGTGATCTTGCTAAGAGATTGCTGGGCAGCATCCTCATCGCTAAGACCACCGACGCCAAGTGCCTTGAAAGTGTCAGCCCAGATCTTTTGCATCTCAACATCTCGCTGAGAATGCAGATCTTCATTAAGCCACCGGCGAAACTCTGATAAGCGGTATTTGTTCATGCCTTTATTTAGGTATGGCAGAGCTAAATAATACACCATGGGCAAGCTATCATTCAAGACCTACTTTGAAGCGACGGACATCTTCGGGTTCTCCAAGAACGAACCATCAGAAGACGAGAAAGAACTGCCGTCTGGCCCCATTGAAGGGTTTGATATCGAATTGATGATGAACCTGCTCTCTCGGAAGAAAATCGGTCAACAGACACCAACGATGCCATTTATCAGCGAGATTCGCTGGGGACAGATGCCGGGAGCCATCAAACTTGAAGTCGACACCGGTTACACCTTCTATATCAAGAAACTGGCCGTCGACAAGGTTGGCAGCCCCCGCTGGGTGACCAAGAGGATGTTCCAGTTAAACCGACGTGGCTACGGTGGATTGGAAGATAAGGTAGCCCAAGAAGTCTTCGAGCACCTTGAGAATTACTACGAGAGCAACATTGAGGCTCCCGTTGAAGATTACAAGGAACTTGATGTCTTGGTAAAAGACATCTACGACAAGGTTAAGAAGACGTCAAAGGCAATCTTCCTACCGGAAGGTATCCACAAGCTCCACGACGACGCCTATATCATCAAGTTTGGTGTCCGTGGGCATGGACTCGAAGCACCGGGAAATACCCGTGTTGAACAAAACCAGACGATGATTTCCTATGACCGTGAGGCTGGAACGATTCGGATTTGTAACTACAACCTCGAATCACCAGTAGGTGGTGCCCATGAGTTCGCTCCGGGCGTCCTTGATCTGGACCTTTACTTCATGCCAACTCAAGAGCGAGATGAGATTTCTGAGACCATCGCTCTACACATGAAGTATTACTAAACCCGAATATGTTCATAAGCTGCTTCGCTTGGTTGAACTCCAGCGAAGGCTGCCAGCGAGTCAACGGTCAACTTCGGGTTCTTCATCGTCTCTTCGTGCTGAAGTTCCAGAATGGGTCCCGAATATTGCGACAATGACTTCTCCATCGTCTCAAGATACTTCTGGGTCAACTGGCGGAATGCTTCAGGTTGATATTCCATCGATTCTGATACAATACCACGAATCAAACTTTGAGTGATCGCTGCTGGGTCTCGGCGGCATACGACGACACGAATATCAGAACCAATCGCATCAGCAAGATACGGTAGGCAGCCACAGAGAAGAGGGTCTTTAACGCCCCACAGAGCAAATTCTGCCTTCCGCTTTTGGATCAACTTATTGTAGCGAACCAGAAGCTGCTGTTCTCGGACAGCCTCTTTGCATTCGCTGAGCATACTGTGGATCTCTTTGAATTCCAGATCCTCCCAGAAGCCGTGCTCGTTGTTTCGGGCGGGCGGGTCAAAGTGATCGCCCATATGGACACCAAGATTGTGCAAGACACCGGCAATAGCACTGGTCCCGCTTCGGTAGCATCCTACTACTGCAATGCAGGTCATTTCAAAATCCTTCTGTCTTCCATGACACGTATTGTGGAGAGGCCGTCCTGCGAAAAACACAACGTGGTACGTCGTTGCAGATAAAAGCTGCAAACAACCCAAACTCTCCCCTTTCTATTGTGTAAGGCTGGTACTCTAAATTTAGAGACGTAGCATGGTTTAACACAATACACATGGGATAGAATCTAAAACCCGGATCGTTGACCAGATATATTCCAACGATGGTCTCGCCACAAGTTTTGATCTTTGACTTCAAATCTCTCCCCGTCATTCGAGGATAGAGTCGACGATCAAATGTTTCAGGCGTCGTTTCGAATAGATGGAACGTGGTATCAACCCATGCGTAATCGAAGGTCTGATCGCCGAGACGACCTCGAAATACACTTTGAACTCCACGCAGCCAGCGTTGCATGTTGGCCTCCTTGCCAACAGGATGTTATTTGTTTTGGCCTAAAAGCACCACTTCAGAATCCTTCTGTTTTCCATTGGATTGGCTGATGGACAATGTTCTTGATCTTCGATCCAAGACTCTGCCAATACGCCTCTGGATGAAAGACGCCTCTTTCGTCAATGAAATCGAGGACATCTTCATTTTCTGCGGGAAACATCCGGCTCTCGTCGCAGTAGTAATGGAAGAGTTCCAATTCGGCTGCACTGATCAGGAAGTCTCGATTCCCAACATCTTCACTGATCAGGACAAGTCCGAATCGATGACGTTCAACTGGAAAGATCTCAGCTTCGTTCTTGTATTCGCTGGTTCTCCAGAGGCCGTACAGTTCTGAACCAAGAATCTCACGTGGATTGAGGTAGTGTTCGGGCCAAACTTGGCTCCCATAGCTCACAAACCAATCAGTATCAGCGTCTTCGACCCATAGCAGTGCTCGCCAGAAATCGCCAATTCGGAATACTTCTTTCATGAGACCTCGTGGCTGAACTCGTAGGCAAAGTACCTGCGGATTTCTTCTGTGATCGTATTCTCGATAACCCCTCGGCTGGAAGAGCAGATCTCAAAGAGCTTGTCCTGTGCTCCCAGTTTGGTGAGATAAGGAGAGAGGGCAACATAGAATGGCGATACTTTGCCGGAGACGACCCAGAACTTGAAGAAGTTGTTGTCAATGAACCCTTTGAATTTGTCCAATGATGGCTCCCCCTCGCAACGTTCAAATAGAAACTTCTTGGTTTTGTCGAGTTCAGCGATCAGCTTTGGGTCCGTTGTTGAGACCGATGGCGGCGGCGGTGTTGCCGAGATTTCGGCCATCTTCTGGTCGTATCGCCGTTTCCAGACCTTGTATCGAATCCATGCCTTGTCGCCGCAGACGCAATTGGGTTCGATGTGACCCTCGTGCATTTTGATGATCAAAAGATTGGCATGGATGAAGTTCTTGTATTCGGAGAATTCAAAGAGACCTCGTGTTTCTCGCCGCATTTTCCAACAATGTCGGAAGAGGTAGCATTTTCGAGGGTCAGTGCGGCGTGGAAGTGAGTTACGGCCGTCTGGGTGCTCGCCGAGGATCTTCTGGTAAAGTCGCTCGTAAGTGAGGGCTAAACCAAAGACTTCGCCCTCGTCGGTGGACATTTTGTAGTCCAAAATCGTTTCGAGACCCAATCTTTGCTCCATGCCTTAGATAGGCTTATTATTGCTATTGCGCTCCATTTTTGGTGGCGCTAAACTCTCGACCAAGTGGCCCATGTTATCTGGGACAATCGGAAGCGCCAAGGCGAGAATTGAGAGAAAAGATGTTGCATCGATCAACTCTTTTCAATAAGATGCTGTCACGTTGAGATACTAGATCAGTTACTAACAAGCATGGCTCCGGCTTTTCGGGCTCGTCTTAGACCAGAGGCTTTGATAACCGCCGATGGGACTGAGATTGTACACAACTGGGAACCGGGTGAGTCTTACCGGCTCGGGCAATTCCAACAGGGGAATTAGTGCCTTTTCCTAAACCGAAGTTAGTTTCACGGCCTGCCTCCAAATTGGCGGTGAGTCAAATCAAAATCGGGCTCCTTCTGCGGAAGCGAGCTATCTTGCCTAAAGGTTGAGGCCCGGCAAGCGGACCGTGGACTTAGTAGGGTACAACAGTTATCACTTAATCACCTCCATGAGGTGACCGTAGTATCGATACGGCCACTGGGATCGGATTACGCAATGTCGTACCGATTTCTGCGCTATATCTTGAGTGAAGTAAGAGTCCTTCTTATTTTAACTCCTACTATAGTCACCTCACCGCCCCCTGTGTATCTACATAACTAGGAGATAGTGGGACTTCAATTAGATGAACTTGGAAAGTGTGGCCAGTGGACTCCACTCGAATTCGTTGAATCAGTGGGCAAGCATCGAATTTTGAGATGTGCTTGCGACTGCGGACAGATTCGAGATGTAAGGCTGACACACCTGAGATCAGGTAGAAGTACCAGTTGTGGTTGCAGTAGACGCAAGGACTTGATTGGCTGTAGATTTGGACGATTGGTAGTGCAGGAGTCAATCTCCTGTTGCCCCAGACGTGGTCAATCAGTGAAATGTAGGTGTGATTGTGGTAACGAAACGGTAGTGAGAGCGGAGTGGATTTCGTCTGGCAACACAAAATCTTGTGGTTGCTTGACATCAGTCGCTAATGAAAACATTTCACGTTGGTTACGAGAACAAGGCGTGAAGTTTCAACCAGAATATAGAGACGATAGGTGTAGGCATTTACTGCCTCTGCCATTTGATTTCGCCGTTTGGATTGGCAACCAATTGAAGCTCATAGAGTTCCAAGGATTCCATCACTATCACACCAAAGGTAATCGTACACCCGAGCGGCTTGCCGACACGCAAAGAAATGATGCCATTAAGGATCAGTTTTGTCGAACAAACAATATTCCTTTGATGGTGATACCCTACTGGCAAAGAGCCGACTTAGAACTCATGTTGAGTGAGTTCTGCAACCCGAATTGATTTATGTTAGATCATTACATTGACGAACTACAAACCTTGGAGAGTCTTTACTCTGAGGCGAAGCTTTGGAAACGATGTTTTGTCTGCGGCAAAGAGAAACCCATTCTGATCGACATAACGAAGAATCCAGACATGACGGGCGTGATAGCACTTTGCTCCAAAGATCTGGAGAAGCTGCTGTACGAGTTGATTGGTGGTAACTGGGGCATGAAGCCCTACACATTCGCATCTCTTGAGAAGGTCTCTGGACTGAAGCCAGCGGCGTTCCAGCGGCACCTGTTGCCGTATCGGAAGAAACTGCTGAGTTATGTGCTCAGTCGAATTGGCTGCTCCTGTCGTTGGGGAACAAGCAGTGTGGGGACTAAGACTTCCAAGAAGAAAGACAATCAGACCATTCGCATCTATGGTGACTCGAAGCTCATCACATCTGTGTTCTTTAACAACAAGACTGGCCGGGTCCAATTTGGGACTAATGGCTCACAAGATAGCTTTGAGAACTTCTGCCGTGAGCAATACCTCCGTAAGCTATTAGCTCAGTTGGCGTAGAAAGGACCGAGGGTTTTTCGTAACATGTGTCAATGACTTTGCTTGATGTCTCTTACAAGCTCTCCGAATTGCTTGCCAGCAATAGGATGCTTTATCTGAAGATCGAACCCGAGGTGCCCGACTACACGGTGGGGGCAGCCTTCAAGCTGAAGTTGTTTGGAAACGGTGGCACGCCAGTTGAAATCGAAGTGACTCCCAACAACATCGTTCTGTTGATGGGCATGCTTGACTCGACCATCTTTGATAAAGAGCAGGTGGATCGACTCTTTGTGTGGAACCTCAAATCACTTGCAAGCTACTTCCACTTTATTACAAAAACCCAGCATCGTCCTTCGCTTTGTCAACCATCCTGTTTAGTGCTCGATCTTAAGATCATCGAAAGTTTTCTGAACGTCCGGAAAAATCCGCCAGAAAACTTGGTCGAAGCCATAAATAGGATTAAGCTGTCATTCAAACACAAAGGTTGGCAGCCAATCTACAAATCAATCCATCTGCCTCTTGCATTAGAGGTCCTCCCTTCGATGGAAACTTCCCCTCTCCTCAATGAGGGGTCAAAACATAGTGAGTTTCCATACTACGAAATCGAAGGCCAAATCAATGGGCGGTTGAATTGCATGCGGAAGTTCGCCAAGAGCTTCCTTCCCCACAACATGGGGCCCGATGTCCGCAAAAATCTCAAACCCAGAGGTTACGGCTATCGATTCCTGTGTTCCGACTTCAGGCACTGTGAAGTCACTGTCCTCCAGTGGCTTTCCGGCGACCTTCAACTCAAAGAGATCCTAGATTCAGGTGCAGATCTGCACTCCCGACTCTACGAAATCATTACTCAAGACACATGCGACTCGGACAACAAGCGAAAGCTGTCCAAGAAGATCTTTCTGCCTGTCATGTATGGACTCGGAGCATCCGGTCTAGCAGGTAGTTTGAGCGTTCCTTTGACCGTTTCTGAGCAGTTGATCCAGCGTATCAAAACCAATTTTAGTACCTCGTGGGAATGGATTTCCCACCAACAAGAGCTAGCCAAACAAGGGCTAGTGTTAGATCACTTCGGGCGACCTCGATTGTTTGGGGAGAACGAGACGTATCTTGCACGGAACTTTGCTGTTCAAGGAGTGGCGGCAACGATCTGTCAGGAAAAACTGATCGATCTCTTCAAAGCCATACAAGGCAGGGATGCCTATTTGGCCTTCTCTGTTCACGATGGCTACGGCCTCGTGATCAAGATGGACATCGCCCGAGACATGTATCGAATCGTCAAAGACACCTGCGAAACAGAATCAAAGCTGTGTCCCGGACTCCGCATGACAGTGGAGATCAAGTTCGGCGGCAAGCTCGACAGCATGAAAGTGTTGTGGAAAGACTGAAATGAAGAATCCGTGGTTGAAGCAACGAATAGAAGTCGATACGCCGTGGAACTGTTTTCAACTGGACTGCGTTGACAAGGCATGGCGTTTGATGGTTCCTCCGAAAGAAATCCTCGGCTTCTGGGGCCATGAGCAGCACTTCATTGATTGGTTGGACAACACACCGCATTGCCATCAGATTGTCGATATTGTTGATGAGAAGTGGGGGTACATTTACGATATCCAGACGACAGACATCACTTTGAGATTATACAAAGGCAAGGCGATTTTGGATAAGTGTCATGCAAGTGTGAAGATCTCATCAGTCAGTAAGGGCCATAGCCGCTCATTTACCCGACACCCAGACAGCACACGAGAAGCAACGATCATGTGCGATGATCCAGCAACGCTTCCTGATTGGGTTCGATTTTGGAACAACTTAGGCCGGTACGGCTTCAAAAGGACTTGAAAGATGAGAAACCATTGGATTGACAATGTGACGATGAGGGAACCAATCGTACACGCCTCGGTTGGTGTGATCGCTGAAAAGGGCCTCAGGATGAGCAAGGCCATGGCTGTCTATTGGGACTACAGTGACTCTGTTTGGCTCGTTGTGGACCAACACCTGAACTGCTGGGCCGAAGCCATTAGGGTGTACGCCAGTATCCCGGACTCGGTGACTCCGGTTATGTTGAACATTGAACACCCAGTAATTGGCAATCGAAGATGGGAGTTTAATGCAACACCATCGACACACAAGATGATGTGGGACGGCAAGCAGGGTGTTGCTCTGGGCGTCAAGGAAAGCTCGATCTTCAAAGACATTGAAACGGCGATAACATCAATCCATCAAGCGAAGTGTAAGATCATCAACCATGGGCTTGCAGAGCTTATTGAAGCGAATATGAAAGGGAAGAGATGAGAAATCATTGGCTGAACATGAACCGTTTTGAGTGCACTCTGCTGTCGCCACAGCGGAACCCAGCGGTCCGCATCAAGGATGTCGTGACCGCTAATGGAAACTTGAGATTGGTGATGAGTGCTTCCAATTATACTGCATTCTGGTCAGGGTTGACCTTTAGGATGAATGACAGTTTCCGCATTGCTCTTTATCTTGAACCAACCAGCGGTTGTGTCTGCAATGTGAAGCTTAGCTCTGTGTTTCGATGGTCGTCATCCGGCATCACACATGTTACGTTTACAGTAGATGACAACGATGCTTATTGCCATATTGAGAAAGAACTTAAGTATTTACGGCCTTAAGGCACATGGGCACGCCGCAGTACGTTTCAAAACTCAGGAGGAATGTGAATACGCTTGAAAGTATCGTCAACTCTTTTCCGATCTCTTCGGAAGAATACGCTGAACTCGAAAAGAAGTTCGGCAATCTCGCCTATTACGCTGCGTGGCAGCTTAAGAAGAAGAACTCAAAGAACTCGATGACCAATGATCCTGAGGACGACGTTCAGGAACTGCGGATTGCTATGATTAGGGCCGGCTCGTATTACAAGCGGCAAATCTACATCGAGAGTTGCTTCGACGCACTCGACGCTTGTGTCAAAGACAAGATGATCAAGGGCATTGTCAAGCAGCTTAAGCAGCTTTGGGAAGATCGTAGACGGCACGGTGCCAATCGCCAGAAGTTCGGCGAGACGCAGGAGAGAGTGCTTGAACAGCTTGTGAGGAAACATGTGCCGAAAGCCACACGTCCAAACAAGAGTCGAAGTCTACACATCGATGGCAAATTCAGCGTTTACACAAAGAACATCATCTGGAATGCTCAGAAATCACTTGGTAAGCAGATTACCCGTGAGAAAAGCTGGCGGACCGGACTCGTATCTTTGTCGGAATTTGAATATTTGAGTGCCATATAATTCGTATTGACTAGTCTTGCGATTGGTCATTAGAGTCCCGAGCCCTGTAGCAATACAGGGCTCTTTTTATTGGTGTGTGATGGATGACGATAAGGATGTTGATTCGGATCTTGAGTTCTTTGGCGACGACAAGGGCGAAAAGGTTTGTCGAACTTGTGATGGTGGCGGCAGGTACTACTTGGATCAAGACGATCAGGTAGGATTTCCTTGTTGGACCTGTGGCGGTACGGGCGTTGTAAAGTTCGATGAATAGACCTCATTGGTGCCCGCACCCTGATTGTCAATTTTATTGTCAATCTCAGGACGCAGTCTGCGTGGGCGAGTTGCCTGCCCCCGAGGATCACGATGGTATCAACAATACCCATCGGTTGTGCTTGCACGGAGCTAAAGACGACGGCGAATGGACCTTCGATTTGAAGGTCAACCGAACTGATGTTTGGAACATGGTTCGGATGTTTAAGTTGAGTGGACTCATTGCCAAGGAAGGGCAGTAAATGCATATTCATCCCGAGATTACACTGCAAGAAGACCGAGGAACTCTCACAAACTATGTGTTGATCTTCTGCCTCGATGAGGCCGGTTACTTCATCGTCGTTGAGAAAGTGAAGCCGGCATGGCAAAAAGGCCGGTTGAACCTCATTGGTGGTAAGGTCGAAGATGGCGAGAACTGGCGAGTAGCTTCTCAGAGAGAACTTCTCGAAGAGACAGGCATCGATTGCAAGCTTAATCAGTTCGAAAAAATGGGCGAGATCCTCCTTAGTGATGGAGCCGCAGTCGTCCATTGTGTTCTCGCTCGTCCGACCGGTGTTTCAAGCACAAGCACAAAACTGGCTCCTCGGGAAGGAGAGGTTGAGCAGTTCTATTGGTTCCATTTCGAGGATCTTCAGCAAGATAAACGAACGATTCCGAACCTTCTTGTTATGGTTCCGCTGTTCTTGGCCAATTGTAAACACTGGCAAATCGAAGACGCTCCTCAGGGAACGGTCGTCAGCTTCACTCATTTAGAAGCATAAGACGTATTGGCGCAGGGTTGGGTTGTAGGTAGAGTGCGTCATCTTAACACACTTTGGAGGCTAGATGGCTGAGTTTGATGATCCAACCCTAGAAGACCCTGATGCAGAGGGCGATACACGATACAACTGGGACGAAGAGTTCCAGCGACATGTAATATCGCTATTGATCTCTGACAGGCAGTTTTTGCTTCAATCGGTGGATTTGGTCAAACCCAACTATTTCACCAACAAGGCTCATTCCAAGGTTTGCAGTCTCGCTTTCGATTACTTTAAGAAGTACCGCTTTCTGCCAAAGAAGGACTTCATCGTTCAAGAGTTGAAGTCGGAACTCAAAGAGAACAAGTCGCTCCCCTATTACTTGGGTGAAGTGAATGTTCTCTTTGATTACTTCCAACCCGGCCTCGAAGCCCGTGAATATCTTCAGGACAAGATCACGTACTTTGCGAAGATCCAGTCGCTGAAGGAGGCGTTCAAGAAGTCGTTGGAAGAAATTGACCGGTCTCCGGAATCCGAGACGACTTGGTCTAAAGTGTATGGCATGATGCAAGATGCCATGTCGGTGACTCACAATCACGATATGGGTCTCGACTACTTCCGGTCGGTCCGAGATCGATATGCCAAGAAGCGTGAGGACATTGACTCCAACGAATACTTCATCACTGGGCTCAATGGAATCGACATCGAGACTGGTGGTGGTGGTTACAAACGGGGCCAGATGATCTCGATTGTGGCTGGCTCCGGTGTCGGTAAGTCGGTCATGTTGGCGTGCTTGACGGCCACGAATTTGCTGCGTGGCAAGAAGGGGCTCTACATCTCTCTCGAAATCGATGAGTCGATGGTGGCAGACCGAATGGATGCCATCCTCACCGAATTTCCAATTCAAGCACTTTGTGCTCGGGAGAATGATGTCTTTGACAAGCTGGCATCGTTTGGTGGTGTTCAATACGAGGGTCAGACTGGCCCTTACATCATCAAGCAGTTCCCACCGGGTCAAGCAACAGTCAATACAATTCGTGCCTATGTCGCACAACTGCGATTCCAAGGTTTCGATCCCGACTTCGTGATCATCGACTATGTCGGTGAAATGCAAGACTATCCGGACATGAAGACTTACGAGTCTCGTGAGCGGCTGGTGAGGGATCTGCGTGGTATGGCTGTTGAAGAGAACATCTTCGTGGCCACGGCTATGCAACCAAACCGGGACTTCAAGAAGGAACAAAAGGGAGCCGCTCAGCGAATCGACGATCAACACCTTGCAGACGCATTTGGTCAGATTCGTCCGCTGGATGGTTGCTTCTCATTGAACCAAAATGACAACGAAAAGCAGCTTGGAATTGGCCGGTGTTACGTTATCAAACAACGTGACGGAAAAAGCCGTTATCAAATCTACTTAAGGTTCAACAAAGAGAATCTTAAGATCACCGAGATCACTCAACAGGAATACATGCAAATCCTGAATGCTCACAGCGAATATGTGAGCGAAGAGACCAAGATCGACATGGTGAAAGCGAACAGCAAATTCAAGCCCTCAGAAGAGGAACCAACGGTTGATGATATCGTTGGTGGGGATGGCTTCGAGAGCTTCAAAGAAGCCTCACAATCTGAGGAATGACCTCAAGAAACACAGCCGCAATACGAAGATCAATGGTAAAGAAATAGGGGAACAGATGGGAAAAGAAGTATTAGAATTTGAGTCATTCAAGGTGCACGTCGATTCGGAGAACCTGAAATTTGATGAGCAATCCTTGAGCAACTACATTCAATTGGAAGGTGGTTATTACGATAACTTTGGTGCATTTCTGGCCTTGGCTGAGCGGTTCATGCAGAATCGTGAGGCACGGTACGAGAAGTTGTACAATGAACGGTTCATTGAAGCCAAGGATAATGGAGGCAGCGACAAGCTGGCTGAGGCGAAAGCCAAGGCTGACAGCGATGTTGCTGATCTTAAGCAGGAGATCATTTCTGCCCGCTACATCGTCAACCGCCTGAAGAACCACCTCAAGGCGTGGGATAAGAACCACGACAATGCTCAAAGCATGGGACACACGCTGCGAAAGCAGCTTGACCGGCTCCATGGCGAGAACATCTACGGCGACCATGGCTATCAAGGTTCGACGTACGACAAGGACATCGCCAACACAGTCGGTTCGTTTGAGCAGCCGGATGCTGTCTCAAGCAGTGGATTTGAGGAAACACTAACCCCAGAAAATATGCAGTGGTAAGATGATCGACCCTACGAAAATAACGGATTATGATCGTACAGTCCCCGAACTCGAAGAATTGCTTCTGTTTTGCATTGCCGTTGCTGGCAAGAATGCAACAACGACTGCGAAGAACCTAGAGACTCTCCTTGAATATGGACGGGGCGTGGCTCATGGCACCGAGGTCACCCCTTTTCAGGCGATCAATTGTATCGACAAGTATGAGGAGTTGCCGGAGGTCATGAAGAGCTACGGGTTTGGATGTTACAATCTGAAAGCTCGTGGGTTCTTAGAGGCACTCAATAGTAAACTGAATTTGAAGACGTGTACTGTTGAGGATCTTGAAGCGATTGCTGGGATTGGGATGAAGACAGCCCGTTTCTTCATTCTCCACACCCGAAAAGATGCCCGAATCGCTTGCCTTGATACACATGTGCTTCAGTGGTTGTCATATTACACGGGATATGACGTACCTAAACAAACTCCGACTCGAAAGAAATACCTAGAGTTGGAGCAAGTGTTCCTCAAACTCGCCGATCTCATGAAGACACGTCCAGCAGTGTTGGATCTGGCCATTTGGAATCGGAGCCGAGGATCTGAACCGGAGAAATGATGGCGGACAATCAAGAGCTACTCGACGCACTCTACCAGCAGATTACTGGAGTCGAAATCATTGAGAAGATCAACAACGGCGCACAGGTGTGGTCGAAGGTTGGTGTGACTCAATATGCTACCAGTTTCCAGACGAATGTTGGGACAACGTACGATCTCTATGTAGACGTGATGAATGGTCTCGTAAACCTCGATATCCTGAAGGGTGGCCGGATGTACTTCAATTTGAAGTCGGACGATGTTCCGCAGTTGGTGGATCTCTATGAAACACTGACAGTTGAGGATCACGCCGCCAAAGACCGAGAGGTCCTGAATGTCATCAAATCAGCGACCTTTGTCCCTTAAAATTGTGGTCTTGCCAAATAAATAGGGTGTCGTCTATGGTCTGCGTATCATGACAGTTGACACTTACCTCTAAGATGTGACATCTGGAGACGCAGGCCGAGGCAATGATTTAAGAGGACTCCTGTTGATTTTACTATCAAGCAAGTGGTACGCTACTTGCCTCTCGAAAGAGAGTGAATAGCAACAAGTCAAGGAATGAATCATCCTCACAGGCATAACAGCCAGAAGGAACCTGTAGTCTCGTTGACTTAGGTTCCTTTTTTATTGGACAAGCATGCGTGAAGAGAAGACATCATTGCAGCGAATGGCTGAGACGTTGCAGGGCCGGATTTTTATTGCCGGTTGGCTTCTGGTAAGCGTCTCCATTATCATCATAGGTTGCTGTCTTAAATCGCCCGGTCTGGCCTTCGTTGGTCTATTCGGCGGTTTGATGCTCTTCTGTGATTCTGATGGGAGTGGGATGTCATGACCATGCGTAGCTTCTCGTTCTACTGTTGGTTCTGGCCACAGATGATTGTGTTGCTTTCAATCATTCCTTTGCTTCTTTGTGCTTCAGCGGCGGTTTGGCTTCATGGTGAAGGCGAAGATACAATACAAGCCATAGCGGAACTTTGTCTTAACTGGCTTGATCACATTGATATAGAATACGAATTTACATCCGATACGGTGAATAATGGGCAAGAATGACATCAAGTTTGTTGCCAGAGCAATGGCGTCGATTGGGTGGCAGATTTGGAATCGCAAGACCGAGCGGCCGTGGGGCAACCCATTCTCAACGTACCCGGAAGAGTTGTTAGCAGAACTGAACGGCCTTAAGCGGCCGGAGCGAATTGTGGCTCTATCGAAAAGGAAATGAGATGAACTTCAGGGTTGTTGGAGAGAGGGAGCTTGAATCATTTGAATGGGACAAGCCTTGGGTCTTAATTCAGATCAGTTCCGCAAATGATCATCTTCCAATTGCAAAGACAATGTGCTGCGACCGTCTGAAGATGTGCTTCTTGGATCTTCGAAAGGAAGGATCTATTAAGCAAGGTTGTGAAGAGCGAGGGCTACCGGTTTTCAATGATGAGATGGCCCACCAAATTTTGACATTCTTCAAATACTGGAAGGATGCAGTCGACTGTGTTGTCGTTAGTTGTGAAGTTGGTATCTCCCGTTCGCCGGCTGTTGCTGCGGCACTTCACGAAATCGACGAGGAGCCAGAGGCGTCGAGGTTCTATTTTGAGCAGTACGCTCCAAATCCTCTGGTCTATCAGAAGCTTTTGCATGTCCAAAAAAGTCTTGCAAAAATTTGATAGATGTGCGTATTATAGAATGTGTGGGGCTTAATGGCACACACATCAACCGGGGCCATGGTGGCACGGTTCTAACAATTGGAGAGGTGATTATGTCACGATATGGATCGCTGGTCCCGGCTAGGGACAACTTCTTTGCTGCTTTTGAGCAAGAATTCAACAAGATCTACGACGAGATGTTCGGCAACTTCTTTGCCTCGAAACCCGTCAGTGCTATGAAGGCTTCGGCTGCTTTTCCGAAGCTCAACATCTACCAAACAGATGACCAGTTGGTGATGCAATTCGCTGTTGCTGGAATGAAAGAAGAAGATCTCAAGATCGAGATCTCGGATGAGAATGTACTGACCGTCAGTGGCCGCATGGCGACGGAACTCTTCACACAGGAAGGGGTCCAGTACCATGTTAAAGAACTGCGAGGCGGCAGCTTTGAGAGATCAATCAGGCTCCCAGACTCGGTACAGGATGACCCAAAGGCGACGTTGGAAGATGGCGTTTTGACCTTAACATGGGGCACCAAGCCAGCCGAAAAAGCTAACCCGATCCGGGCGATTCCAATTCAGAAAAGGATTGCTGCGGAAAAACCAAAGTGATACACTCTGTTAGCTGTAGATGGTGGCTTTCTTCACTGTGTTGGTGAGAGAGCATACTGCGGCTAAGTGCGATCATATCGCAAAGAGATAAGGATGTCTCTGGAACCTCCATCTGGATAAGAGTGCCGGGGATTTTCTCCGGCACTCTTTTTTTGTTGAACAAACCATGCAATTCAGCATCTTGGAAGAAAAGCTGTCGACTCACCTATGGGCCACCGATGCACTGATTAGTCAGTGTCGGATGCCTGAGCCCTCGGATCGTACGACACCGGCGTTTACAGATCCGAAATATCTGCCGTTCTATTTCTATTTGGGACAGCAGGCGACCCCGAAGAAGATCATTCAGATTGGTCCCAAGCTGGGCCTCGTGGCTGCTTGTTTCCTACAAGCACGTAAGGAGCGAGTACCGAAGGTTGAGAGATGGGACATCGTGAATGAACTCACTCACAGCTACAAGCCGCCAATCGGAACGATTCTGGCGAACACCAAGATGCATGCTCCTCACTTGGAAGTGACGGCATACAGTTTCCGGGTTGAGAACAAGCAAATGTACGATCTTGCGTTCTTGACGGAGAAATTCGACACAATTCAGACGAAAGCCTACTTGAATTACTTGTGGGATCAAGTAAAGGGCGACGGATTAATAGTCGTCGACTATATAGAAGATGGTACAGTGCGTTTGGCGTTCGATGAGTTTTGTTTGATCAAACATCGAGAGCCATATAGAATGCCAACCCGTTACGGGGTCGGCATTATCATCAAATAACTAGGGGAGATATGGCTTTTGAAATCAAGTACATCTTCCATCCAAGGAAAGAGGATGGAAGTTACGACACAACTGTCAAGGACGAAAAGCTTACAAAGGTTGGAAAATCTTTTGAAGACACGCCACTTGAGAAGGTGGCCGCAGTCATTATGGCGCAGCTTGCTCGCCGGGACGTCTGGGTAGTTGACGTCGAAGTGGTTGAGCTTGTTCGCAAGCCGATCCCATTCAAGGAATGCAAGGACGGCAAGGGCATCTCGCTGAAGAACAAGCGATTCTCATTCAATGAAGCCGCTCAAATGGTGGCTGAAGACATTGTTGAGATCGAAGCTCAAGTTCCAACTCAGATGCAGGTACAGCCATCTCAGCACATGCAGCTTTTGCAGCCGCACGAGCAGGCAGCAGCCCAGAGCAACCTCGACATGTATTACAGCAACGCCAGCCGGCCAATGCCTGTAGTTCGTCAAAACTTGCCAACCGAGGGCATCAATCAGAACAAGGTGATGTACAAGGTCATCTTTGATCCGGGCCCTTACCGGGAGCAGGTGAAGCAGCTAAAGCTCAGACTGACTCCGGACAACACGTACTCGGTGCACAAGATCGTTCCCCACCACACTCAGAAGTTGGAGCTTCAGAAGCTTGCCATTACTGATGATGTTGGGAAGGTTGTCATTGTTGAAGAGAAATACTTCATCAACGCAGGTGCCGGCCTCTATGCCGACAAGGAGGTTGGTTTTACCAACGACACAAAAAGAAACAGCCGGCGACCGAAGCTGGCTTTCGAAGATGAAATGCGTTCTGACGCACCTGATCCCAGAATGGCGGCATCTCAAGAATATCCTCTAGACGACGGATCGATCCCAGATCATCTGTTGAATGTTCCCGATTTACGACCCTCAATGAAGTAACAGAAAGAAGGAGTATGACCAAAACAAAACAACAGAAGCTTCAGAAGAAGGCAAAGCGAGCAAAGGAAGTGCGAAAGAAGGTCTTGGCCCGCAGGGAGGCTCTCCGGGCCCCTGCCCGAGAAGCAAGAGAGCTTCATCGAAGGATGAAGCGAATTGACAAGATTCAACGAGATATGGGCGAGCACAGCGTTTGGAGCAATGAGGTCTACATGCAATTCGACGACAAGACTCTCACTCAGCTTGAGAAGAATGCTCAGATCCTGAAGGCATTGGAGTCTGAGTACAAGTCCGAAGTCGCAAAGCGGGACGATCTCAACGCCGATCTTGAAAGCAAGGGATTGAAGACTCTCCAAGAGAAGCTCGATTACATGCATCAGCAAGTGGTAGCCGATCAGAAGGCTGCCGGGTTGGAAGCATTGGGCCCTGAGGTGATTGCTCAATTAGAAGAGCAACAGAAGCCGAAGGCTCCTAAGAAGGACGTGGCCGAGGTCTCTATTGTAAAAGCTCCGGGTTTTGAAGCTATTCCTGAGGAAGTAGAAGAAAGTAGTATTTCCTCCTAAAGGGTATTGACCTGTTCTCCGAAAGTAGGTTATAAGACGCTTGTTATGAATGTGGCACTCACAAGAGACACGTCAAATAACAGACAACCTACTTTAACACTTACGGAGAACAGTTATGACAGAATTCGGTTCATTCAATCTTGAGGAAATGGCAGGCGAAGACGCACGGCTCAACGATGCTGGCGGCGGAAACTTCCTCGACCAATTCGTTCCCATGCCAGACGTCAAGCCCGGTGCAACCGGTGCTGTCAACGTTAGAATTCTTCCACCCACCAAGGGCGGAAGACTCTATCAATACAACCGGACCCACAAGCTCAATGAGAGAAGCATCCATTGCCCTCGCCCGCTTGTGAACGGCAAATGGGATCGTAATGTGACCTGCCCGATCTGCGATTACTACAGTGCGCTGTGGAAGCAGATCGAGAAGCTTGAGAAGCAGGGCCATGTGGCTGAGTGCGAGAAGCTCAAGGAAGAGGCTCGCCAACTGAAGCCAGTGGAACGCTACTACTACAACGCCATCGTTCGCTCGATTGTTGTTGAAGGCAAAGAAATGAAGAATGTCGGTCCACGCATTCTGAGCGTTGGCAAGATTCTTCACAAGATGATCATCCGGGCCATTGTTGGTGACGAAGCTGATCCCGATTCGAAGCTCGGAAACATTTCCGATCTGAAGGCTGGGTACGACTTCATCATCCGCAAGGAAGTCTCGACCGGTGTCGACAACTTCCCGAAGTATGATCGCAGCGGTTTTGCTCGGACCTCAAGTCCAGCCGGATCGTCGGAAGAGATTGCAAAGTGGGCTGAAGGGCTCCATGACCTCAGCAAGCTTCGCAATCCCAAGGGAGTGGAAGATCTCGAAAAGGAACTGGCCATCCACCGTGGTCTGATTCCAGACGCTGTCGAGACCTTCGACACGAACGCTTTTGATGCCAAGTTCCGCAAGGAGCAGAAGGAAACGGTTCAGGAGTTGATGGAATACTCCGGTACCAATGTGTCCGTCGATGTTGATGTCGCCGCCATGGCAGCTTCAACTGCACCGGCCACCAAGGTGGAAACACCCAAAGTGGAAGACGTCACGATTGAGGACGAAGCGTTTCTCCAAGAGTTGAAGGACATGGAGAACTAAGAGGATGTTATGTGACTTGCTCGAACAAGGACATCCAATTCGAAGAACAAGGTTGGTTCGAGACAACCCTCTACATTAGATGCAGGACAGACAGCGAGCTTTTCGCTGTCTGTCCTTTTATTTGACAGATACATTCAACAACAAAGGAGCCATATGGCCAAGAAAAAGTCAGCTACGGAATTCAATTTGGACGACGAATACGCTCTCCTAGCGGCGAGCACAGACGGTGATGTTTTGGACACACTTGATACAGTGAAGTTCTTCATCGATACCGGTAATTTGGCTGTGAACTACTCATGCTCAGGCAAGTTTGTGCCGGGCGGCATTCCAGCCGGAAGAATCATTGAGGCATTCGGGCCTGAAGCCTCGGGCAAATCTTTGATCGGCTCCAATACGCTTTACGGAGCCCAACGCAAGAATGGCTGGGCCATTCTCATCGACTGTGAAAACGCTTCGAATGCGGACTTCATGAAGAAGATCTCGCATCTCAATGTGAAACACGTTCTGCGATATGCACCATCCTCACTAGAAAGAGCCTTCCGGCAAATCCATGTCGTTGTGCGGAAGATCCGAGACCGTGAGAAAGAACTGAAGTCTGAACGCAGGCCCATCATGGTTGTGTTCGACTCATTGACGGTTCCTCCATGCGAACGTGAACTGAAAGAGAACGATCTGCCTATGGACTTCAATGTCGCTGATTGGAAGCGAATTGTGGGCCGTAAGGAGCAGCCCGGTGAACGTGCAAAGGTCATCTCGGCCGAGATGCGTAAGCTGCAATCGATGGTCGTGAAGGAAGATGTTACTGTTTACCTGATCAATCAGATTCGGCACAACATCGGCGTTATGTACGGGAACCCTGAAACGGTTCCCGGTGGTAACTCTGTGAAGTTCTATTCTTCACTTCGATTCAGGACTGCCAACCGGAAGAAAATCGAGCAGAAGGGTATCGGCAAGTATGCTGGCATCAACATGCAGGTGAAGAACATCAAGAACCGCATGCATCGGCCATTCATTGCAGCAGACGATGTGAAGCTTTACTTCGATCATGGCATCGACCCAATCAGTGGCCTCTTGAATTGCTTGATTGAAGATGAGCGGATCAAAGGCAAGGGCACCTATGCGGTAGAGGCCAAGTATTTGCCTGAGGGTAAGTCAGAGTACAAGTTCAAAGCCAAGAAGGCGGACAATACTGTTCCCGTTAAGGTTCTATTGGACTGCCCAAAGCTCGTGGATGCAGAGACAGCAGAGGAAGTACAACAGTACCTCGATTGCTGGGCAAGTGGGCTCAATGCGTCACTAAGTGGTGCGTTTGAGCAGAAGGATGTTGGACTCAACGAAGATGGTGAACCCATTGAGAGTGATGGGGGAGACTACGAAGATGATTCTGATGTCGAAGTGGAAACTGGCGACGAAGAGTAAATCGTCCCAAAGAAAAAGCCTGCTGAGTAGCAGGCTTTTTCTTTTTGGTGGAATCAGGATTTGACTTTGTAGATGCCTGCTCCAAGCTTGTCGATCTTATAGCCGCTCGACCTGAGCTTGGAACGAACGACGCTCATGTGATTACAGAGCGAGGCCACACTGACGCCAGTATCGGCGTATCTTTCTTTAAGAGTGGCTAGAGAGACTGCTTGGCCGGTGATCAACTGGCTCTCAATGTATCCCTTGATCTTTTTAGCTGTACTGAGCTTCTTACGACGCTCTGAAGCGTTGGGGAAGATCCGGACGGCGATTTCTGCTGCCGGTGACTCGTAGTCGGTGGCGCAGATCGAGGTGATCAATTGTTTGAGTTCGAGGACTTTCTGTCCTGTAAGTGGTGTGGCCTTATAGATTTCGGCCCTAAACGTCTTGGCAAACTCCACCAAGGATGGTAGATTCTTCTCATGTGTTAGGTATTGTCTGTTATCTTTGGTCTTGATCAAAAGGCAAGTATTTGACATGGTTCGGCTCCTACGAGATCGACCTGTTAAAATTGAAACAGGCGAGACAGAATTGTAACTGAATTGGACAGTCATGGAAAGCCTTATTCAATTTCAATCGACCCGCCGCTTTGGGGCCGAACTTGAACTCAATACAGAAGATGGTGTCGTTCGCAAGCTGGATGACAAGCCGGGTCAGACTCCCAAAGGGGCGTCCATTGTTGCCAACCTCATCACCAAGGCCGTCAACCAGACTACCCAGATTCACACTTGGCATCACACAGCCAATAACGAAAGCTGGATCGTAAAACCGGACTCCAGTTGTGGAATCGAGGTTTGCACGCCAATTCTTAAGGGTTGGGCGGGTTTGAAGAGCATGATGCGTGTTTCGCAGTCATTGCGAGACTACAAGTGGCCTGCCGACCGTCGTTGCTCGTTCCATGTTCATCTTAACATCTCGGACATGGATGTGATGCAGTTGGCGTCCGTGATTGCGTGGTACATCAAGTGCGAGCCCGTGTTTCTTGATGCGATGGCCGACTATCGGAAGTGCAACAGGTACTGCCAGTGCATTGGAGCCTCTGATCTCTTTCAAGAAACTTCGATGGTGGAGCCGAATGATCTCATCATGCGAGTCTCTGGAGTCAAATATTACTCCCTGAATGCCTACCATTTCGTTAAGGGTGGCATGTTCTCGCAGGATAATCAGCGGAAGCAAACCATTGAATTCCGGATCGCCGAGAATGATGCCTGCCTTGATCCGTATTACATCAAGAACTGGGTCCGGCTGCTGTTGCACTTCGTGGACGTCGTCAAAGACAAGGGCTTGCCGCAGCAATACTTCTCGCCAAAGAGGCCGATGTGTGGACTCCTGTGGCTTGATCCAATTGACGTGTTCAAGGTGTTAAAGTTTGATCAACCATTGTCTGAAGGTCTCAATCAGACGAAGCAGTGGTTTGCCAAGCGAATCGTTGACAATTCGCTGCAAGAGAAGATGAAGGGCATTTGGTCTGTCAAGGGCCGCATTCGGTCCTTTGAAGAGGCTAAGACGTTGCTTGATCCAAACTATCCGGAGACGCCAACTGAGGAAATGGTGTGGGGCAAGAAGTACGTTTCCTGACTCATATATAGGTAAATGAGTTGTCTGTCACTGTCTGAAACGTCCACGAAGATGCGGGACACAGCGGATCATCTGATTCCGCTGTCGTATCCATTAGTTGATTTCAATGTTGAGCAGGATGTCTTGATTCTCAAGCAGCGCACGTTGCTTGTGGATGGATATGAGGTCATGCTCTGCTTTAGCAAATCTGACTACGGCGACTATCTGTTGGAAGCGCTTCAGATCAAGTCGATGACGTCGCCGTTTCTTCCCTTCCATCTCGTCTGCAAAATCGCTCGTACCTTTCTTGGTTCTGAGTGTCTCACATACTATGAGATCCCGGAAGGAAATCGGAAGATTTATCTCTGGACGGCGAAGATCAAGGATGAGCGGGTTTTGACACCTGATTCGACTACAAAAGAAGGCATCTTTGAAGGCTTTCGCTTCTATATTTTGCAGCCGGGATCAATCGATTTGATAAGCAAGCAAATCATGCCATAGTTTTCGTCGATTTGATCCAGCGCTGATACATAATGGTGTAAGCCCCTTTTCTAAGAGGTAGCACCATGAACAGTGCCAAAGCACGTAAACTCCAGTATCTTTTGATCACTCAATTGCAACAAACCGGGACCGTCGAGCTAGTCCTCCCAGACGGAATCAGACTGGAGATCGGTATTACTCAGGAAGACGAATTTGGTGAGAAAAAGAAGACAGACAACTACTGCTATGTTGTCGCAACTCGGGACGGAACGTCGGCCACGTTGGAATCGGGAAATTTGGGCATTCAGTATCAACCCACCGACAAAACGCTCATCTACGAAGACGAACTATTCGATGATAAAGGGCGGCTCGTGCGAACGCTGGACGTCATTTAATTTCCGGCAGAAAACACGTTCCAAAACTTTGTATAACATCCACCTCGCCTGACAGCTTAAGGCCAAGGATCGCTGTTCCAATTACAACACCGTTGTTTTTTGGAATCGTGAATTCTGCCCACGCTTCAAGTGGCGCTCCGGCATTGTGTCGGGCGACGGTGATCTTTGTTATTTGAAGTTGTGTCTTGGAAGTGACAACTTGGTGTTGCTTGATTTCCTTGAATGGGTTATCACGCACATGTTCCATGACTAATCGCAAGAGGCGAGCACAGTCTAGGAAGTCGGCCCAATTTTTCTGGAGTAGGTTCTCCAGAGGGCCACGTTTTAGGATTTCGTTTACCATGAGGGGTGATCGAATGACAAAGGATCAGAAGTCGCTTGTAGCAGAGTATGCCACGTCCATTTCCGATGAGAACATTCGGTTGTTGGCATCTCGGCTGTCCGACAAGTTTTGTGGCGACCAGCCCGCAGCTTTGGATGTAATGTCCCAAGACAAGCGGATGGATGCTGTTCTTGGTTCTGCTGCTTCGGCAGAAGAGCTTTTCAACCTGATGGATCAGGTTCGGGACATGCTTGTCCGAGAGATCAAAAAGCGAGACCAGCAATCTCGCTAAGCTTACTAAGGGGCGGCAATTGCCGCCCCTTCTTTTATCCACAAAGAGGGTCACTGAATGTCGAATGAAGTCATCAAGGTTTCTGACAACCCAGTTCTGGTGCCTGCTGCCAACTACCCACATGCTAAGTGGGACTTCGAGCACCTGAATCCAGTTCAAAGCCGACTCTATGAGATTTACGACGGCGTCACCAATGTTGCCATCGCTGCCGCCACCAGCGCCGGTAAGACAATCTGTTCTGAGATGTATCTCGCTCATGAGATCCGCAAGAATGGCGGCAAGGGCATCTACGTCGGGCCTTTGAAGGCTCTTGCCAAGGAGAAGGAGCAGGATTGGTCGAATCCAGAGCACCACTTCTCAACGATCAAAACAGCAATCTGCACTGGCGACTATCGCTTCACTGCAAAGCGAATCAAAGAGGTTGATGAATCTGATCTCGTTGTTATGACGCCTGAAATGCTGGCTTCTCGTTGCCGCAACGCTTCATCTGACAAGAGCCAGTTCCTCAAAGAGGTTGGCGTCGTTGTCTTCGACGAATCACATCTATTGACCGTTCCGAGTCGTGGAGATCATATCGAAGTCGCTTTGATGAAGCTGACTGAGATCAATCCAAACGTCCGCATTGTGTTGTTGTCAGCAACGATGCCAAACGTGAGTGAGATCTGCGAGTGGGTCTCCAACATCACTCACCGTCCGACGTACTATCTCGAATCGGATTACAGGCCGTGCCCACTGACGGTTCACTATGAGACGTATTACGATGGCGACACGAAGTACGACGACAAGGAATTGTCAAAGATCGCTACCGCTTGCTCCATCGTTGAATATTATCCTGACGACAAGTTCTTGATCTTTGTTCACACAAAGCGGACCGGCCACCTCATGGTTGAGACTCTGGAACGGTACGGCATCGATGCTGAGTTCCATAACGCCGATCTGGGTTTGAAGGAACGAATGCGACTGGAAGAGAAGTTCAAATCAGACAAGAAGTTCAGGGCTCTTGTGGCTACTTCTACGTTGGCGTGGGGTTTGAACCTACCGGCTCGTCGAGTCATCGTCACGGGTGTTCATCGTGGAATGAGCGAAGTTGAGAACTATGACATCAACCAGATGATTGGTCGAGCCGGCCGTCCTCGTTACGATCCAAGAGGTGATGCGTACATTCTGATCCCAGAGGGCCAGAAGTCAGCGTGGATCACAAAACTGAAGCACAAGCCGGTGATTCGGTCAACTCTGTTGGAGCACGTGGGTACGCCAGACAACCCACACTATAAGACGCTTGCCTTCCATATCGTTGCTGAGATTCATCAAGGCAACGTGAAGACGAAGGATGGCTTCGTGAAGTGGTTCAGGCGATCCTTGGCTCACTTCCAAGACCATGCGTTCAATGACTCCGTGATTGAACGGACAGTCAACTCATTGGAGCAATACAAGGCCATTGTGGTCAATGAGCAGGGCGAGTACGAATGCACAGGTGTCGGCAAGATTGCCAGCATGTTCTATTTCAGCCCCTTCGACGTCAGCGAATTAAGAAGAAACTTCTTCTTCTTATTCAGAGACGGTTTCGAGAACAATGACTTCGCCGTCTCGTTGGCAATGGCAAACATTGACTCTTTCCGGTGGATGATTTGTAATCGTCAAGAGAAGGAGGCCATCGCCTTGTACAAAGCCCAGATCGATAAAATGTATGGTCGGGACCGGTATCAGGGTGGCGTCTACAAGATGGGTTGTGCCTATTACAATCTCTTGAAGGGCAAGAAGGACAGCCCAGTGTTGCAAGCTCTGATGGGAACACTCCTTTCGGACTTGGATCGAACGATGCAGGTGCTGGTTTCACTTGATGCGACTTACAAGTGGGAGAAGTCAACGTACATTAAGACGCTGGGAATGCGGATTAGGTACGGTGTCGAAGCGGATTTGGTTGAACTATGTCAGATTCCAAATGTCGGACAGGTCCGAGCTAAGAAGCTGAAGGCACGCAACATTAAGACGCTTTCTGACTTTTTGAAGTATGATGCAACAGCCCTTGCTGGTATCATGAAAGTCAGTACGAAGGTGGCCACTGAAATGATTACGGAGGCCAACTCGATTCACTTGAAGGATTCATTGTGATGGCGAAGCGAAAATTCAAGAACCGGTATCGGTTCACGATCCTGTTAAAGTTCAGCGGCTGTTTCTTGCCTGTGGCTAACTTCCACCACCTAGAAAGGGTTGGAAGGTTTCTTAACACCGAGGACGACGGCTACACGTTCAGAGTGTTTGATAACACTTTGGGTAAGAAAGTGGATGACGAAACGTTGTCCATCTACATGCAGATGGCCGCTCAGGAGCGTGAGGAAAGACAACAGAAGTGATGGAGAAGAGGTATTACGCTGAACTACCTGAGTTGCCTACCGAAATAGGCGATGCAAGAGAGCATATGCTTCATAGTGAAGAGTACGATCTCTCGTTAGCGTTTTACCACGAGGCTCACGGATGTATGGAATGCTATCATCCGGGCATGAAGCTGTGGCATATCTACAGGGGGCTGAGAGACACAGCTTGGAGCTTTGACGAGACTCTCGGACAAAGCTGCTCTGTGTGGATTTTTGCATATCATAGGGAGACTGACATCAAATACAGTCTTCCTATGGGCGTTCTGTCAGATTATCGTCGCACTCGAACAGTTCGCCCTCTCAAGCCAGTGGAGCGAATATCAAATTGGAAGACGGAGGGCTTTTGATGTGTACGCCAGAAACCGCTGAAGCCATTCTTGAGCAATCAATCGAGATTGTGGACCGAGATGAGCAAGATGAGATCTTGAATAACCCTGAAGGGGGATACGACAAGTTCTTGGTGATCTTCCGAACCAACGAGGATGAGACAGATAGTAAACCGGTTGATATCATTCATGACAATCAACTGACAAAGGTGCGGATTTTTGATGCTTTGATGGCGGCATCAATGTTTATTAGCGAAGAGAACGCCAGCAAGTATCTTTGTATCTTGCTGGCCACTCATTCAACTGGGTTGACATATTCCATCTACTTCGGCCGTCTTTCCAGCTACTACACTATTCGTCGGCGATTGGCTGAACCCGCAATCATCAACGACAGGTTGCGATCCGGCCGGGTGCAACCTGTCGTTGACTCCATGGCGAACGGAGGGGTTTTGAGCGTCTCATATTTGGCTGAACTTAGAGTCAGCGACACGAACTTTATCGTGCATCGTTTGGAGACTTATACATACCTCGGATTGTTGTCTCGCATTATTCATTTTGCAAGGGTTCTGGATGTTACAACCTATGGCGATGTTGTGGTGGATGTCTATCAGATAGCTCCTACTGCTTGGCCGAATTTGGAGAAGGTGCTCTATGGGCCCACTAGGTATTTGAGCACTTATCAAGACGTAGACGATGAAGAATCGTGTTCGACTACTCCTCGGGTAGATTGGGCTCAGTCAGGCTTTTAGGAGGAGGTGGAACGATCTCTTCGGGCTCATCAGGAACGGCAAACAGTTCATCCTTGCCGAAGAAGCCTTCTGGGTACTCGATCTTCACAGTGCCGTTCTTGTCCGTCTTCTGACCCGTCTCATCTTCCACCCAGAACTTGACCTCTTTGATCTCGTCAACAAAGTCGGTGACGTCATTGGTGATGGGATCAAAGTGTGGATCTTCAAAGAAGCAGGCGTCTTCAGGATCGACTGGAATGTGGAGCCGGGTGCCCTGATGAAGGATCACAACCGAGCATTGTCGGTTGTTGGGCTGGAAAAGCTTGCAATTCCCACAGATTCTCTCGATTGGCTTTTTCTTCTTCCACATAACTCACCCCTAACTCTATTATACAACCCAGAGCTTGCATTTCAAATAAGAGGAGGCTAATATGCTCGAACTAAATGAGGCGAATTTCATAGAGGAAACGAGAGAAGGAGTGGTGTTGGTTGATTTCTACACCCAATGGTGTGGGCCATGCAAGATGATGGCTCCAACGCTGGAGAAGCTAACCAATGCCAAGGTTGTAAAGTTTGATGTCGGCGGAAATCCTGCATTTGCGGCGAAGCACAATGTTCAGGCTGTCCCCTGCCTTGTCTTTCTCAAAGATGGTGTTGAGACCACTCGGTTAGTGGGCGTTCAAAACCTGTCAACTCTTCAAGGCAAAATCGACGAACTAAACAGTTGATGAAATCATATTCTGACGAAGATCGGCTAACTGCATTGGCATCTTACCAGATGGGCAAGACAACCAGAGAGATCGCTTTTGAATATGGGTTCTCTAAAAGTTGGGTTGCTAAGCAAGTTTTGCTGGCTGGTCTCAGTAGGACTAGATCAATTCGCCAACACGTTCTATTGGCACGAGGCAAAGCATGCGAGCCGCTACATGATAGCTTCTTGGACTACTTTGACGGTTTGATGATTTCAGATGGGCACTTATCGAAGCCATCTAAAAGTCGGACATCTCACTACCTTCAATCGTGTAAGCACAAAGAATGGTTAGATGTGGTTGCGGCTAACTTTAGATCAAACGGGATCAGGGCTGTTGTAAATGAGGACGTGCGAGAAGGCATCCGTGTCGGTTGGTATCTCAGGACTGATTCGTATGATCAACTAGGTAAACAATACAGCAGATGGTATAGTCGCACAAAAGGGGTCCCAAGAGATATTCGGTTTTCTGCTGATATGTTGAAGAATTGGGTCTATGGCGACGGGACATTGAGTAGGTCAAATCTAAGGTTGTGCTGTGATTCGTTCACAAAAAAATGATGTGGATTGGCTTAGAGATCAGCTACAAGAGCTTGGGTTCCAATTCAAACACGTGTTTATGGGAATGACCCGAGACAGAAGTGATAAATGGCGACTTTCACTGTGCAAACAAAATGGCTTGGCTCGATTCTATGACACGCTTGGCGAATGTGATATAGACTGCTTCAAGTACAAATGGTATCGTCACAGTCATAACAAGGAGGTTATATGTTCGTGATTGGAGTAGCAGGGCAGGCGCAATTTGGAAAAGATACCCTTGCGGATAAGTTGCAGGAGTCCCTTAATCAGTTTGAAGGATGTAATTGGCAACGAGCCGCATTTGCTGCCAACGTTAAGAAGGTGTTCATGGACACCTTTGCAGTCGATGAGGCTTTCATTGAAAAGTGGAAGGTGATCCCAGAGGCCCCACCGGGCTTTGATATGCCAGTTCGTCAAGCTTTGCAATTCATTGGTGATGGATTCCGCAAGATCATGGGAACAATCTGGCTCGATCTCGTGTTCCGGAATAAGGCCGCTCCAGTCATCGTATCTGATGTCAGGTACATCAATGAGTTTCTGCGAGTCAAAGAAGAGGGTGGTTGCAATATCCTTGTTGGACGGCCAGATCGTCTTAATGATGATCAGAATGGTTCGGAGGCTCAAATCCGACCATTTGTTCAGTGGTGTATGAACAATTTGTCTCCAGATATGGTGGTTCATGATCTCAGGGGTCTCGATTGGGATAATCTGCGACGTAGATCTGTGGCATCTCACACCTACCCGCCCGAAAACATCGAGATGTTTGATTTCTTCGTTTGGAATCGTCTGGACAAAGCTACCTTACATAAGGCAATCGAGAACGAACTCATGCCTGAGGTACACCGATTCAAGTTCAGATTTCCAGAGGCCCAATGTCAGTTGTCAGCGTAAACGAAGTCCAGAAGTTCCAGCCCTTGTTGGATGAAGTCCGTTCCACTCTCGCTGAGATGAGCGACAACATCTACACCAAGGGCGACTATCTGGGGTTCTACGTGAATCGCCTAGTGCGGAAGTATTTGGGTGATCCAAATTATGCTGCAAACGCTTTTAACTCGGCTCACTTTGCCGAGGCTAAGAAAAAGGTCCTTTCGTCAGCAGCCGACCGATTGGCATCGCTGCTTAACACAGCAGATCCGATTGCTGCGGCTGCCGAACTCGATTACATCATCCTGACATCTATGAGGACATTTGTGAGTCCTCAATTTGCTGGATGGTTTGGAGTGCAAGCCTATGTTGAAGGCTGTCTTGATCGTATTAAGTCACATCTGGAGCCCATCTCTCTTTCCGGTGCTCAACAAAAAGATCTGCTCTTGATGCATCGTCGTGCTATCTTGCTGAGAGGCGTTCTTAGCCACGTGATTCGCCAGTTGAACTATGATCCTGTCGCAGTGGCAGGAGATGGTCCAAACAAAGGCGTCATCTAAGGAGGCTAATGGAAGTTTTGACGTTTGATGGTTTTATGGCCCAGAGTTTTCCGGGCGTTACCTTGCATGATCACCAATTCACATTGGATGCAGTTTGGCTCAAAGCATTCTGGGACCTAGCCCAGATCTCAAGAAATGGTAACTCTGGACCCGCTGGTTTGGTTCAGACACCTCAAATGACCAGAGTTGAGAAGCCATGGGGTTACGAACTCTGGATTTGTAACAATGAACTCTACTGCGGCAAGCTTCTTTGGATTGATGCCGGCAAATGGTTGAGTTATCATTTCCATAAGATCAAGGATGAAGTTCTCTACGTTTTCAGCGGTAACATGTGGTTTATCCATAACATGGAGGGCGACATTAAGTCTGTCAAGATGGGGCCGGGTGATGCGTTTCATGTAACGCCGGGGATTATCCACCAGATGCACGCCGTTGAGCCCACAATGTTGCTGGAGTTCTCGACTCAGCATTTCGATGAGGACAGTTACCGCATTACAAGAGATCTGGTGGCCAATAATGAGTGACAAAGCCCTGAAGCTTGCCAAGTCGAGCTATTACATCAACCCAGAGATGATCAGATTCCTTGTCATCGAGAACCTGACATTGAAGGTGCTGCTTGCTGAGAAGGGCATCTTCACTCCAGAAGAGTTCAAGAAAGCTCACGAGAGTGCGGCCGAAACAGTGAATGCGAAGGTCGATGCCCAGCTTCAAGAATGGATGAAGGTCAACTCAGACATGGTTGCTGAGATTGAGATGGCTATGGCGAAGACTCATCCAGACGCTGCTGACGTCTCAGCTTAACCTTTAGTTTACCTAGACCGACCTCGGTGAGGACAACAAACTCCCAACCAAGGTTCTCGCAGAAGTTGTGGGCCGCTGCCCATTTCGCTTTATTGACCTCGAATTGAGTCTGGTTGGCCGGCTTGATTTCCCAGATCTCGGTTGTGCCGTCAGCGAAGTTGACTCTGATGTCTGGCTTATAGTTGTGCCAAGCTCCTTGATGAAAATAAGGAACCTTGAAGGGCTCATAGACCCAAGAGATGACATCAAGATCTTGTTCGAGGCATTCGTAGAACTCGCACTCCATCCCCGACTTGTATTCGAAGTCGACACCGCCACATTTCTGTGAGACGAATGTGCCTTGGCGGAACTTGGGCCTCTGAGTCGTTCTCTTTTGCTGGCCCTCTTTGCCAGTCTTGAAATCATGCCAGACGGCAACACGGGTCAGCACGTTCTTGGGCATCGTTCGATTAGGATGCTTCTGGGCGTAGTGCAGCTTGAGATCACGAACTGGGGCTTCGCAATCAGGACACTTGATGTACTCTCGGCCCTCATCGTGTTCGAGGAGAATATGGTCCTTGTATGGCTCGTAGGACTCGTAGTTCTTACCACACACAAAGCATTGCCACTTCCTAATGGAAGACTTGCCTTTGTTCTCGTCAAATAACCCCACAGTTTCCCCTTACTACGTCCGGCAATCAGGAATCTGTTGCACGAAGCGGATTGTTTCCTTGAGTTTGGAATCCATTTCAAGAACGGTCATTTCGACGATCTCGTAAAGCTCTTTGACCAAGCTGTCTCGATCTGTGTATGAGAGCGGGCCATTGACGACGCTGATCAAAGAGACAGCGTCCTTCTTTGTGTCAAATGTGTATTTGAAGGTCGTGTTGCCAGTCTGCGTCTTCGTGATAAAGAAGTCGTACGTGACGTTGGGATCAACGCTGGTGTCGACCTGAGTGGCTTGGAACTGGTTGCCGCCTAGATGGCTCCATGTGATTCCACAAGCATTGGTCTTCGAAATCGTTTCACGAACGAAGACTTCCGAGTAAAGATCTTGTAGTTCAAGCGCTGATGTCATGCTGCTTACTCCTCATCGGTCCTTGAAAAATTGGGGGCCTTGTCTCGATGAATGTCAAAAGGTGGTGTTTGGATTCGAATGACGTTCAAGGTAGGACAATCTGATTCCTTGTCCTTGGAGGCAAGTTGTTGGATCACCTTGTTGGAGTCAACGACCTTGATGGACTTCAGGTCTTTCTTGTTGAAGACGTGTTGGCTGGGCTCACCCTCGGCAGTCTTGCTGAGGTTGACGGCGATGAAGCTAGCCTCATCCTCCCAACCATCTGGCATCTCTTCATCGGGATTCTTGATCCGAGCGAATGCCATTCGTCCATCTTCACCGGTCCCATAGAAATCACTACCCTTCTTGAAGAACAAGATGAGGCCATTAGAGTCGATGAACTGCTGGATGCTGTTCGCTTTCTCTTCTTCGGCGATAACCCACGTTCTGAAATTCATGTTGTCATCGTCCCTTTGTTATTCGAAATCCTATGTCTATATATGCTCATATGAAGCTTAGTTTTCGTTCCTTTGTCGAAGATGCATCGCCTGCCTCGGGATCTCCGTCGGCACCGGATAATCCCAAGACAACAAACCGATATCACTTTGATGCGATGAAGCAGCAGCTTGGTATCGATGATGACGACTTCAAAGCTGTTCTCGAATCAGAACCAATTCAAATCTGGCAGGTGCCAGATTACTCTTCGAAGTGGGGCTTTATGGTCACTGGCCCAGTCAGTGCCATTATTAAGCGTCGTTCAGATGGCAATTACGATCTGACATTTCAATTGTCTGAAAAGAAGTTGCTCAGACCTCGTGACTTCATCCTTCCATACGAGAAGGGTGAGCGTCCGGTGCGTTTCGAAGGTCGAATCGAGGATAAGACAGAAACTGTAACAGCCCGTGAGCTTCAAGACATGCTTGCTGCTCCACTGGCTCAAGGTGGTGCAGCAATGCCGGGCGGACCTATGGGAGGCGGCGGTATGCCTCCAATGGGTGGCCCACCAGCCCCGATGGGAGCGGCTCCACCATTAGGTGGCCCTCCCGGAGGAATGTAAGATGACATTTAAGCAATGGTTGATGGAAACAGGAACGACGACAGGCGATATTGCCGGCTTCTCACGTATTTGTATGCCAATGGTTCGTCGAACTTGGCCTAACGATGAGAAGAAAAAGAAGCGGCAGCCTCAAGTCAAAGAGACCAAGCAGTCTTAGTCTTTGTCCTTTCGGTAGCTCCAAATCGCACAAAGTGCACCAATAGCTCCACCCGCTGTCATAGCAATGCGGTCTGGAGCTATTTGCATTAGGAAAAATGAGGCGATTAGAGTCATTCCCCAGAAGACACAGAATGCCCTCACCTTTTTGGTCACGACAGTCCCTTCCTCGTCTCAGCGTCATGGATGCCCTCTCCAAGAGCCATATCCTTAGCCACCGTATCTGATCCATAGGGATTGGCTCCCACGTGCGAGGCCATTTCAGCTTGTTTACGCTGCTTTAGAACCTTTGGAAGGTTGTGCTTGAAGCGATAGTCGTGGCCTGTGCCGCCATTGGTCCATTTGTCAGTTCCAACAGGATCTCCGAAGGCATAGTTGCAAGCTGACATCAGCTTCCGCTTGCTTTTACTCTTGCACTCTGGGCACGTTACCTTTGGATACTTGCCAGTCTTATCGAACGGCACGATGTCAGAATAGACGGTCTGGCACTTTTTGCACTCAAACTCAAAATTTGGCATGTTACTCTTCTTTCCCTTCTTGATGATTGCTGAGGTCGTTCATTTCAATGAGACGACGATAGATGATATCAATTTCTTCCATCTTGGCTTTCACACCCTTGAACCGCCAGAACCAGCTTTTCTCGGCGATCTCGATAGCCATGGCCAGCAGGTGCTGGTAAAGCTCCACTTGGGCTAGATCCATGTGCATAACGTCGAGCATGCCTTGTTGGTCAACAAAGCTGATGACCTCACCGTCGAATTCCACCGCTTCGTCGTCTTCATCATCGTCATCTTGCTCTGGCTTGAAGAAATGCTCATTCTCGTTATCGGGATCGTCGTAGTAAAACCTATCCATATGCGACCTCACATTACTGCGTTGTATAAAGGGACCATTTTCTTCCACATCTCGATGATCCTGTGCTCGTTCATCGTCATCTCTGTCGAAACGAGTCCAGCCGCACTTGAGAATGGGCATCCAACTGATGTATTTAGCCATTTTCCACAGCCTTTCTTGTAAGAGACTAAGAACGCAGGCTCGTCACTATCCTTGGCCTCAATGTGCAGCGGAAACCCTTCATTAGGCAGCTTCCCTTCCAAGTAATAGTCGTCCATTGTTTTCGTGATTGTGTGATTGGACAAAAGCCACGAGTCGCCCGACATGTGAATGCCGGGTTGGTCGCTAATTTCCAATGGCTCGTCAAAGGTCATCATCAGCGGTTTCACAACCAAACAGGCTGAGCCCGTCAGTTTGCGTTTCTCGGCTTGCCACACGCCCTCCATCCGATTCTGTAGTTCATCTTCGGACGGGGCGTTGTAGTGAAGGATTGGGATCTTTAACCGTTTGGTCCATGGAAAGACCTCCACGGTTGTGATGTGTCGACGTTCGCACGAAATGGCAACCGTGGCGTCTGGAAGATTCTTCCAAATCGAATACCACGTTGCGAACGTCTGCCAATCTTGGCCGCTCACTGTCGTAATTAGAACATTGAGCCCTTTGCCACTGTCGATAACCATTTCATTTAACATAGTGTTGACAAAGCCTGTTTGTTTGCTGTAAGTTTCACTCACACTGGCCTGTGCTGGTGAAACTCAATGCCAACATTGGCGGTTCGTGGGAGCCGACCTTCGCTACGTGAGAGTTGTGCCAAGACGATTGATTGTTAAATGGAGTTGGCGATAAGGAATCCCACTTTTCTTTCAATGAGAGCAGGGACGCTCGATGTATTTGATGAAGCCGTATGACACGGCTCTGGAAGAGATTCTGGAGAACGGTGTCTCTCGAACCAACAAGCGGACGGGCATCAAGACGCTCTCTGTGTTTGGAATGATGAGGAAGTACCGTCTCGACAAAGACGCCTTCCCAATCCTAACACGTCGTAAAGTGTGGCCCCGCTCTGTCTTCGCTGAACTTCTGTGGTTCCTCAGCGGCAGCACCAACAATAGAGACCTCAAGGCTCTCGGTTGCAACTTCTGGACACCATGGGTTGACGCCGAGTTTGAGAAGAAGCACGGTTTTGCTGAAGAGTCGTTTGGCCCCGTCTATGGGTTCCAATTGAGACACTTCGGTGGCAACTACGGTAACGGTATTGGAGGCCATGAGGGCACTCAAGAGACCGAAGACACCGTGTGGCCCGGTCATGGCTATGGCACCGGGGGTTTTGATCAACTTAGTTGGCTCGTCAATCGGATCAAAGAGGATTCGAGTTGTCGACGCATGTTGTTCACGCTCTGGAATCCACATGATGTGAATCGAATGCGGCTGCCGCCCTGTCATATGCTGTTTCAGGTCATGGTTGACGATGATCGAAACATGACAGGTCTGCTCTACCAACGATCCTGCGATTTTCCGGTAGGCGTGCCGGCAAATATCCAGTTCTACTCGGCGTTGACGACGATGCTGGCTCAGCAGACTGATTGCAAGCCACTTGAGTTCGTCCACGTTACGGCTGACAGCCACATCTACGCCGATCAGGTGGATGCAGTCAAACAATATCTGAAGACGGCCATTGTCGATTCTCCGAAGTTGGAGATCAAGAAGGCCAAAGACATCTTCAGTTACACGTTGGACGATTTTGTCCTAAGCGACTTTGAAACTGGTCCAAAGATTGACATCCCGGTGGCCGTTTAAGGAATCAATAACATGAGAGTCGTCTATTCAGATCAAGATTCGACACTGTTCAATGGGCCCAGTCTTTTCTTGGCTGGTCCAACTCCTCGTAGAGCAGATGTCCCGTCATGGCGTCCGGAGGCACTTCAGATTCTGGAGGCACTTAAATATGAAGGGTATGTGTATGTACCCGAATTGAGTGCTCCGAAGTCGGACCATGATTACGTGTCGCAAGTTGAGTGGGAATACACATGTTTGAATGGAGCCAAGCATATCATTTTCTGGGTCCCACGAGATCTGGATACGATGCCGGCATTTACGACCAATGTCGAATTTGGCTACTACCTCAAGACTGGGAACGTTGTGTATGGTCGCCCCGACTCGGCTCCTAAAAACCGGTACCTCGATTGGCTTTATCGCAAGGAATGGGAGCGTCGAAACTACTCGTTGTCGAACTTCGGAAGCCGGCCCTACAACTCGCTCCAACATATGCTGGAAGATGTTGTAGCTGTTCAGAGAGCGAAGGTGTATTCACAACCAAAGAAGGTAGAGGAAGTCGAGAGCGAGCTTAGGCGAGCCAATGAGAAGGCAGAAGGAGCAACTGCTGAACTTGAGGCTTTGAGAGCGAAGTTCTTGCCTGTCTCGACGGCTGTTGCAAAGGACAAGAACGGCAAAGTGATCATCAAAGACAAGAATGGAAAGGTGGTTGGTCGTCAGGGATGAATAAGATATGGCTCACAGCGGATCTTCATCTCGGTGAAGATAGGATGCAGATCATGGGACGACCATTTCAGTCGCCCGGCGAAATGTTCGCAGTGATCCAGAAGAATTTTAACAACCTCATCGCCCCCAAAGATAAATTGATCATTGTGGGTGATCTTTGTTACCAAAAGTCTCCTCAGTGGCTGGAGTACATCTCACAGATTAATGGAGAGAAGACTCTGATCCGAGGCAATCATGACGCCGTCTTCACAGATGAGCAGTTCAAGGAAGTTGGGGTCAGAGTCGTTGCGGCTGAAGGAGATGGAATCGAACTTGGTGTTGGTGGCGTCGACTGCTTTGCGGTCCATTATCCAACACGGGGCAAGACTGATCGTTTCAATCTCGTTGGTCACATTCATGGGGCGTGGCGATACCAATTGAATGCCTTCAATGTTGGCATTGACGTAAATCATTTTCGCCCCGTAGATTTCGACACTATCCCGTTTCACTTCAACGCTGTGTCTAAATTCTACGATGCCGATGTGTGGGCATCGTATCACATGTCTAACATGTGCTTCATAGGCAAGCGGGGGAAACCGGACGGTTACTTCAAAGGAACCTGAGATGGCCCGCAAAAAAGACCTCGTGTTGGAAAGCCCATGGCAGATGAGGCTTCAACTGCAAATGAGCGGGACTGGGAATGCTCCCATTGCCATTATGAAGCGTGGCACGAGAGTCAGTGATCCATATGCTCCAGATGGCCTTCGAGTCGTCTGGAGCATGGTTGGCGTATTCAACTTCTTGGACCCGAAGGAGTGCCGACAGGTGGCTAAGTGGTTCGAGAACGCTGCAAAGGTCATGGAAGCCAAGCCGCTTCCGCCATTGACCTTCGGTCTCAGTGATGAACACAAGATCGACGATGACGATTATGACTCTGATGAGAATGAGTGATGATTACAATGCTTGCAACAACCGCTGAATCGTGGGCCGAATTCTCAGTCTGGATGGCTTCCCATTTTGGCCCCTATTGGGGGATTGTGGCTGTCGTTTTCGGCATCCTCATCCTCTTTGTAATATGGGGCATTATCGCAATGACGGTGCTCGCTGGGCTTATTAACGTATTCATTCGTGGATTCGGAGGCGGGCGATGAAACCACATTGGCTCTTAGAGAAAGACGTTTTCAGGGAGAATCTGGACCGGATGGTGGCAGAAATCCACCGGCAAGGAATGATCTGCAAGGTCGTAGATTACGTTCCTTTCTCTGGAGGCCGGGATTATCTGGGCTCTTTCAATGAACATGACTGTGTGGTTTTTTATGGATGCATTCAATTCGCTCGCCAGATCCAACGAGAGGCCAAGTGGATTCCGAGTCTCTACGCTACTTTCAAGAATTACGATTGCAGCGTATACTATCCTGCATTGGGTTCAACGCTTCTGGCACGCAACTATGTGATGTTGCCCTTCGGGGATCTGCCACGTCAGAAGGAGTTCTTGTTTCGCACGGTTGGTCGTGACGATCAGGTCTTTCTACGTCCATGCGCATCAGATAAGATCTTCACCGGGCAGGTTGTCTGCAAAGAAAAGTTCGACTACGCTCTCACTCGTTTGAGTATGGAAACCATCGAGCCCAATGAGATGGTAGTTGCTGCGGAACCACAGGACATTACACACGAATACCGTTTTGTGATCGTTAATGGACGAGCAGTAACAGGCACTCAAAGCCACGAGAATCGAGAGCTTGAGGTTGTTCCGTTGGCTCAGTCCAAGTTCGGTGCCGTTGCCATGGAATTGGCACAGCAAGTAGCGGAGGGACCTTACCGTCCTGATGCAGCTTGGTGCCTCGATGTCTGTATCGTGGACGGCAAGGCGTTCGTCTTGGAAGTCGGAGCATTCAGTTGTGCCGGTCTCTATGACTGTGAAATGGACAAAGTGGTCGAGGCTGTTTCGGCTGCCGCAATGAAGGATTGGGAAGATGTCAACAAAGTCTGAGCCTGTGGTACTTGCCCCCATTCCAACTTGGTTAAAACCTCGTTATCAGTACAACCTTCAGCCAATCACGACAATCATTGTTGCTTATAATGAGAAGTTTGTGATCGGCAACAATATGGGTAAGGTCCCTTGGCACATTCCCGAAGACCTTAAGTTCTTCAAAGAGATGACCATGGGCAATCCGTGTATCATGGGCCGGAAGACTTGGGAATCAATTCCTGAGAAGTATCGCCCTCTTCCCGGTCGTTCCAATTATGTAATCTCCAAAGAATTGGGACATTTCGGATATCTGGCAACCAACGATGAACGATTTCGTGGCGTTCATTACATAACTTCTAGCATCTCTTATGCTATCAAGATTGCGAACTACGACCAGAAGGGTTGTGAAGTCTTCATCACTGGTGGTGGCGAGATTTACAGGGCATCAATTGAAGAAGGGCTTGTGGACCGAGTTTTGGCCAGCGAGATCCGTAATCATGAAGACGTGCCCGGTTGTACCTTCTTTCCGAATCTGAAGGAGATGGGTTGGAGCCACTCGGTTTTTCGAGAATATGAGGATTTCACAGTCATAGAATACCGGAAGCCTTCCTAATATATGGTGGACATGTCGACTCGCCGGAACTCGTAGTCTGACATGGTCCTCCTTTGTAAATCCAGCCTTGGCAACGAGGCTGGATTTTTTATTTGGCAGACATAGATATTGAAGAGGGAAGAGCCGATTCTCAAACCTCGCAGGGAGAAAGCCTACTTGGAAACGAGTAGGCTTTTTTCATTGGATCACTCTTCTAAATATGCCATCGGAGGAAGCGATGACAGAACAAGAGAACCAGAAGAACTTCATAGAGCCCGTAACGCCGACCATTGTTGGCATCTTCATCTTTAAGGCTGTAGCCCAATCAGTAGCCGGTTGGTTGGGTCTCGCACTGATTCAGCGAGTGTGGGGGAAGTTCAAAGCGTGGAAGAATAGGAAGCATGAATCAACTGCTCCAACGGTTTCTGGAGAGGAACCGAAGTAACCGCATCAACATCCATTGTCTCGGCGATGCCATGATCGATGAATACTACGACGTCGTAGTAGATCGTATTAGCCCCGAGTTCCCGATGCCCATCATGACCTCGCCGAATCTCAAGTGCCTCAAGAAGCCGGGTGGTGTGGCAAACGTGGCTTGTCAATTCAAACACTTCAATGTGATGCCAAGAGTGTTTCACTTGCCTGACTCCTCGATTGAAGATGTATTCAAGTCGCATGGTTTGGTTTCGGTTCAACCTCCTATTGAGTCTACCTTCAGACTTCCAATAAAGCGACGTTTTTTGAACAGAGATGTTCAAATAGTACGACATGATATTGAAGGCCCGCTCTGTGGTGGGTCGTTCAAGGATATCCAAGACCACTTATCGGCAACAAGAAATAGTTTGTACAAATTGGCCGCTCCTGATATTGCCATCCTCTCTGATTACAACAAAGGCTATTTTTGTTGTCCTTATTCGACCCAGCAGCTTATCAATTGGTACAATTCAATCGGAGTACCAACACTGGTTGATCCTAAATGTGGCCCTATTGATAAATGGAAGGGCTGCACCGTTTTTAAGGCTAACGCCAAAGAAGCTCTAGAACTCACTAATATCGCATGTTGGGAGACTCAAGCCAAAGTGCTATACGAACAGCTTGGTTGTAGTGCTGTTGTGGTAACTCATGGCCCTGATCTAATTATGGGACACAACAAAGATGGAGAGTTTCATTACTTCCCCAAAGAGGCTGTGAAGGCAAGGAGTGTTGTTGGAGCCGGTGATTGTTTCGCCGCTTTCTTGGCTATGGCTATGGCTCATGGGTTTGCAATAAACGAAGCAATTGAGATTGCGTGGCAGGCTGGAGCTAAATACGTTCAAGGATCACATAACAAACCTGTTAGTGAGGGCGATCTATGCAATGGTATCGTTCGTCCGGAAGATCTCAGCAAACGAGATTACAAGCTAGCCTTCACTAATGGTTGCTTCGACATTCTGCATGAGGGCCATATCGAATCATTGAAGTTTGCCCGATCACAGGGCGAGAAGCTCGTTGTTGCGGTCAATTCTGATGACAGCGTTAAGCGGCTGAAGGGTCCGACTAGGCCAGTTGTCCCACTTCAACATCGAATGGCGGTGCTGGCTGCTTTGGAGTGTGTGGATTTCGTGATTTCATTTGATGAGGACACTCCACTTGAGATCCTCAAGAAAATCAAACCCGATGTGATCATTAAGGGAGGCCAATACTCTCCTGAAGATGTAGTAGGATCAGAGTTGGGAATCAAGGTTGTGCCATTCCCTATGGTTGAAGGTGTGAGCACAACCAAGATATTGGAGGACCGTGAAAGAACCGCCGCTAGTCGACAAGGTAGCCCAGAAGCATAATGACGGGTCCTGCGTTATCTGTGACAACAAGGACTATGACGTCCTGAACCTCCATCGCATCATTCCGGGTGCCGATGGAGGGCGATATACTGCTTGGAATGTGATTACAGTATGTGCCAACTGTCATAACAGGATACATGCTGGCCAGATTGTAATAGATCGTAAGTACCCTTCTACCTCGGGTCGACCGGTCTTACACTTCTGGGAAGGTGAGCAGGAGTTTTGGAAATAAAGTCGATGCACTAAATATGTGCATGAAGACATCATTCAAGCAGTGGATTGCCTTACAAGAGATCGCCATGGGTAGCGATGGGCAACGGGACAATCAGTCCGTTCAAACCGCCCAATCAACCGCACAGGTGGCTCAGAACTGGCTCGCTGATAAAAGCTCTGCCCCACAGCAGACCTCAATTGTGAATGGTCTCTCCAATCGCTCGGCTTTGGCCGGCAAGCTCTTGGATGCTGGAACCTCTGCTATTCAAGGGGCTCCGACATCAATGGCCAAGAAGACGACGGCTCCAGCAGTGGCTGGCTTTCTACAACAGCAGTTCAAGCTGCCGAACGTTGTGAAGACGCAAAGCCCAGTTGGGACTTTCATGCGCAAGGGAATGAAGAAGAAATGACGTTCCGAGAATTCCTTAACACGAACCCCGGTGTTGCAGTACATTTGGGCCAAAAGAAGGCCCACACAACTGTAAGAAACAAAGGGACATCTATTGGAAGACAGCTATCGGCGGGGAAGATCAAGAATCCCGGCAGCCCGGCTGGTCTTGTATCTCCATTCAAACCAATGTCGTTGGGTTTGGGCCAAAAATAAGTGCTTGATCCTGACCTCTAACGAAGTAGGACCGCACATGAATGTAATGTATCGAGCACATCACAGCTTTTCAGAAGTTGTTTGGGCCTGTTACAGAATTTTGCTCAAAGAGGTATTGTGACACCTGATACCATCTGATAACTTCCTGAGATCGTGTTCGGCACTACGCCAAAAAACATAACAAGGAGTTTCAAGGATGGAATCCACGACAACGACTGATGCTGTTGAAACGAAGCCAGTTGACGTTCTTGGCAAGTTTGCCGATCTCTACGACGTCGATGAGTTTCGCAAGCTCAACGAAGAGATGACCTTTGCTGAGTACCTTGAACGATGCCAGCAGACTCCGTCTCTTGCCCGGAACGCTTTCCAGTATGTCTATGACATGATCATGGAAAAGGGCACTGCGAACTTCGAGCGTTATCGCAAGACGCACAAGAAGTACAAGTTCTTCGATGATCCCGAGACCCCGGTCTTCGGCCTCGAAGAGTCGCTCAGTGCACTTGTTGACTTCATTCACGGAGCAGCCGGTGGCTACGGTACCCAGTCCCGTGTTCTGCTTCTGCATGGACCTGTTGGTTCATCCAAGTCGACGATTTGCCGTCGCCTGAAGCGAGGACTCGAACAGTATTCCCGGACCAAGGCTGGTTCGTGGTACACGTTCCGCTGGACCAACCTGCCGGTTGTTGCAGACGAGAATGGCCCTGCGGTTTACATCAACACGGACGAAGTCTGTCCGATGAATGAAAACCCGATCAAGCTCATGCCGATGCAGATGCGGGTTGAGTTCCTCAAGAACCTCAACGAGATCGCTCGCAACCAAGCTTCGGACGAAGACAAGGATTCGCTCTATCGCTACACGAGCGAAGGCGACCTGAACCCCCGCTGCAAGCTGTTCATGAGCATGCTGCTCAAGCGGTACAACGGCGACTGGCGTAAGGTTGTTGAGAACCACATCCGTGTCGTTCGCAAGGTTCACTCGGAAACCGACCGTACTGGTATCGGCACCTTCCAGCCGAAGGACGAGAAGAATCAGGACGCAACGGAACTGACCGGAGACATGAACTTCTCCAAGATCGGCCAGTTCGGATCGGACTCCGATCCCCGTGCGTTCAACTACGACGGTGAATTCGAAATCGCCAATCGTGGCGTCTGCGAGTTCATCGAAATGCTCAAGCTGGACAATGCGTTCCTCTACGACTTGCTCGGTGCAACTCAGGAACACCAGATCAAGCCGAAGAAGTTCGCTCAGGTGTATGTTGATGAACTTATCATCGGCCACACCAACAACCCGGAATTCGAGCGTCTCAAGGGCAACCAGTTCATGGAAGCTCTCCGGGACCGCACGGTGAAGGTCGACATCCCGTACCTGCTTCGTTGGTCGGACGAAAAGGCTGTGTACAACAGCACCTACGGTCCGGGCAAGGTTCGGCAGCACGTGATGCCGCACACCATCGAGATCGCTGCCTTGTTCGCTGTGCTCACCCGTCTGAAGGACGAAGCCGGCAACAAGCTGGACCTGCGTGACAAGGCCAAGCTGTATGACGGCCAGTCGCTGCCGGGTTGGACCGAAGATTCGGTCAAGGAACTTCAGGATCGTCATCCGGGCGAAGGCATGGAGACGGGTCTGTCCGCACGCTATGTGCAAGACAAGATCGCAGTCTGCCTTGCTAAGCATAAGGACTACGTCAACGTTTTCCATGTCATGCGGGAACTTAAGGAAGGTCTCACGACCTCCTCACTCCTGACCAACAAGGAAGACATTGCACGGTACGAATACTGTGCCGATGCTGCGATCAAGGAACTGGATGAAATCCTGAAGAAGGAAGTCCAGCGGGCTCTCGTCGCTGACGAGAAGGCCATCGAGCGGCTGTGCAACAAGTATATCGACAACGTTCTTGCCTACGTCAACAACGAGAAGATGACGAACCAGATTACTGGTGGCAAGATGGACCCCGATGAACGCCTGATGCGGTCGATTGAGGCGAAGGCCGAGATCCCCGAACAGGGTTGTGACGACTTCCGTCGCTCCCTCGCAGCGTTCATGGGAACCCTGTCCCGTCGTCAGCAGCCCTTCCGTTGGGATTCAAACCCCGAACTGAAGCGGGCCCTTGAAGGCAAGATCTTCGAAGACATCAAGGACACCATCAAGCTGTCCGCTCTTACCAAAGAGGCCGGCGAGCTTGATCCTGATCTCCAAGAGAAGGTCGACGCCATCAAGACTCGGCTGATCAAGAACTACGGTTACAACGACAAGAGTGCCACCGACGTGCTTGACTACGTCAGTGCAATCTTCGCACGGGGCGACATCTCCAACGAGTAACAGGAATGTGTGACGAACCGATGGCTCACAGGGTTTGGTTTAAGGTCATCTTGAACCCGATTCTGCGGGCCATCGGTTGGTCCATAGTCTCAGTTATCGCAGAAGATGGCAGACTGCTTGGATATCGGCTTAGAAGATATCCCCAATTCTGTAAACTCAATCGAAGGTGAACCGTGCCAAAGAGAATCCAAGAAGACCACAAGAAATTCCGTGATGTAGTTTCAGGTCGTACGAGGCAAGAACTCAAGCGACTGATTAAGAATGGTTCCATCGTCCGGCAGCGACCTAAAGGTGGTAAGGTCACAGTCTCCATCCCGCAGATCGACATTCCTCACTTCGTGTATGGTAACAACGGAGAGGGCGTATCGAGAGGTCCGGGGAAAGAAGGTGATATAATCGGCCGAGACCCTCAGCCGGGGGAAGGATCAAAGGCTGGAGATACGCCGGGCGAAGGAATCAACATTCAGATCGATCTGGAAGACGTTCTGAAGTTCATGGAAGAGGAACTGAAGCTGCCTGAGATGAAGCCGAAGCCGAGTCAGACCTTCGAAGAAGTCAAAATCAAGTACAATGACATCTCCAAGGTCGGTCTCAATTCGCTGCGGCACACTCGCCGCACGATGAAAGAGGCTCTCAAGCGGCTTTCAATGCAGGGGGACTTGGACAACCTTCAGATTGTTCCGGGAGCATCGGTTCCGATGCGAGTGATCACTCCGATCAAGTCGGACTTCCGATATCGGCAGTACAAAGAGATCAAGATTCCGTCATCCAATGCCGTGATCTTCTTCGCCCGAGACTGCTCCGGCTCGATGGACGCACAGAAGTGCGACATCGTGTCAGACATGTCTTGGTGGCTGGACTGCTGGATCAGGAAGTTCTACAAGAAGGTGGAACGATGCTACATCGTTCACGATACTCACGCCACTGAGGTGAGCGAAGATCAGTTCTACACTTACCGTTACGGTGGTGGAACGCAGTGCTCTTCGGCCTTCGAAATGATCAGCCAGCAACTGGAAAACCGGTTCCCACCGGACAAGTACAATGTCTATGTCTTCTACTTCTCGGATGGCGAGAACTGGGACGGCGACAATGCACGAATGTTGGACCTGATTCATCAGAAGATGAATCCAGAAACGGTCAATCTCGTCGGTGTCACACAAGTTTGCTCGTGGCAGTACGAGAGCAGCGTCAAGGAATTCATCGACAAGAAAAATAGCCCTTCGACCAACATTCGCACCGCTTCGGTTGGTGACGAAGATGGCGCAGGCGGTTGGGGCAAACCCCCGATGGAAGAAGAAACGAGGAACCAGCAGATCCTCGATGCTATTCGGACCCTGTTGGGCACGAGTGCACCGAGTGAGGCTGTTGCTGCCTAAAGAACCCTGTCGACAGAAGGCCACCTCCGGGTGGCCTTCTTTTTTATCTAGGAGACCCATGTCGGACGCTGCGCCTTTTTTGAAACAAGCCTTAGCTCAGGCCAACAACTACATCAATACTGGACGGCCAAACAAGACCGTTGAGATGTTAAATGTCATCAACAAAGTTCAGGCAAACATCCCTGAAGCCACGTTGTTGATGGACACCCTCTATGCGATTCAAACGAGCACTCCCCTTCCGGAACGCTCTCACCTCTTTGGGCAGTGGTGGTTGGGAGAAGATCTCTCGGGTAAGTCGATTGAGATCTTCTGCGACCAAGGCATGGGTGACACGATTCAACTGTTGCGATACGTCAAGCTGCTGAAGAGCCGCTACAACTGTGACGTCTATCTGAATTACTATGCCTTCTACAATGCATTTGAACGGCTGCTCGGCAACCAGAACTACATCACGAAATTCATTCAGGTCCACGAGAAGTGTGATTTCGTGACCAACATTATGAGCCTGCCGGCGTTGTTGTATAACATCCCGCTCGATGTTTACTATCCCGTGCACTTCAAAGAGGTCATGGAAAAGTGGGCAATCCCCGAAGTCGTCCTTGATGGATGGAGAGTCAAATTCAGGTCGAAACCAAATGATCGATTGAAGGTAGGAGTGGCTTGGGAAACGAATGCTGATAATCCTTTGGCGGTCATCAAATCTATTCCAATGGAATACTTTGAAAGTTTGCGGTCGGATGACATGGACTTTTATTCATTGCTGCCCGGCAAATCCAACGATTGGATCAAGCCTACCGAGATTAAGGATCTGGCTGATACAGCAAAGATCATCAACGATATGGATGTCGTTGTCACGGTGGACACAGCAGTTTTGCACCTCAGCGGAGCTTGCCATCGTTTGACTTATGGCATACTTGCACACGATTGTGATCCTCGCTGGGAAGGCGAGGATCAATCAAGATGGTATCACTCTGTGTGGCTTTTCAGGCAAAACTCAAACTTGGACTGGAGTCCAGCCATTCAGGGTGTTAAAGAACGTCTTGCGAGGATTTGAGTTGTTCTGTAAGATTCCGAACCACAGCTTCTACTTGCATTCAAGGATGAATCAATGTCCAAAATGATGAGCGGCACCCCGATCCTTCAGGGTGACAACACGATCCCCGGCATCAAGATCCACAAGGAAGTGCTCGCAGTGCTTCCAAGGATTGAGCAAGAGTGCCGCAAGATGGGATTGGATTACTTTCCGATCATCGTCGAGTTTGTGAGCTACGATGAGATGGCAGAGCTTGCCAGCTACGGTGGCTTCCCAGTGCGTTTCCCGCACTGGTCATTTGGGATGGAATACGAAGAGATGGCTCGTGGTTACGAGTTCGGCCAATACCGAATCTCGGAAATGGTCGTCAACACGAACCCGTGCTACATCTTCTGCATGGATTCGAATACGCTCGTTGACAATGTTGACGTCATCGCTCACGCCATCGGCCACAACGACTTCTTCAAGAACAATGTGTTCTTCGAGCCGACCGATGAGAACATGATGAACAAGCTTGCGAATCACGGCACTCGGATTCGCAAGTATATGGCTCGTTGGGGATACGAAGCCGTTACTGAGTTCATTGATCATTGCCTCCGCATCAACACGCTGATCGATCCGTCGAAGGCTTGGAAGACGAAGAAGATCAAGGAAGCAGTTGTGCGTGACAAGCGTGACTATCGTCATCCAGAGCGGCTCAAGGCCACCCACGACTACATGGATAGTTGGGTGAACCCGAAGGGTTTCATCGACGATCAACACAAGGAGATCGAACGTAAGGACGCTGCCGATTATCTTGACATCTTCCAAGGAGCCGTGAAGGACATCATGGGTTACTTGAAGGATGCTGCGCCTCTGAAGCCGTGGCAGCAGGACATCATCTCGATGATCTACGAAGAGTCCATGTACTTCAGCCCACAACGTGTCACCAAGATGATCAACGAAGGCTGGGCTTCCTACGTTGACTATCACATCATGTGCCGTGAGGGACTAGCTGCCCTCGGTCAGAAGTCGGTCGATGCTGGGATCTGGGCCTATGCTGAGCACAAGATGCGGGTGCTTGGTGGCAAGTACAGTCAGAACCCCTATAAGACCGGCTTCGAGTTGCTGTGCGACATCGAAGATCGTTGGAACAAGGGCAAGTTTGGTCCCGAGTGGGAGAACTGCACCGATATGAACGAGAAGCAGAACTGGGACAAGAAGCTTGGTCTGGGCATGGAAAAGGTCTTTGAGGTTCGGAAGAACTACAACGACTTCCTGCTCGTTCAGGAGTTCTTCACTCCTGAATTCTGTGAGAAGAACAAGTATTACGAATGGAAGCGGTTTCCGAACGGTGAGTACAAGATCATCAACCGGGATTTCAAGTCCATCAAAAAGAAGTTGCTCCAGCGTTACATGAACGGCGGTTTGCCGGACATTCGGCTGGAAGATCCGAACCATCTTGGCAAAGGCTGGTTCCTGTTGCAGCACCAGTACGACGAACGGCCGCTCTACGACCAGTTCGCTCGGGAGACCCTGACGTCGGTCCATTACTTCTGGGGCAACACCGTCTTGCTTGCCACCAAGACGAAGGATGGCGATGAGCTTGTCTATGTCTGCAACGGCAACGATCCCGTTAAGAACGTCAAGCTGATGACTCGTGCCGACTATGAAAAGGATATTGCCGGCAGCGTCAACAAGTTTGTTGTGAAAGGCAAGGCATGAAGAACACATGGTTAGTTGCTGCCCGTGGTAGGCAGGTCCTGAAAGCTCTACAGACCCATAAATCGTGGATTCGATTGACTGGTACTGTCAATGGAGCCGAGTGGGCAAGTGATCCAATTCTATTGGATCGCTTGGAAGTCAAATGGACGATGGCTGAAGTGACTGATCTCAAAGCTTATGAGATCTCAACCACGAAAGATTTCGGTAAGGTGCTTCACACTCAAAGGATCTTCGTTAACTACCCCATGAAGGCTGGCGATCATGTTGCCCTTAATTTAGGATCGCTCATGTTCGGCAACAAGTACCTCAAAGACCTTTTCTGAAGAAAGAATTCCATGAAGAACAAGAGACCAAAGCAGCCACTTCCTCCCGCAGTCGCAGTCGCTCGTAGCCTGACAAGGCAGGGCTGGACCTCCACCCTCACAGGCAAACAGCCTGTGATCAAGTGGACGCATCCTACGCTCAGTAAGAAGGGCGTGACGGCTGCTCAGGCAGGCCAGATCCAGCATGAGCATAATGTGTCTCAGAAAGAAGAGGAGGAAGATCTGATGGTTCACCACCTGACGGAATCAGGTTGGACCTACTCGGAGACGCAGGGAGGCTGGCAGAGGCCGCATTGGGCCAAGATTCCAGTCGACAATGAGTATGGCTACTACGTGGCCAGAAGCCTCCGGAAAGCCTTCATTCAGCAACTGAAACTCGATGCAGCAGTGGCTCCTGCGGAGGCAGCGTGAACGTAGGTTGTGATATCGATGGCGTTCTCTCGACGGGTTTCCGGCCAAAGGAAGAGGACTATGTCATCGTTTCCGGACGAACTGTCGATGAGTGGACAAGAACGGTGGAGGAGTTTGGTTCAACAAGACCAATCTACCTCCGGCCGTTCGGTCAACCCGGAGACCGTGTTCTTGCTGGACGGTGGAAGAGCGTTATTGTCAGTGGGCTAAAGCTGACGAAATTCTATGAAGATGACGCTTTGCAGGCGGCAATTATTAAGGACACCTGCCCAGATTGCGAAGTTGTTCTTGTTGAAGCTAGTTCTGCGGAGCCGAACTCTGGGCCTGCCATTGCTTAACAAGCTTGTCAAAAAGTGATCTGAAGTTCTTGACAGCGGGCATATCCTCAAGATTTCCTTGGGGAAGCTCGCTGTCAAGCCGTTTAAGGGCCCCATTGATGGCTTGGATCTTGTCCTGCTGGTCCTTTTGCTTCGTGCGGATCTCTTGAGAGTCCACCTGTGGCTGGAGCCCAGTTCTTTGGACTTCGCCTGAGGCAACTGCCCCATCGGTGTTATTAACGTCGGAACCGAGGGTTGGTGATGCCAAACCGGGACTTCCGTGATCGCTGAGCCAACTTCTGAATTTCATAACCCTATCTATCTGTGAGGCAACGCTTTTGCTTGATCGGGAGGTAGAGATGGCTGTTCAGAAATCCCAAGCCTTGTTTGACATCCACACGCATTCGATCAACCCCTACACACGGGACATCTACCTCCATTCCTATTACAAGGAGTGCGATAACGACTCTGAACCCGGTGTCGAGTACCGGCAGGCTACCACGTTCATCAAAAACCTTCAGTTCTTGGACCAACCGCCCAATAAGCCGGTTTTGGTTCACCTGCACTCGGCGGGCGGTTCTTGGGATGACGGCATGGCAATGTTCAATGCCGTTCAGTTCGCCTACTCCTATGTCACCATGCTGGCATACTCACAGGCGTCTTCTATGAGTGGTATCCTACTACAATCGGCTCGATTGAGAGTTATGATGCCAGATTGTCACTTTTTAATGCATCACGGCACGTCGGGTGGTACAGCAGTACACCCGTTTTCCCTGAAGAATGAGGCAGACTTTCAAATAAGAGCTTGTAAGAGGATGTTGCATATCTTTGCAGAGCGTGCTATAGTAGGTCAGTTCTTCAAGAAGAAAAAGTCCACGACCGTTCAGACCGCTTATAACTTCTTCGACAAAATGCTCAAGGAGAAAGTAGATTGGTATCTGGATGCTGAAGAGGCTCTCTTCTACGGTCTTACTGATGACATCTTAGGATCGAGAACCTATCCGGATATTCAAACACTGCGAGGCTAGTGCATGCAGGATGCAAAAACGCTGATCGATGCCATGGATGGCAAATACCGATTCCTTCACAAGAGCACGAGAATGAAAAACTCCGACCAAAAGTTGGAGGAGCTACTGACTGAAATCGAAGATTACGATCTTACGCCGGTAGCCAAGTTGCTTGACTGCCAACCACCATTTGAGTTCACGAGTTGCCTTGGAACGAATCTCGACTTCAGCGGAGTCGATTTCATACTCAAGGGTGAGAACAAAGAGTTCGGCATTCAGGACAAACGCCGGACATCCAGTAAGGGAATCGACCTCGGCATTGAGTTCGCTCGATTCTATAAGGTCTCAACTCAGAACACGAAGACAGTGATTGTGACAGACGGTGGTCGGGACATCTATCGGACCCCACTGCTGCCAATCGAGGCCACCAACGAAAATGGCGTCTGGAAGGCCAAGCGGGAATGGGCGACAACTGAGACGCAAGCTGAAGTCTTCTTGCTTCACACAAAAGGTGGATCAGAACTCATCTGGATCAAAGCCGCTGCCGCCAAGGCGTGGCCGAAGAAGCTTCTGAGCCAATGGTGGGAGATGGCCAACGTGGACAACGAGCCATACCAATTGGTCAAACGGATGATGAGCGGCTTTCTGGACCGGCTCACTCTCAACAATGACTTCAACACAATGTTTGATGTCAAATGTCTGCGAGAGCCAAAGGACACCAAGAAGGTCATTCTTGACGGGCTCGAAGTGCCAGCTTGTCCAATCGGCAAAGCAATCTGCTACCTGCCGCTCCATTATCTGGTTGAAGGCGTTGATTACGCCGTCTGCGAACGAGGCTAGAAAGGGCCGTATGTCGAATATGTTCTTTGTGGGCCAGTGTGTTGATTGGCCCTATATCCAAAATCAAATCGAGGAATCAATCAAGAGCGGGGCATCGTCGGAAGAGTCCGATGTTCTCACCATGATCGATTATCTTGTGCCACAAACCGACTGGGCTCACGTCACAATGACAAACGTGCCATTCGAGCAGATCTGGACGATCCGCATTGTGACGAAAAACAACTTCTGTTGTTTCCACATCCGACTCAAGCGGTCGATTCATGATCAATTGTCCCGAGAGGCGTACATTCTTTGGGAACTCAATGGTCGGCCAGCAGACAAGGATGAGGAGTTGTGGGTTCAGGCCAAAACTCGTCTTGAGGAAAACTATAAGACGTGGCAAAATCTGTACGGAGGGTGAAGCCATGCGGAATTCACTTGATCGGGTGCTGCTCATTGGGTTGTTAGAATCCCATTGGTCCAAATTGCTGGACAATGATCAGATCTCTGAAGAGGATTACGAGTTTCGCATGGATGAGGTCGACAAGATGTCTCCACTCGAATTGGCTGCCAAGTGCCGCCATTACGATATTTTGGACACAAACTCTTCTACAAGGACGTAGTAATGAAAAGCGATGTCGTGGGCGTTCACACGTTCAAATTGGACCAAACACCTGAAGCAGGCTCTCTGATCCTTCGCACGACATTCCTTGACAATGGAGATAAAGACCATGGTCTCAAGCCGGGTCTTATCATCAATCAAAACATTGTCTTGCAAGCCGGTGTTAATGCCGCCAGTTTCAATCTGATTGACTCTACTTTAACACCAAGTGCCCTTCGCCTTTTGGCAGACCAGATTGAACTGGCTCAATGCGAAGCGATGGCAAAACTTGAAAAACCTCTGGAGAAGTAATGATGAATGGAAAAGGCGATTCCCCCCGCCCAATTCAGGTACCGGCCGAAACCTATGCTGACAACTGGGACAAGATCTTTGCTCCCAAAAAGCGAAAGAAGGCCAAACCAAAGAAGCCCGTCAAGAAGTCGGGCGGAAAGAAGCGAAAATGAGCGCACAAACCATACTATCAGATGAATTCCTTGAGTTTCAAACAACCACGTTGACTAAGCTCAACGAATTGAACAAGGCGAAGAAGGACGCTAACGCTAAGTTCAAACAGGTCTACGACGAGCACAAGGGCTATGTTGCTGATCTTGAAGATCAAGCCGCAGATCTGATGGCCAAACTCAAGCAGCGACTTGACGAGCAACAAGAAACGAAGTAGTTGAGCTTGCAACAACAAGCCTGATTTGTAAGATTGAGTTGTCTCACCTATTCACTTCAAGGACGAAGCGATGACCAGCATTCTGGCGGCAATCAAGCAGGAGCGTAAGCTCACCTTCAATCACTGGCGGTACCGGCTACTGCACTGGACCTTCGGCCTTCAGCCAAAGAAGCCCAGCGAGAGCAAGCTGCCTCACTACTTCTACACGCACTACTGTCCTCTCTTCCACCTCACGAATCTGCTGGCGATCATTTCGCCAATCGTGCTGGCGGTGAAGTTGACGGCTGCTGGGGCTCTCTTTGTTGCACATTGCCTTGATACCATCTTCACTGGTGTCGGTGTCGTTGTGAAACGACTCAAAATCGAACGAGCCAAGGTAGCCAATGAGAAGGAACCGGAGCCTTGGAAGCCCACGAAGGAATATGAGACTCAGCTTGTCTTTGACAATCTCAAAGCTAGTGGCTACTTCATGAACCACGACTTTGAGACGTTCTGGGCTTGTGAGCACAGTAACTTTGAAGTGCTGAAGAAGGAAGAAGTTGAACAGAAGTTCAACGCCTTCAAGGAGAAGATCCTTCAGTGGCGAGTTGAGCGGGAAGCTCGTGAAGCCGCTCGCCGTGAACGCATGGCCTTCTGGGTCAACTTCAGCCAAGTCTTCTTCAAGGGCCTCGTCAACGTCTTCTATGTCGCTCTGACCTGTTTTGTGGCATGGGTTCTCTACAAGGGTATCCCGGTCTACATTTGGTGCGCCAAGACTGCGGTTTGGCTGTCTTGGATGTTTGTGGCCAACATTGTGCCGATCACGACTTGGTTGTCCTGTGGTTTTGCCTTTTTTGGGGCAGTCTACATTCTCACATGTGCCATCCTCCGGTCTAAGTGGGCCAAGGTTGCGGCGAAGAAGACTGTTCAGACATCGAAGGATGTATTGACGGCTCACGTGCCGATGCCAAAGAAGTTCCTGCCGACGTGTGTCTCAACAGCTTTCTCGAAGTATGTTGTTGGCAGTGTGGAAGGAGCCAAGGACTTTGTGCATATGTTCTATGAGAACAACTGTCCGCCAATTACGATTTTGTCAGGCGAAGATGCTGAAGTGGAGGCGGCTCTGGCCGAGTAATCGGTCCGAGGTGCAAGGGCTCAGCAAAGTGCTGAGCCCTTTCTTTTTGATATTGCAGTTTTCTCTGGATTCAAGGACGATGTCAGAATGAAACATCAAGTATGCGGGTTTGAGCATCTTCACAGACACAGTGACTTCTCATTATTGGACGGGTTTGCCAAGGTCTCGGAATATGCTGAGTACCAGAAGACAATTAACCAGAAGTTTCTATGTGTGACCGACCACGGCGTCATGGGAGCCGTCCCGGAGGTCGTATCAGAATCCCAGAAACACAATCTGTTTCCGCTCTTTGGTTGTGAGCTATACATCAATCCGATGCAACCAAAGGTCAACAGCCGAGCGGAATCGGCTGAATACCGCAAGAGCCTCGGTGATGAGGCTACTCAGAAGAGATTCGACAAATCCTGCCACCTCTTGGCAATTGCCTACAATAACGTGGGCTATGCGAATCTTGTCCGACTGACCTCTTGGGCTTGGATTCATGGCTACTATCGCAAGCCTCGAATCAACCATGAAGTGCTCATGGAGCACAAAGAGGGTATCATCTTCACTTCTGGCTGCGGCAACAGTGAACCAGCGAGAGCGTTCTTTGAAGGAGGGGACGAGGCTGGCTTTGCAGCGATTGAAAAGTACATGGCGATGTTTGGAGAGCATTTTAGGCTGGAACTAATGATGCTCGACTGGAAAGACCAGAAGCCCTACGACTCCTTCCTCTTGAGGGCCCATGACAAGTACCACATCCCGCTGATCCTGACCCAAGATTGCCATTACTGCAAGAAGGAACACAGCCACAATCAGCGGCTGATGTTGATGCAACAGAACGGCAAGACGCTGGCAGAGATCCAGTCTCTGATTGATTCTGGTGAAGGAGCAGATCTCTTCGAGCTTCAGGACTCCAATCTCTGGTTGAAATCAGAAGATGAGCTTGATGTCAAGTGGGAGCACGATTATCAGGAAGTCATTGACTATGAGCTTTACAAGCAGGCCAAGTCCAACACAGTGATGCTCGCCGAGTTCGCCAAAGGCGTGAAGTTGGACCGTGAAGTCAAGCTTCCCAAAATCCCAAATGCTGATGATGTTCTGTGGGATGAGATCAAGAGGGGGTTCATCCAAAGAGGGTGCCCGCAGACGAATGAGTACGCTAAGCGGATCAAGGAAGAGTATGAGTTGATCAAAGAAAAGGGCTTCTCGTCCTACTTCTTGATCCAGAAGATGATGATTGACGAGGCCCGAGATTACTGCCAGCGAGAACTGGGGTTCAATGCCTCTTATGGCGTCGGTCCCGGAAGAGGTTGTCTGTCTAACACCACAGTGTATCGGAACTTGGGTGAGGTATGTGATGTCTCAGACATTGAAGTTGGAGATAAGGTTTTAACAGAAGACGGGTCGTATCAAGAAGTCAAAACTCTCTTTGTTTACCCAGTCAATGAAGAGTTATTGACGGTGAAGAGTTTTTATTGTGACGTCAAGGGTGTCACGATGACAAAGGACCATAAGGTCCTCGTGCAGAAGGGCAGACGACCTGATGGATGGGAGCAATGGGCAGAATCAACGAGGTCGTCTCGGCGTGCATGGGTTGAGCCTGTGGGTGATTCCCTGAGATGGATTAGAGCCGATGAGATAGAAGTTGGAGACTGGGTATTCTGTCCCATTCCTCAGATTACTGCTACTGAATGCACTTGGGACTTGGCGAAATTTGATGATGTTAAGGCCAATGGTTCCAAGCTATCTTCTAACGACGCATTTGTTGGTCATGAATTCAACGGTGGAGGAGCGTACAAAGGGAAACAGACAAGAGTGATTGATCGATATCATTCACTTGATGTTGATTGGGCTTGTATGTTAGGCACGTTTACTGGTGACGGTTGGTTAAGATCCAACGGGCAGGAGATGGGCTTTTGCTTTTCGAACGAAGAGCGAAGTAATCGAGATTGGGTAGCCGAGTTCTTTGCAAGAATCGGCTGTGAAACAGAGATTGTCGAGGGTAAGGATGGCAAGAACGTCGACTCACTAATCGTCAAAAACTCGCACGTCCGATTACTGCTTACCGATCTATTCAATGGGTACAAGAGTACCTCACAAACCAAACATGCGCCTGATTGCATCATGACAGCAAGTGAGGATATTGTAGCAGCTTACCTGCATGGATATTTCTTGGCTGACGGAGGCGAGGATGATCATAAGGCTAAATTTGTCACGACGTCTTACAGGCTGGCAAATCAAGTTCGTTTCTTGCTGTTACGGCTAGGAATCCCGTCGTCGCTCCGGTTGGATGATCGAGTTGACACACGGGAACGATTTAGTGGTAGAGGAGTGGCATATGAAATAACCTGCCCTCTTGACCAGAGAATTTGCTCTCGACAATTTGTTGCCCAATATGGTTGGCGAAGAGTTGAAAGAGGCTTGTTGACGCAGGTAAGATCAATTGAATCGGTATCAGATGTCAAACATGTATATGATTTCGAGGTGGCAAATAACCACAACTACTTGACCAGCAGCTTTTTAGTCCACAATTCCGTATGCGGTTCACTGGTGGCCTATTGCCTAAGGTTGCACGATGTTGAACCGATTCGTCATGATCTCAGGTTCAGCCGCTTCCTGTCTCCTGCTCGTGGTGGCAAGCAGATGAAGATCAAACATTCGATCAAACCTGTGCCGCACGAAGAGATTGGATTCTAAGTAGTATTGTAATAGAGCCACCTTCTGTGTTAGATTAGTAGACTTCTAACACAGAAGGGCTAGAAATGGTTTACGCTAAAGACTGGACTCCAGAACAGTACCTGACGTGGGCTTACAGGACTGCCGCTCATAGTCCGGACCCATCAACTCAGAATGGGGCTGTAATCGCAATTCCACATTCTGCTGGAGTCGCTGAACTCATTGAGGATTGCAATCGCTTTCCGACATTTGTTGAATGCACGCCGGAGAGACTGGAACGGCCCATTAAGTACGCCTTTATCGAGCACGCTGAGCGGAATGCCATCTATAAGGCTGCTCGTTTTGGGCACGCTTTGAATGGATTGACGATGTATTGCCCATGGTTTGCTTGTGCAGATTGCGCAAGGGGCATCATCCAGTCTGGCATCACACGGGTGATCGGTCACAAGAAGATGTTTGATCAGACTCCAGAGCATTGGAAAGAGTCTATCGCTAACGCTTTCACCATGTTCAAGGAGGCGAAGGTTGAATTCGAACTCATTGAGTGCGATCTTCCGGAGGCTCCCAAGATTCTATTCAATGGAGAGTTATGGCAACCCTAAAGCTGGCATTGAAGACGACGGCGTGGATCGTGGGACTTACTCTGGCGATCTACTTCCTTGGTCCTTTGATTGGTCTCGATGACCTGCTTCTGAATATAGCGAGCAAGATCATCATGTTCTTCGTTTTCTTCTTCTAACTTATGGATCGCACGACATTCAAAGACGATAAGTTGGTCAACAAGAGCCGTCAGAATTTTGAACGGCTCTTGAGTGCGGGAATTCTTCGATTAGAGGAAACCATCGAAGCTTATCAGGTCAGGAAGATGTTGGACCCGTTTCCGCTCGATGTCGTAGCGTCAGATGTCTTTGTGCTCGATGAGATCCCTATGGATCTCATCGGAACTCTTGGTGGTCGCTGGGTGCCTTGTTCGAGATCCTTTGGTCCCATCATTGTGGATGTCAATACAGTCATCGGAAACGATTCTGAATGGGGCCACATCGGAGATGTAATGGTCATTGAAGGCAAGCATCGTCTGCTGGACGCAAGAGAGCGGGGTGAGAAGACGATTAAAGCCTATGTCGGCGACCTAGCATTGAGGTACTTCAAATGAAAATGGGAATCTTCTCGGGAAGCTTTGATCCGCCCACGATTGGGCATGTCTGGCTGGGAACTGAGGCAGCTAAGCTCTTTGATGAATTACATGTGATTGTGGGTTATCATCCTCGGAAGAAGCATCTCATTCCAAAAGGTGAACGAGTCAAGTTGATCATGCAGTGCTTCAATCTGGTTCCTAGAATCCAGATCATTGAGACTAGGGATGTCTCGGCATATGCTTGCAATATGGCCTTTGCAGGACACACAGTTGCACTCGTCAGAGGTATTCGTTCAGAACAAGACTATGCCTACGAGGAACGAATCGTTCAAATGAACTTTGAGATCGCTCGACGAGTCGGTGTAAGCCTTCAACAGATCCTTCTGCCGGCTCCCAAATCATTGGCTGATGTGAGTTCAAGTGTGTTGCGATACATGATCAAGACACGTGAGTGGGAAAAAGTTAGGACACTGGTGCCTGACTGCGTGTTCCAGTTCTTGCTTAAAGAAGTGTCAGCCGAGGATAACAGCCACCAATCAGCTTGAGGATTCTCAAGTAGTATTCTTCAAACCAGAGGCCCTGTGCCTTTTTGATATCTGGTTCATCGGTAGGAAACAATTTGCTGATATCTTGATGGCTTTCAGCGGCTCCGATGGCACTGATTGATCCCGGATGCCAGTTATACACAGAAAGAATGTCCGGGATCTTGCCAACTCGGGCTCCCAGCGAGGCCGCAATGGTCACAGAATCAGAATGATTGTGCATGAGGGTGGCGAAGTCTTTGCGACTGAGGCCCTTCAAAAAGGAGCCCCGAAGACAATAGCAGTTCGTGCCAATATTCTGGTGAACCGGATGCCACCGATGGATGTTGTAATTGAACACCATCTGGTTGACATAAGCGTTCCAGCTTAAGTAGTCAAGATCAGCCATTACATCAACGATTTGGGCGATCTCTGGGTGAATCCAATCGTCATCATCGGTGGGGATGAGTAGATCATCATCCTTCAAATCAAGCGTTTCCTCGGTCTCATAAGGCAATGGCCACTGTGACAGCGAGAGGTTTTTCAGGGACTTCCGAAGTTCAATCCATGGAATATAGGATCTTTTGTCCCAGAGAGTCTGGATCTTCCAATGCCGATTGGTCCAGAAGTTCCGGTAACTCAACGTCTCATATGTGACATTGTCCCAATCTTCGGTTTTTCTGAGGTACAGTTTGAGGGCCATGGTCGCTCACTTAAGACACAGTATCTAGGAGACAATATGGACATTGCGGTTTTCATCATGAGTTGTGCAGCCACTGGCAATCGTCGCCAGTCCATGAGAGATACATGGCTCAAAGACTTACCTCCCAATGTCCCTCACCGATTCTTCCTCGGACAACACGACAATTACTCTTTTGTGGTCGATGAGACTATGCTTCCATGTCTTGATGACTACCAGCACTGTTCAGACAAGCAACGAATGATGCTGGAGGCCGCTAGAGACGGCTACGACTACGTCTTCTTCTGTGATGACGATACATACGTCGTTGTTGACCGACTCCTAGATCTCGATTATATCGCTCAACACGACTACATCGGCTGTCCTTGTCCGATTGAGGACGGCGTCATGATGGCTCATGGCGGTGCCGGCTTCTGGTTGAGTCAGAAGGCGATTAGAGAAGGCTTAGCCCAAGAGAGCCCAGAAACGATTTACAGTGATCGGCTTGTTGGTCATCTCATGCACCGGGCTGGCATCAAGTTGCACGCCGACTTCCGGTTCAATCTCGGGAAGTATGTTGGAGATAAGGGATATGCCAATTTGCTGCCCAACAAAGCAAACGCCTATGTCTCAGCCCACTTTGTGAAGCCACATCAGTTCACGTATTTATATGAGCACTTCCATCGAGGCATTCCGGGATTGCCGAATTCGTACCCGATGAACTTCTTTGGCAAGAGGGTGGACTTTTCTGAGCGAGCCGGCCGTTGGTGGTACATCGTCATTGGAGAGACGAGTTGGCGTGGAGAATTTACTCTAGCTCAAGATGCCGAGCAGGATGCCTTCAATTATTTGCAAGCCACTCTTTGAAGTTCAATAGTCGAGGAAGGCCGTTAATTGGCCGAGAGGGGTTATCCAAGAGCTTGTTGACCTCTTCTTTGCCGGCTCCAGTCTGGACGGCGTGCCACGCTTTCTTGCGTGCCGAACGATCATAGCGTTGAAAGATGCCTTTCAGCCCGTAAAAGACATCTTTCAACGCATCTCTTGGATCGCTACTACTCATTACTTCTTACCCATCATGGCACGTTGGTAGGACCGCATCATGGCCCGACAAAAGTTCCGCATTGCTGGGTGCTTCATGGCAGGATGATTGTCTAAATCCATCATTGGATCAACTGGCATACCTTCCATATTTGGATCAGAACCAGCGAGAGCGGGGTCCGTGTTCGTGTCGCCACCCATAGCTGGATCTTCCATTGGCCCATCACCCATCTCTGGGTCCTCACCAAGGGTATCTACATCATCTGGGGCTTCGTCGGAGAAGGGATTGTCTTCCATATCCTCTTCTTCGTCGTCATCGATTTGATCATGGAATGGTGCTGCCACCTCTTCCTTGATTGCCCGAGCCAGTTTTCCACAAACAATGGGGCCATGGCTCTCATGAGACATAACAGCCGACATGTGGCCAAACGTTTCACGATGGTTGAACATTTCGGCAACGAGTGCACCTAGCAAACCCTTGCCTTTCAGGTCCCTGACCAACGTCTCGATTAATAATGGATTGTGAGCAATGGCTTTGGCGGCGAGAGCGGTGACTTCGATGCTTTCCACCGTTGGCAGCTTCGCAGGAGCCTTACCCTTGCTGTCATTATCCACTTTGGGATCATACTTCAGGGACTTGTCGCCCTGATCGCCGAAGCCCTTCTTGGAATCAGCCTTGTGTCCCTTGCCAGCATAGGGCTTGCCGCTTTTAGGAGCATTGGGAGGGGTCATCGGATCAGTCCGATCACCGTCGAGTTTCACAACAGGCTTGTCCACATTGCCTTTGGAGTTCAAATATTCATGAAAGGTGAAGAGTTTCATTGAGTTCCTTTTATTCAGCCTGCATTAAGATGACGAGTAGGATGTAAATGAGTACGGGCAGTCCAAACCCCATCAAGGTTAGAGCGGCAAAAGCCAACCGGACTGCAACAACACTGACCCCGAAGTGCTTGGCCATACCGGCGCAAACACCAAAGAACACTTTGTTCGACAGATCTCTTTTCATAGTTCCTCCGTTGTTGAAGGTATTTAGCTCACAGGTTTCTATTTTACTGTGTTACGAAAGGACAGTATGAGCAGCATGACAACAGAGGAAGCGAACCTTGCTTGGTACAGAGTAAACTGCGAGCGGGACGCTCATGGGTATAAAGGCGAAACCAGCAAAGCCAGAGCACGCCGTCTTCGGGAGGGTTGGTTCGACAAATGGGCCCCTGAAGGCAAGCCGGGCATTGATATTGGCTGCTCCCACGACCCTCTGAATCAGACCTTCCGCCGCTTTGATTTTATTTTTGGCGATGGAGATGCCACTACGATGGATGGCGTGCCAAATGATCTCTTTCACACGGTCTACGCCTCCAATGTCTTGGAGCACCTCTCATATCCCCACAAGGCCATTCAACGCTGGTATGAAATTTGTCGACCGGGCGGACATCTGATCATCATTGTCCCTCACCGGGAGTTGTATGAGAAGAAGCGGTTCCTGCCATCAACTTGGAATCCGGAGCACACTTACTTCTGGCTGCCTGATCAAGAGGACCCGCCGTGCACAAAGAGCCTCAAGAAGGAAGTCTTGAATGCAATACCAGATGCTGATATTGTAGAGTTCAGAACCATCGATGAGGGCTACGATTACTCTCTCGGCAAGCACGAGCATGCGGTCGGCGAGTTCGGCATCGAGATCATTGTGAGGAAGCCGAAGAAGGTATGGACGTATGAGCAATTGCCGGACTTGAAGACGGTTTACAATTTGGACACGGAGCAACCTCTAACAACCATTTTGCAGGATGATGTTTCAATGGAAATTTCTCCCCAAGATATTCCACATATCAATTTGGTTATAGAAAGTGAGGAGATCCAATGAGTAGAATCCTTGTTCGGTTCAACACGAAGTGGGAGCAGGACGAGCAGAAGCGTCAATGGCGTGTTGTTGTCGATGGCGTTGAGGAATTGGCTCATAAGGTGAAGATTCGGACTGCTTGTGATACGATTCAAGAAGCGATCTCAACTGGAGAGATCAAGCACCACTTTCTATGTGAAGACTCTTTTGTCACTTGGGATGGTGCCTCTGTGGCTACTATTGCAACGATATGGTGAAACCACGCAAGGGCCAGAAGTGCGAGGCCATGAAGGGGCTCATGCCCAACGTGCGAAAGCCAACATTGATCCGCTGTCAGAATCTGGCCACGTTGATTTATTATGGCGAGACGCCGGATTCCTCGCTGGCTACGAGCGGTTTCCCTGTCTGTGATGACTGTTTGGAAGGGATGAGAAAAGCAGATCTTCGGAACACGGAGCGATGGAAAGAGATCCGGGCCCTCAAAGCTAAAACACAATCCCAAATCGATTCGGAACCAGAACTGTCCTCCGGTTGATGTAATCCGGTAGTAGACAGATTCGGTCTCCGACTTTGTGATTATCCCATTGCTTCATGAACTTTTCGAGATTGAATAGGATCTTGTTGCTGGAGTTAGCGTACTTCTTCTGAATGTTCTTGCGAACATTCATCATGTGATGAATGAGCAGTTCGTCTCTCTTAAAGATGCGGATCTTGTCATGATTAACAAGTCGGCGAGTGATCTCGATGGGAAATGGGAAGTCCGGCTGTCGAAGATGCATGTTGTATTCATTGTCAATTGAGTGAATACAACTCACGTACATGTCCTGAGGAGGAACTACGAGATATGTTGGTTCTTTGTAGTAGTTTTCATAGTGGGCAACCGACATGTCGTAGCCACCTGACTCCATGTCCGATTTAGCAAAGGCGAGTTGTTGATCATCATACAACTCATCGACATCGGCCGAGATATGATGTGTGCAGCCAGCTTTCTTCGAAGCAGCCAAGCCAACGTTTCGAAGTCGCATCTCGTTCTCTTTAGGGCTTTCATTCAGGTTGGGCTCATAGAAGATTGCTTCATCAATGAGCCCAACCTTTTGAAGTTGTTGGACAACTCCTGCGATATCGGTATCTGCCTTATTTCCCCAATAGGAGGTTGTCTGGTATGTGACGGAGAGATGATCAACTTGGCTTCGAACGCTTTTGAGGCTGAATTCGAGAAGCTCTTCGCCATCAAATACCATGTAACAGAGGCCGAGTTTCATTAGATGTTTGGTCTTGAACCAACTTTGGCAACCATGTACATGATGGTGCCTTCAGATGTTCCAATGACTTGGACCCCAGTGAAATGAGTTGCGGTCTCATCTTCGCTAGCAACGTAGGCTGAGCCAGCGTTGACTGTAGTTAACATGACAACGTAGTCTTCGGCCGAACCGGGCAGCGGATACGGGAACACGATTGCGCAGGCCGAGCCACCCGGCGACAAAGTGGCTTCAGATTCCACTCTGCCGGTGAAGATAATTGATGGTCCATTGGCGAGTGTTGCCAATTCGACTGTTGTGAGCTTATTTGATGAACCGACGCCTTTGCCGGTGACTGAAGTTGCTGTCATAGGAACCCGCCTCGCTAAGTGTGTTTTGTATCTATTGGAAAAAGGGGTTGATTTCCCGGTTCCACTCAGATAAAAATCTCTCCTCACATCCTCAAGAAAGTTGCTGTTTGTCATGGAAGACAAAATCTCGATCCTCACAAGGATCAAGGAACGCCAAGCGGTTCTCCGGGAAGCCGGCAATGAACTGAAGAAGCATTTTGTGGGTCTCGATGACGTCATTGACAAGATCCTTGCCTCCATTGAGGCTTGGTATTGCATGCCCGAGATCTCCACAAGGCCCACAATCATCTGTCTCTGGGGCCTGACAGGCAACGGCAAGACGGACCTTGTTCGCCGTCTTGCGACTCTCTTGGAGATGATGGACTCTTTCGTAGAGATCCAGATGACCAACAAGGGGTCGAGCCAACATGCCGCTTCGACCCTGCAAAGCCTGCTTGCTGGCTCCAATCTGTTGCCAGAGAGCCCCGGAATCCTGCTGCTGGATGAGATTCAGCGATTCCGGTCCGTGGACACGGAAGGTGCCGACGTCTCTGATTACGCATTCCAAGATCTGTGGATGCTTCTATCGGATGGTAGCTTTGGTACCGCTTCCGACCGCAAACAGCAAATCATGGATATGTTGGTCCAGACGCTGTATGATCAGGATTCTGAGAACGCTTATCGCAAAGGTCGCCGTCCGGATGACGATGATGACTACTACGAAGACGAAAAGAACATGAAGTTCAAGCAGCACATCTGGACTGCGAAGATCATGAAGAGCAAGCTGGGTCTCCAGCAGCCGATTGAAGAGATCATGACGTGGGGGACTGAGGAAAAACTCGCTGTCCTCTCAGAGTTGCTGAACGACAAGTCGTCATATCGCCCTGAGGTCTACTCCAAGCTGTTGATCATTGTGTCAGGCAACTTGGATGAAGCCTACAAAATGGCCTCCCAGACCGACAACGTGGATATCGATGCCGATATCTTCCACAAGCACTCTTTGAACATCAACTTGCTCAGGATCAAGGACTCCTTGAAGTCTCGGTTCAAGCCTGAGCAAATCGCTCGCTTCGGCAATACTCACATCATTTACCCCTCTCTTGCCAAGGCATCTTACAGTAAGATCATTGAGCGACGAATCGAGACGATCCTTAAGCAGGTTCGGGACACATCAGGGGTCCAGATCATGCCTGATCAGACGGTGTTCGATGCCGTTTATCGAAACGGTGTCTTCCCGACTCAGGGCACGAGACCGGTCTTCTCGACGATCAGCAGCCTCTTTGAGAGTGCTCTGCCAACGTTCACGATGGAAGCTCTGAAATCCGATCAAGAAGTCGTCAACTTGAGTTTCCGTGATCCGAACATGGAAGGCACGGTTGGCGGCAAGGAAATCAAGGTCAAGACGGAAGGTGACATCGACCGCATCAAGTCCACGAAGCGGATTGTGGACCGTCTCTATCGGACCTCGGTTCACGAAGCCGGACATGCTGTCTCCTACAGCCTCTTGTTCGGTTACTTCCCGACTCAAGTTGTCGTGAATGCGGCAGCCGATGAGACGAGCGGTTTCGTGGGAGTCCACAATGTTCATCCGAACCGGTCGTTCCTGAAGTACCAGATTCAGTGTCTGATGGGCGGAACGATGGCTGAAGAAATTGTCTTCGGACACGATCTTGTTGGTGGCGGTGCGGTGGCTGACATCGAGATGGCTACTGCGTCGGCAGCGTACTACGTTCGCCGGTACGGCATGGGCAAGTCGGTTACAAAAGTTGTAACGCCGATGCATGAGGATGCAGAGACCTGCGATTGCGACTACGAGCCGTCCAACGAGGAGATTCAGGATCTGCTGAAGATGGGCCGACTCACAGTCAAAGAGTTGCTTGAGAAGAACTTGCCGCTGTTGCAGGAAGTCTCCGAATACTTGGTTGAACACGAGAAGATTGAGTTCGAAGAGTACAAGAAGCTCTTTGAGAAGCACCAGAAGAAGGTGGAATACCTTGATGCCAAGGAGACCATCTACCCGTCCTACAAGGAACGGTTCCTGTACTTTTTTGGCAAAAAGTGAGCAGAACGGCTTGACTTTCCAGAGTCAGGTCGTAGTATATATCGCACCTGACTGGGCTTGCCCACGTACAGGACCGCCATTGATCACGGATTCAAGAGTCAGGTTGAGGTTTCCAACTCCTCCTCATTTGACCGAATCCTGCGGGTGATCGATGGTGAAAAGAGTTGGTCCTTGAATCGGGGATGACAGGATTCGACTGGTTGTGTCGAGAGAAGGTTGCAATCCGAGGTTTGTCGAACGGCCTCGTTAAAATTCGACTACACTATAATTGGCAACAGCAATGTTGTTTCGTTCGCTCCGGTTGGCCGCAAGGCTCTCCGTCTCGCTGCCTAAGGCAGTGCCTAGCTTCGGCTAGGCGAACACCACAGGAAGACGCCTGCTAAACCCTGTGGACCGCAGCAGGATCAGGATCATCACTCGCCGCCGTAGGTTGATGATCTGAAACTAAATCGGCTGGTTGCTTCAAAAGCCTCGCCCTTAGGCGTTTGCTGCAATGAGATCAAATTCAGGGACATGATTGTAGACGCCCCTTTACGGTATTTCACAGGACGCCGTTTCAATTACGGCCATCTCCACTAAAGCTCTCCATCTCGTTGGGATGGAGAGCTTTTCTTTTTTAGACGTCGGCTGAACCGTCGTTCTTGTTCTTGAGCGGCCGGCGAGTCGACGGGCTTTCGAGCGTGAAGCCTTGTCCATCTGACCATCCAGAGCCGGGCAGTGATTCCAGCGGATCATCTCCGTAAGATCCTTTCATGAAGTCGAGAACGGCCTCTAAGACTTCGTCCCAGTCATAAACTGGAGACTTCATTAACCACACCCGGTACGCCTGCGTGGCCACTTCGGTGACACCGGCGATATTGAAGAGGCCGGTGAGGAACTCGTGCTTCTCTTCATCGGGCTTGACGTCGTAGAACTCTTTGTCAATCCGGTTCTGGTAGATCGGAACATTGCGACGAATCTGGATATAGCAACCAGCGTCGGCTGGGCCATCATCGTTGTAGTTAAATTCGATTTTGTATTGGAAGGAATCAGGCATAATAATCCACCTTGCATGACTTTGGGATCAGTGGTATATATGCTTCTTCTCAATGGACTGAGGACCTATGTCAGAACATGACGATTTGAACAAACTGCTGGCGGAAAGTGCTAAACGAATCGCTGAATGTGCCCCTAAAGCATCATTCGACCCGTTCAATCGGGGCAATACATGCACAAGCAAAGGCCAGATCTACTATAGCGAAACGCCCGAGGGTGAAGAGAAAGAGCCTGAAGCGACTTATGTCCAATGGACAACCTCTGACGGCCGAATCTTTCAACCTGCTGCAAAGACCGCCGAGCGGCTGACTCCGGGGCTGTACGAAATCAAAGCCAATCCCAGTATGGGACTCTACTTTGAGAAGGTCCCCGTGAAGTCTGAGGGGTTGCTCAAATTCGATGACACAAACTCGGACAAGGTGATCAATGAAATCGACACCTTTTGGAACCGAAGCGAAGTCTTTGAAGAGTATGGTCTTACTCACAAGCGAGGCATTCTGCTTTATGGCCCACCGGGGTCGGGTAAGTCCTGTACGATCCGCTTGATCATGAAGGATGTAGTTTCCCGAGGCGGTGTTGCTCTGGTTTTCAAAGAGCCGGGCCTCTTTCAAATGGGCATGCGAGCCCTCCGGCAGATCCAGCCAGAGACGCCTGTCGTCGTTCTAATGGAAGACATCGACTCCTTGCTGCATGATTACAGCGAGACGGAGGTCTTGAACATTCTGGACGGTGTCAGCGATATCAAGAAGGTTGTCTTCTTGGCCACGACGAACTATCCAGAAGTATTGGGTGCTCGAATTGTGAATCGTCCTTCACGCTTCGATAAGCGGTTCCGGATTGGCTATCCGAACGACAAGTCCCGTAAGATGTACTTCGAGTACCTGATCGGCCGAGGAGACTCAGACATCCTTGCTGCCAAGATCAATGAATTGGATATCGATCTCGATCAGTGGGTGCAAGACACTGAGAAGATGTCGGTGGCTCACCTGAAAGAATTGTTTGTCGCAGTCGTCATTCTAGGAGACTCGTACAAGGAAGCAATTGAGACGCTTCAGAGTATGCGAGAGCACTTGGATGACAAAGACTACGATACCAACATGGGCTTCAAGATTCACAGCAACTGATCTGGGCGCATGGCAGCACGGTCGATACCATTCTGGAAAGAGAAGGGATTCTAATGAAGGACAGGGAGCGTCTGCTGCTGCTGTGTTTGAAGTCGCTAAAGGAATTTGGGCGAAATGAGGACGCTCGCTACAAGGAGCGTCTGAAGCGGGAAATCAAAGAAATCGATGCTCAGGGTGAGCACGAGTACCTTTTGAAGCTCTATGACGAGTTTCAAGAGAAGAAGCTGATGTATCCTTACAACGAAAACAACCTGTTGGTTGACTTTCTGTTGCGGCTGGCCCCTGACTTCGATATCGATAAGGATTACGACTGGGTTCAGGGCGAGTTCCCGGATATTGATACCGACTACCTCAAGGCCCCTCGGGAATACTTGAAACGAGATTGGGTTCCGAGAACCTTCGGTCAAGAGAACACATGTGAGATCTCGACCTACTCAACTTCGGGCATCAAGTCAGCCATGTTGGATATGGCTCGTGTCCATAATCTGCCGTCTGATGAGATTCAGCAGATCACGAACAAGATCACCGACAAGGACGAAGACGGTAATGAGCTTGAGTGGGATCAGGCGATGGAAATCTATCCTGATCTCAAGGGTTATTGCGTATCTCATCCCGATGTTTCAGAAGCCGCCTTCTTGCTGCTTGAGCGTCGTCGCAACCATGGTATTCATGCCGGTGGCTTGATCATCTCTGACAAGCGAATTGACGGCTTTGTTCCCCTTGAGGTGCGGTCAGTCAAGAAAGAGACACCGAACGGCATCATTTGTTCTGCTTGGACGGAAGGACTCAACAGCCAAGATTTGGGCCCTGTCGGACTGATTAAGTTCGACATGCTGGGCGTCAAGAATATCGATCAGACTGCTGATTGTTGCAAGCTCATTAAAGATCGATATGGCATTGAGTCAATTTGCGCTCGTCCGGGAGATTGGGATTGGTCTGATATCTCATATCTCAATGATCCGAAGTGCATCGAGATGGCGAATCGGGCAGATCTCAGATGCATCTTTCAATTTGATGGTGACGGCATGCGGAAGCTTGTCAAGCGTGGTGGCGTCACCAGCTTTGACGATCTGCCGGCCTATTCAGCACTCTATCGACCCGGCCCTCTCGGCATGGGCATGGATGTCCGGTACTGCCGTCGCAAGAAATGGGCCGTCAACAAGAATGCTGAAGACGGCGAGCCCTTTAACATTCATCCTGTCATGCAGCCTTCATTGGCCAAGACTTATGGCGTTCTGGTCTATCAGGAACAGGTCATGGACATCCTGCGTGTTGTCGGACAGATTCCCGACATGCACACCGAGAAGGTCCGTAAAGCCATCTCCAAGAAGAAAGTGGAACAGTTCATCAAGTACAAGGAGATGTTCATTGAGAACGGTCAGCGTGTTTTGAATGTGAATGAGGACTACGTTCTTGACCTTTGGAACCAGATTGAAAGCTTTGCTGCGTATGGGTTCAATGCTTCCCATGCTTATGCATATGCCTACATTAGTGCTCGTCTCTTGTGGCTCAAGGCTCACTATCCGACTGAGTTCTATACTGCCATCCTCATGCACCAAGCCGATCATGACAAGATTAAGAACATCAAGCTCGATGCCAAGAACCATGGCGTGACTGTGAAGCCAGTGCATATCAACAAGTCGAAGGCAAACTTCGCCATCAGCGACAAGGATGTGTACTTTGGCTTCTCGAACATCAAGAAAATTGGAGAAGCTGTAGCCGACAGAATTGTGGAACAGCAGCCTTATTCCAGCTTTGTTGACTTCCTTGATCGTTTTGGAACTGATGCGACTCCTATCAAGGCCCTGACTGCTCTTGGGGTCTTTGAAGAGCAGCACGACCGGCTTCATCTGCGGAAGTTCTCAGAGTATTACAAAGATCAGATCAAGAAGCGGAAAGACCGGCAGAAACGGCATGAGGCTTCCATTGAGAAGAAACATGAGGAGTTGCGGGAACTGCTCTTGGAAGAGGTGAGCGAAGATGATCCGGAGTTCACTCAACTCTGCCAGTTCACTCCTCAGGCTCAGGCATTGTGGGAGCAGAAGTTTATTGGCATCCACCGGACGGTCCATAAGAAGATCAAAGGCGTGAACGTAGCCAAAGAGGTTCCATTCACTAAGTTCTTGGAGGATCTTGCTCGTAAGCGTGAGAGCAGCCTAACGAACTTCGCAGAGAAGGAAAAGGACTCTGAAGAGACCCCGCTCACCCTTGATCAGTTCAATCCATGTAAGGTTGAATTGGTTGAAGAGGAGATGGCGATCCTGACAGATGAACTTGAAGTGGATGGGATCAAGACATTCCCGAAGGCTGAGAGTGAGTATTATGGGTTTCAATGGACCCATCGTCTGGAGACGAGTCCGGATTACACGGGCCGGACTCTCGACGTCTTCTTGAAGGAGTCGGAGCAGGGGCTTGTGGTGGGCATGGTTGAGGTTGAAATTAAGGCAGTGCGGCCTCGAACGAGCAAGAACGGTGTGCAGTTCTACTCTATTGATATCGAAGATGCCAACGGCACCAGAATGGTGGTGAACGTTTGGCAGGACGATTTCACCCGCTTTCAGGATGAGTTGAAGGCTGGGCATTTTGTAAAGATGAGAGTCAGGCCACCTTCAGGCGGATTCAACACACTGACGTTTGATTCGGTTCCTCGGCAGGAGCGAAAGAAGCTTCCACCGAAGGAAGAGGATATCCGGTTGTTGATGATGCGGATTCCGGATAAGCCGAAGGTCAAACAGAGGTTCGTATTGGATGAACTGACGTTCGATGCCTCGGCAATTTCTGGCCTTGATGAATTACTGATTCACAGATAAACGGAGCACAATGAGTGAGACTGAAACCGACGAGTTGGTGATCGACTCGTCAAACTTCAATGAGCATTTCTTCGACGTTCGCAAGTTTGGGCCGAAGGACGGCCAGATCATGGCCCGCTTCCGGGCTCCGGCCGTCTTTGGTTCTGGACTTCAAAAGCAGGACATCATTGCCCTTCTCAAGAAGGATAAGGCGACACAGGCAGCGATGGTGATGAGGAAGATTCATCTGGCGAAGGAGCCAGATTGTTATCGTCTGCTGGCTGAAATGTGTGATGATCTCATTAGCGGTATGACCGATGAAGAGGTCGAAGCTAAGGAGTATGAGTTCATTTTGGAGGCTTTCTACTACACAAAACGTGAGAATGTGCCTCAAGATGACCCTCATTGGGTCACGATTGAGCTATCCACGGTGGCCTACGATGAGGAGACGAAGACATTCAAGGTCTCTATTGATTTGGATAAGGAAGCAGCGAAAAACTCATAACGCTCGCTAAATATTAAGTGCTTGATCGGTTAAGACCTCTAGTGAGGTACGACCGCACAACACTATTGATCTTAGATTATACCGTTCGGTGTGACAAGATCGTAGCAAGGCAAGAGCGAGTAACATGAGCGCAAATAAAGACTTCCGATCAGATCTTGAACAGTGGATGGATATTTGGGATGAGTCGGGAGACGAATTCCAGAGTGAGCCAGCCCCGGCACCCGAAATTCCGGTTGCCGATACTTCCGTATTGAACCTTGGGGACACTCCTCAAGACGACTATTTTGGATATATGGATTCCGTTGAGGAGCTTCTCTCTGAGATGAAGACTCCAAATCCGGTTTATCCAGACAGTGCTGGCAAGGATTCAGAAGATCCTGATGCCGCATGGGTCAAGGAAGATCTTCTCAAGGAAATTGAGACGCTCAAGAATCGGCTCTACAAAGTCGAGAATGAGTTCGCCAAGATGGGTCAGGGCAAACAATGGTCTGAGAAGCCTGTCGAGGATTCTGGCAAAAAGCTGCTGGGCGAGATTGAGTCTCTTCGTAAGAAGATTGACGCCGTCAGTGACCAGCTAGGCATTAAGGACGAGCCTTCACCATGGGAAACGGAGTAACATGAAGAAGCTGTTGTACATTGTCGGGGTGTTATTCATCGGTATTGCACCACTTGTTGCTATTGGCTATTATCAACGGAATCATGACGCTTTTGCGATCACAAGCCGTGACGATTCTTTCCAATTTGAAGTCGGCAAGAACAAACCACTGAAAGTGGGCACGACATTGGAAGTCGCAGCTTGTCATGTTATCGATGGCGGCTATTTCCAGTTGAGACTTGAAAACAACGACAAGATTGTCGCCATGCTCAAGTCGGCAACGACAGAAGAAGCCAGAGATGCTGTAATCGAACTCCTGAAGAATTCGACCTCCACCCCAACTGTAACACTGTTACGGGAAATTGACGGCATATGGATCATCGAACTCCACCTGTCGATCAACGAGACGAAAGTCAATCTGGTCGAAGAACTTCACAAAAAGAAACTATTGCTATAGGCACAGCTATGCCTGACGAAGTCAGTGATAAGCCGGTTGTTAAGAAGAACGGCAATCACACAAACTACGATGATCTTCTAGAGAAACTGACAGCGGCCAAGGGTAAGAAGGTGTTCCTTGCAACACACCGCTGTCCTGACCCTGACGCCATGGCATCCATGATGGGTATGGCGTGGCTTCTCCGTAAACTCGTTGGCGTTGAAGCCGAGATGTTCTACGATGGTGAAGTCTCTCATCCGCAAAACGGCGTGATGATGAACGTGCTCGATGTTGGACTCAAGCGAATCTCCGAGGATTACAAGCCAGAACATGGTTTGCACATCCTCGTTGACACAATTCCTGAGAATGCTGGCATTGGCAAACACGCCGAGATCAAATTCGATGTCGTTGTGGATCATCACAAGGATATGCCGCAGAACTTCAACGGCATCATGATTCATCGAAAATGTGGTGCCTGTGCATCCATTGTCTTTGACATCATGAAGGCACTGGTGCCGACAGCAGATTGGATGGACAAAGACATTGATGGTGACGTGAAGGTCGCCACAGGTCTTCTGGCCGGTATCATGACTGATACTGAATCCATGACATCTGATGATACTACTGAACTCGAATTCAAAGCCTTCTCAGAGCTATTCCCATTCAGGGATTCGGACTACCTCAAACAGATCGTCTATTTCAAACGTCCCAAGTTCTGGGTTGATCGCAAGGCCGAAGCTTGTTCGGAAGCTCAGATCAATGAAGAAGGCATCGCTGTTGTTGGTTTGGGAATTATTCCAGAAAAGCAGCGAGATCTTATTGCAGACATGGCAGAAGAAATGCTATCGTGGGCTTCGGTCGAGACTGCGATCACTTTTGGAATCGTCGGTGGCGACAGGATTGAAGGATCTGTAAGATCCTTAAATCCAAGCTTGACAGTTTCTGACTTTTGTAAGAAGCTGGGTGGCAGACATGGAACCGGTGGTGGCAAACTCGGAAAGGGTGCCTACCGACTTCCATTAGCTGGGCTAAGTCTCGATCCTGATGAAGACGAAGAAGACGTTCAGGAAGCTTGGGGTTCTATCAACAAGCGAGAGACAAAGCGAATCCAAAGGGCGACCAAAAAGTAGTTCTAACCAGAAAGGGACAAGGATGTCCACTGAACGCTTCAATGATGTAACGCTGTATTCGAATGGTATCGGTCATTTCCGCCGAGTGTACAAGGTCAAAGCGGGTGCTGGACCAACGGCAATTAGCATCCCATTCAAGAGGGATCACATCGGTGACGTAGCCGCCTCGCTCCAAGTCTTTGGAGAAGTCAAGCAGGCCAGTCCGCCGTCTTTCACTCCCTCGAACTCCAACGCCACGGCTCTGAACATTGATTCGTTCAACGCCATGGAAGGGCTGCTTTCCAGCCTCAGCGGAGCACAGGTTACCATTAGGCTAGCCACCACTGTTCTCAACAATTATACCCTATTGGGCATTGAGCGACGAGAGGTCACTGCTGCTAATGGCGGTACGACCATTCAGACTTCGGTTGTTGCTCAAAACGACAGAGGTGTCTCGAAGTACAATCTCGAACATGTCAGTTCGGTTGAGTTCGTGGAAGAGTCCGTTCGGACCGAGATCCAGAAGGCTCTTAAGAACAACTTCCAGCAGATCAAGCCCGATAGCACCTTGATGGAACTCTCGTTGAGTCCGCTCAAGAATGACACAGATGCCGTCGTTCAGTACACGACGCCTGTTGCTGCTTGGAAGATGAGATATGCAGTTCGTCAAGAGACGAAGGACAACAAGTCCAAGTTCGTTCTCGAAGGCGCAGCGATCATCGACAACAACACCGATGAGGACTGGGACAACTTCCGAGTCTCGGTTGTCACTGGCAACCCAATCTCTTTCTCGACCGACATTGCTCAGGTCTGCACGCCACAACGTAAGTTTGTGAGCCTTGTCGACAATCAGGTTCAGGGCAACGTGGATGTGGCAGAAGGTATGGTCATGATGGCCTGTGCTGCTCCAAATAATCGCAATGCTCGTGGTCTATCCAAGTCCATGTCTGGTGGTCTTGAGTCCAAAATGGGCATCTCCAACTATGCCTCCTTTGGTCTTGAAGCTGCGGATAACGACAGTGGATTCTATGAAGGCCCCATTGCAGAGGCCCCCGGCGTTGAAAGCCGTGAAGTTGGAGACTTCTGTGTCTTCACCAGCTTGGAACCGATCACGATTCTGGCTCGGAAGTCAGCCGTCGTTCCAATGTTCACGGTGCCGTTGACGGAAGCTGGCGTCGTTCTTTACTACAAGGAGAGCAACAATGCTCGCCGGCCGTACAGAACCGTCAAGATCCGCAACGAAACCCAGTATTCGTTGGGCAAGGGCAAGACGCTCATCTACAACAACGGTGTGTTCAGTGGCGAGTGCGTGCTTGACACGACGAAGCCCGGTGAAAACCGGATGTTGCCTCACTGTCTCGAAAACGGCGTGAAGGTGTCCCGTACCCAGAAGCCGATTGAGACTCGAAACTCTTCGATCAAGATCTCAGCCGGAACTTCGGTGACAGAGACCGTTCAATCGGCCTTTTCTGAATACGTCATCGATAACAAGAAGGGTGAAGCCTTCAAGATGGCGTTGGAGTATAACACTGTTCTTGGCAACACCAATGCAATGGTGGCCTTTGATGGTGTCGAAGTGAAGGAGCAGGAGAAGCTCACGAACGGCCAACAGGGCTATCGTGTCTACTTTGAGCTTCCAGCCAACAAGACGGTGAAGCTGACTGTGACTGAGACTTCTCTTGTTCAACATTCGTTGGACATTGCCAATGTGGCCAACTGGCTTCAGAATTACATCATCCATCCATCGAGCCCTCTGGTCAACGACACACAGATCAAGAAGTGTGTTACGATTCAGTCAAAGATCGATGATGTGCAGGCCAACATTTCTGAGTGCAGCCAGCGGAAGAACGAACTGGAAACCCAAGCAGGTCGTGTTCGCCAGAACCTCGAAGTGGCTAAGTCGGCAACTGACAACACGGTTGTTCAGCGGTGGGTGAAGGATTTGGATGATACGGAGCGTGACATCCGTGTTATCGATAAAACAACTGTCCCAACCTTGCAGTCGGATCTGAAGCAGCTTCGGAATGAATTGAAGACTGAGCTTCGGAAGATCTCGGCCACTTGGAACGAGTCAGTCAAAGCAAAGAAGTAAACTACTTCTGGGATGCTGGAAGCAAAAACCACTGGGCAACCGGTGGTTTTTGCTTTTGATGGGCACTCTATTAGGACGGTGCCCTATGACAGAAACTCCTGCTTCTCAACCGACTCCCACTCCAAAGAACTTCGCTCTTCGCTGCCCTAATTGTCGTTGGGGCCGCTTGTCGACCGGTACAAAAGACGACTTGGTTGATCTTAGCTACATCAAGCCGACCTGTGCTGGCTGCGGCAAGATCCGGAAGTATCGCTGCCCCAAGTGTGGTTCCCCGTGTCCGTTGAAGCGAATCCGAGGTAACAGCTAAATGGCATGGGTTGTCTTCAAGGAAAATGAGCAGTTCAAGCAACACAAAGAGCCCCGGATCAAGAACGTTGGCTTCACGGTCCATAAGTTCAACTGTCGAATCAAGCCAACGAAGCCAGATAGAATCAAGATCATCTCTTGTTTCTCTGAATTTGGCTGTGAGACGCTGGGTCCGCTCTATTGTATTCCAAGACTCTTGAAGAAGAATCCGGGTAAGTACGTCATTGCCATGGGCTGGCATGGACGAGAGTATCTCTATCGGCACCTTGTAGATGAATACTGGGAAATCGATGAAGAGCACATGTGGCTCCGGGAGTACGTGAGAGCTTTCCATCACGATTCAGTCAATTTGAGCCAAATTGAAAAGATGGCAGGTCGATATGGTGACGTCGTACCGTCACAGATGCTTGGGCAGTATGCGATCTGTAATCGTTGTCAGACATGCGGTCATTTCTGGACAGAGTGGAAACAACAGGCTGAAAAGTGTCCTCGTTGTACGAGCACTGTTCTCTTGAGATCAATCTTCACAGATATTGCCAAGAACAAAGCCACTGCTCGTCGTATTCCACGTCCGAGGCCACATGTTATGGAATGGGCGGCATCGATTCTGAAGCCAAATTCGGTTGGGTTATTTGCCCGAGGCAGGAAGACATATGGTCGCAATTTGACGCCTGAGTTTTATGTCGAACTGATCAGCATGTTGGAATCAAAGGGCTACAACATCATCTGGCTTGGTGAGAAGCAGAGTGTGCAGCCGTGTCCAGTCGATCATGTATTTGACTTCTCTCGTGCACCGGAAGCAAGGGATCTTGAAAAGACGCTGGCTATCATCTCCCAGCTTCAGTTCACGGTTCAATTTTGGACGGCATCAACTCGACTAGCTGGGATGATGGGTGTGCCGTTCTTGTTGTTTGAGAGCCCAGAACAGATTTATGCCACTCACAGTGGGCTCATGCCGGCACAGGAAGGGAAGCGTCTAGAGCTTACGACTTTTGGAAACAAGAAGATCGTTCTCTCTCATTACAAGAGCATTGCTGAGAATCCAAGTGCCGGCCTCGCTCTTGCAGATCAAGCGATTGAGGAGATGCGAGTAGACAATTGGAATGAGATCGTTGGCTTGGTGGAAGATATCGACTTCCTTCAAAGCCTGAAAAAAGAGCATCTTGCGATGCTCACCTGAGGTAGTATGGCAGATACATCTGAATTCTTGAAGAGAGCCGCACAGAGAACAGGGCTTAAGCGTGAGTTCTTTCTGGAAAAGAACATTCCAACGGAGCCTTCCAATGTGTTGGCTGTTCCGTTCTTTGGTGATTTGAGATCGACGGCGATTCTGTCGACATTCCTACTGCCTCGCATCAAAGAGATCCATCCTAACAAGTATGTGGTCCTTTGCTCTTGGCCGGGCTTCAATGGGCTCTTTCCGTATGTCGATGAGTATTGGTCGCTTACCGACAATTCTGGTCTAACAACTCTTGCAAGTGAGGCCAATAGCTTTTACAATACTTCTAATCTGGCGACAGAGCTTACAAGAGGGCTGTTCGAGGTCTTGAACATCCAGACCAGCAAGGACTTCTTGCTTTGGTACAACAAGGGCTTCTCTCAGAAGTATTGGGAGGACTTCAAGACGATCCAACGGTTCCGACCTGAGGTCTTGTCATCCAGTGTGATTCCTGCGGATCTTAGATCCCAATTGGAGAAACGCAGGGGTCGTAAGGTTGTTGTCTTCCCAACAAAGAAGATGCGATCTTGGCAGCAAGGCCGAACGATCAATATGCCCGCCCAGAAAGACTTCTGGGTATCATTGATTGAGAGGCTGCTTGAAGAAGGTTTTGAACCAGTCATTCACCAGAACTGGTTCACATATGACATGTCACCGGACTTCACTGACCGATGCATGTATCTGGTAACGAAGAGTGTCGCTGAAACATTGGCGGCATTCAGGACAATTGGGTGTGTGCTTGATATCCATTCCGGGATCTCAAGACTAGCTCAAGCGGCTCGATGCCCATACGTAGTGGTCACTGAGCGGGCAAGCTATATCGAAGACAAGGACCATGAATTAGACGACCTCTGTGGCTTAGATGTGCCCAAACAATACGTCTTTTCATTTTCGACGATGTTAATGACTGGTACCGCAGGTGAGTGGAAAGTGAGCCTGCTTGATGAGTTGATGGTTCGATTGAACCAGTTTGTGTCGAACATTGATTTGACCAAACTTCCGTCAACGAGTCAGGAGTTTGAACCAGTTTCATATGACGTCGTAAGAACCAGAACCGCTCGCCGAGCAGGCATGCGATTCATTAAGACATCAAAACAAAAGTAAGGAGACTAGCAATGGCCACAGTACGAGTTCGGGTCGAGTTGAAGAAAAAGTACACGGACCCCGATAAGAACTTCCGAGAGATGTTCCAAGAGTTCAAGCGTAGGGTCAGTAACGCTGGTATCCTCCACGACTACAAAGAACACCAATATTTTCAGAGCAAGTCTGAAAAGCGCCGCAAGAAGAAGCGTGACGCTGCTCAAAAGGCCATGATGGAGTCTTTGAAGGAAAGAATCCTAAACGGCGAAAAACCCGATGCTCCGATTGGCCTAATCAAAAAAGTTCTTACTAACTTAGACAAGGAAGCTAAGGACAAGAAGGGCCAAAAGTTCCATAGCAACGATGAATAATCGGGTAAACTTATCGAGGTGAAAATGTCGAAAAACAAGAAGGTCATGAGTCTGGCGATTCGGCCGGAGTTGCAGGAAGAGTTGAAGAAGCTAGCTAAGAGGAAGGATGAGTCGGTTTCAGGATTTGTTGGCAACCTTGTCGAACAGGCCCTGAAGTGCAACCCGGATGATGACCTTCTTGTTATCAACAAGCCAATGGATGACGACATCATCCCAATCATCCTGAAGATCCCTGTTGAGCTAAAGTCCGATGGTGTTAAACTCAAGCACTGGATGGACGTTCAAACAGAAGGCATTGTTCGTGCTCTTACGAAACAACAGGCTGTCTGATAGCAACAGGATTGAGTCATGCTTCGCAAGAAAATAACCAGCGACCACAATTTGACAATTGTGGCTGAAAGTCAGATCCCAACGAAGGATCTATTGGAATCTGCGAGGCAGCAAAATCTTGCTGATCTCTACAACACATGTCAGGGGCTGCGAGAGCTTTGCGAGAAAGAACATGGGATCGGCATCTCGGCGGTTCAGGCCGGAGTCCCATGGAAGCTGTTCTTGGTCAAAGGTGATGGATCAAATCCTCTGATCAAGGCAGGCGAGTTTGCATATTTTGCAGACTGTGAGTATGAGCCGCTGAATGCAGAACGGGTCGTGTCGCTTGAGGGCTGTCTGTCACTCCGGTCATCTGATGGTCGGGTGCGAACTTTCAATGTCGAACGTTGTAATGAAATTCGTGTTACGGGATATAGAATTGACTTCGATAGCCCGAATGAAAACACGCTTATAGAAATTAATGTAGATATAAAGTATAATGAACAGGGAATCGTGTTCCAGCATGAGATCGATCATCATAACGGAATCCTGATTTCTGATATTGGAAAAGAAGTGGTAATTTGGCAATAATAGATGATCCGGCTTGGCAAAGCCGGATCATCTATGCTTATAAGGAGGCCAGATGGCTCTCACACCGAAACAAGTCAAAGATGTATGCTTCATTCAGGGTCGCCACAAGACGTGCCGCTACCTCGATGAAGAGGATGATGGCACCGGTAAGATCGTCGATATCTGCCGAAAGCTTTCGGGACACAAGAGCATCATTGACAAGGAAGTCGATGAGTTTTTGGATGAACTGGCCCAGAAGAATCTCGACCCCAAATCCCAAGGTATTCCGATTGGCGACAACTGCCAAGGGTACCTGCCCCTTGTGGCTTTGCCACAGGGATACGATGTCCCCTAAGGAGAATCAAATGATTGAGGAACTGAAGGTAACGAAGCCTGAGATTGGCAGGTTTGTTGAAGAGTGGCAGGCCAAGTATGGCAACAAGTCATTCGATCTATCAAACGTGTCAGGACAGGCCACGTTCTACGAAGCCATCACAGAGATGACCAAGCACATTGCGGTAGCCTCACATGCTGCCAAAGTATCAATTGCGGTTGGCTCTGCTGGCGTCGTGCAACTTAGTGTCAACGTTCAGTCAAGAAGCCCTTCTGCTTCTTGATGACATTCAACACGATGCCTTCGGCATCGGTAAACATTGCAGCTTGAAAGACGGCGTCTTCTAGGTCCTCATCATTCTTCCGAACGATGCTTTGGGCCAAAATGTTCGCCGTCTTTTCGTGTTTCAGGAACAAAGAGCGATAGTGCAGAGCCAGCATGGTCATACATAACAGGCCCACCATCGCTACGACGAGCCCGCCTGAACCAGATAGAATCTGAACGCCGTTGTTCTCGTTGGTGTATTGGAGATTGGCCAAGCCCTGCTGCATCCGGTCAATCTGGCTGTCACGAATCTCAGATTGTGACTTAAGAGTACCGACTTCTGCTTTTATGCTGTTCTGGAGCGTCTCAATCTCTCCGATTTTGCCGTCTTGATTGTTGATACGTTGCTCGTGTCGAGGCGACAAGTTTCCACTAGCGCAGCCTTGTATAACAGCAAGCATCAAACAGAACCCGATCATCAAGTATTTCATGGTGGCCTCCAAAATATTTACCCCGGACGCTTGATTTCCGTCGAAGGGTGTTCATAATCGAGGTGGCTTCGCCGGATGCGAAGCATCAACTTTCATGGAGGAATCTCGATGGCTACGCAGTACGATCTCGAAGAAGAGCTTTCTGGAATCGATGTTCCTGACGTCTATTCTGTTGAACGTCAGATGATGGCTTTTGAGAGCCTGACATCATTTTTCGCCACAAAGAGTTGGTACTGTGGCGGGCCGATTCCTCAGAAGCTTCTTATGACCGAGGAGAACATCGAGCGTATTCTGTTGACTAAGTTCAACAAGATCACGTTCGATTTCATCTACGAGTGCCTCGGTCGGCTGCCCAAAGATCCCACATACAGTGATATTACTGTGAAGTGGGAGACCCACATTCTGCTTGGGCTTTTCGCTGAAATGCGGAAGCTTTGGGTGCCTATCGATTTTCAGCCGGGGATGGCTGTCTTGTACTTCCATCTCTGCAAGGGAATGGAGATCATTCCTACTTCAGACTGCACTCTAGTAGATGATGACGAGTGATCTGGAGTTCATTGCTGGAAGTTTCGCCGACTACCAGCTTCCTGCTGGTAGTCGGTATCTGCTGAAGTATTTCACAACAGCAGTGCAGGTCGCCTTTCTGCGGTATTACCTTGTGTTTGGTGAGTCGAAGAATTTCACCGACCACACTGGCCACTATTGCAGTAAGTCGCTCCTTCAGCGGTTGGAACGTCGTTTCAACCACCTCACCACAGCACACTCTGAAGCCAAGCTTTCGCTGACTGAGGAATCGTTGGCGAAATTGCAGTTGATTGAGAGTGGCAAATACCCGTTGACAGCACTTGCCGATTTGTAACAGAATCGGCCTCAAAGGAGAGAAGCCATGGACGGCACAAACTTGAACGAACTTTCGACGGCCGATCTCATTCTGGAGGGTCGCTCCAGAAGCGGGATGCTCAACGAGATCGATTCCAAATGCAATCTGCTGCTGTCGCAGGTTGATGATGCTGAACAAGACGGCCCGCTGAGCGATGATTTCATTGCGAACATTCAAGTGCGGCTCCGACAAATGTGGGCTGAGTATGATAAATACGCCAGCGAACTGAAGCTGATTTATCAACGACTCAAGGAGCAAGGTGTTCTTACACAAGTGGCATGACTGGCTGACGCAACGGATGATGGAAGGCTCTGAAAAGAAGCCTGACTACTCATTGGATCGCTTCGTTTCGATGACGCAGGATCTTGGCAAAGACGTCAACACCGTTGTCGATAAGGCCAAAGAAGAAGAGGACAAAGTCGACAAAGAGAAGGAAAAGAAGGCCAAGGAAAAGCCGGCAGACGAGAAGAAGCCAGTTGACATCAAGAAGCCTGAGCCTCCAAAGCCCGAAGTTCCCGAGAAAGAAAAAGAGGACGAAGAGTTGAAGTCGAAGTGGGATGAGTTGAAGAAGCTGCACAAAGAGCGGCTCTCCCAATTCGATAAGAAACAGAAGAACAAACCAAAGACCAAGTGACTGAGCCCCTTCGGGGGCTTTTTCATTGGCAAAGAGGCTTTGACTGCGGTTTGATAGCTTGCTAATATCATGTGAGTCTAGGTCAATGGAGTGACTATGAAAGACCCATTCGATGAAATTGTGGAGCAGCAACCGGCCTCGCCTGAAGAGGCGAATTTGGTTCGCTCGGCGTTGAAGATCACACAGGACTACGTAGGCACGTACGTCTTTGTTGCTGCCGTGTCCAATGTCTCACGCAACAAGATGCTTGAGATCCCCTGTCGAAATGCAGGGAGACCAATCAATGCCATGAGCAATGTGGTCTATGATCTCGTGCGAGACTCGATTCACATCGAGGGCGTTAGCTTTATCGAGCTTGGCCTAATCCCGACCAGCTATATGATGTCCATTGATGACACTGGCTGGTATGCGCCGGTGCCTATGCCTCCTGAGGTCCTCAAGTCGCACTTTTCGAAGGATCAGCTTAAGAGCTTCGAAATCTGGTCTGAGCCCTTTAAGAGCACCGACGATTACTCTCTTGTGTTCCTGCAAACTCGTACTGCTTACTAATCCATGAGTAAACTCCCACCTAGACAAACGCCTGATCGTGAGTCACGGTACATGGGACTTGCTTGGATTCAAGCGGGGTTTTCCAAAGATCCGAACACACAGGTTGGTGCTGTCATCGTCGACAGCAACAATGTGCCCCTTGGTTATGGGTACAATGGGCTGCCACGTATCATTCAAGATACCCATATCAACTGGGATCGCAATCTGCGTGACAAGGATGCTTTGAATAAGTACGACCTTGTGATTCACGCAGAAGCCAATGCGCTTGACCACACATTCGGAGTCGACCTTTCGCAAGCGACGATCTACGTTACGGCCTTGCCGTGCCCGGATTGCATGCTGCGGATCGTTTCGAGGAACATGCGGAAAGTAGTCTACTTCGACTACCAGTCGACCAAGAACTCTTCGTTGCAAAATGCTGCTTGGCGAGACAAATCTCTTCTAATTGCCAAAGCGGCTCCCGGCCTTAATGTCGAGAAATTCACCGGCAATATCAATTGGTTGCTCGACTGGACTGTGCACATGAACCAGATCGGTGTTTTTGATCGCAACTGATTCTGCTTCGAGCGCTCATAAATACGATTATGAGCATCAAATTCAATCTTCGGTCTGGTTCTTGCGGATCTCAAAGCGGCTGCGTCTCTACGGACGGCTGTCCTGCCGGAATTTGTCCGGACTTCCTTATTCGGCGTCATGACACTCGTCCGCCGTTCCGAGTGGAGGTCGAAGATTGCAATGGGCCCATGGACCTTCAGGGTCTCGTTGTTGAAGTTAACATGTGGGCTCTAGCTAAGCTGAAGCTGGCTATCGCAGATGACGATGACTTCATTGAGTTGGCCGATAACGTTGGCTTTAACCAAATCATGGTTGGTGATGTGATCGTAATGGATCGTGTTCGCCTTCCAGAGCGTATGGTTGTGACCGCATTTGATGAAACGAACAAGCTAGTTAAAGTGGACAGAGGCCAAGACGGCACGACGGCTTCGGCTTGGAAGAAAGGTACGACGATGCGGATCTTCCGCATCATGAATGCAGTTGCCAGTGTTGATATGTCATTTGAAGACATCGAGAACATTGATGGCACAACAGAGCAGGATGTTCTAAGTTCAACATCTCTGGTTTACACATGGGCTCCTGAAGATACTTGCTTGCCCGGCTGTTATTGGCTGGAGTTCAAGATCATCAAGATGATCGATTCCGTTTGGTATCTGCCGGGCGGTCATTGGACAGGCGAAACGCATACTGACAGCGACGGGTTCTTCTTCACAGGAACAAGCAACACTGATTCATCCGTTCAACTATCATTTGACCAAATCCAGAATTACTATTTGATCCCAAGTATCTTGTGGGCTGGTGAGGTGCATCAACATAGTGATGAGAACTATTACACGGGCACATCACACAATGATGGCTCTGTGCTTTTGAACAATACTGGGGTTCCAGTAGAAGAAACGGTTGGCTACAATGAAGATGGATTGGTGAGTCTAGATCCGGGCATCACCCCGGAGTTTACGGACGAAAGCCTGACACCTTCAGATTTTGGCTGCACACTAGGAGAAGGAGTCGAGTGGGTTAGAAGATTTCCTCTTAATGGAGAGGGATTCCTCATCAAAATTGTCGACTCACCGACAAGAGAGCTATAACGCTCATATTACAAAAGGTGGTTAATCATGTTGGTTTCAAAGTTCTTGATCGAGCGGCTTGAAAACGCAGGTGTCAAACACGTTTTTGGATTGCCGGGAGACTATGTCCTTGATTTCTATAAGGAACTTTGGGATAGCGACAAGATTGAAGTCATCAACAACACCGACGAAAACCATTGCGGCCCAGCAGCCGACGCCTATGCCAGAATCAATGGCATTGGAGCTATGGTCGTCACCTACAGCGTGGGTGGCTCGAAAGTCATCAATGCCGTGCAGTGTGCATACGCCGAGCGATCTCCACTCGTTGTTATCTCTGGCGCTCCGGGCATAAGCGAACGCAATGAAGGTGTTCTGCTGCATCACATGGTGCGATCCTTTAACAGCCAGAAGAAGATGTTCGATGAGATCACATGTGCCAGTATCGTGCTGGATGATCCTGCCACGGCCGGCTATGAAATCGACCGAGCTTTAGAGGCACTCCACTACTACAAGCAGCCTATTTACATCGAACTGCCACGAGACATCGCTAAGAAGTCCATTGGTTACGACGTCTACAATCAGGGCACTCCCACTCACGCCAAGACGGACCCAGAGAATCTTCAAGAAGCACTCTCTGAAGTCAGTAGCTGGATCAATCAGAGTGAGCGACCTGTCATTCTTGCTGGAGTAGAGGTTGCTCGTTACAACTTGGGAGACGAGCTTATTCGCTTCGCTGAAAAGCACAACATCCCTGTAGCGACGACGTTGCTGAGCAAGTCGGTGATCAATGAACGACACCCACTCTTTGCCGGCATCTATGGTGGAACAAGTAGCAACGAGATCACCAGAAAGCTGGTTGAAGAATCAGACTGTCTCCTGATGTTCGGCGTTATGCTAACTGATATGTGCTTGTGCTTCCGGCCTGCGAAGTTCAAGAAGCGTCAGGTCGTTTCGATCTCAATCAATGGCACAAAGGTGAAGAACCACACATATACCGATATCCAATTTGGTGATATGTGCCACTCGCTCTTCAAGATGGAGTTGGAGAAGAAGATCAAGCAATGTGTTCCAAGTCCAAAGGACAAGGTTACATTCGAGCCGAAAGCAGAGGCCAAAGTCACCAACCAACGTCTCTTTGCCAAGATCGATTCGATTTTGGATAAGAACATGGCAATCGTGGCTGATATTGGAGACTCGTTGTTCGGAGCAGCAGATCTAACCGTACACAACAGCCACCACTTCTTGAGCCCGGCCTATTACACTTCGATGGGATTCGCAATCCCCGGAGCCCTCGGCGTTCATGAGGCCCTTCCGGGCGTGCGATCCATTGTTATTGTTGGCGATGGGGCATTCCAGATGTCGGCTGCTGAGCTTAGTACGATTGTCGAACGGGGCCACAATCCCATCGTTTTTGTTCTAAACAATGACGGCTATACGACGGAGCGATTCCTGTTGGATGGCAAGTTCAATGATATCCGTCGCTGGAAGTATGAGCGAATCGTGGATGTCATTGGTGGCGGTCAGGGGCGTCTTGTAAAAACCGAGACGGAATTGGACGCTGCGGTCACAGAAGCTCTTGACTCCAAAGAACTGTTTGTGATAAACGTTATCCTTGACCGGAAGGACATCTCTCAAGGATTGAAGAGAATGACAGACGGTCTTTCAAAACGCATCTAAGAAGGGTTCAGAGAGCCATATATGGCATACGACAAGGCTATGGACAGCCGCAAAGAACGAAAGAATTTTGTTCGTCGCAACGAGCAGATCCGCATTCCCCAAGTTCTCGTCATTCACGATGGCAAGAACTTGGGAGTCATGCAATCTCGTGACGCTCTTACAATGGCCCGCAATGTGGGCTTAGACCTTGTGGAGGTGTCGCCGTTCTCTCGGCCACCGGTATGCCACATTACTGACTACGGCAAATACATGTTCGACAAGTCCAAGAAGGACAAGACGAAGCCGCATGTCATCAAGGAAAAAGAGGTCTCGTTTAAGTACGTGATCTCTGAACACGACCTTGACACCAAGATCAATCAGATCCGTCGCTTCGTAGACAAAGGCTGCCGGGTCAAATGTGTTTGCATCTTTGAAAAGCGAGAGAAGGCCCACAAGGATCAGGGCTTTGTGCTCCTGAACAAGGTCATCACAGCGCTTGCCGATGTGACAACGGTCGAATCACCTCCGGGCCACGAGGGAGCCTCTGTGGTCTGTCGTCTTGAAAGAAAGAAGAAAGAGCCCAAGTAATGAATACCTCAGAACTTCAGACCCATCAGAAGGAATTGATCGCTGCGATTTACGAACAGCGACCAGTTCAGCCGGAATTCAAAGCGACGGGCATTCTACCGAAGGTCCAGAAGCTGACAAAGAAGGACGTGAAGGCTGCCCTCGGGCAGTTTGGAACGCTCCTTCAGGATTTTGCCAAGTCGGTGGATCTCACTCACCCTGAACTCAAGAATGTCTTTGGGGGCCAATTGGTCAGCGAAGATGTCGAAGCATTCAACAGCGACTGCTGTGACTTGCTCAAGGTTTCAGAGAAGCTCACCGATCTGGGCGTCACGAAGGGCGTTGTGGCCAAGCTCCGAAGTCTTCTGACTTGTACGGAGTATTATGGTCGCATTGGTAAGGTGATGGGTGCGCCCACTGACACACTTCAGCTACTTCGTCTTGTCAAAGATGAGGCTGAGAGAAATGAAGCCCGGCAAAAGAAGGAGCGTCAGGGCGTCATTGACAACGCACAGATGAACGAGGCGATGGGTCGTTGGGACTCTGCACCTCAAACGCTGGTGTGGTTCAAGCGTCACGGCGATCCGATGGCTGCCGAAATCGCTGCTGCTGAGACTCGCAAGCAGCACTTTGCACAGCACGGTCTTGATCGTATGACGAACCACATCAATGAGTGGATCGCCAAGACCAAGACCGTCAGTCATTCGAACCTTTATTACGGGTTTAGGGACGCCAAACTTGAAACGTTGGCATTGGCTTTGGCCAAGATCTCCGGTTTCACGGTCGGCATGGTGAAGATGAAGCCCGTCAACAAAAAGAAGTCTGATTGGAAGTTGTCAACCGGCTCAAATATCAAGACCGCTGTTGCAACGGGTGATGAATTCGGCAAGGCGTATTCCTTCAATGAGGTTGCATCGTTGCGTGGAACTAATGCCGTGAACTGGAATCCAACGCTCTATCCTTATCACGAGTTTGAGTCAATTGCGAGTGAAGAGATCCGAGCATTGGTAAAGCATCTTGATGCATTTCCGGAAATCGGAGGTCGAGCACTGTTCGATCATTTCAGGGTCTTGGTTCCAAGCTTTGATTATGCATCCAGCTTTGCAAAACTTGGACCATACAACATTGGCGGGAAGGTTGTTGAAAAGGCGAAGGATATCGCCGCACTCTCGCTGCATATCGATAAACAATTGCTTCAGTCCAACGTTGTGGCTGGGGCCTTGGTGGCTGAACGGGATGGCATTAACTACCCGATCTGCTACTGGACATGAGGTGCTAATGTCGGAAGTGATTTCTCTTAGTGTTGATACGCTGCGGAAGCTTCTTGAAGAGGCATACGATGAGGGCTGGCACGGCTCGATTGAACTAAAGCAATCGGCCGTGTCCAAACTGTTTCGTCAATGCAAGAAGGAGGCTCTTGGCATTGAAGAGCAAGTGGAGTCGGTGCAAGCCTACAACCACAAGGAGATGGATTATCTCAAGCCCAAATTGTCGTCAAATAAGTGGGACTTGATCAGTGAGATGAAGCCCATTTACATGGCCATGACTACTGGCAGCCAATTCCACTGGCACTCTCCAAATCAATACCCGCTGTCGCCTATTGACGAAGACGTGACTCAGTGAGGTTTAAGTGTATCAACATAAATCAGGTATCGAACTGAGGAAGCTAGAGCGAGCAGATTTGCCGCTCTTGTTGGAATTGAAGAAAGAAAGCTGGTGGGGCACCCATCAGGTGTCGATACTGAACGCTGATGATCAGGTGCGTTGGTACGAGAGTCTCAAGGATCTTGTGCTCATTGGTTGTGCTCAAGGTCAGCCCGTCAGTGTGGGCATTATCTCACAGATTGATTGGATCAGTCAATCTGCATCGATCAGCGGCTCTGTCTGCCTGAATCATCGATCTGGGGATATAGCCACGAGGGCTGCAATTGCCAACGTGGATTTTGCCTTTGAGATGCTTAACCTTCGGCGATTGAATGCTGAGGTTCTTGAGTACCACATCGCCGCTCAGAAGATCGAAATCGGAACTCTTGGCTTCCGAGTAGAAGCTCTACGGCGTGAGGCCGTTTACAAAGCTGGCCAGTTCTACAACTCAATCATTCTGGGCTTGCTCCGGGATGAATGGTTGCAACAACCCAGAGTCGTAGGATATGATGGATCGTGCAATCTTCAGATCAACCACGATGCTTATAAGAAGCTCATCGAGCGATTTAACCCAGCCAAGATTCTGGGTTGAACCTTTCTACAAGTTCATCAAATGTGTAGCTGATATCTTCAATTTGGCAGATGTCACCGGCGATTTTGACGTCAATGATGATCTGATTTGCTAGTCGATGGAATGCTCGGATTGTTTCTCTCCACCATGGTCGCATAAGGGTTGCGCCCTCAACAACCTTCACATGCTGGGCCCCGCCTCGATCTAAGACAGCGGAGGCGTATTCTGAGGCCAAGTAATGTGCGTAGTCATGCTCCCAATAATCAAGGAGCGTATCGAGTTTCTCGACGATTCCTTGAGGTGTGTAACCAACGTTACAAGGAAGAAGGACATCAGGATTCCGGATTGCTGCCGAGCAAACAACGTTGTCGGCATTAATTCGCTCAAAGCCGGCATTTGTTAGTCTTATTGAGAGATCCGCAGATCCTTGGATGAGAATGAGTTTGCTACGCATAAGACCTCGGCCATTCTTTGACTGTTGGCAAATTGCCGGATTGTTTGAAGTAGGCTGCAACTTCGTCTGTTGACCAAAACTTTAACAGTTCGAGAAGTCGTTCTGTTGTTATGCCATTCAGAATGGCGTGTTGCCAACAGCTACAGATACTGTCATATACTTCCCGTAGCTTGCCTAGTTGATGCAGATTATACCAACTCTCCCATCGAGCGCAAGGGGCATTGCGATTCATGAGAGCAAGGTGCCCATCGATTGCCTTGCGTTGGAATTGCTCATATGTCCTGACTGGATAATGATGCCTCCAAATGTTCCGGGTGAAGCTGATCTCGGATGAGCCCTCTAGTCCATGGTTTCCATGCGTCACCACAACCTCTGGGTCCGGTCGATGGGCGATCTTGCATTCACCCGGTAGTTCAGCAATCTGGCTGAAGTCGAGATAATGTCGGTGACTCTCTAGATGGAACTGTTGGCCAGCAGGTGGGTGCAGATACATGGTGGTGCAACCAATTGCTTTCGTATCACATCGTTTAAGGAAGCTGAAGCCTCCCCACAACTCGTCAGCATCAAGATGAACGATCCAGTCCGGGTTTAACTTACAAGCCAAGCGAGCCATGCGTGTGACCCACGACGATTGATGGTGGTCTGTTCCGGGCTCATCAATGAGTTCTATGACTTCAGGATACTTCTCAACGATCTGTCGAGTTGCGTCCGTTGAGCCATTGTCGGTCACAATGAGCTTCGAGATGCCAGCCGAGAGGTTGTGCTCGATGGTCTGAGCGACAATATCGGCCTCATTCTTGGCCAAAAGGGTACCAATGATGTTAAGACTTCGTGCCGGTTTGATCATTTAATGTACCCATGAGCAAGATCCTAATCCTGTGCCCTTATTTCAATCGCCCTTTGTTGGTAAAGAATGCCCTTAGGAGCATTCTATCAGCCAATGAACACCATACAGATTGGCAACTGATATTTGGAGATGATGGCAGTTCAATCCCCGGTAGACCTATTGTCGAAGAGATCCTAAAGGATCATCTCGACAAGGTCGAAATAGTAGAGAGTGGTCGGACGCTATCTGACAAACTGGCGTGTGGATTGTCTTATGGCAAGTATGTGAACCCATTTTTGGCAGCTTCTGATGCCGAAGCTGCCATTATGCTATGTGATGATGACGAGTTGGTGCCAACGTACTTGCGGGATTTGAGCCAGTTCCTTGACGCTCATCCGGAAACTGACTATTGCTATTCTAACATCCATTTGTACAATCCTTTGTTCGAACAAAGTGCTTCTGTCTGCAATCTGAGGCACAAGTGGAACCGATGGCAAGATCCAATTAGCCCATCAGGGAAGTTGGACGCTTCTCAAGTGGCTTGGAGATTGCGATGCAATCAGGTCTTGGGAGTATGGTTTCCGGATAATTCGAAGGATGATCAAAAAATGCCGTGGCGGCATTCGGCGGATCGGACGTTCTTCGACTTACTATATGAGCAGTGCGGTCATTGCCAGCCCACAAATCTCATCGCCCAATTCAAAGGGGTGCATGATTATCAGTTAGTTTGGCACAAGAACTCTTCTCCAGAAGATCTCGAAAGGCACGTCTTGATGTGTGAACACTTAGCAGGAGTTGTGTTGTGAATAACCCATATGAAGTCCTTGGTGTCTCTAAATCAGCGACCCATGATGAAATTCGCAAAGCCTACAAGAAGCTGGCCAAGGAGTTTCATCCTGACAAGAACCCCGACAATGATCAAGCAATCACTCGTTTCAAGGAGATTGCTGAGGCGTATGAGATTCTGGGCGATGAAGAGAAGCGGGCTCATTTTGATCGCTATGGGTCGACACAAGGCCAGCGGCCGTTTACTAACCCCGAGTTCGACTTCTTCAACTCGTTCTTTACAGGGTTCCGCCAAACTCATGCTCGTCGAAAGCCTCAAGGGGCAGCTATTGTAGCGACGGCGTTCGTGACATTGGAGCAGGTGCTGACCGGAACTAAGTTGAACGTAAAGTACAGTCGTAAACCGAAATGTCAGGAATGCAAGGGCTTCGGAGGCGAGACAGGTGAATGTGACCGCTGTGGGGGCCGAGGAGTTTTTGTAACACATGAAGGGAACATGGCATTTCAGTCTGTTTGCCCTTCATGTCAGGGACTCAAACAGGTGGTGACTAAACCATGTGAAAGCTGCAAGAACGGTTTTGGAGACAGTCAGGAACATGAAATCGAGCTTACAGTTCCGCCCGGTTGTGAAGATGGTCGTCGATTTGTGTTCAGCGGATTGGGTGAAGAGTCAGCCCATGGCACAGCAGGATCATTGAATGTGTATGTGAGATATATGCCACACAAGTTCTTTGAAGTCCTTGGCGGCGGCAATTTGGGAATTAAGGTACCAATCAGCTATACCCAACTCGTGTTTGGTGACTCAATTGATGTGCCAACCCTTGATGGAATAGTGTCAATGAAGGTTCCGGCTGAGTGCCCTGCCGCTGCCAATTTCAGTTTACGACGGCAGGGATTGCCTCGTGGGATTGATGTTCCTGCTCGTGGCGACATCATTGTCATCTTAGACTTGAAGATCCCGACGATCCTGACGTCGGAGCATTTGAAGATCATGAAGGAACTGCAAGAGTATGAAAGGAATCAACATGAAGGTACAAAGCAATAAGCTGTTTTGGGTAGCGCTTGCGACATCTGGCATCGTCTTTTGGGTCGTGTTGACCGATTTCATTGCAACAAAGGCAGCGAGACGAGAGATGTTGCAACATAGACCAATGGCGGCTCCGATTCTCACGAGTCCTGCGGAGCCAGAAGATGAATGGCGGATGTCTTGGGAGACGAAGCGGGGGTTCTAATCAAGAACTCGTGCCATGCCAATCTTGGAAGCGTAGGGCCCCGAGTCGGCCGGATGTCTTTGGAAGGAGACGTAGAGTGTCTTTCCGACCTCAGGCGTGCCATGAATTCTCTTGTATTCATCGAACGTGAAGTGGCACTCGGTCCCGTCGTCCAATCGGACATAGATGGGGTTCTTCTTAACAAAGATATGCGTGATCTTGCCGGTACGTTCGATAACCGGTACGTCAAGACTCTGGCTCATGGGCCGTTGAGCTAATGTTTCTACGCCACCGAGGTCCGGACCATGAAAGGCTCCCTTGATCCGGTTTGTAATTTCTTTGCTGTTCACGAACTGATCGAGGTTAGGTCCTATATTGCCTAACCCAAATTGCTCGGTAATGTAGACTCTGAATTTGCCCATGGTTTCTCTTATAGAGTAGTTATTCTACAGAGGCGAAATATGAACCCAAACTGCGAGATTGAATCTGTTGTCTTTCTAACACCGGCCAAGATTGTCTATCGAACAAAAGCCAGTGATGGTAGCTGGAAAACAAATACAGTCGTTCAGAGCGTAGATATTGCTAATAGGAAGGTATACGAGAATGATGGGGTTTCCCCACTTTCGGAACATGTCTTCACTTTCCTCGACCAAGCCTGTTCGATCCCAGACGATTTCTTCGCTGCCTCTGATGAGGTATTGGCACACGCCGCTGAAGCAAATCTTGAACACGAGCGAATCAAACACACTTCAATTAGGACGGAATCATGAGTAGTGGAGAAGCATCCTCAATCAGAACACAGGTGTTTGTCCCCGGTAAGACCGGTGGCAGACTCCAACGCCAATTGACTCTTGAAATCATCACAGATTGGATCAAGCTTCAAGGTCTCGACGATTACACCACCAATGGTCTAATCGAGATGGCTTCCCGATATCCAACCCAAGCCCTGCCGCACTTTCGTCGTAAGTTCAACCTAATGATTGAACGAGTTCGTCAGAAGCGGCGTGAGGAGCAAAATGGCAATGTTGCCTGTGATGTCAAGAAGGAGAAGGAATGAAAGCGGCTGTCCTAGTGAGTTTGGCCAGACAGGTCGAAGGCGAGTATGTTCATTTTCGTGTCATCAAGGCGCACGAGAACCCAGAGAAGCTGAAGAAGTTCCTCAGCGATAATCTGTTGCCTCAGACCGCTGTTATTGGTGGAGTTGATTGTGTGATCGAATACGGTGTCATTGAGAACATCGAAATCGAAACAGATTAACTCTTCGCAACAAGATCGATGCTGATGCGGGTCACGCCGCCTTCAAGGTTCTGAATTGTGATGAGCTTGGAGACGGCTAAGATCTTGTCGATCAGGTCCTTGTCTGCCAACTTAAATGCATCTAGAAGCCCTTGTGCTTGTACGGTGTTCTTTTTCTTAGCCATTTGGTTCTCCTCTTACTCTGCTTTAGTAGAGCCAAGGAGAACCAAATCTTTATGACCCAGCCATTCAATCCCCTCGAATCGCAGACCCCCAAGCCCACTCTCAACATCGATCTTCATGATGGGTGTAATGAGCAGACCTCTATTATCGTGGTCCACCATGAGCGGCCGGAGTACCTGAACATGTGTGTTCAGTCCATCCACGCCATGAGTCATCTCAATAACTTCGAGGTTATTGTTGTCGACAACGCATCAACTCAAGAGTCGCAGGACTATCTGGATCTCCTCCAACAGGAGGGCATTAAGGTCGTCAGGAACCAGAAGAACGAATACTGGTCCAAGGCAGCAAATATGGGTGTGGCGGCAGCGGACCCGCATTCCAAGTATTTCGTTTTCCTCCATGCTGATACGATCATTTTGGACCCTTCTTGGCTCGATGCCCTCATTGGTTGCGCAACCGGCAGAAAGGCCGGACTTGTTGGAACCCAGCTTCAGAGTTATTGGATTCAGAAGCAGCAGGTTTCGTTCATCCATGAATCATGCATGTTGGTAAGTCGAGAGTGCTGGCAGGACATTGGCCCATGGCCAGAGGAGCTTCCTTTGGTTGGCATGGCGTTCATTATGACGCTCAGGGCTCAGAGAAAGGGTCATTCACCACAAGCGGTGAACAACAACATCGTGCATCACTATCGTGCATTCTCAATGGACCCGAGTGCTTATGAGCGAATGTGTGAGCAGGCCATGGGCATGGTCGGAAAGCTCATGCACAAAGAGCAGATTTAATTGTTCTGAGGCGTGGCTCGAATGCCAATGTAGGCATCTACTGGAATTGGACGCCACTTGCTGAGGTCCAACATTTCAACATTGCCGCCATTGAGGATGTATTGTTGATGTTGTGGCGGGGCTGAGAATTTCAGCAGCCGAGGCATGATTCTGTGATATCCATCAACGAGTTCGTACTTATCGCCATTCTTGATTAGAACAACCGGTTCATTGCGGCCGGGTTCTGATCCCAGTTTGTTTCTTTGAACATCGAATCTCTGCTGATCATTCTGGACGAGCTTGTTGTCAGCTTTCACGCCGAATTTCCATTTCAAGAAATTGAAGAGCGTGTTTTGCATAAAGTCTTGTGGCGACACATTGACGATCATTGGCCGTTTGGTCCAAGTCACATTGTTGACGAGGTGGCTGTTGGCCATCATGGCACTGGGAGACGTAAATGGTGCCGTTTGCCCGACTGTGGTTACGGTCGAATCCGGTGTCTCTTGTCCATAGATGGTCGGAGAGCGGTATTGGCCCTGTTTCGTGACGTAGTTGGACACTGATGGTTGCAAGATACTGTTGTAGATCTGCTTGGAAGCGTAGCGTGGAATCTCCGGATGTGCCTGTTTGAATTGGCGTTCGAATCCTTTGAAGCGGACTTCGTCAAGTGCTAACCATTCTTTGAAGTTCATTGATTCCTTACGATGGAAGGCTGGCGATGAAGTTCATCCATTGCGGATTGTCGAATTTCGTCAGCTTGGTCTTGGCGTAGAATTGGGCATAAGACATGCAGAACAACTCCACTGGTTCCTGTTTCAAGGAAGCGTCTTTTCGTTGTCCATCCGTCATTTGGGTCGAGAGCTTCATCCATTGTTGCTTCAACTGATTTGGAAGCTGGTCCCAGACTTTATGGGCGATTTCGTGCAAGACGGTGAATTCCCGGCCGTAGTTCCAAGGTGCGGCAACTGCGATCTCTTTTTCGCCCGCATCCATGTATCCTACATGTTGTGAATCCCCATTGAGGGTATTCCCGCCATGGAATTTCCATTGGAATCCTTGGACGAGGTTGGCATGGGAAGGCGGGATTTTGCCGAGCATCTTCTTGATGTCAGTCTGCTCTTCGTTGCCGGTGGCCTGTTGGAGAAATTCACGAAATCGAATCATGAGAGTATTTATCTTGCATTGATCCATTTCACATCGCTATAATGCTTGAGCACAATGCAGCCGTAACAGGCTTGTCTGCTGAAGACGTAAAATAACAGCGTGGAATGTCACACGTTAACCCAAATGGTGTAGGGCGGTCTCACCTAAAACGCTACGCTGGTTCACCTTTGGCCATAACCATGGGTAGGGCCTCTCCGAGCCCAAACAACGGGAGGGAAGCCGGGAGAGCAGAAATCTTCCAATTGTGCAAAACTTGAATGCTGTTGAGACAACGAGTGATGGGGAGGAAATATCGTTCGAATTGTGGGGTGATCTCAGCCTATGGATCACTCCAAGCCAAACCCAGTCTGGTGACAATCGAATGTAGGCACATGAGTTGTGCAAGCACAAATCTGAGAAGAGGGGTGGTTCTCTGATCGGAATTTGAGCCGGCCGCAAGGTTTGTGGCGTTCAATCAACCTTGGTCGAACTTCGGTTTGGCCAAGGTTTTTTTATTGGTGGCTCAATAACACCAGTTCGAATCACTAAATATGCCAGTCACTGCTTGAAAGGAGCGACATGGCGCAGAAACGAACTAAGCCACAGAGAAACACCAAGACCACCTCCACATCTAAGCCCTCCACTGGAGGCAAGAACTTTCATCTAGAGTTCAAGAACGAAGCTCAAGCACTCGCTTGGGCAGCATTCAAGCAACACGATGTTTTGTTCCTCATCGGCCCGGCCGGTACTGGCAAAAGCTTTTTGGCTTGCGCCTTCGCCATCGAGCAGATCCTTAATAAGGAACGCCGTCGGATCATCTTGACCCGTCCAATCGTCGAGTCCGGCGAATCTCTCGGTTACTTGCCCGGTGAATTTGAAGAGAAAGTTCACCCGTATATGCTCCCCATGTACGATTGTATCGAAAAGCAGGTTGGTAAAGATGGACCGTGGCGTGATAAGATCAACCAAGCGATGGAAGTCGCTCCAATCGCATACATGCGAGGCCGCACATTCGACGATGCAATCTGCATCTTCGATGAAGCACAAAACGCCTCCATGCTGCAATTGAAGTTGTTCCTCACCCGCTTCGGCGAGAACAGCAAGATTATCATCACTGGAGATCCAACTCAAAGCGACATCGCTGGTCGGGTGGCTCTCGTCGAAGCAATGCAAAAGCTTCGTGGCACAGACGGCATTGGAGTCGTTGAGTTCAAGTTGAATTCAATTGTCCGGCACCCATTGATTGGCAAGATCATCGAGAAGCTGGAAGCGTAATAGAGACAGCAAATACAGGGAATTGTAGATGGCGATAGTCCAACTGTTACATGACGGTTATGGCGGCGTAACTCAGAATGGTAATTCAACTTACTTTCTTGAGTCAGACACTACGTTGCGCCTAAACAGCAGCTACAATTTAGGTCGTTCTATTGGAGAAATCCAATTTAACCACTCTCCACCTGTTCTATTAGAATTCCCGGTTGTCACGAGAGCAACGCTCTCGTTGACTGTTGCTGAGAATTACGTTCAGCAAGCAGAAGGATTGGCGCAGATCTCTTTCTATTTTCTGAACGGTCTAGACTACAACTATGCAACGAATTGGACTGATCTCTACGCCCTGCCGTTTGGTTATGGAGTAAGGTGGACGCTGCCTGAGTCTGCTCAAGCCGGCGATGTGTTAGAATTTGATCTAACTCAAGCGTTCCAACAAGTTATTGACCGAATGGATAGTGGTCCAGTTGGAACCACTATCCTTTTGTTCGACCAATCAGTGTCGCCACCCACGACGGATGAGAATGGAAACCCTATTCCTCCCAGTGGCATTGATCCAGCTAACAACATTGTGTTCGCAGCCAGTGAGCACACGACATACTCGGGTCCTCAGTTTGATCTGGAACTGGATTACAACGCATTTGAGTTTCCAGAGGGCACTGTTGTAGTATCTCCTACACGGGAAGGCTGGGGTGGATACTACACCAAGGAAACAACGCCGGGCAATTTCAACAGACCACTTGTCTGGGATGAAGCATCAGATCATCTAACTCTGAATCATGCTGATCGCACTAATTCCCTGCGCAATGCATATTACGGTTCTGATCAATCGATCATTCAATTAGAATTCGCTGTTAACTTGCCTCAGGGTTGTTACATTGAGGTTGCCAGAATTCAAATGGTGCGGTCGGCCGAACCAATTGGTTCAACTCTTGGTCCCAACACTTTGAGTGCTGCACTGTGGGCTGTTCACAATACCAGCAATCCTACTTTCAATACAGACCCAACGACCTTAGTGTCCAATTGGACGACGGAGAACCAGAACAATCAAGTTCAGGGCTTGGGTTACCCTTATGGCGGTCAGACTTTTGCAGCATTCTTCCATGAAGGCAATACGATCCCTCATAATGGAGCGGATTTCAGATCGGTGCTTCAAGATCTGGTCAACAGGGCCACGGCACCAATCACAAAAATCGTATTGCAGATTGTCGCCATTGATAATCAACCAGCTAATGATGGAGATCATTCAGAACTTAATGCATTTACAGCAGAGCATCAATTTGCATCTAGTCGACACTCGACATATGCGGGCCCAACGCTGTATTACGCTACAAGTTTTGATGGTCCCGCTGTCACTAACATCGTTGCAACTGGCGGACTTAAAGGTGCTGGCACGGCTCTCAACAATAATCCGCCCGGTCCAGCAGGTGTGTTGGCTGGAACGACCTTTGAATCAACGCTGATCATCGCTAACAGCGTTACAGCGGCTGGTGTTAAAGGTGGTGGCGTTGCTCCAAACCTTGTTCAGATGAATGTAGAAGGTGGTGCCGCATTAGCTGGTGCTGCTATTGAGGATGCCAATACCAAGGCAGTTGATGGTGGCGCTACACTTGGTGGTCTAGTTGTACCATATGGCATTACCAACATTACGCCACGTGGCGGTGCAGTCGGAACACGGGGAGCCATTATTCGGTTCATCCGAAACCTGTCTTACGAGGCAGGCGGTACGGTTCTCGTCCAAGGTTCCAGTTTCCTTAGTGACAAGCAATATCTGTACAACGCTACTGGATCGGTTCAGGTTTCCTCTAGTGCATCTCAAGGCAATTCAGAATTCACTTTCTTCAAGGACCTTGGGTTCTCATGGGACGCCAATTCCCGTATCCGAAGAGACTTCAACTTTGGCTGGAACTCTGGACGGCTTCAAAGAAGTTGGTATCGAGTTGTCGGCAAAGGAACAAGAAGGCCAGATTGTTTTGGTGACGATTGTTGCCAGAAGATTATTCTGAACGTTCATGCTCGCACACCGGCCGAGTTGTGTGAGAAGTTGAGTCGTCGCAAGTTGAAGATGCAAATCGAGTCTATTGATCGATTCACGCTTCCGGCTGAGGGATCAAATGTTGTTTCAACATCCACAGGCGTTGATGAGAACTGTAATCCGTTCGTTCGGGTAGAGGTCTGTCAAATTCCTGCATGTGCCGCTTTCTGTGTCGATACTGACATTACTGAAGTGGGTGGTTTCTCGATGTTCGTCCAAGTGGACGCATTCAAAGAGGTCATTGCAACAGGTCAAGCCTTCTTGAGCGGAACGTCTCCAGCATCCTACGTTCAATTCCTCCCAGAGTTCAGTGTTGAATCAAGCGGAGAACTTAGCGTCTCTGGAGAGGCTGTTGCTGATGTCAATCACGTAACAATGAGAGGTGGAGCCAGAATGGGCGGCTCGGCCTCATTTGAATTCAGCCGTTGGGCTTATGAAGCCGGTCGTTGGCCAGACTTCACTGCAACAAGATTCGGTAGCGAAAGCGAATCGTTGTCAACGTCACTCAATGATCAGATTTGGTCGTTGAGTGAACGTGTTTTCAAAGATGATAGCCTCACAGCTTCGAGCGATATCTCATTCGGCAAGAAGACACAGCGTCTGGTTGTTAAGGGATTTGGACTCGATGTGCCAGATGATGCCAAGATCTTGAGATTGAATGTGCGGATTGACCGGTATGCCACAAAGACTGGGGTCAAAGATCTTGAGGTTCTTCTAGTTGCTGGCAATGAGATCGTGTCAAACAATCTGGCAGATACTGTTAATGACTGGCCGCTTCTTGAATCAACCAAGACATACGGTGCTGGCAGTGCTGGTATCGAGCCATGGAGAGATGGTCTTATTTCGCTGGATTATGGACCCTTGACGGCTGCGCAGGTGAACTCACCAGACTTTGGTGTCGCACTTAAAGCACGAGCCTCGTCGTCTATCAATGCAACTATCGTCCGGCTGGACTATATCAGCGTTGAAGTGATTTATGAGTCTGTGAGCGGGTCATTGATCCGAATCTCCGGAGAATCAACATTCAAGTCGCCTTCTTATCACACTGATGGACTTGGATCACTCGCTGCCCGCTCCAGTGCCAATACTCGGGTTGGTAAACGATACCGTTCGAACGGCCTCGGATCAGATGGCCAGCCAGAGATTCGTCTCGGTGGCCGAATGAATCTGTCATTTGACGAACCGCCAATGGGCGGGCTCGGAGCAGGTGGCGAGGCTCTCGTCACTCCATTCGTCGAAATTGCAAGTGGAGGCATGGGCTCCGGTGGCGAAGCCATCATTACGCCATTCATTGAATATCCGACTGGTGGAACAGTTTCTGGTGGCAAGGTTCAGACATCCCAGAATAAACAATTTGCTGCAACAGGTAACGTTGCAATCATTGGTGATGCATTTACACCGGAAGCATCTGAGTTCTATACAGCCGCTGGGTCGGTATCATTGACTGGTGTTGCAAGAGTCAGATATCCAAATTGGAGTTTCAACACTGATGGCACTGTTGTCATCCTGACAGGCTCGGCAGATCAGAGAGCAAGCACAATTGGAACACCTGTTCAAACGATGGAGTTTGACATGGTGGTTCTCCAGTCGACGGCCACGTTCCTGCTTGATGTTCACAAAGGCGATGCAAGCCCTGTCTCTGGTGGCGTCAACAAATGCGGTTGTTTGGAAGTGCCGTTGGCTATCGAGCTATCACAGAACTTTGCCCGAAACAATGTGTTCTCGAAGTTCCTTGTTCGGAACAACTTCACAATCGCTCAAAGAATCAGGCTGCGATACAATGAGCCCAATGGATCTTGGCAGGCGAACCTACACTACCGTGGATTCTCTTCGGACACGAATGAGACAGAGCGTTGGGATATCATGTTCGAACTCCAGTGCACAGACATCGTTGGCTCAATCCCAATTGGAGAGAACATTTGGAAGCTGGCGATGCAAGTTTTCCGTAGAAACCTTGCCACTGGTGAAGACTTCGAATCGAGAGTCGTGGTCGGTATTCTACCAGACAACACGTGCGGCGTGAATGCCAATCAGTTGACCTTCGAAGTGAATTATGACACGCAATTGGATTTGGCGTCAGTGTCTCCAGCAGCCACCGTTTACCAGAGCACCTTGTTCGATAACATCGGTCTCTTCAAGAATCCGGCTTGGCAGTTGAGCCCAGACCTGATTCTTCGGATCTCTCAAGCCGGGCTCGCCGCCTCACAGAGGCGTGTAGATTTGACGAGCAGCGTGCTCAGTTAGGACATCATGAACTATCTTATTCTTGCCATTTTGACCCTCAACACTCTCCTGTTGGTTGGTATTGCAAACTCCATCGTCAAGCTGTTACAGTTCTTCAACGGAGGTGCTGCCGGCCCAGCAAAGGGTAAGGACCAGTGGCGGAAAATTATCCAAGAACGCCGTTCGCTGGAATTACAGGGCCGGAACACCAGAACTTACGCCGAAACCCCCCTGACAGAACCGAATCCGACATGGATTAAGAATTGGGACGGAGTCCCAAAGCTGTCGGAATGACATAAGTGAGTTGCAAGGATGCAGCAGATTATTCATAGAGAGACAACAAATCGTAGGTTTGGTGTCGAAATCGAGGTTCGGAACAACATCGCCAAAAACCAGATCTCGGATGCTTTGTCCGAGTTTGAGCAGGATAAGCTCATTCTGGATGGAGCGAAGTCTCATACTGTCGAAGCCACAATCGGCGATGAAGGCTGGGCCCAAACGGTCAACAACGACTTCTGGCACGTTAAGTTCGACCGATCTTGTGGTTGGGAAGTCGCTTCTTTTATCGGGTCCGGCCTCTCTGACGTTCGCCACGTCGCCACAGCCGCTTTTGTTCTCAAGAGGATCGGATGTAAGGCGGATCATAAATGCGGCCTCCACGTGCACGCTGAGACGGCTGATTACACGCCAGAAGACATGGGCCGGCTTTTGGCCTATTGGCTCAAGGTTGAAACAGCCCTCATGTCAATTTGCACTGAGACCCGGAAGAACAACAAATACTGCCGTCCTCTGAAAAAGCGGCTCAATGACGTCGGTTTGGTTGATCTGAAGTGGAATTGGAAGCGATTGTTCACGTTCTACGAACTGGACGAAGTCAGACTCAATCCAATCAAGCTGTGGGACATTCTGAAACCCACAGATTTCTCAATTCATAACAACCCTCAGAGGCGATATGCCCTCAATGTGATGGGCTTTGCTCAAAAACAAGAGATTCCGACGTATTCTCGCAATACAGCCGAACTACGGCTGCCTGAGTGTGTTCTTAATAAGGAGCATGTGGAACATTGGACCAAATTGTTCATCAATTTGGTTTCAACGGCCCGGACGAAGCCGATGCCGGACAAATTGGATTGCGCTCTAAATCTGAAAGAGCTATTATGGTGTCTTGGCCTTGAAGGCGGCAACGACTTCTTGGTTTTGGAGCCAGAACTGCAAGAAACCAAGGTGTGGTTTCTCAGGAAACTTGCAATGCAAAGTGAGCTTCTCACTCTGCGGAGCGAGGCTTCTAAACAACTCGACTTTATCACTATACTCTAGTATATAAGTCGATGGCAGTTACACTGTCAACTAAACAGTTACAATAGTTACTTTCACAATTGGAGTTACAATGACTACAGTCCAAAAACTGTTGGTAGAGCAATATGTTCCGTTAGCGAAGAAATTGGCCTACCAGAAGAAGAAGGTCCTACCGAGATTCATCGATGTTGAGGACCTCAGATCTGCCGCCTATATGGGTTTGGTAGAAGCAGCTTCGAGATACGACAACACACTGGGCGTAGCGTTTTCAACATACGCTTACCCACGTATCTCTGGTGCGATTCACGATTACCTGCGTCAACAGGGCTACGTCAAGGACGGATGTTATTCGACCGTGCGGAGCCTCGATGCAATGATCAGCGATGATGCATCGTTGGTAGACATGATCGCCTCGAAAGAGGACACGTCTGCTGAAGAATGCTTCGATTCCATGACGGTCGATCTGGATGACAAAGCGAAATCCGTGCTGCGACACTACTTCATCGACGAGTGTTCGATGAAAGAAGTCGGCCAAAAGTTCGGAGTAAGCGAGAGTCGAATTAGCCAACTCATTTCTGAATACAAGAGCCACATCCAGTCCCGCTGGCATGGTTCGTCGGTGTATTACGAAATGGCAGCATAATCTGCAAAGGAATCCGATGAAACAATTCGTTCAAATTCTTCTGGTTTCACTCGCAATTGGAGCATCATCTCCAGCAATGGCCGGTGCTCGCATTGTGAAGGTGAGGAACCCTGCTGAGATCTTGGCCTCTGCGGAGACTGATATGTCAGTACAGAACGAACTTGCTAACATTCAGTGGAACCGCTGGGTTAGCAAGAATTTCATCGTTTGCAGTATCGATGACAAGCAGGCCAAGTATCTTAACGAGCATCTTGAGCTTATCAAGAACTGGGAGCTAACTCGTTGGGGCCTGCCTGATGTTGATTTTCAAACACCGTGCAAGCTGATCGTAGTAGACAAACCAGATCTGTTTAAGAAGTTGTTTGCCATCGACTCTACGAAGGTCGACATCCGCTATGATGAAAACGGGAACCTGAAAGAGTCAATCATCTTTCTGCTCTCTTCCGATGCTCCTTCTAAGACGATCCCGATCCCGCTGTCTGAAGTCTGTCTGGCTCACTTTGCGGCTCAACAGAAGGCCGTCCTGAACACATGGACGTATCGAGGCATGGGACTTCTGAGTGGCTCGATTTCACAAGTCAAAGACAATGTCACAGAACTCAAGAAGGTCTTGGATCAGGACCAGCGGATGTTCTTTACGAAGTCACTGCTGGAGATGAAGGCTGGCGATTATCGCCAGATGAAGCCTGAGATGAAGACACTCTACGATCAATGCGCCATGGCATTTGTCCTGATGGTTCGCAAAGAGTATGGACAGGACAAGTATGTGGAATTTTTGAAACAAACCAGTCTTGGAGGATCTGAGAAAGCCGCCAAGACTGTGTTAGGGCAAGAGAGCTACGACAAGTTCGATGAGAAGTTCAAGCAGTTCTTGGTGTCGCTGACTAGGGATGTTGCAGCCGGCCGTACACCTGACCAATACTTCCAGATCATAGAGAAGGCCAACTAGCTCTTTTTCATCTTCTTGCGCATCATCTTGAGCCCACCGGGAGCCATTCCTGCTGGACCTCCAGCCGCTGGGCCTCTCGGAGTCTGTCCAGCCGCTACAGAGAGATTCTTGAATGGCTGGCCGTCCGATGGCTTCTTAACAGATGAAGCCAATGGGATGCCCATCAGGCCCTTATCGGTGCCGCTCTGTTCTTCGCTGAGTCGCAAGTATTCTCTGAATGTCATGTTGGTTTATCTATTGAGCGAAGTTTCCGTTTTCTATAAGATGTCGCTATGGATCAGGTTTTACAAGGCTTGAAGAAGCGTTATCCGCATATCAATGAGTTGATCTTCGAGCGATCAATAGAAAAAGCAAGATCGCACGGAGAACTCTTCGACATCCTTGAAGATGTGCCGACCGAGATGCCCGTTGTTTGGGACGAGGAATCACGTCGGTGGAAGTATGAAGCAGATTTGCTTCAAACGAATATCATGGCCAAGATTGCTGCTGAGACACCGGGAGTCGAATAATGCGGAAGTCACTCGTCCAAGAGTATATTGATCGGCATTCGCTACCGATCACAGTGATTGAACACCAACAGAAGTTCTGTTTGTTGCTGAAATCAAAGACGCTAGCTCATTGGAGGTACCTAGAAGGAAACTGGGTGCCTCGGGAGTCTCATCCCGGCGTGTACGAAGTTGTGTGCCACGAGTTCGTTAAGAACGGATTCGACAAAGGTGTGACACATACTGGCGTGCCAATGATGACTTCAAAGGAGACAGCACCTTTGTTCAAGCTTCAGTGGCACTGGGATGATTTTGAATCAAGCCTCGAAGAGATCATCCCAGCTATCAAAGAGAACTTCGAAGCGGTTCCAGCAGATCAATCGCTATTGGCAGCGTGGGAGGTTTTTCTTATTGTACATGAGAATGAGATCTGTCGAGCCCTGCCAGAAGATTCAGCCGTCCGGTTCTATTCGCTGGTGGAGAAATGCATTCGAACAGATCTATCAACAGCAGAGCGTAAGCAATCTCTGGAAAAAGCTCAGCATATGTTGGGTCACCACCGAGCACTTACCAAGCTTCGAGAACAGTGGGTTTACAGAATTATGCCTTTTGCAAGATCAACGTCGGATTGGTTGGTGAATCTCATCAATGGCTAAGTTATTTTCCCCCTACAGGGTCAAGAATCCTCAATCCGCACAGCATGTTGTTCGCCTTCGTAGAGGCCAGTCGCTGAATGTCATCCTAGACAAGAAGCTCTTTGGCGATGCAAAGGTGTACAACAATTGCCCCGGTCTAGTTATCGACTCGTTCCAAGAGCGACCCGGTGACTTCATCTACACTTACGCCCAAGAACCAGCGGTTCAACGTTGGGCGGAATACTCGTCTAGCATGCTGGGCGAGATCTGGATCGACACAAAGACAAACGTCTCCCGACTCGTCATTATGTTGGAGTCGGACACTGCTCAAAAGCGGCACCATGTGACCGTTGTGAATCCTGATTGCTACGAAGTACGACTTCGGCCCGGCGACATCCTTGAAACAGTTCTGTTCGAGAAGTCCTTTGACATCTGTGATGGCTGGGATTACGAATGGATTCCAGAGTATCGTTTGGGCGTTGAGCTTCTGGGTATTAGATCGATCCGTTTTGCGACGACAAGGCAGCCATGGGAGAATGGCTTCCTAGCTGAGCCTCCTGAGCATCCGTATGCCTGTCATCCTCGAATCGTTACTCCGATTGAGGATCTGAATCCGTGCTGTCAGCAACATCACTACTGGTTCCGCTTCGGTCCATCACTCATGATGATTCTGAAGGACAGTAAGCCGGGCGTGCAGAACGTTGGCAAGTTTCGTTTCCATGGCTACAGCAACCGCTATCAGAAAAAGACGTCGACTCCGGTGCTCAAGGTCTTGACAGTCTACTTGGATTTGTGTAAATCCTACATTCCAAGAGTGGATGCAAGTTTTGGGCTGAAGCTGATGTCCGAGATGGCTCCAAGCGAGCCAAGTCGGTTAGACTCGGCACTCGTCAGTAAGCCGACTCCAAGGGTCTACGAAGTAGGTCCGGACGAGGATGACGAAGAAGATACCGTTCTTTGTAACGACTCTGATTTCGATCATTCTGGGCTCTGTATCGATGACTCCTGCCTCGCAGAAGCATTGATGTCGCACTATTCGGGCAACAGCAACGTTCGGATCTATCCATCGATTCGTGACGTTGAGATGACGTTGCTTGAAAACCATGATTTGGAAGATGGCTGCCGCTATCTGTCGGCATCCCCTCCCCCTCCAAGTCAGGTACAGAATCTGCCTCACTATCCAAGTGGGACATGGCCCCGACAACAGGGGTGGCAAGGCCACTCCCGGTATCAGGGTGGGGAAACAATCTTCGATTTCATTGACTAAATATGAGGGATGGAAATGGAATTCCTGCCTACGAAAACAATCAAGAGTTTGAGCTTTGGTGGAAGCAATGGATCGTTCTCCATCGACAAGGCTCGTCTTGAGTTTCACACCTGCCGAGAGCGGTTCGCTGAAGTCTTTAACTCCAAGACCGAGGGCATATACTTTGCCCACGAGAAGGGTAATGGCGAGAACGTAGCTCAGTTCATTAAGAAGACTGAAGAAATCCTTCAGATCAACCCGCAACGTCGGTCAAGATTCGCTCTCACGAACAGAGAGACCATCCTCTGGGTTGGGCCGTCCAAGTTCTGGACTGAGTGCCCCATGAAACGGTCTCTGTTTACGATCCTGCTACGTGCGGGCTTGAGCTATAAGATCAAGACGGACAACTACGAGGAAGCTCTGCTCAAGCAGAGCTATGCAAGCTACACACTGCCAGCAGTGCAACGATTCATGTTTGGCTTCACCCGCTTTGCGGCCAAGGCCACGAAACACGATGGGTGGTATACGACCTTCTATCTGACAGACCAAAAGGCGGTCCGTCGGTTGTTGGTCAAGCCCACCCAAACAACTAAGAAGTCTGAGGTTCACACGATTGTGAAGGGCTCGGACAAAGATGATCCACTACCATTGTTTATTTAAGGAGAGTTTTTGAGTAACGAGTTTGTAACTGCGGATACGCATTTTGGTCACGGCAATATCATCAAGTATTGCAATCGGCCATTTTTAGGTTCTGACGAGAAAGTAGAACTAGCAAGAATTGGAAAGTCGTCGAGTGCCCATTGGGTCGGCGACCAGCATTGGAGAATGTCGAGAGAAGCGATCAAGTTGATGGATGATACCATCATCGACGAGATCAACAGTCGTGTGGGGGAAAATGACATCTTGTATCACCTCGGTGATTTCGGGATGCCCGGCCGACATAACTACTATCGGCAATGTGCTGAGTATCGTCGTCGGATCAGGTGCCGTAATGTCTTCCTGATCTGGGGCAATCACGACGAAGAAGAGATCGAGCCGCTCTTCACGAAGGTCTATGGGCTGACCAAGAAGAGGCTCAACAACAGCAAGTACGCTGTGCTCTGCCATTACGCTATGGCGATTTGGGAGAAGAGTCACCGAGGTAACATCCAGCTTTACGGCCACTCCCACTCCACAGCAGAGCCATGGCTTGATTCTGTGATGCCGGGCCGACGAAGCATGGATGTTGGAATCGATAACATCTTCAGGTTGACTGGCTCCTACCGGCCGATCACGTTTAACGAAGCTTTCGAGCTAGTTGGACATAAGTCGGGTTGTGTGATTGATCATCACGAAGGGTGAGCCTATATACCTGTGCGGTTATACTTCGTTAGGAATAGAATCATGCACGTAGAGGTTAAGGTCACTTCAGCTATGCTGGAGATCGCCAATCAAAAGGCGAAAGAGCTTGGCGAACTGAAGAATTCAATGACCCAAGGTGAAGGTAACGTTACCGGATTCCTTGGGGAACTGATTGCTCAGCACGTCATGGGTGGGGAGTTGCACAACACAAGAGATTACGATCTCATGCTTCCCGGCGACATTAAAGCTGACGTGAAGTCACATCGCTCGTTCGTCGTTCCGCAGCCTCACTTCAATTTCTCACTCTCTGGCATCAACACGTCGCAAGCCTGCGACATTTACATCTTTGTCCGACTTCTGAAGGATCTCACGTCTGGCTGGTGCATTGGCTGGATGGAGAAGTCTGTCTTCTTCGAAGAGGCTATGTTCATCCAACAGGGTCAGGTCGACCGCCGCAACAACTGGCGTGCTCGCTGCGACTGCTGGAGCATGACGATGCAGCAGCTTTCGGACCCAAAAAGTCAAGTCATTTTGCGGCCGAAATCAGAACCGGCCTGACGTTACAAGAATTGTAACCGGCTTTTCTGACCAAATTTCCATCTCGTTGCTTTGCGCTTCTGGGGTTGTGTCGTACAATTGACTGTTCCCACACTCTGCGAGCAACTCATGGCCATTTCTATCGGCAGCCGAACCTTTCAAACCGTCGATGAACTTGAAGCCCTCGTCATCTATGCGGCCACGCAGTATGACCAGCATGGCTATGCTGAAGATCAGGATGGGCAGGAGGTCTCTGATCCTGAGTACGATGAGCTTTACAAGCAACTGAAGACTTTGAAGCCAACCAGCGAGGCATTCAAAGGCACCACCCCTTCCGAAGCCAAGCCAAAGGGTTCGACAATCAAGCATGATCCGCCAATGACGTCTATCGCCAAGGCTGATGGCGATAACAAGGCAGAGATCTATGAAGATTGGAAAGAAGCTTGTGTTCGCTTCGTTCATGGCGACCGACAGCTTCCGGTGCATGAGTACGAACAGAAAGGGTTCTTCTGTCAGGCTTACAAGCGGGACGGCGTTGCACTGCGAGTCAACTACATCAAAGGCGTGCTCGTCAGTGCTGGTCTTCGTCCCCGAGATGGAGTTAATGGCTCTGATGTCACTCGTCACATGCCACACATTGAGGGCGTCCCGGCAAAGCTACGTTTGCCCCTCACCTTGTCTTTGAACGGTGAGATTGAGTGCTGGCACGAAGACTTCGCTATCGTGAATGCTGCATGTGATGCGGCTGGCGAAGAGCCCTACAAGAATCCACGAAACTACACGGCTGGCTGCATGGGACGTGATGCGGCCGAAGAGAATAAAGACGCTCGACTTCGAATCGCTTTCTATTCCGTCACCGGTTTTGATGACTGGGCGAAACACTACAGCACTGAAGTTGAGCGAGCCCAATGGGTCAACGGCGACCACGGCCTTGGTCTGTCCGACAAAAACGGAAAGGGCTACTACGTTCAAGTTCAACAACACAATCCACGTCATCTTGCACCTCTCGAAGAGAAGGCCAAGAAGCTTCCGTATTATACTGACGGCATTGTCCTGAAGATCAATGATCTTGCCATTCAGGAAGCAATGGGTCACAGCGGGGATGATCCAGTGAATCCTCCTCGTGGTGCCATCGCTTGGAAGTTCATGGAAGAGACGGCCGAAGCGGTCGTCGCCGAGATCGAATGGAATGCCAGTCGCACAGGCCGTGTCGTTCCGACAGCAATCTTTGCGAAGCCGGTGATTCTCGCCGACACTGAGAACACGAGAGCCACTTGCAACAACTATGGCTGGATGGAATCGCAAGGCTTGGGCCCCGGAGCCACCGTTCAGTGCAAGAAGGGCGGCAAAATCATTCCCAACATCATGCGGGTGATCAAACCCGTTAAAGATCTTGGGCTTCCAAAGGACTGCCCGGCCTGTCACCAGAACCTCATGGTGATCATCGCCACAAGTGGCAATAAGGATCTGATGTGTTTGAACAAAGACTGCGGAGCCAAACAGGTCAAGAGTTGGCTCTTCTTTCTCGGCAAGCTGGGAGGCAAGGGTCTTGGCCTCAGTGCAATGGAGAAGATCCTTGCGACCGGCAAGGTGAAGTCACTGGCGGGGCTGTTTGATCTGACTATTGATGATCTGATGGCGGGAGGGTTCAGCGACCGACAGGCCCTGTTAGCTCTGGCGACGATTTTCAATGTGCCACCCGACAAAGACAATGCGAAGTTGATCAAGGCTGTTGAGAAGGCCCGTAGTTCCAAGCAGAAGATCGAGGCTTGGAAGTTCTTCGCTGCTCTCGGCATCTCCGGCGCAGGTGAAACTGTCGGCAAGGCTCTCGTTGCTCACTACAAGGACTTCGAGAAGATCAGGATGGCTTCATTCAATGACCTGATGGCGATTGATGGAATCGGTGAGGCTACAGCCTATCAGGTTGCGAAGTTCTTTATGGAGAAGAATGATCTCGTATCGCAGCTTCTCGAACGGGTCGAACTCGAATTGCCGGTCTCGGGGAAGCTCACAGGTCAGAATTTCTGTCTGACTGGAAGCTTCAACGAAGGCAAGAAGTATTGGCAGTCCTTGATCGAAGCCCAAGGCGGAAACGTGCAGTCGAGCGTAGGTAAGTCGACGACGTACCTTGTTCAAGAGCTTGGCAAGACCGATGGCACGCCATCAGACAAGGAGGCCAAGGCAGCGAAGCTAGGAGTGCCCATTATTGACATCGTCAAACTCCAAGAGTTACTGTGAAACTGCCGACGCTTGACGGGTTTCTGGCCGAGCAGTGGCCACCAAATTCGTACATCAAACATCCTGAATTCGATCAGCTTTATCTTAGAAAGGGGACGATTGGGGTTCACATCGACGGCAAGTTTTGGTTCTGTCGCCACACGTTAACGATTGCTCGAATCGTAGCCGGCAAGCCCGGCAAAGGAGCGTTCAGCCGGCTGATAGAAGATCTTGCCAAACGAAAGGTCGCCATCTGTGTCGAAATCGTTCACGAGGAGCGTTTCCAGAATAAGCTGCTCTCGATGGGGTTTGTGAAAGCAACACCGGAGGGTCAAACTCCATCATTTTTGTTGAATTTCGTAGGCCACCTAGCAGATGAACCTCCCAAGGATCTGCGATGGAACACGCATTGGGACTAAGGCATACGACGGCCATGTCTTTCCTCGACTACCTCTTTGATGTTTCGAATTATCCTGCCCGCCGCAACTGCGGGTTGTGGAGCAAGGGAGAGGTGTTGGTTCACAACATCGCCGATCTCGTCATTTTGTTTTGCTACACAGTCATACCAGCGTTCCTCGTTTGGTTCGCTTGGAAGAAGAAGAATAAGCATAGATCTGGGACCATCTTTTACCTCTTTGCTGGCTTCATCTTTTCTTGTGGTCTGACTCACCTCATGGAAGTGGTGATGTTCTATTGGCCAGCGTATCGATTGGCTGGAGCCAACAAGATGGTGTGCGCAACGATCTCCTTCGGAACGTTGGGCTTCATCATCTATCATCTGCCGGAGATTCTACAGATGCGAACATTGAAAGAGTTGGAGCATGAGGTTGATGAGGCCACTCATAGTTACCAATTAAATGCTGCCAACAAGGACGAATTCATCGCCATGCTGGGGCACGAGCTACGGAATCCGTTGGCGGCTATCAACAATGCTGCCACACTTCTTTCGTTTGATAACATTGATTCAGCAGATCAAGCCATCGCTGTTGATATCATCCAAAAGCAGGTGAGCTTTCTGAGTCATCTGGTAGACGACGTCATTCACGTTTCGAGGATCATTAAAGGCAAGATGCAGTTGAACAAAGAGATGATCCCCTTCAGCGAGATCGTTAATCTGTCGACAGAGATCGCTGATCCGGTGATTGAAGCGAAGCATCAGAAACTGGAACTCCACATAAAGAATCCTTCATTGGAGATCTTTGTGGACAAGCACAGGGTCGTGCAAATGGTCACTAATTTGCTGACAAATGCCGCTAAATACACACCGAACGGCGGAAATATCAGACTTTCGGCGGAAAAGACAAACAGCCACGTTACAATAACAGTAGAGGACAACGGGATAGGCATTGAGCCAGAACATATCGGGCAGATCTTTGACTTGTGTGTCCGTACCAAGCGTGCTAGCATCAAGGAGCAGGGCTTTGGGATGGGCCTCACTGTAGTTAAGACGATTGCTGAAAGACATGGCGGTACTGTCATTGCCCGGAGCGGCGGGGTTGACAAAGGAAGTACCTTTGAAATCACTCTGCCGATTGATGGGGAGCCGCAATGAAGATTCTGTTGATTGAAGACAATGAAGCTGTCGCCAAGACCGCACTGATGCTGATGAAGGTCTTGAAGTATGAGACGGCACATGCAGCAACTGGGGCCGAAGCAGTTCAACTGATGGAGTCCTTCCAGCCGGAAGTCGTTCTCGTCGATATTGGCCTCCCTGACATGACAGGCTTTGAGGTCGCTCAGCAGATCCGGGCCAAGTTCGGCCCGACAGCAATTCTGATCGCACAGACTGGTTACGATTTCGATCTCCAGCGGTGTCTCGACGCCGGCTTCAACGACTACTACAAGAAGCCCTTTGAGTATCTGAACCTGCCCACGATCATTAAAAAATTGCAGCCAGCCGAAGAATTTTCGCAAGTTGCTGTTTGAGAATTGGTTCGGGCTCACTAATATACTCTCCCTAAACCTAGTCCGGCAGGCTTGGGCTCGCTTAAGAAATTGTTCGCATTCTCTGCGAACCCTGCTGGACTCAATGTGTCCACTGCACCACGGCCCATGATGGGCGATCTCGGTCAATGGAATGAAAAGAAAGGTGGTCAGTCATGGCTAATTCTGCACTGTTTGCTTCTCCACGAAGCCCGAAGTCCGTACCCGCAGCGAACACACAAAACAACGCTGGCGGTAAGGCATACAAGTCAAGCGACCGTCACGCTCTGGCCCAGATTGCGTGTACAAACTGCTTCAACGGCACGTTTTACGCATCGGCTGAAGACAACCTGAAGCTTGCAAAGAACGCTGCTCTTGCGCTGCTCGATGACCCCGAGTACATCGCCAAGGTCGCATTGTATTCCCGTGAAAAGGGATACATGAAGGACATGCCGGCGTTCTTGACTGTCGTTCTTGCAGACGTCAATAAGCCCCTTTTCCGTAAGGTGTTCCGTCAGGTCATCAACAACGGCAAGATGCTTCGTAACGTCGTCCAGATGGCTCGCTCCGGCGCAGTCACTAGTAAGCGGTTTAACCTGTCCGCAGGCACATGGCGTAACGCAATTCAGGAGTGGTTCGATAACAAGAGCCCACGGGCGATCTTCAATGGTGCGATTGGAAACGATCCAACCATGAAGGACGTGATCCGTATGGCTCACCCGAAGGCCAACACGCCTGAGAAGGCGGCGTTGTTTGCCTACCTCTTGGACAAGGAAGTTGAGCGAAGTGCTCTTCCGGCTCTTGTTCGTGAGTACGAGGAGTGGAAGGAGAAGAAGACAGGCCCCGTCCCAGACGTGGACTTCCGATACCTCGATTCGCTCGGCCTTCAGACCAAGGATTGGACCCAGATCGCTGAGAATGCGCCATGGACCATGACTCGTATGAACTTGATGACTTTCGCTCGCCACGGAGTCTTCAACGACAGTCGGGTTACAGACATCGTTGCAGAGCGTCTGCGTGACAAGGAAGCGATTGCGAAGGCAATGGTCTTCCCGTACCAGATCTTCTCTGCATGGCGTGAGATTGAGCACGACTCCGTTGTGCCCTTTAAGATCAAGGACGCATTGCAGGATGCGATGGAAATCGCAATCGACAATGTTCCAGCAGTGACTGGTAACGTCCATGTTTGTGTTGACATGTCTGGTTCTATGAGTTCACCCATTACTGGATACTCAGGTAACCGGCCACCATCTAAGATCCGTTGTGTTGACGGTGCGGCTCTCGTTGCATCTGCAATTCTGCGGAAGAACCGGTCGGCAACGATTTGGACATTCAACCATGACGCAGTTCGTGTCGCATTGAATCCTCGTGATACAGTGCTCACGAATGCCAGCAAGCTTGCTCATGCTGGTGGTGGAACGAACGTTTCACTGCCGCTTCGCAAGATGAATGCTGAGGATGTGAAGGCCGATACGATTGTCTATGTGTCCGACTACGAGTCTTGGCTCGATAGCTCGTCATACTATGGCAATGCAACTGGTATGGCTGCCGAGTGGCAGAAGTACAAGACTCGCAACCCGAAGGCGAAGCTCATTTGCATCGACTTGACTCCGAGGGGCAACTCTCAGATCAACGAGCGGGCAGACGTGCTACAGGTTGGTGGCTTTAGCGATCAGGTTTTCAATGTTATGTCTTCATTCGTGGAGCATGGCCTTGGAACAGATCACTGGGTTGCAGAGATCGACCGGATCTCGTTGGATTGATTTGTGCCCCAAAGCGAGCAATCGCTTTGGGATTTTTCTCAGAAAGTTGGGAAAGTAGTGTTGTAATTGTTTCGGAGGTCACTAATATACCTCCGTCACTTGTGACACATCTCATTCAAAGTGAATGAGAGACGACTGACACCGCCGTGTGTCAGTCGGTCTGGGGGAGTAGCTCGGCGGCAGAGCAGCGGGATGATTACTGGTCGAAAGGCTGGCGGATGCCCGAAGGTCATAGGTTCGAATCCTATCTCCCCCACTTGTCAGAATGCCTGAGGGTTTACATCGCAACATGAAACAAACTCTCAAATTCCTTGTCTGACAAAATGGGCAGGTAGCTCAGTGTTAGAGCGCTTGGGATTCTGGCGGTCGCAAGATCGTTAAGGCCCGAGAGGTCGGGGGTTAAAATCCTCCCCTGCCCACTTTGAAGAAGGCCGACGAACTGTTATGGTTCGTCGGCCTTCTTTCATTTCGTGAGGACTCATATATGAGCCACGTAGTCGCCTTCTTTGATCCCTTTATCTACCAACCCTATGTGGCGGTAGTTGCTGATCAGGACGATCTCAACAAAGTGATGGCCGCTTTGCGGCAAAAATATCGCACTCCCCTCAGCTACAAATTCAAGTTCTCTGATATCTCTGCGATTCGCACGAGAACCAAATTGGCTCCGGTAGGTTCAGTGACATTCTATCGAGGAGTGCAGGAACGCACACTTGGGGTTTATGCCGTTCAATTGAACAAAGGCATTCCTGTCATGATGGCAAGATAGTTTCTGGCACAAATCGGACTTGCTTCAGAGCCAAAACTTTGCTTGATCCTTGACAAAGCAAATCTATCAACTAACGTCCTTCTTGCATGGTGGCGAATGAGTAGCCATCTCTCTTAGCTCTGTACAAGGACCGAACTCTTATGGCTAACGAACGTGAGCAGAATCGTGATCTGACTCTGCCTCCTGACACTTATCTCTTTCAACAATCCACCGGCAAGGGCGGCATCATCACGGTCTTCCGTGGTCCCTGTGTTGTGAACCAGACTGGACAGGACGAACCTGTTCGCTTTGATCCAGAGAAACGGACCTATCGGAGTTGCAGTCTCGAACAGGCTGTCCAGCCATTCTTCCGTGCCAATGAAGGTGACTATGTCATCCTCGACGGCCCATCAGAGACCAATGAGTTCCCGACCCAGACGACTCAGCAGGCAGTCAACCTGAAGCGTGGGCGTCGTATTGTGATTCCGGGCCCATGCTCGGAAGCTCTTTGGCCGGGTCAGGTGGCCAATGTTGTTGAAGGCCACCGTCTGCGGTCGAACCAGTATGTTGTAGCAATGGTCTACAACGCTGAAGAAGCAGAAACCAACTGGGGTAAGTCGGTCTTCCGTGCAGCAGCGAAGACGCAGGAACAGACTCCCGGCGAAAACCAGCAGGAGCAGACCAAGACTCCTGAACAGCAGCCGCAGTCTCTGACTCTCACCGGTCTCAAGAAGCCACAGAATCTCACTGTCGGCACTCGTTTGATCATCAAAGGATCAGACGTATCCTTCTACATTCCATGCACGGGCGTGGAAGTTCTGCGAGACGACAAGACCGGCCGGCACGTTCGGGAAGCTGTCACTCTCGAACAGCTTGAGTATTGCTGTCTTGTCGATGAGAACGGCAAGAAGGATTACCCACGTGGTCCGAAAGTCGTGTTCCCGGAGCCGACGCAGACCTTCGAAGAGGACAAGCGGAATCGTCGCAAGTTCAAGCCCATTGAACTCAATACCATCAATGGTATTCACCTCAAGGTGACGGCAGACTTTGAAGACCGTGACTTGGAAGATTCAACAGTCACAGAAAAGCGTCAGTATAAGGAGGGTGAAGAACTCTTTGTGACTGGCAAGTCATTGAGTATCTTCTATCCTCGTGAGGAACTCTCCATTGTTGAATATGGTCAGGGAAATCGTAAGCATTTCTCGACGGCCATTCCAAAGGGCGAGGGCCGATATGTGATCAACCGTGAGAGCGGTGCGATTACATTGCTCAAGGGGCCGATCATGTTCTTGGCCGATCCTCGCAACGAGATCCCAGTTCGTCGTGTCCTCAGTGACGACGAGTGCAATCTCTGGTATCCCAACAACGCTGAAGCATTGCAATACAATCGGCAGCTTGCCGAAGTCATGCAGTCGAGCCCCAGCGGCCGGAGTGGGATGGTCTCAGAAGGAGACTATCGCAAGAAGGCATTGCGAAGTGCTGGAGCCCCAGCCGGAGCGTCGTATCTTGCTTCCAATGCAATGATCTCTGCGTCCGATATGGCGGACATGGAAGACCTCGGAGATGATCCGACTCTCGAATCGGCAACGATTCGCCGGGGAACGGCTTATACTCAGCCTCGCACGATGACGTTGAACACAAAGTATGACGGTGTTCCTCGCATCGAGATCTGGCCGGGTTACGCCATCCTCATCGTGGGTGCCGAAGGCTCCCGTCGTGTCGTGCAGGGTCCCAGCGTTCAGCTTCTCGCATACGATGAGAAGCTGGGCTTCATGGAACTGAGCACCGGCAAGCCGAAGTCCACCGACCGGTTGTATAAGACCTCCTACTTGAAGGTCCAAAACAATCAGGTCAGCGATGTCGTTCCGTTCGAATCCAGCGATCACGTTCGGGGCAACATCAAGATCTCCCTGCGAGTTAACTTCGAGTCGGAGACCGACGAAAGCCGTCTTCAGTGGTTCGAGGTCGACAACTATGTCAAGTTCCTGACGGACCATGTCCGCAGCATCTTGGCTGGTATGGCCAAGAAGATGACGGTGGCGCACATCAAGGGCGATTACATCAACCTTGTTCGCAATGCCATCCTCGGCGAACGGTCAGAAACCGGTCGCAAGGGTCTCTTCTTCGAAGCCAACGGCATGCGAGTCGTTGAAGTCGAAGTGCTGGAGCTTGCTTTGAGTGATGCTCGCATTGCGAAGCTGCTCGACGAGACTCAGCACAAGGTTGTCGAGTCCGACATCCTTGTTGAGCAAACAACTCGTGATGTCGCAGTGACGAAGCGGCTCCAGCAGTTGGAACAGGAGAAGCAGCGTGCTCTTTCTGAAACCGACGACCTGAAGCGACAGCTTGAGGTTCAGGCTGTCAAGTCGGAGATCTCCGTTGCTCTGGCGAAGCTTGACGGCGAGATCGCCAAGATGACCGGCAACCTTGAAAAGACCAAGGTTGTTGAAGATGAACGGGATCTCTCGGCCGAACGTCTTCGGCTTCGTGAGCAGCAGTCCAAGACTCAGGCAATCGGCTTTGAGAAACAACAAGCCGAGATCAAGATCACCGCTCTCCAAGCTGAAACGAACGCCGCTGTGGCACGCCTTCAGGCAGCCAAGGACGGTCTTATGGAAGCTTTGGCGACTCTCAGCCGGGATGATCTGGCTGAGAAGCTCACGACGGCCTGCAACTTGGAACGGTACCTCACTGGTTCCGAACTTGGCTCGTCTGTTGCCAACATTCTCAGCTTCGCTCCCAGCCTCAAGGCGTTCTTGGAACGGCCGGCTGGTGCGAACGGCAACCGTCTGACGGGATCTGTTCCTACCCCGACCCGGTAGTTGAGCGATTTCGTCAGTCCCTGAGCCCCCGGAAGGTCCGTCCGGGGGCTCTTTTATTGGTATTGAGGGCAAATGCGATCTCCATTAGATTTGTGTCAGGAAAGGATTCCTCATGCAATTGTCGATGGCGCAAATCAACGATCTCAAAGCCGCAGCAAAAGCGGCCGTTGATCCCGATACGCTGGACCAGCTTGCTGCTGGCGTTCTCAGTGACATCGTTTTGGAGACGATGAAGAAGTACCAACTGAAACTCAATGTTGGTGTTCAAGATTCTGTCTCCGATTTGCTTGACAATTTCAAGACGTCCATGACCACGACGTTGGTCAATGCTCTCAGCAAGTGGAAGCTGCCCGGCGATGATATCGGCGTCTTCCCAGACAACTGTCGCTTCTACTTCAAGAAGGGCGATCACACTGTCATTGTCATCGAAGCACCGCCGTCGGTACGAACATTGACATTCACCTACGATCAATTCAATTGTCCGGGCACAAATCGTTACACACTCGGTCTGCCCTACTCTGTCTTTGTCGTTCATTTTGACAAAGACAAGTTTGCGGGCCTCTATCATGGCTGGAGACGTCAGCCGTTGAGATCAATTGATGATCATGTATCGCCGCCATGCCTTCCGAACACGCATTCCAACTTCGCCGTCTGTGTCTCGGAGAAAACATACTCGGGAAATCTGGGCGAGCAGGTGTCCCAGATTGTTGCAGATTTCTGGGCGAGTAGCTTCAATCACGATCTAGAGACATTCTTCCTTGCTGGCCGGAACATGTTTGCAACAATGTCCAGCATGTCAGCATGGGAGCAGAATACCGAACTCAACCCTTTGTTCATCTTAGGGCTTCGGTTGGAAGACGTAGGCGAGAACCGAAGTGTTCGTGACACGTTGGATTTGATCACGACATATGCAGTCGAGAAGGAAGTCGTTGACATTCGCAAGAAGATCACTGAAGAGGTTGATGAAGTCACAGGTCTTCTCTTTGCAAGGATAATGCGATACTTCAAGAATACGAAGTTTGACCGCTACCATCCCACAGCGATCAAAGAGGCTCTTGCAGGCCATTTCAGCAAGTCGAATGAGCATTTGACCAATTTGCTCATTGCGACCGAAAACAAACTCCTTCAGGCCACAAAGATCTCTGAGCCTGAACCGACTCCTGATTTCATCCCAGTAAGCTCCTATTGGTCGGACGGCGACTAATGTTGCAACGACTCTAGATTTGTGATAGATTGATCCATCAACACAAGAAGTGTTGTTAACCAGCAGGGAAGCACGTGGCTCTAACACAAGATACAGCACGAGATCTAGCTCGTTCGATTGCAGAACAGGTTGTTAGTCGGTTCAAGCAGGAATTTGCCGGCGAGAACGAAGAGCAGCTTGATCGCAACTTGCGTGCTTTCTCCAATAAAGTGTCTCGGATTTGCTGGAAGACGGCTCAGAAGTGGTGCAAGTTCGACGATGAGGGTCCCATCTTGATGCCGGATTTCACCCGGATCTTCTACAAGAAGGGCAATACCGAAGTCGTGCTTCAAGAGTTTGCGCCCCAAGTCAGACGTCTCAAGTTCCATAACGCCCTTCTGGTCGAGAATGACACGACTGGGACTGACGTCAAGAGCTTTACGCTCGGGCTGCCCTACGTCGTGTTCATGTTCAAGTTTGTTGGCGGCATTTTCCAAGAAGTCTATTGTTCGTTCAACAATGCTCCTCTGAAACGACTCGACGAAACCCCCAAGGTTCCGTATCTCTCAAACATTGGAACCGATCTGCGTGTTTGTCTAGGATCTTTTGATCGTGCAGAGAACTTGGAAAAGGGCAACATTGCACAACAGTGTTCGAGCATCATCAGTTATTTCTGGCAGTCGTTGTTCGTCAACGAGCTTGGTGACAATTACTGGCAATGCAAGTCTCACTTCCTGACAAATGATGCTCGACTGGGAAGTTTGACGGCATGGCAGGCCGCAACAGAAGAGAACCCGCTCTTTGTGATTGACGAACCGGGTTGGCTCCCATATGGAGCTAACACTTATGGAGATATGATTGTTCATCTCTTCGCACTTGACAACAAAGACACTGAATTCCAGCACGCAATTAGCGATGATCTCTCCAAAGAGGTCTTGAGTGGAATCAAAACGGACATCAGCGCATCCATCAATCAGGTCTCAGAACAGTCAATGAGTAAACTCATTGATCAGATCGCCGACCAACTCCTACAAGCCACCAAGTAAAGAGAGACCAATGTCTAACTGGAATCCGGGTTTCCCGCTCTACATCAATGTCGATGGCATGGAATTGCCGAAAGAAGGCACGTACTTCGTTGTTGCCGGCAATGGTTGTTGGATGCATAAGGACACCGGCATCATCAGAGGTTTCGTGCCTGTTCCTACAATCTCGTTCCTTGAGGATCTGGATGCTCAGGTCCAGCTTGAAGTGAGGCTGCCGAAGATCCCGGCCAAGTTGATCTCTCGAACTCAAGAGTTCTTCCGTCGAGTAGTTGATGAACATCGTTCGGAATCCGAGGTAAACCTGTTATTCAACTCGGAGACTGACAGCTACATGATTCACGTGCCTCGCCAACAGGTGAGTCACTCTGGAGTCAAGTACAATCGAGCAGCCACTGTCCACAAGCCCGAGCTTGAAGGATATAGAAGAGTCGGCACCATTCATAGCCACTGCGATTTCTCAGCCTTCCACAGTCATACTGACATTGGTGACGAAGAAGACTTCGACGGCATTCATATCACGTTCGGTCACAATGATTGTGAAGAGTTCTCCATTTCAGCATGCGTTGTGATCAATGGAAACCGAGGACCCATTGATCCAATGGCGATGATCGACGGGATCACACCTGTTGGTGAAGAAGAGGGCAATGAGCCCAAACACCAATCTGAGATCAAGGTCCATTACGGAACCAAGACGAAACCGGAGAAGCGGTACCGAATGGTGGCTGGTCCCAACCAGAGAGAACAGTGGAATGTCGGCCTTGAAGCTTGGATGGGTCTTGTCAAGAAAGAACAATACTCATGGTCGAACTATGGCTCCAATACATCTGATGCGATTAAGGTTGGAACAGTCGTTGGCTGGCGGCGTGAGTGCTGCAACGGTCCAGCCGCCACAGCCTGTGGATTGGGCCCCTTTGTTGTGACAGCCGTAGAAGGATCAATGATCTCCTTCGAGGCACCACAGGGACTTGTGTCTCTATCCAGTCAGTTCTTTATCAAGACGGAGATCGAACGAGATGAAATCTACGAGAAAATTTAAGGTGATTGGGGCTGGTGGTATCGGCAGTCACCTCGTTGAACCGCTTGCTCGTTTCTTGTCGCTCTCTCTTGGTGACAATCATTGTGAACTCACAGTGATTGATGGTGACAAGTTCGAAGAGAAGAATAGGGCTCGTCAACGCTTTGTGAACAAAACGTTCAAATCCGAGGAGACAGTTAGCCCACTAGCAACTCAGTTTCCGAATGTCCATTTTAGGACCAAGACTGAGTATGTGACAGACGCCAATGTTGTTACCTCGATTCGAGAGAACGACTTCGTGTTTCTGTGCGTTGACAATCACGCTACTCGTAAGCTCGTTTCAGATCGCTGTGAAGAGTTGGACAATGTCACTCTGATCAGCGGCGGTAACGACTACACGGATGGTAATGTGATGATTCATATTCGCCGTGATGGTAAGAACATCACGAGGCCAATGACGGCGTTGTATCCGAAGTCGATTGGTGCCCCTCAAGATAAGAATCCCGGTGATGTTGCAGCACACAGCGGCGGTTGTCAGGCCGAGGTGGAATCGCAACCCCAACTGCTATTTACCAATCTGGCAGCCGCCAGTAATATGCTCAACGCCTTTCTGGCTATCGAGCAAAACAAAGCCAAATTTGAACAGGTCTACTTTGACGTCATAACACAATGTCATCGTGTCACACCGGAACTAGAGATCTAAGGAGAAGAAATGACTCAGCAACGCATGGATGCGGTGAGCACACCGGCCTCGACCTCTCTCGCATACGAGGCTCCAAACATTGAAGCCTCTCTTTCAAGAGCGACAACAGCCTCCAAGAAGGTTCGAGTCGTTCACGGAGCCAACGAGCAACCCTTCGACAATCTTGAAGGCAAGACCGTTGGTATGGTCCGCAAATCGCTCCGGGAAGTTTTCAACATCCCCAACGATGCAGAAGCCTTGATCGGGGGCAAGTCCGTCAGTGATGACTTTGTTCTCGAAGGCGGCATGGCTCTTGAATTCATCAAGGAGGCCGGAGTTAAGGGAACAGATCTTCTGGATCTGCTCTTTGACTTCGCTGATGACTTTGTCGATACAGTCGGCGAGATTGTCGAAGATGTGATCGATATCACGGCGAACGCCATGGACGCTATTGTGGATGTGGCTGATTCAGATGAGTGATCGGCAATTCGTGGCCCTTGTGAAAGACGGCCAGCGATATGTCTTCTTCTACAAGGATGAGGACATTCCAAAGATCCTTCAGACCCTCGGTCGGTTTGCGGCAGACCCTGAACTGAGCTTTAGTTGGTACGATGCGGCCGTGGTGAGCCAGAAGATCCGACGCCTCCAGACGTCTTAGGTGTCTTCAACAGGTCCATTCATGGTAGCGATACGCCGATCCTTACGGGACGGCGTTCTCTTTTTCGGCGGCAAGTAAGGGTTCTGCCGGCCCTTCATGATTGGTGCAAGATAAGCACCTTTCGTACAAGGATCTTGGAAGTCGCACCATTCTGGGTTGTGCTGAATCCGGAATCTCAATTCGCTCAATGGTTCTGCTGGCATGATGACTGGATTCATCAGCTTGTTTGGATTCTCTGGAATCGCTGTGCAGATGTTGAGGCTCTTCATTGCACGGCAGTAGCCGTTGTGCGTGTACTGAACTTTCTGAGTGAGTCTCTCTGATCTTGCTTTGCCGGAAACACGAACGCCACCAAGGAACCGCAACGAGTTGTAGTTCTGTTGCAGAACGTACGATCCGCCAGCCCGAGCGCCGCCAACAGGCACCCATCCGAAGAAGTATTGAGGAGTCGTTGCGCCACCGGCAACCATTCCACCGCTGACTTTGGGCTCGATGACAACAACGGTTGTTCCGCCAGCAACGGCACCAGCCGACACAATGTCTGGAACGTAGATAGAGTCGATGGCTGATGAGCCATTAACGACACCGCCACCATCTTCAACAGGTCCAACGACGTTATAGTCAACGTCGGCGGAACCTGCCATCGTTGCCCCGCCATTAACAGCTAGTGATTCGTAGAGAACATACGATCCACCAAGTGTGACACCTCCACCTGTCGTTGGTACGACATCCGACTCTCCAACAAAAGCAACGCCGCCAGCTTTAATGCCACCAGTGCTACCACCTTCTGTTCGAACGCTGAATACTCTGGCTGTACCGCCGCCAAGTGCATCATCATTAACGATTTGGCCACGAAGACGAAGTCCGCTTACATTGTTACGAATGTACAAGTACCAGAGACCATCTTGGATCTCGGTGACTTGACCTGATGTCAGCGACACGAAGCCGATCACTGGACTCGTGATAGACTGGATCAAGTTGATGCTAAAGTTCGTTAATGCAGTTTCGCTCTTCGATGCCGGTCCACGAAGGTTGAAGCTGTACTGGCTTAATGGTGTTGCCAGTGTGTGGACGATGTTGTAGTGCAGTTCACTGTTAACGGTATCCAATCTGAACTTGGCGAATAGGATATCGGAGCTAGAGCCTGTCAGCGGAATGTTTTTGGCTGCCAGACAGTTTGTTTCATATTCGTCATCAGCAATGTGCGGATTGAGCACTGTTGCAATTTCAGCACTTCCACCCAATTGAACTGAACCACTCTCGGTGATCCATGGGAAGACGGCTGCACTAGATCCAAGCGAAGCACCACCACTTCCAAACTCGAAGTATGGAACGATGAGTGCAATACCGGCCGCTTTTGCTCCACCTGTGATCGGCGTTGCTGCTGAGACAGTGTCAACGGCGGAACCACCAAGACTAACCCCGCCGTCCGTTGTCATATAGCTGACAACACGTGCGACACCAGCAGCTTTCAAGCCACCACTGGCCGTATCTAGTTGAGCATAGTTGAAGTCGAAGACTGCTGCCGTTCCAAGACCAGCACCACCAGTGGCGATAACTGGGTGCACGAATGAGAGCGGGGCAAGCTTGGCTCCACCCGTTGGTGTGATGTTGTACGTAAAGGATGATTCAAGCGATCCGCCACCACTAGATCCACCTGTTGCATGAAACGACTTAAGGACGATTGCTGTGCCGGCTGCCTTAGCGCCTTGGCCTCCCTGCGGTACGACGTCAACAATGGTTTGTTCGGCGGAAGTTCCAGCACGAATGCTGCCAGTGACGGTGTGACGATAGGTGAGCCCGAATCCGGTTGAGCCATTAACTGTGGCTCCACCCACTCCGTAGTACGAATGTGCTGCTGAAGCGATACCACCGGCAACAGCACCACCGGAAGCAGTCTCGCTCTGATCAGTTCCGCCGTGTCCAGCAAGAGCAGCACCACCGCCAAGTGTCGTGGAGTTGACTTCCCATGTCACATCAGCAGTTCCACCCATCGATCCGCCGCCAGTGACGGTCTCTTCGTGAAGGTGGTAATACGAGACATTGAGGTAGATGTGATCGATTGTGGCTGTAGCACCAAGACTTGGATCACCCAAAGCTGAGAGGGCAAAACCGAAGCTAGTGGCATTGACATCACTGTACGTCCAGACTTTGTTCCACAGATCCGACTCGCCACCATAGCTGGCCGATGCATCACCTGCTGGCCACGCATCAGGTTTTTGCTTTCCGGGACCCGTGAGTTGAGAACTGCCAAACACGAGAGCGACGTAGTAGTCCTGTACGATGCCGGCAGCTTGACGCTCGACAATTGCTTCGATGCCTTGAACGACGGCGTTGGTTGGCAGAGCGAATCCGAAGTCGTGAAGATAGAGGTAATGGGTGGCTTTGTTGCCTGATCCAGCACCGATGCCACCGAACTCGTTGAACGTATAGAGATTGTTGCTCGTCAATGCATTTGACGGGCTTTGCCAGTTTGCTGCTCCCGGATATGCAGATGCAAGATTCTCTGCAACCGTTGCTGACTTTGTAACGAGAGTGGCCATATCTGGTATGTATGCTTGCTAAGCACAACAACAGTGCTTAGCCGATTTCCAACTTTTTTTGCCCAAAACGTATTGACCGATACTCCAATACTCCATACAGTACCTCTCCTCTGAAGCACAGCAATGTGCCGAGGGGTGGTGGACGGCCGATGCGCCCTTTCCGAACCTCCTGACACCCACAAGTGTCAGGAGGGGACGAAACTCAGCCGAAGAAACTTTCGGGATTTTTCCCGAAAAGGCCGAACCAAAAGACACGTCGTGGTGTCTAGATAATCGCACGACATGTAACGTGGGGTGGAGCAGCCCGGTAGCTCGCAAGGCTCATAACCTTGAGGTCGGTAGTTCAAATCTACCCCCCACCACTTGGACCTGAACTCGGAAGTCATCCGACAGTAGGGTTCACCGGGCCAAATGCTTGGCCCTTTTGACTTTAGGAAATGGGACTCGTTGTCCCGGAGAGATGCAAATGTACGTTCAGAGAACCACAGAGACGGCAAAACGCTGGCAGGCCACACGGCCTACCACGTGCGTCTGCGCACCTGTTGCAGGACAACAGGAACGCATTCATGCCGATAATATGGGCAAGCCAGCCCGTATGCCGCTCTGAGGGTAAGACAATACTCAGGGCGGGTTCAAACCCCCTGAGCACAGAGACACACTAGCTCGGTCAGATGGGGGAAACCTTGTCTGACCGAGCTTTTTTCGTTTGGTCTTAACCCTGAGGTACAAATGATTCCCTACGGACGACGAAAACATGATGAGTGTGAGATGCCTTACTTAGGTGCTCCTTCAAAGCACTGGGGCAAGAAGAAGTCGAGAAAGGCATCTCGACGCCTGATGCATAAGCAGGCGAGGAATGATGAGAAGAGGCTACTGCGGTATCTGATATCGCAGATGTAAGCGACTGTAGCTTAGCGGCAAAGCGCCACGTTGCCATCGTGGATACGAGGGTTCGATTCCCTCCAGTTGCTCTTGATGGATGTAGTTTCTCACGACGTGAGACAAGCATCATCAAAAGGTGAACGGTAACGAGACCAACACCTTCGGGATCTGCGGATCGCCGGAATCAATGTTATTTGGCAATCTAGCAAGCAAAAAGTGCTGCTGTCGTTCAATCGGCAGGACAGCAGCTTCGGTGAGCGTCCGTACAAGGAATGCTTCGGCATAATGCCATCGAAGTTGACAATGAGGGTCCGAATCCCTCTGGCAGCACCTCATGGCCCCGTCGTCTAAAGGTTCGGATTTCACCCTTTCAAGGTGAAGATTGGAGTTCGATTCTCCACGGGGTCACTACTTTTTATGGCTCGATCTTCTAGTGCTAGGATACCGGCAGTTGAGCCGGAGACAGAGGTTAAATTCCTCTTCGAGCAATTTTTGGTGTTGACCAAAAGTTTTGGTTGAAACTAAAAGATAAATATGGCCCCGTCGTCTAGCGGCAAGGATATCACCCTCTCACGGTGAGGACTGGAGTTCGATTCTCCACGGGGTCACTACTTTTATGGCCCGTTCGTCTAACTTGGTTTAGGACATCAGCCTCTCACGCTGAAAATGTAGGGTTCAAATCCCTCACGGGTCACTTATGGATACTACGTATCACAATTACTGCCAACCAATCGATGTTGCACAGCGACTGCTGTACGCCAAGAAGCATTGGTTCCACGGCAAGCCTGACATCAAATTGGAAGGCGAGAACGGAACCTTCGGCAAGCTGAGTTTCGATTTCAAGGACGCAATTGTTGATTTCAATGTGTTCATCAAAGATCGACAGCAAGTTCTCAATGCAGCCCAGATGGCTGTACTGAACTTTAGCAAGCTGAGTAACGAGATCTGGAACGAGTAAAGTCGTCTGGATCAAACAACATCATGTTGTTATATTCCAAACTGGCGGGCAACAAAGGATTGTAAGATGTCAATGCAAGATGCACAAAAGCTGCAAAGTCAAACAGTCGGCAGCATCGATGCGATCACAGACGACGATCCAGAGATCACGCCCAGTCAACAGGACGTCATCAAACGTCTGTTCCAGAGAAAGGAATTCTGGAAACGGACAGCCTATACGTTGCAACACCATGCAAACCAAGCGAAAACTTGGCAGACCAAGGCAGTAACGTACAGGAAGAAATACACGAAGGAGCGTGAAATGAAAACTTGGTGGAAGACGGTCGCACTTGTGACCGGAGTCTCCAGCATCATCACACTGGTTTTTCTTCTAGCACTCTCGCTTGTGGCTTCAAAGCCTGAGCCGAGTGAGATGAGAATGCCAGCCAGTGGTCGACTGACGGAAACTCCAAACTCTGTTCTGTCCTCAGTGATCCTCTTCAACGGGGATACACAGGGATCAGGAACAGTGATCTCCCGTGGCGAAAAGTATGCGGCCATTCTCAGCAATGCCCACAACTTTGAAGGGAACATCGGCCAGAAGCATTGGGTTTACTTTGCCGATGGAACGTATACGGAAGCCAAACTGATTGCCTACGACAAGAAACGAGACCTAGCAGTCTCTCAAGTCGATCAGGAAACAGTTCTTGGTCATTCCTACGTGCCAGACAAGATGGAGCCGGGACCTATCACCAGCGTTGGTTATGGTGAAGCTCAGGGCCCGACATTTCAGAAGGTGAGCTACAAGAGCAGTCTTCGTGAGAACGAAAACATCTTGTGGAAGTTTGGGTCAACCAACAAGGCGATTCGAGCCGGATACAGTGGTGGCGGGGTCTTCCAAGGTGACGCTCTCATTGGCGTAATGAGCCAACGAGATGTTTACTCCTCTAAAGGCAAGGTGTTCGAGCAAGGTCTGTCAAGGCAAGAATCGTATGCGGTCTCATGGTACGACATCAAAGAGTTTCTCTCCAAGCATGAGACTGTTCTTCGGGAGTGTGGAGACTGGCGGCAGCAGCCTCAAATGCTGACAGCCGATAATCAGCCTCCACTCTGGGTGCCCTCACCCAACGTGCCCGTTGTGGCACGGAACAACCAGTACGCTATTCTTCAGCGTCAGATCGATGAATTGAAAACTCAAAGATCGAACGAGGACTTGCTTAAACGACCTTCCGAGGTCAGCAAGTAACTATGTCGCCCTTCGGGGCGACTCTCGGGCATAGGGCCAATGGGAAGCCGCCAGTTCGGGGAACTGGAAATAGCAGGTTCGATTCCTGTATGCCCGACTACCGCTGCAACGGGTGCGGAGGAGAAGACACGGGCTTCTTCTCCTCCGCACAAACGTTCAAACACCGGTGAGATAGGTTGGAGTAAGCATGAAGCTAACTTATGATTGGTTTAGAGAGGCCGGCTTCAAACAAGTCGGCGACACCTCATTTGCCTACAACCTCCCAAACAAGCAACTACAGATCAGAGTGTCTTTTGGCAAGGATAACTTGTGGCACTGGGGCGTTGGTTATAATTTGAGTTATATCACCATGTGGTATCACCCACAGCTTGAAGAAGAGGGTCTTCGGGTGATGTATGGATTGCTCCCTCCAGATGTGGCTGACATCTATTTGGAACAAGTGATCAAGAGAATGGAGCAGGCATGACGCCTCTAACACATGACTTTTTCCTGATGTGCGGATTCGTCTGCACTCGGCAATATGAAGACGAAGCAGAGTACCAGTTCAACAAAGATGAAGTTCATGGTGATATGTCGGCTCATAGCATGAACCCGATTGATCCGAACCCAATCTGGAACTTCTATTTCTATGGGTCCGAGATGCCTTGGAGCCCACAAACGGAAGAAGAACTGCTCAGACTTCTGTTTGGTTGGCTTGGACCTGAGCACACGGAGACTTATTTGAAGGAGGCTATCGACCATGTCGAAACTTCAGACCGTGGGTGATCTCGTCACAGAACTGCTTAAGTTGGACCAAACACTTCCCGTGTTTGGTGAGAAGCTGGAGATCTGGTATGGCGATTGGTGCTATGTCGAATCTCCAATTAAAGGGATTGATATAAAGGATCATTTCGTCGAGTGGCCACAAGATGACCCTCGACGAAAGGACGGACGGCGAAAGCAGTTCGGCGACAATCACAAAGATGGCAAGGTTGTGATCGTCGCAGAGAAGTAATCAGTGTGTAGACCGTAGTCTGGCTATCGGGCGAGTTTTGGGCACTCGTGCATTTATTGCCACGCAGGTTCGAATCCTGTCACGCTGACTGGAGGAGTTATGAGTAAGGGCTACGTGCACTACGTGCCATGCATTGGCGATCCAATGACCTATGCGGTCTGGGTTCCGGCCGGCAAGACGTTTGAGCAAGTTGTGCAGCAGCGAAGAACCTTCGTCTGCAATGTGGTTGCTGCCATCATCGCAGCGGCTGTCATGTGTTGGTTATCTCTCTAGAAGCACGCTACTGTAGCTCAATTGGCAGAGCACCGGTCTTGTAAACCGGAGGTTGTGGGATCGTTGCCCACCGGTAGCTCTTTGATGTTTGCCGCTTTACCAGAATGGGAATGGGCCTGTTTCGTAAACAGGAGCGAGTGAGTTCGATTCTCACAGGCGGCTCTAAAGGAGTAAGCATGGACGCAACCATTCAGATCAATGAAGCCCAAGCAGAGCTTATCATGCGAGCCATGAATCTCTGCTACAACGAATTCGGTTCAGATCTCATCCCTGTGGAAGGGGATGCTGACTACGCCGCCGAACAACAGAAGCTGGTTGAATCCATCAACAAGTTGTATCCGGCTGTTGTTTCCACGTATTCGTACCTGCCTTGGGTTGAAAAGATCTATGGCAACTGAGTGTTTTCGGAATGTAGGCTAGTGGCTAAGCCACCTCGTTCGGGGCGAGGTAATCGAGAGTTCGAGTCTCTCCATTCCGACTTATGTCAAAACGAGATATTGATGACCTGATCTTTCTAATCGTCTTTTCATTGGTCGTTGGTTCAATGTTTGTTGGGCTAACATGGCCTCAGCGTTACGAAGGCAAGGTTGCTGAAAAATGGGTTATCCCAGCGAGCACAGAGATGCGTCACTTTAGAGGTAATCTGTATCAAGAGGTGTATCACCCTCCTGAATGGATCGTACTAATGGAAGACGGAACGAAAGCGTCCGTAACTGAAGAACAATACAAGAAGTGTGAGGTCGGCCAGTTCTCTAGAAGCTTGGGCCTGTCTCATAAGTTGATTAGATAAGCCGCCTTGTCCGGAGTGGGATCGGGCCATCTTGGTAAGATGGAATGAGTGAGTTCGATTCTCACAGGCGGCTCTGTGACCGTGCTATGTTGGTTTAGCAGTTAGGTTGTGAGCCTAGCATACGGGAGTTCGATTCTCCTCGGTCACCCTGCGTTTGTAATAGGACGCAACATGGTGAGTATGGTGTACCGGAGCGCATGGGAGATTGTGAGTCTCTAGGAACGAGTTCGACTCTCGTTATTCACCCTCGAAAGATGGTTCAAATGTCTGATAAAGTGCCTTCATCCTTGATTGCTGCAATGTTCTTGATCGATGAGATTAGAGACATGCGGCATGGCTGGGGTCGAAAGTTTCGAGCAAGAAAGAAGTTTCTTGTAAAGCAACTGAGAATCGGCATCAAACAGATGAAGAAAGAAGGATTGTTGCAATAAGACCAATTAGCTTAGCGGCGAAAGCGCTTGCCCGACACGCAAGAGAACGGAGGTTCGAGTCCTCTTTTGGTCACTGCTCGATGGTGTAATTGGTAACACGCCAGACTCTGACTCTGGAGACTTCTAGGTTCGAACCCTAGTCGAGCAACTAAATACTGCATGAATGTCGCAGCAATGACATTGGTGCTCCCAAGAATGGAATGGCCATTTCTCAAAGAGTGGTGCGAAGACCTCGGCAACAAGGGCGTCGACAAACTCTGTCTAGGCATCGACCGCTGTCGGCCCGATGGATACCTGTGGGACAAGAAGCCAAATCCCAAGTATTATCACTCCGATCTCTCGAATGCAGAGATCGAAAGCCGCTGGCAAGAAGCACTCACGAAATCAAGACAATATCTCGACATCGAAACTCTTGATGTGAAGGCGAGTCCGGACGCAGAGCTAGCAGCACTGCAACGACGGTTCTTCAAACTGGCCGCAGATAAGATCGCACAGTTTGATTGGGTCCTCTTCTGTGATCTCGACGAAGTTTTGGTCCTTCAAGAGGGGCTCGACATCAAGAGATACCTGCAACAGATGCGGGAACATGATTGCTACGTCGAAACGATCCTGTTCAATCAACTGCTGTTTGGATCTCGCTGGGATCAACAGATAGAACCAAGACCGCTCAAGACGGTCTACGAATATAACCCGGAGATTGTTCACGTCACCAAGTTCTGCTATCGGCCGAACCGGTGCCAACCAGTGGGTCCTCACAAAACAAATGGCTACTCGACCTTCGAGCGAGAAGATAGAGCAGTGATTCATCACTTCAGAGGTATTGAGAAAGCTTTTCTGGCTGAAACAAAGAGAATCCAGAACTTTCCGAACAGGACGAAGACTCCACTAAGGATGATCGACAAGAACCGATCTATCAAGTGGATGTGATATGCTGTTCCCAGAGAAGACATTTACGACGGATTGGACGACGCCAAAGCAAAAACGCTGGGCTGAACACCTTGGTCCGTTGAAGCAACAAGAGACACACGGCCTTGAGGTCGGCTCTTACGAGGGCCGTTCCGCAGTCTGGTTCCTTGAGAACCTCTGTAACTCAGTTGGGTCCACATTGACTTGCGTCGATACGTGGCACCAACCGGCCGTAGAGCAACGATTTGATCAGAACATGCGAACCTACCGCAATATGATCAAGATCAAAGGAGCCTCCCACGAGGCTCTCAAGAAGCTGCCAACGAATCATTATGACTTCATCTACATTGATGGAGACCATTCAGCGATGGCTGTACTGGAAGACGCAGTTCTGTCTTACAGGCTGCTGAAGATTGATGGCATCATGATCTTCGACGATTACAAGTGGGATCATTTCGAGGAAAAATTGAAAGTGCCAAAAGTTGGTATTGATAACTTCCTCGAAACATACGAAGATCGGTTTGTTGTCATCTTCAAGGGCTACCAAGTGTTCTTGAAGAAAGTGATCTAGCCATGGAAGGCAAGAAATGAAGACGAAGTTCATCGTTACGCAGGATTACGACAATCCGCAAAGCTTTGCGGCTGTTATGCCCTCTTTGCCGGGTTGCGGTGCCCGAGGAGCCTACTTCGAGAGTGACTCCTACGAGAAGGCAGAACAGTTCATTGCAGAAAGAATGGAGGGATTGGAAGCATCAAAAGCTCCGCTGCCTCCTAACTACAGGATGGAGATCAAGAAGATCTTCGTTCCGGGCTGAATCAGTTTGATCCGAAAGGATCTCTGCAAAAACTGAGCTAGCCATACTCACTTAGAGTATGGATAAGACACAGTTGGTCGAACTAACCCAGAGAGGGTTGACAGTTCGAGAGATCGCAGCCGAGACAGAGAAGTCATACACAAACGTCAGATATTGGCTCGGCCAGTATGAGTTGAAGACGCTGTGTAAGCCACATAATAAGGGTGGTAACCCAAAGAGTGGGCTCGATAAACTGTCTTGCAAAGATTGCGGTGAGACAGACCCTGCTAGGTTCTATGTGGGTGGCAGAAAGCGGATTAAAGTTCGCTGCCGTAACTGCCATAACAAGGATCAGATCAGCCGCTTCCGTGCTTACAAAGCCAAGGCGGTTGAGTACAAGGGTGGCAAGTGTGAGGTATGCGGTTATGGCAAGTGTCTAGCTGCGATGGACTTTCATCATGTTGATCCAAAGATGAAAGACCCAAACTGGGCTGGTATGAAAAACCGGCCATTGGATAAGATCAAAGATGAACTAGACAAGTGTATGTTGGTGTGTAGAAACTGTCACGCAGAGATACACTACAGCACAAGTCAAATCAGGGTGTAGGGAAATTGGTATCCCGCCAGTTTTGGGAACTGGAGACCTGCGAGTTCGAGTCTCGCCACCTTGACTTAACAGGAAAGGAGTAGCAATGACTACTCATGAGGAGATTGCGGCAGTTTTCAAAAGCAGCGAAGGTCCTATTTCTAAGATTGAAAAATTGAGAGAAATGGATCTGGTCGGTCGGCCAATGGACATTGCATTTTTGAACGTGCTGTTCGACGCCATCAAGGAATTGGATGCACGTTGTATTCCGTTGCCGCCGCAACAACCATAAGCTCACTTGTCAAGGAAGACAATCATGTTCGTGACCTTCCGTAAGACTGATGGCCGTGACATTCACATCACGCCAATGTCTGTTGTCTCAGTAGAACAACTAAGCTTCTTCGAAACTGGCCAGAGTGACAGTAAGAAGAACCACGGCTGTTACACAACGGAGATTGTGACAATGAATGGATCTCACAAGGTTCATCATCCGGCTCTTGCGATCTTGAAAGCCTTTGCTCTTGCAGCAGACGGCACTAAGATCGAGTGTCAAAACGTTACGGTGTGGTGGTAATAGGAGAGCACAATGGTAGCTTGGGATTTTTGCGAGAAGTGTAACAGGGTTGTCGACGAGTTCGAGAGCCAGTGCTTCTACTGCAAAGATAAGGGAACAGCCCAAGCCATCAAACGCTTCTTGCGAAGCTTTGTTCCCAAGAAGGCAACAACTGTTGCCGACACCGGGCCATCGACTAATGGTAAGTCATCACTCTGATAAGGTGGTAACGAAGGTTCGATTCCTTCTGGCCCGACTCGCACTGGTAGTTTAAGGCAAGGGCTGGGTGGATAGTGTACATACGCCATTCAAGGTCCTGCTGAAATAAAACGGCTCCCCAGAAGGAGAGGAAGCGGGTTGAAATCCCGTCCGATGCACCAAACAGGAGGGCATGATGCCAAGCATAACGGGCTGGATTACGCCCTCTAAAGAATTTGTGATCTGTAAGAGCTACAGGCACATCACAATCGAGTTGCTCCGAGATCCTCGCTTCAGTGCGATCCCCGAGATCGCAGAAGAAATCAAGGAACTTGATATCATCGAGCAAGAGTGCGAAGAGGACTCGGAACGAATGGGTGGCACTCACGCAGAGTGGCACCGGCACGAAATGGCCGAGGATGATCTTTGCTGTGAAGCCAAGCAGATTTTGTTGAACAATGGGTTCGTCAGGGTCGGCAGCAGTGATGATGCCGTTCACTTTGAAGCGAGACCGAACATCCTGAAGAAACACTATCAGTTTCTAAAGGACTTTGCTGAGGCGGATGGTTCACAAGCCGTGTTCTGTCCTCAGAAATGAACATAGTGGTGTCCCATAGCGGCAATTGGACCTCTCTCATAAGGAGGATTTTCGTGGGTTCGAGTCCCACCACCACTACTAAGACAAAGGATTGTCCATGCACAGAATCCAACAGATGACGACAAAGGACCTGTCATGCTTTTGCCTGATGGTGGCGAGCATTTTCTATGGGTTCTACCGTCTAGATTTCATCTTCATCGGGATCAATAGTCTTGCACTGTATACGTTCTTGACTAGTTGAGGCAGGATGATTGATTCTTGGAAAGATGCGGCTCTTTTGTTTGGTATTGTCAGTTTGTTGAGTTCTGTCTATTTTGGGACCATGATGGGCATGCTGGCATGTCTGGGGCTGATAATGCTGCTGTTGATTGTTGAAAAATGACCTGTGAGTGTGATGGATGCACGCAACCCTGCGAAGGTTGAAGAACTTGGTTCGATTCCAGTATGGGTCACTTTGAGTAAGTCCAAGGATGGATCATGAGTACGAGATACGATAACACAGTCGATGATTTTCAGGTCGGCCAGCGAGTGAATCATTATCTCGACACGCCCATGATGGTGTGTGAGATCCATCCGGAGTGTACATTGCCGCTGCGGGTGCGATACAAAGATCAGCTTGGAAAGTTTCGTACTTTCGATGCTCATCCCAAAGAATTTTATGGCGTTAAGAAGTCCGATTAGTGTAATGGATTAGCACGGCAGCCTACGAAGCTGCAAGTAAAGGTTCGAATCCTTTATTGGACACTTGCTCGTTGGTGTAGCGAAAGCACAAAGGCCCGCAAGGGTTAAAACGTGAACCTAAGAGGCTGAGTTCAATTCTCAGACGAGCAACTTATAAGGAGAGCATGATGCTCAGGTTTACAGATTGTGGTGATACTTGCGTCGAGATCTGGAAGGAAGAGGAATCGGGCAACACCGAGTCAAATCGAGTGGTTGGCCATATCCTGTTCCCAGATGCGATGGCACAGAGAACGACAACGACCTTCCTTGTGAGGGAGATCTATGGACTCGACTTCACGTTCACTGAACTTGAGGTCATTGCACATGAGATGAAGACGGGAACGCACTTAGCTAAGTTCATCAAAGAAAGAGAAGGGCGAGTCGCCTAGCGGCTATGGCACCAGTTTTACACACTGGCAATAATCGGGGGTTCGAGTCCCTCCTTGCCCACTGAGGAGTTTGTTATGAAGAAAACATTGATGGAGATGTTTGTGATGACACCACTCGTTGTAGTGGTGGCTTTCATGTTGGTCTGCCTCAAGTTCATCATCTTGAATTTCTTTGCAATCGGTTTTCCCGGCTTGCCGGGTTGATCAACTGAGTCGTTGGAGGAGTCCGGAGTCCTCGTCTCCCTGTCACGGAGAAAATCACGGGTTCAAATCCCGTACGATTCGCTGCTGCATCCGTAGTATAGCGGCCAATTATATCCGCCTTTTAAGCGGAAAGACCTCAGTTCGAATCTGAGCGGATGCACTTTGTAGCTCAAATTGGCAGATGAATAGCTCTTATAGAGCATGCCAATTTGTAACAAATGCGAACAAGCTTTTCCTAACCACGTCATCATTGAAGGCAAGCAAAGAAACCTCTGTAACCGGAGGTATTGTTTGGACTGCTCTCCATGGGGACAGCACAATACCCGTAAGATATGTGATCCTGATTTGCCTGTCAGATCATGCAAGGATTGTGGTAAGGACTTTGAGTATTCAAGAATCAAAGGATCTCGCAAAGAGATTTGTAATTCTTGCATAACTCAGAGATCTCAAAGAAAGAGGAAATTAAAGGCGATTGAATTCTTCGGCGGCAAGTGCACAAGGTGCGGATATGACCGTTGTCCACATGCACTTGAGTTTCATCATGTAGAAGAAAAGACTCAGCGTCCCAATTATGCAATCATGAGTTGGTCTTGGGAGCGAGCAAAGGCAGAACTTGAAAAGTGCATCCTAGTTTGTGCGAATTGTCACAGGGAGTTGCACTGGGAAGCTCATCAAGCACTCGTCGTATAGTGGCGATTACATCCGGCTCTTACCCGGTCGACCTCAGTTCGAGTCTGAGCGAGTGCACTTTTGTGTCCGTAGTATAGCGGCTACTACATCCGGTTCTTACCCGGAAATCCTCGGTTCGAGTCCGAGCGGGCACACTTGATTTTGACCATAGATTGGGTCAAGATTTGCGGCTGAAAGGAATTCACATGGACCCCGAGCCAGTTTTCTTTAAGCCCACAACCGGTGAGTCCACAGTCATCAGGATACTGCCGCCACAGCGAACCGGCCTATACCCTCAGTACAGGTTTGCAAGAATTGCAAAGCCAAAGGACAGGAACACCGATGTGGTCTTCCTTCCATGTGAACCTAACTGTCCGATGTGTAAAGCTGGCTTTCCTTCAAAGCGGCGATACCTCTTGCCAGTGGTCCATGAAGGCAAGCAAGCCTACATGGATTTGAGCCCTTCTGCGTACAAGCAGGTCATGGATCTGATCAACGAAAAGCCGTTGGTCTGGTACAAGCGTTGGTGGAACAGTGTCCGGGAAGGATTCCGATGGCTAAAGAAGTATCTGATATTCTCCAAGAGTGCCTGAGAAAGCAGGGCTTGTCCGCTTATCCAGAGTGGTCATTTCCAGACCCTAATCTGGGCTCCAGATACGTCATCATGCGAAATGGCCGTGAGTGGACACGCATTCCCGGTGTGGCAGTTAGTGCTTTTTACGATGGATTCATGCTTGGCAAGCTGGTTGGCGAACAACAGGCCAAAGATTTGGGTCCGAAAGAAGAGTCATGAAGATTCTCAAGAAAATCAATGACGTCATCTTCTTCGTATTCTGGTCTCCCATTCTCATTTGGATGTGGCTAGACTCAGACTGGCATCGTTTTTACGATGACATGGACCAGATCGATAAGTTGGTCCAACAGAGACAAGCTCTCAAGACGAGAACGTGAGGTAGCGATGAAGGGATTCAATTGTCTCATCCAGTCAATCATCTGGATTCCGAACTATCTGCTCGACAGTCTCTGCGACTGGCTCATAGGGCTTGATCCACCCCCGCCGTACAGGAGCAAATCAGAGGATGAGTGTCAGGAGTATCTCCGGACATGGCGTGACAAAGACAAGAAGACGTGGTGGAACGAGATATGAGCTACAACACACGAATTGCTCCATCGCCTTCTGGAGACATGCATCTCGGCACCGCTCGCACCGCCTATTTCAATTGGCTGGCTGCGAGGGCCACTGGCGGACGGTTCTTCCTCCGCATTGATGACACAAACGTCGATAAGAGCCATCCTGAGTACGTCCAAGTGATCTTGGACACAATGGACTGGCTGGGACTCGATTACGACGAGTTGATCTACCAGAGTGAGCGGCTGCATCTGTACCATCACATTGCTGGTACGCTGCTGAAGCATGATATGGCTCGGGTTCTTGACAACGGAGCAATTGCTCTGAAGTACAAGATCTCGACTCCATTCGCCTTCCAAGACGAGGTCGGCGGAACCATTTTGATCTCGGATGACGACAGGAAGCACATCAGTGGCGAGCTTGGAGAAGGCATTATTCTGATGCGGGCTCCGGTTGATGGGGTCGCTTACCCGACCTATCACTTTGCTTCCGTGGTCGATGACATCGACTGCAACATCAACTACATCATTCGTGGCGTCGACCACATCACGAATACGACTCGTCAGATTGCGATCTGGCAGCATGTTGATGCGGCTGTTCGAGCAAGCGACCCAGAAGTCTATAAGTCACATCCGCCCAAGTTTGCTCACGTGAGCCTTCTGCACTTCAAAGGGAAGAAGCTTTCGAAGCGAGATGGTGCAGCAAGCATGCTGAGCTATCGGGACCATGGGTTCGATCCCGATGCCATGCTCAATTTCATGGCTCGATTGGGCTGGGGGCCGACGGTCGATGATAAGACGACGAAGACGCTTCCAAGAGATCGCATGCTGGAATTGTTCCTGACAGGCGGTCATATGAAGGCTGGCTCTTCTAACATCGATCTGACGAAGCTTGACTCGTTTGACAGGAAGTATAAGGCTCAGAAGAAGTCTTGACTTTTTGGTCACAAAGCGAGAGTATCCGCACCTTGCATGTGAATGCTGGATAGTAAACGGCAGTCCGTCGCTTAAACGATCTCCGATGGGAGCGCCCTCTTGTGAGGGGCGGACGGTGAGTGATGCAGCCCACTGAAGGCGAAGCTGCACTATCCTACTTTTTCCACAATGACTGTGGGTCTGTCACATGGATGGTGATGATGCAAATCAAAGAACGGGTTAAAGCGGAGTCATTCGCAGCCCAGACTCCCAAAGACAAGATCAATCGACTCTCAGGACACACTGATTTCACAGTCGATTCGGTCCTCAGCAAAAACAAGATGAAGCGGAAGCAGCTTCGTCAACAGTTGTGGGAACTCCAAGAAGGCAAATGCTATTGGTGTGACCACTCCGTGACTCTTCCAGATGAAGAGACCGGGCATGTTGGCTATTCAAGTGGTCTGATGGCGACGTTCGACCACGTCATTCCGAGATGTAAAGGCGGCTCGAACGATCCCAAGAACATCGTCATCGCTTGTCACATCTGTAACAACTTGCGAGGTGATATGGGAATTCAAGCCACTGTTGAATGGCTCCGGGAGGCCCGACGCCAGAATGCTTTTCTCGGCTGCTTTAAGATCATCCCAATCAACGGAATGTTCAGCCTGATCGGCCGGACGACCCGAGTGCTGGGCAAGATCTGCTCAACGTTCAAGTCGGCTCGACGAGAGCTTCTCAAGTTCGAGCCCGAAGTTCAGGAAGAGCTTTGTATCCTGCATCTTGCAACGGGTTGTAAGATCCAGAAGAACGATAAGCTTTTCAATTCGAGAAATGCGGTTCAGAGCCTTATTGATCTGGCCGAATACTACGATCATCACAAGGTAGTCGAACGTTTGGCTTACGAATTGTGGGAGCAAGCTGGTCGTCCTGTCTCTGATGGCAAGGACTTTTGGTATAAGGCCGAGAGCCTGTTGCACGTCAATTGAGGTTGCGATGTTCATCGAGCGAAAGTCACATCGTGTGAAGTCACGAGGCATGAACTCGAATGCGAAGAGACGCCTAAGATCTAAGTTGTGGGAACTCCAACAAGGGCTCTGTTTCTGGTGCGGCCAGACAACCGTGTTGGACGAGGATAAGCGACGAACTGCTCGTTATGAACGTGCAACTCTAGATCATCTGAATCCGGATAACAGAGGAGCAGGATACGATTGCAGCAACATTGTGTTGGCTTGCAATTCGTGTAACAGCAATAGGGGCAACCGGACTGGCCTTGAGTTCGTTCGCTGGATCACTCAGTTCAGCGTCTGGTGCAAGTCGAAAGAACGGTTGGGTAGAGTAGGCTTTGTAGTTATCGATGGCCCCCTGAGGCTCGGTGGGCCCTATCACGATTACAGCAGTGCACTGAAGCGAATCAAGAGCCTCATGTGCAAATCGGATAGGCCGCAGTTTGGTATCCTGCACATTTTGTCGAACAAGCTGATTCGCCCCTCTCATCCCTATTTCAATCATCTGCACAAGATGAAGAAGAAAATGGCTCAGAGGATCTTGAACGCTGAACCAAGAATGATCGAGGTGTTGGCCTACCACCTCTGGGAGAAGGCCGGAAGACCTATTTCTGACGGAAGTGAATTCTGGTATAAAGCCGAAAGGCTCCTGAAAGACACTAACTATCAGTGTGATGAACACGATGTTCCAAATACTGGTATTATTGATGGGACTTGATCCCAACGGCTTGATTGATAGGCTCAACCACAAGGACTTTCAGACTAGGGTGGAGGCCAATCAACGTCTGGTTCGATTGGGGGATGAGGCCATTCCTGTTATTGAGGAGAGGCTGAAAACCGAATTGGACTCTGAGCGTCTGGTTCGTTTGGGCGAGATTCATCGGCAGCGTTTCAATCAAGCTCGATGTGACTTGAGCGGGATCTGGTTCTTGCCTGCCGAGAGGCGGTATGTTCAGAAAGATGACGTTGTTGTCGATATCGCTGCGAAGTATTATGTTGCAGCTAGGATCGTTCACAACGACACTCATCTGGACAGGCCGGCTTACAAGGATCGTTGGGATAACGTTGATGTTGGGCTATTGGCTACTGAGATGTATTTGATGGATCTGTTGCGGCAGGGCAAGGACATTGAGGTTGCTGTCACGAAGGAGGCAATGACTTCTTTTGAGAAGGAGTTTGAGAAGTACGAGAACGTTCTCAGCAGTTGTTGCTACTTTACTGAAGAGTCATTTGGACGGTTACCACCGGCCGTCGAAGCAAGAATTGAGATCCGGAGAGAGCGGAAACGTCTGATTGACATCGGCGATTTCGACTTTCTGGAAGATGGTGGATGTTGAGGCGCTGTAGTGTAGTGGTTTCGCACGGCACCCTGTCACGGTGTAAGAGCGGGTTCGATTCCCGTCAGCGTCGCTTTGCTTGGTTCTCCTTATAAAAACGCCGCTTGGAGGAGTACAACAGGTTCGAAGTCTGGCCACGGTCTGACGAAGATTGTGAGCGAGCGGCAAATCAAGCAAAATGGGGTCGCATGTTCCAAGGGGGCGACGAGCACTTGCAATGCACGTGAGGAGGGTTCGATTCCCTTCGACTCCACTAGAGGTGATTGATGAACGAAGAGATCATTTGGATGCTAGTGATGATGTTCAGCCCATTGATTGTTATAGTGGGCTTTACTTCTCTATTGGGGATTGAGCCTGACGACAATTGAGGAAGCTGTTATGAGAATCATCTGTACAAACATTGTAACCGGAAGCTACAGCAAAGTTCTGACTCTTCAGTCAAAGAAGGGAAAGGGACTTGTTTTACCCGGTGGTAAATGGGAGCCGGGTGAAACGTTTGTCGAGTGCGCCAAAAGAGAGTTGGAAGAAGAGACTGGGCTGAAGGCCACAGGCTGCGAACTCGTCTTTTGGGGTGTGAATGCGGATGGTCATTTTGTGTATGCGTTCCACACATACACATCAAATATGACTCCTCTCAAGGAGACTAAGGAAGGCAAGACGTGCTGGTCAACGTGGGAAGAGTTGATCAACAATTCGTCTTATAAGGCGTTCTATGAATTGTTGTATGAAGCTTTCCAGAATCGTAATGCATTCACGAAACTTCAAGAAGTTGTTGGGGTCTGAGTCCAAGGTGGCGGTTCTCCCTTGCACGGAGAAAGTGAAGGGTTCGATTCCCTTAGGCTCCACTCGTAGCGGTATGGTGTAGTGGTAGCACGCTCCCCATGCAGGGGGTCCTCTCGGGTTCGATTCCCGTACTGTTGGTACAGGGACACTAAGAAGCGGGGGTTCAAATCCTTCTATCGTTACGAATTATGGGGTCATGGCGTAAAGGGAGCGCAAGATTCTGGCAGAATCTAGGTCGGGGTTCGATTCCCCGTGATTCCACTTAGAAATGAGGATTGATGCAGAATATTGAAGAACTTGATTCCCCTCCAGTAGTAGGCGAGACTTACTTAGTCCCTTGCATGTTTGGTCGGATCTATCTTCTCTCATCTGCACAATCGAAGCCGCCAGATTGGTGGCCGGTGCTGAGACCGTCACACCAAGATTCGATCTATACCGCCCAGACAAGATCGAAATGGAAGGACGGAGAGTTCACTGAGGAGACGTACTGCGAGTACGATTCCAAGGCTCCTCATCACTATCATGTTGATCCCAGATTCGCTTCGGCTGAATTATACACGGCTTGGGAAGTCGAAAATAAAGACTGGCACAACGTGATCGACATTCAAGGAGACATTAGGTGGTCAGAAATGGTCTGCCTGAGAGAGATGCCGACCCAAAGATTATTCACCGGCTTTGGTCGTCAATTTGTTGATGATCATAAGGGCAAGAAGATCAAGTGTGGGCGTTGTCCGCACCGTGGAGTCTTGCTGAACTCGGTGCCTGTTCATGATGGGATCATTACATGTCCCAACCATGGACTCAGGTTTGATGCCGAGAGCGGAGTTTGTGTTACGGAATAACTATGACACTCAAAGAATTCAACCATCCTTGGCTGACCAAGGCACCGACGCTGACTCCATTGAAACGAAAGTTCAGATGGACGTTTGAGGGCAAGGATGTGGAGGGTCAGACGCTCTTTGAGGAGTCCTTTGTCAAAGTCAGTCATCGGCCGCACTTAGGTCAGATTGCTGTTGCTGATGAAAACGGTGGACACATCGAACATCTGCCCGGCGAGATCGATGTCACTCAGTGTTACATCATGTTCGATAGTGATATCGAGAAGCTGGAAGCGACAGCAAAGTTTGAACAACACAAGGCTGTAGCGGAGAACATCAAGACGGCAATTTTGAGGATCTATTGCGGTGCTGGCACGCTGTTAGAAACTTGGACGCTGAGAGAAGCTGTCATGACCTTGTCGCTTCTTAAGAGTATGTTTTATGATGACGGTGAAATGGAGCCAGTTTGGTCTGTTTCATACCAGAAGTGTGATTGGGAGCAATTGTATGACAAGCTCTTGGGCGTGTCGCAAGAGTCAAGACCATCCGACCAACCGAAGTTAGGTCGCACTCAACTCACATTATGGTAAACACTGCATCACAACTTGAGGAGTAGCAATGGTAAAAGCCTTACAGCTTCAGATTCAGCCAGACGATGAGTTTGACGAGATCCTAATTCTGGACTACATCAAATCAGGAGGCTTTGATCTAATCATTGAAGTCACCAGTGGTGATGATTCCGGCAGGTATGTCAACTTCAATTGTTGGACCCGAGACGATCTTAAAGCAGTGTGGAATCATCTTCGTCAACTATTAGAAGACAAGGAAATCGCTGATCGCAGTATTGTTACTTGCACAGGTGAACATGGCTGGGACGATTTCTTGTTGCTTCACACGTTCACTGACGAAACGATAGATGTGTTAGAATAGTTGTTTATGCACTACAGGTGTTACGGTAGCATGGCTGCCTTCCAAGCAGTTGGCCGGGGTTCGACTCCCCGGTAGTGCACTCTGATTGTAGCTCAATGGTAGAGCGCCTAAAACTAGTCTCATCGCCTTTTGTCCTTGAAAGAGGAATGCTAGGTGGGATTACATCGCCTGTGGAGCGGGAGGTGCTGGTTCGACTCCGGCCGGTCAGATTTAAGAAATGAGGAATTATGAGTGAAGCTGACGATATGGATCTGTGGGCCGATATGATGGACGCCACGGCTCGTAAGACAGTGGTAATCCAAGAGGGCCAACAAGTCGTCATGGACAGCGATCACTACTGCGGCCGTCCTGTTATCGGCAAGATAGTGGTTCTGCCAAAGGCGAGCCTTTTGGGCTTCGAATGCGACAAGCCATGGTCTTGTATCAGCATTCTGGATTCCAATCTGGAGGCTCCAAAGCGTTATCCAACGATCAGTGAAGTCAATCGAGTCGGGCTCTTGAGCTTGTTCTTCGATGACATTATTCGACCAAAGGATTACGCCAAGTTGTTCACATACGAGCAAGCCGAAGAGGTGTGGAAGTTTGTGAGCGAAACTTGGGAGCGATCTGAGGTCCTCATGATTCACTGCACGGCTGGCATCAGTCGATCAACTGCTATTGCGAAAGCAATCGCAATGATCTATCAAGACAAGGAGACAGCCAAGCTGTTTGATCAATTGTACTCGCCTAACTACGTCGTCTATCAGAGGATGGCTAACAAATACGTGGCGATGCAAGAAGCACAGTCAGGAGGACTGAATGGAAATCACGATCTGGACGAAGACACGGAAGTATTCTCAACTGATCCCGCATGATCAGATTAAGGGCCTGCCGGCTAAACAAACTCGACCCCTTGCTGCGTTCCATCATTCAAAGATGGATCAGTACAACGGAAAGCACTTCGTATTCGGTTGGTTCGAGGGCCTCGGCCAATCAGAGGACAATCCTCTGTGGGCCGACGAGACGATGATGATTGCAGTGAGCCGATCTGACGACGATTACTTCTTCCCCAAAATCGACGAGATGCTTGAGCTTCTAGACAGCAACAATGCTGCTGGAGACGTTCTTCGTGACGTCGGGGAGTTGGAGCAAGATCTTCTGGAATATGCAGAGGATTGGGGCATTGATGACTGTCCCTGCATTATGTGGGACCAGCACGATGACATCAAAGAGGTCCAAGTCTTCCGGGCAAAGCTCGTTGCTTTTCGTAAGAAGTACAAGGATTACTTCACATACCCAATGGAGTAGACCATGAAGGTCATCAAAAAAGGCAAGGTCGTCGAAGACATCTTCGAGGGCGATTGTACTAAATGTGGATCAACAATTCAGGCTAAGCGGTCGGAGATCGCTAGGCACATCACGCTTGATTCGAGAGCAGAGGGGGATCTGGCTTACGTCAAGTGCCCTGTCTGCAAAGGACAAACAAAGTTTTTTATGTACCCGGTGTGAGCATAGCTTGCCTCGGGAGAGGTGAGTTATGAGTAACAACACAATGTTCAAACAATGCGTGTTGAACAAACAAGGGCCAGATGGCTTCAAGTCGACAGTGACTTGGCTGCCGGCTGAATTTGCTGTTAAGGGTCGCACGCTGCGACTTAAGAAGTCTGATGATAGTTGGGATCTAGGCTGGACCGTTTTTTCGGTTTCAGAGACTGCTCTTTCTGAGAAGTGTCTTCCTGATTATCATAAGGACATTAAGGCACACAGGAAGGCAACGGGAGACTCGATGCCGAAGAAGGGATAAGATGGGTTTTTGGTTGGCGTGGTATTTGATGTGTGGGATCACAAGCATCTTCACATTGGAACTGCGGGACTCAGTGCAGAAGTTTTTTGATGAGGGGCACGTAGACAACTACTTCTTCCTCGACATCAATTTCTTCTTTAAGTTTGCCTGTGTTTTCACTGCGGCTCTCTGGCCGATGTGGCTTATTCCAAGCAAGGAAATGATGTCCACTTGGTCCAAAGTCGGCGAATGGTTTTACAACAGACGATGGTTCTTTCCGACCATTGCTGTATTGACATGGGTCTTCATGACAATGAGGCCCTAGTGATGTACCCTGACCCAGATATGGGCAGACCCCAGTTGACCGTTGACTGGATTTCAGGGAACAACGGCGGAAGGGACCACGCCCATCGAACGTCATTTGTGCGAGCGGGAGAGACCTTCATATTCCAAGATAGTGAAACGGTATCACGATTGGCTGTTAACCAGTTATTCCACGTTCGAATCGTGGTCTTGGAGCTTTTGGATTGGGGTGGGGTGACTGTTGGTAGTCACACCTGACTGTTAATCAGGAATGGAAGCAATTCCTACATAGGTTCGATCCCTATCGCCCCAGCTTTCTGTTTTGAATGGATTCAAATGTCAGATAAAATATACACAAGCAAAATCACAGTCGAAGTCGTTGTGGAACATTGGGGCGACCCATTTGCCGCAAAGGACATGGTCGAGACTTTGCTGAAGAATCCTCAGGTGACAGCAGTTCGTTCTGTTGAGACCTTGGATGTGAAGAGCAATTACCGGCTCCACCAACAGCCAGACTCAAATTTGAAGGCCGTAGAAGGCTTGCCTGTTGCTGGAAGTTTGGCATCAGCACTTGCCAAGTGCAAGCAGTGGGAGATGAGCGAGGAAGAATTGCAGGAGCTAATGCGATGACAAGGATGCTCGACCCTATTGAGCGGATGGAACTCAACATTGATCGACTTTGTTGGGACTACATCACGCTTCAGAAAGATGTGCCTTCTGAGTCCTTCTGTTGCCCCTACTGCATGGAAGTACGTGAGGGTGAGCCGATCCAGATGAGTGCGAGTCCAGACAGTGCAGCTTGCTGCTACGAATGTCTGCCAGAGGAAACCAAGATGGCATACGACGCCTTCTTTGGTCATTGATACCAGAACAGTCGGTGGGTACGACGGGGAGCCTCCAAAACTCCTGCTGACGGGTTCGATTCCTGATTCTGGTGCCATAGGTGTGTGGTGTAATGGCTAACATGACAGTCTCCAAAACTGTTGATCGGGGTTCGAGTCCCTGCATACCTGCTTTAGATGCTGTGCGTGGGCTGACGGTGGGGGCCATCCTGCCGTAGGTGGTTCGATCCCATCGGCATCTGCTAACAAAGGAGAGATCATGGACGATTTCTGTGAGAAGGTAGTTGCTGAATGTCAAAGGGCGAGGAAGACACATCCTCCGACGCATTCAATCCATGAGGGCCTCGGAGTCCTCATGGAGGAGTTTGATGAATTCCAACGAGAAGTCTTCAAGAAGGATGCTTCTCTAATCGGACTAGAATCTGAACTTGTTCAGATTGCCGCAGTGTGCAGAAACATCTATAACGAAGTTGTTGTGCCTGCTAAGCAAAAGAACGATGAGCGACACAAGCAGTGGGCGGAATCATTGTATGATTCGGCTCCTGACAATGATGACCTGCGAAACAAAGCCCGAAAGGATCAAGGATGATCGTTTTAATCAATGAGTTCTTCCACGACCACGAAGACAGGTTCTACTATGTCGACACCGACAAGTTCGACGTAACGAAGAACCCAATCGAGAAGGGGATCATGGAGGCCCTGAAGGAGCCCGGCTTCTATCACGATGTCCGATTCGAAGGGGATGTCGAAGAAGAGAACGAAGAGAATATGAGGGCCGAGATGGGGTTGAATAGCGATCCCGATAGCTTGGAGCCCTTCTGGTCAGATCCGGCAATCGGAGCGGAGGCGTACCTCTTCTGCGGTACCGAGGATGAGGAAGAATTGCCTCCTCCGGATCTGAAGCCGGACGCATTCGTGAAACTTGTCATTTCATTTGATTGTTAGGTATCTCAGTTTTTACAGAACTCTGTAAAAACTGAGATATGGTGACTCTGTTATTGCATGAGACCTTGCAATAACTGCGGATGCCATGTCCCCAACAAAATGATTGTGGATGGCAAGCCTAGAAACCTACAAAACCGGAAGTTTTGTCTTGAATGTTCGCCATTTGGTGGCCGCAACACCAGACGAGATATCAGCACGCCGAAAGTTCTGAAGACAAGAAAGACTACTGCGTTAGCTGTGACTCGATATCGACAAAGACTCAAGCAAAAACTTATTGATCACAAAGGCGGTAGATGTCAAAGGTGTGGGTACGATAAGCCGGTCGCACGGGTGTATGAGTTCCATCACCGAGATCCTGCAATGAAAGAATTCGGAATCTCGGGATATCTGTCTAGATCATGGCAAACGCTAGTGACAGAAGTTGAAAAGTGCGATATATTATGTCGGAATTGTCATGCTGAAGTGCATGATGAGATCGATAAGAAGGGTGGTTAGCTCAGTGGTAGAGCGTTTCTTTGTTAAAGAAATGGTCATAGGTTCGATCCCTATACTGCCCTCTAAGGAGGAAGATGTTTGATCGTAGTAGTTGTTTTGAGACTGATCCAAACGCAAGAAAGTCGCTCAAGCGGGCGACAGTAATGCAGATTTGGAATGCAAAAGATCTGGGTGACGATGGTCATTTCAAATCAATTGCCTATCCACGGCGTTACTTGGTTCTCGGGGACGATGAATCGATCAAAGATTTTTCCGAAGGTGTTGAGAGTTTCCCGAATGGGGTCTATCAACATATTTGAGCAACTATCCTCAGCCTCCTCATAAGAGGCTAGGGCGGTTCACGATAGCAGGATCGGTTGTCCTGTAGAGGTGAGCAGTAGCGAGGAGACGGACCCTTGAAACGGGCGAGTCGTGTGGGTTCGTCCTACATAATGCCGTTGTCACAACCGATGACAACGACACTCGCATTTGTCGATGTGGTGCAATGGCTAGCACGGCGTAAAAGTTAACTTGCCACCGTTTCGTCCCGCATTTGGGAATGTCCGGCAGGTTTACATGCATTCCAAGCCGCAGATTTGGGTTCAAATCCCGACGTCGACTTTTTGTAAGAGGTATTGCGCTGTGGTGTAATGGTAACACGTTAAAACAGTCTCGGCATCTTTCGTCCTGAATTTTGGAATGCCAGTCGGGATTACATCTCATCATAAGGGAAAGTTGGGGGTTCGAATCCCTCCGGCGCAACTTGAAAGGCATGGCAGTGAGCGAGAGGATCAACATTGGAGAAGAGGCTTTTATCTTGGCCTTGATGGGTTTTGATGAGGACCCCGACAAGCCAGTGAAGATTGAGTCTCCTGTTGTTGAACCTCCTGTTTCTTATCCAATCGGTACGAGATCTCGGCGAAGGCTTAAGTTCGCTCATTGGGCGGACAAAGATGTCGAATACTGGGACCAGCCTAGTAAGAGCAGTTTCAAGTAAGGGCTAAACAGAAAGTCAGGGCTATGAGTAAGTTTGAAGTTGGTAATGTCGTTCGCTTGAAAAGCGGCAGTCTTGCAATGACTGTTGCTGATGTAGATGAGGACGAAGTCTACTGCATGTATTTCGACGGTCATGCCGTTCTTGAGGCAGAGATGCCCCACGAAGTCTTGGAACTTTGTGAGCCTGACGTGTATCAGGTGACAGTTGTCGGCAACGATGACAAAGTGATTGTCTGTCCTCTGACTGGAATCATGTATCCAATTGTTGATGGTGAACCAGTGAATGACATAACTCCACCGGCCCTATCTGTGCCATCGGCAGAGTGAACATGATCAAAGGCTTGACCTATATTCCGAACTACATCAGTGAACGGATGCAGAAGCTGTTTGTTGAAAAGATCGACGAGCAGAAGTGGTCTAACGAACTCAAGCGACGGGTTCAGCACTACGGTTACAAGTACAACTACACCTTCAAGAAGATTGATTCTTCGATGAAGGTGCAAGACATGTTGAACTGGATGGTGCTTCTTAGTCGCACCATGGTGTTTCAGGGCTACTTTGAACGGCGGGCCGATCAAGCCATCGTCAATGAATATGAACCGGGGCAAGGCATCAACAAGCATGTTGATTGCGTGCCCTGTTTCAACAACTCAATCGCCTCATTGAGTTTGCTGTCGCCTGTTGTGATGGAGTTCACGTCGAGGCATACAGGTGAGATCAGAGAATTGATTCTGGAGCCACGGAGTCTATTACTTCTGAATGATGAGGCTAGATATGAGTGGCTGCATGGCATCCCGGCACGGAAGAAGGACGGTGATGTTGAGAGAAGTAGGAGGATCTCAGTTACCTTCCGGAACGTGATCCTGAGCTGATATTGCCCCATGGTGTAGTGGTTAACATGTCTGACTTTGAATCAGAAGATCGTAGGTTCGAATCCTACTGGGGCTACTTTCGAGGATATGATGCAGTCAAGGAAGACGATGTGCACTGAGTAGAGAGGGCTAAATGCCGATGTGGGAAAAGGGACCGAGAACGGTCAGGCAGGTCAACAACGAAGTTGCATGTTACATGGAGCGAGGGTTTTCTATCGACCGGTTTGACGGCTATCAGCTTGTCGAAAAAGGTCACCCCGATCCATACAAGAAGACCTTTGTGATTCAGTGCGGTCTTCACGATGGAGAGTCCATCGATCTTTTTGATCTCCAGAAGTGGTTCGATGAGAACCGAGACTGGATCAACGAACTCAAGAAGGAGTGTGAGTGATGTTGAGTGCTTCACGGATTAAGAAGCTTGCTCCGCAAGTGCGAGCAATGTTCAATGATGAGCTTGATCAGGAAACCTACGACGACGTAGAGAACCGGCTTATTGAATTCGAGCACGACATCGAACTGGAAGCTCCAAGAGTCGTTCAGGCCATTCATGCCGCCGTCAAGGTAAACCTTCCCCTTGAAGAGTGCACTCTCGTTGATTTCGACTATGCCGAGTTCGAGATTGCAGATTACGAGAAGGGCAAGCAATCGGAAAAACGACAGGATTATCCGGTTTATCTGCACAAGAGAGCAAAGGATGCTTTGGGTGAATTTGGCAAGTCGCTATGGAACAAGGGTTTGCCAATCAAGTATTACTTTATGTCGAAAAAGGACATCGTGGCCGATGTTCGACTGCGGTTGAAGTAGGCGATGCGTTGTGGTGTAATGGTTGCACAGGAGTCTCTGAAGCTCTTAGACTAGGTCCGATTCCTAGCAACGCAACTTTCAAGGACAAAGTCATGTTGACGCCCGAAACTGCTGTTGAACTTAAGCGATATCAGCAGATGCGAACGGATTCGACGGCTGGAATTGTCAAGATTGGTGAGGACGTCAACAAGGAGGCCGAGCGGGTCTACAGAGCCATTTATGGTGTTCTGGGTGTTTCATTCAATGCAGTCGTTACTTCTCAGCATTACGACATCACATTGATGGAGAAGCTAGAGTCGAATGCTGAATGGCTTGGCGTATACGTGCGACATGCTCATCCTTTACTCAACAAAAATGGTTTGGAGTTTTTACAACACATCCCGCTTAAGTATCTCTTCATGACGGATGAAGAAGTTGTTGCCGATGTCGTGTGTCGCCAGCAAGCGTTTGCTGCCAAGAAAGCTGAAGAGAAGACGGCCCGAGACAGAGCGATGGAGAAGCTGACGCAAGAAGAGAAGGACGTGCTTTTTGGCACAAAGGAGACGAGGGCAATCAAGAAGGCGGCTCTCAAGAAGCTCAGCAAGAAAGAACGTTACTCTCTCAGAGGGTCCATTGGAGAGGCAGCAGATGACGAAGGGGAAGTTTGATTACATTGTCGAGCGGCTCAAGGCTATGAGTCCAGAAGAGGTCTTTCAACTAGCAGTCAAAATCGGGCTCTATACGCCCGATGGGCAGTTGACGGAGAAGTATAAGCAGCCTGAAGACAGGCAACGAAAGGACGAGTGAGCAAACCATCATTTTACAGTTCTTGCGGTTATCTAGGAACCACATACTACGAAGAGATCGAAGAAGGGCTAATTCTTCAGACTAAGCATGGCTGCCATGTCAGTGCGGGTCTTTACCTAGTCAATCCATTCGATGATTGGACGGGGTACATCTGGAAAAAGGACGAGCCTCCGACTGAAGAACAGTATCGGAGGGTGATCTCAATCTTAACTTGTCGGGCTATTCACTTCGGTGGGGACAAGATGCGTCAGTATCGCATCATGATCGAACAGCTTAAAGATGCGATTGAGTTTCACTCCTTGAAGGAGCGACCGCCTAAGGGACTTTTGGACAAAAAGTGATCTAGGACAGATTCGCTCCCGTTGCTATTGTTGTCAGTGAAAGACTGACTTCCAAAAACCAGTAACAAGGGATGTGTTATGGCTACTCTTCGTCAGAAGATTGACTCGCTTGATCTTGCCTCGGTCCGCAAGAAGTTCCTCTCTCAAAAGAGTTGGTGGTGGAAGTTCTGGCATACGGATGAATCGTTCGAGATCGAACGGGATTACAGGGACTTCCTGTATGTGATTGGAAGCAATCCGGGACAGACAGTTGTTCCGAAGACGCAGGATCTCGATGACTTCTGGCACTGTCATATTCTCGATACTCGGAAGTATGAGAAGGACTGCATGGCGATCTTTGGTGAAGTGATTCACCATAATCCACATCTGCCGAAGGGGACGCCGGCACACAGCAAGGCGACCCAGAACACGAAGGCGATGTACAAGAATACTCTCAATCCGCCTCGTTCGACGGTTCGGCCGTCAACGACCCGAGTTGAAGAGCATCATGTCATCGAAGACGTGGTGGAAGGCATTGATCCCGTAGACGTCATGATGCTTGATGATTCGCTGCTGCGTCGGGACCCGGAGCCATACGTTGCTCCCGAACCTTCGCATTACAGTGCGCCTGATCCGAGCCCAAGCCATGACTCAGGTAGTCATGCATCTTGTGGCGGATCTTCATCGCACGCTTCGTGTGGTGGCTCGTCATCTGACAGCGGTTCTTCGGCGTCTTGTGGAGGCTCGTCATCGAGTTGTGGAGGTTCTTCATGCGGAGGTGGGGGTTGTGGTGGCGGGGGAGATTGAGATTTGGTATCCATCGACTGGAGTTTTGAGTTACTCCGGCGATGACAAGATGGTGGTTAATGTGGATCAGGGTCTTGTGGAGTATTACAGGGCCCTGATCCCTAAGTGTATTGACTGGACCCAGCAGAAGTATCGGGCGCACATCACGGTGGTCCGGACGGGCCGAGAGCAGCCGGCTGATCGCACTTTTTGGGCAAAATACGACGGTGAGCGAATACAATTTTTGTATTCTCCTGTCGTTCGCTTTGGAACCGTGTACATCTGGCTCAATGTACTCTGCAAGCGGTTAGAGGAACTCAGAACTGAGCTTGGAATGGTTGTGAGAAGTGAGTACACTCGCCCTCCTGAAGGGTTTGAGAACTTCTTTCACATAACCCTTGCCAACATGAAGGAGCAGAATGCATCAAGACTACGAGCAGGCTGAGGAGGACGAGAAGCAGTCGGAAGCTGACCTTTTGTCAGACGCAAAAAGTCTTCTGCTAACGTCCGCCAGCGATTCCGCTCTTTGTCTGTTCTACTATGACAGGAAGAACGACGAAGACTTGCCGTTGGACTTGCTTGAACGCTTGATGAAGAGCCAAACGGTGACCTTGGACGAGGTTGCTGCCGCCTTCCGAGAGAAGGCCAAAGAATTTTTTGAACAGGAGACAGAGTGATGTGGCACCTTCCAACAATCATCAGCTTGAACCAGAAGCACGCAGAGCTTGCGGCTGCTGGCAAGCCGACCATTGACACGTTTGCCGAAAATGGCATTGTCCTTTTGGACAGCAAGAGAGGCATCGTCTCGATGCGATCAGACAGTCGGGTGATTGATCCGACGTGGCGTTCCGGCGATCCAGTCAAGTACGTGTGATCATGAGTAAGCTCAAAGATGTGTTGGAGTTAATCGAGAAGGGGTTCCCAGTCGATGAGATCGATCTAGGGGCTCCTCCTGTGATGCTCACGCTAGTCGCAGCTAAAGCCAAGAGGACCAAATTGGTCTATCCGCTTGAACTGTATATTGAGCACCACCTATCTCACAACATCAAGCTTCGACGGATGAGCCGTTCTCCTGAGCGATGGGGGATCATTCAGTTCAACTCAAACTCGTTAAGCAAGACAACTCAGGAGTTCGAATACTCCCGGCTGCCTTCTCAGCGGGATGAGGATTTCTTCACAGAATGTCGTTGGACTGATCCCAAAGAGGCCGTTGATTTCTACTTCGATTGGAAACGGAAAACGGCCCTCAGATTCATTGAACAGCACAAGATCACGGATGTAACCATTGATCAGGTCATGACTCACTACTGGGAGTTGTAGGGATGCGACTACTCATCTTGCTTGTCATCATGGTGGCCGTCAAGACGGTCGAGTTTGGGACCTTCTTCAAACATGAAGGGGTCCATTACATGAAGTCGAAGAATCAAGGCGAGTCTCACCGAGCTTACAACACGAAGACCGATAAAGTGGAGACCATGGACTCAGAGTTACAGGTGGACGTCGATTTAGTGATCAACAAATGAACCTTCACACGCTCAAACATATTGTCGACTCCTTGTACGAACGGAGTCACGATCCGAGGAAGGCCAACGTCGAAGTTGTTGTCGGTAACAAGTCATACTGGCTCAAGTCGTTTCAGCAACATCAGGCTGTTGAGGGCGTGATCATTCAGTTGTGTGAAACAACGCCTGTGATCGAGCAAAAGATTGCCGAAGCGGAAGGTGCTAAGGTTACATTCTCGGATGCCCGAGATCTGATGTCTGACTTTGTACCGCCCGAGATCAGGGAGGACTATGATGAAGCTACGAGATCTGAAAAGTGTCGTGGATCAAGCTGTGGCAACGGCTGGTGACACAAATCCAGATGTTGAGGTCTGGGTTGATGATAAGATGTATCGCATTGAATCGGCCAGACAGTTCAATATCTGTCCGGATTTTGTCTTGACTCTCAAGACCGAGCCAGATGCGATCATAGATAATGCTACAGCACAGTTATTGAGCGAGGACGCAGATCCTTGTTTACTCAATAATCTGAAACCTGTCGACGGAACATAAAGGGCGAGGTGTCCTAGCGGTTTGCAAAACCGCCGTTTTGGGGTTCGAGTCCCTCCGTCGACTCTGAGTTACTGCATGACGCAGTGACCGAACACTTCGCAAGGATGCGACAATGACTCAGCAGGAAGCTGTCTATAAGTTCATGCCGTTGCTCAATGCATTTGGGCACTTCTTCAAAAAGAAGACGACGGTTTTGGCTCGGCCTGCTGTGGCCGGCGAGCGTATTGATACCATCACTGCTGATGGTAAAGAGACAACGAATGTTGCCAAAGAAGGCGACTTTGTCGTCCAAAACAACACAGAAGCCAAGGAGCAATACATCCTCTCGGGCGAGAAGATGAAGTCTCGCTATGAGATCCTTGAGGCTCATAAAAGTGGCTGGGTTATCTATAAGGCCACTGGGCTAGTTCGAGCTATCGAGTTCAACAGTGCGATCCTTGATTTGCCCGAACAAATGGAGTTCGAGGCGTCGTGGGGTGAGAATATGGTTCTCAAAGAGGGAGACCTTATTTGCGCACCGCTGCCGACTCAGAATGAGATCTATAGAATTGCTCGCAAAGAATTCAATGAGACTTACGACTGGGACAGTGCTCCTGCCAGAGCGATGGTCATCAATGAAAATGGCGAGGTGGGCGTTTTCCGTTATCTCAACTTTGGAGAAGATGGAGCGGATGGCACCTCTGGCAAGATTCTTCATTGGATGAAACCTCTGTCAATTAAAACAACCACCGATGTGCGGCAGTGGGCTCAATTCAAGGCCCTGTTCCGCAAGCCGGGCCGACATTACGAAACACTTTGATCTTGTTTGGAAAATAATTCCGAACCGGACAGGAATTTGGTTTCTATCCACTCCTTTAGTGGATGGATACCAAATGCTGTACAAAGTGCAAGATCACCAAAGAGATCTCAGAGTTTCATGCTAAAAAGACTGAGCGACGAGTAAGTTCGTGGTGTAAGGTTTGTTTGCATGATCTACAAAAGCAGCGGTGTTTGGATCGTAAAAGGCAGGCGATCCAGTTGCTGGGTGGGAAGTGTTGTGATTGCGGTTACAACAAAAATCATGCCGCCCTTGAGTTCCATCATCTAGATCCAAAAGTTAAGTCAGAAGACTGGAAGAGGCTACGGTCAAAGTCGTGGCCTACCGTTGTTGCTGAGCTTTCTAAGTGCGTGCTACTTTGCAGGAACTGTCATGCTGAACGACATTGGCCTGACTGCCAATTGACAGGCGAGACGGCGAAGGCCAATGTTCAGTTGTCAACAACGATACAACCAACAGGGGTGTGTGAGAATTGTGATGAGCCGGTTTTTGGCACAAGGTTTTGTTCACACACATGCACTCAGCTATCTCGGAGGAAGGCTACACGGCCCGGCCGAGAGGAACTGGCTGATCTATTAGAAAAGAACTCATACACTGCTGTTGCAAAGATGCATCATGTCAGTGATAATGCGGTTCGCAAGTGGGCCAAGTTGTATGGTCTGCTTTGAAGTATGGGATCTTGCAGCCGACATGGGCCTTCTAAGCCCATCTCCTAAACGTGTCGGATGGAGGAGTAGGGTTCGATTCCCCAAGGTTCTACTTAAGAAAGGGTAAGATTATGAAATTAGACGAATTGGTTGCCAAATTTAACGGCGCAAAAGCCAAGCGTGATGCAATTGTGACCCGAGAGCAGCGTGCCGCAGACTTTGAGAAAGTACGTTCCGAAGTAATGGCTTCTTTTCTCTTGATACTGGAACCACAGTTGAGACTGTTGTTCACAGCTATGGATGGTCTAGAGTTGAGTAGTCCAAGTAAATGGACAAGAGGATCTCATTCCGATATGTGTTATCGCCTATCGGTAAAATGCAAGGATGTATTGGATTCGGATGTCTGGGTATACATGGAAAATAATTCCTTGGACATCGTTGCACATGGAGGGCAGCTTGACATTTCATGCGACGTTATTTGCCGTTTACATGGCGACTCATGGAGTTTTCAAAAAGTTGATTACGGTCCATATCCAGCACGCAAGAACCGGCCTTTGAAAACGAGCCATTCAGACATCTCAGACTTAAATAATGCATGTCTTGTCATGCTTGATGATCTTATGAAAGAACTACGGGAATGAAGCTGTGGATAGCTCTTCTGGACGAAAGCTAAGACGATCTCTCAACTGTGAGAATAATTAACTCACAGGAGATCGATTCTCCTTCGAGGAGATTCAGGCAGGAACGCCAGATAGGAAGCGGGTTCGACTCCCGTCATTTCCACTAAAGGAGACTCATGAAACCAAAGAGTGACAGACAGTTACTGATTGAAGCCATAGTTGGCGCTACCCTCGGCATTTGGCTGGGGTGGTATATGTGGCATCCCCGATGAGTGTGATGGAATAAGCACGCAACCCTCCGAAGGTTGAAGAAGAGGTTCGATTCCTTTATCGGGGGCTATGTTGAATCTTCAAGAAGTCCAGATTGGCGACAAGATCAAGTTCTTTGCGATTCCAGAAGATGGAAGCAAAGGCTATCATCTCCACAAGGAGACAAGGGGTCTGTACAAAGCTTTGATTGCACGACGTCGGCCTGCGAAGGTTGTGGCGATGCGAGATGACTTTGGTGGTCCGGCTCCTGAGATCTATTGTCGTATCAAAGACAAGAAGGGCAGGACGCAGCACCATTGGTTGGTGCTGACGGAGATCGATGCTGTCTGTTGTCGCAAAGTTGTGCCAAGGAAGAAGTGATGCCAGTCTTGGTGACGTCACAAACGAGATCGGTAGCCTCTATGGCAGGCAATCCAACTGGTATTCAGTTCATTGATCGTTGTTTGAGAGATGCTCACAGGAATGTGAGCGGTGAATACGTTCTCACCATTGTGAGTTCAAGAGTTCGCCCTTCGTCGGCTTTAGTGAGAGTACAAAAAGTACAACACCCCGCTGTGGAGCGGGTTCAATGGAGCAAGGAAGGATTCTGATCGCCATGGACAGCAAGAAACTCGGCACGAAGTTGATCAAGAAGGCTTTCAAACAGCTTGAGTGCTACGGTATCGAAGGCGAGTTGAAAGAAGAGAAGGACGGCACGTATACCTTCTTTGCTTACGACAAGTCCGGTCAGTTGTTGAAGTTCAATCTTGAGATGAAGTCGATCACTGAAGTCAGCGAAGACGCTCATCCTGAGATCTTTGACTACAGCGGCAAAGACGACGATGAGTGTGAAGGTGCAGTTGACGAGTAAATAGGCCCTGCGGGTGTGGTGGATGCATTACTGCCTTCGAAGCAGTCGGGCGAGGTTCGAATCCTCGGTGGGGTACTAAGGAGAAGTGATGACTGTCAAAGAGCTAAAGGACTTGTTGCTATCGAACTCAAATTGTTCGTTGCTGTTCCATCTGCCTTCGGGGCATACGGTGCCTGCTCATTTTCATGTCACTGAAATTGGACAGGTCAAGAAGACGTTCATTGACTGTGGAGGTACGAGGCGAGAGACGACAAATTGCGTCTTGCAGTTATGGACCGCTGATGATCTTGACCATCGGCTTACCTCAATGAAGCTATTGCAGATCTTGGGTTTTTCAACCGGCGTCTTGGACTCTGACGATTTGCAGGTTCATGTGGAGTATGGTGCTGATTGCGTGGGCGAAACAGTTGGCACCTACTTGTTGGGCACTGCGATTGTTGCGTTTGACCGATTGGACTTGTTCTTGCAGAACAGTAAGACGGCCTGTTTGGCTCTCGATAAGTGTGGATGTTAAATGTCCTGCGAGTGTGGTGGACGCACTACAGTTTCCTAAACTGTCGGGCGAGGTTCGAATCCTCGGTGGGATACTCTGTTAAGGAGGACAGAGCATGGGCTTCATGGTTGTTTTACTTGTTGTAGTGCTGATCTTGATTGGCGTGATTATCGTCAATGAGATGGATTGAGTCCAAGGAGGGGCTATGATGGAATTGTTATTCATGGGCGCAGGCGCTTTTACAGCGATAGTGTTCATGTGGGTGTTGGAAAAGTGGGGCAGCTACATGTTGGAGCAAGAGCTTCAGTGGAGAGATGCTTCAAAACAAGATGGTTGGACGTCTTATACCGACGACGGCCAAGATGAGGAGTCGACATGATTCCTAATACAGAATGCTTGCTATGGTTTGCCGGAGGTTGGATAGTGGGTCAGGTCACTGGCTTTGTGATTGTTTACTTGGCCTACCGGTGGGTCAAAAGACGTTCGATGACACGGTGGTTTTGAGGTAGGAGGCAAGGATGCCGACGGAGCCAGAAACAATTTCCAAAGTGGTTGAACTCATGGTCCAATATCTGGGTCAGAGTGTGCAGCCGAATCGCAACAATGACATCATTGTTGATTGGGAGTCCCGTAATCCTCGGTTCTTTCCGTCCGATACACATTTCGGACATGTGCAAGTCGATTTCTCGTCTGTTGCGTCTCAGATATTCAACGTTGCGCAGTTCCAGTCTTCTACTCACAGGTTCGTGTTGGACTCTTTATCACCAGACACGTTTGCTTCAAAGCGGCAAGTCAATTGGGCCAAAGAAGGTTTCTAATGACTACTCAAGGCACTCGTGGAATGGGCCCCGACTTGCAACGATACATGTTCTGGAACTTCCTCCAGATGTGGCTTTGGAAGAACATTCTTGCTTTGCCCGGAGTCTGGCACAGTGAGGAGATCGAAACTCGACAGGAGGCCAATCTCCTTAATGAGGTGTCGACTCAGTTTCGACGTCAACACTGGCGACAAAGAGTGGATCGGAAGAAATTGACCAAAGTGAATTGGGCAAAGGAAGGCTTTTAATGAATGCTTTGAATTGGTTGATTCAGATTGCTCACAAGAATGGCCTCAAGTTTCCTCGGCTTGATGCAGAGTTGCTTGTTAATACTCAGCCTCTGAGACTGCCCAGCGAGTTGTTGGATCTTCTGAAGCCCAAGCGGCGAACTGAAAGACAGTTGAAGATCAATTGGTCCGAGGAAGGCTTCTAGTGCTCGATGACGAGCAGGACTCCAGCCAGAATAAGTACGGCACCAATTGCTGATCGAATCGTGAGCGGGTTTTCGCCCAAAAGCCACATTGAGAAGAGGGCACACCATAGTGGGTACGTGATTTCAATCATGGCAGCGTGAGTGGCACCTTTTAGCTCAATGGCTAGAAAGGTGAGATAGTTGCCGGCAACGGATGAGACGATTGCTGCCAACACCCACCATTTATTTGCGGCGAGGGCTGACCATGGCGTCTTAACGCTGGCTGCGAAGAGGCCAGAATAGATCACCACATTGACTGCGGTGATGAGAAACATGTACTGCATCTTGCCAGTCGTTTTGATGACTTCGCCGGCAGCAGTATAAGAGAGGCCCCAACAGATGGCCGTGAGTAAAGCAGCGATGATCCACATGGAATTAATATAGACATAGTCGCAGCATATTCGCAATACTACTCCTTGAAAGCATGGAGGTTTTCATGGGACTGCGTATCTTCAACCCTTCTGGATCATCGTATCCGCCTAGCGGGCCCCGATATTCATCGGATAGCTACGATCAGCCGGTGGTTCCTACCGGGAGCCCAGATCCGAAGCGATACAAGATCGAGCGGACTGAGCAGTATGGCGACTTCTTGATCGTGAAGATCAATTATCCAGATTGCTCGAACTACGAGGGCAACAAGATCCTTGTCTATCGAGGCATTGATCATGAGACCCTTGAGGCTCAGCAGTTCATTGATCCACACTTCTGCGAAAAGAAGGAGTGGCACTCTCCTGTAGCTCGATTCGAGCCAACGGAGAGAGGTCTCGAATATGCTCGCATCTTTGCATCATTTATGGCAGGGAACCATGACTGAAGAACAAAAGCTTGAAGCTGCCCGGAGAGCTACTCGGAATCACCGCAACCGTATTGCACGGTTGAAAACCAAATATTCTGGTAGGGTTTGGATTGGTTCGCCGGATTGCAGTAAATATTCCGATGGCATCATGAAGTCCCTGATCAAAGAAGGTCAGGAGCTTAAAGCACTTGGTTGTCGTGTTGAAGATGGCGGCAAAGTCGTATTGATTACTGATGAGTGGATTGCAGAGCAGGAGGCCAAGGAAACGGAAGTAGATCGTTTGTTCAAGAAGTACAAGAAGACGGGAGATCAGCAGGATCTCAAGAATTGGCTTCTTGCTTTTGCAAACCAATAAGGGCCCGGAGTTCGGCAGATGCTATACGGTTGTCTGGTACTAGTAAAACAGACAGAGCGAGCAAATGCATGGTAGAACGCCCCGAGAAGAGGGAGGAGCGGGTTCGAACCCCGTCGGGTCCACTGAATGTTTCATCTTCGTCCTAGATATAGGGAAGGTGGAACATGAAGAGATTGAAGACCATTGCGTTAATAACGTCGGCAGTAGCGATTTTGGGACTCATCTGGAGCAATTGTCGCTACGTTACTGGAGTCGTCACAGGCAAGTCAGCGAACTCGGCGTTAGTGCCTTGGTTCACGATTGATTCTGGAGATGGGACACCAGCCACAACGGTTTCGTGGTTGTCCTATCGATACGTGCTAACGTTGGATGTGGATGGAGTCGAACGGGACGTGCATGTGTCTCCAGACTCTTTCAAGCATTCTCTCGATGGCGAAAGAGTCACGGTTTGGGCTAGACCGATCTCGGAAATGTGGACGGTCGATATCAATTGGTGAGGGGGGCTATGGCTAGATGGTTGGTCACCGTTTTTGAGGACGGTCACATTGAGAATTTCTACACTGACAAAGTGCTGTCTTTGTCGTCGTTTACTGCCTTCGAGGGCGTGAAGATCAGGGTGCCTGAAGGCTTGGAGCCGAAGCGAGTCAAGCAGATTCGGATGTCGTTGTACAATAACGAGTTGATGCTGGAGCAATGGCAGATCGATGATGTCGTTGCTACGAAAGAGGGCGAATTCCTGCTGTGCAAAGGCACTTTCATCCAGTTGGAAGATTCACGCTGAGGTTGTTTTCGGCCCAAAAGTGAACTAGACTCCGGCCGGTTTTCACCGGATTCAGACTGGAGAAACGGATGTTTCCGAATCAAAGCGACAAGCTGAAGGTCGTGGATCGTTCTAGAAGGTTTCTGTCGTTGCTTGTGAAGCGAAACGAACAGATTCAGGACTTCCGTTTGCGACTTCAGAATCGGCCGGGCTTGGCGGAAGCTGAGCGGTGCTGCAATGCCGGCGATCTCTACGCATTACAAAAATTGTTACCGAGCCTTGATCTGGCGATTAACCAAGCTCTGGGGATCGTCTGATGAACTTAAATGTGGTCAAGGCTGCGTATGGCTGGATCTGGGGCAAGGTCAAGAACGCCAGCTACCGGACGGCAATGTTCGTTCGGCTCATCGAAACGTGCCCGAACTGTGAATCCGCTTGGACGGGTGGACATCCTGATCCCGAAGAGAGGGGTTGGTGCTTGCTTTGCGGGCCCGGTCCTCGTTTCTGGATCTGGGGGCCGAACTTTTTGAGTCACATTGAAAGTCGTCGAAACATTGCTCACCTCAATGGGATCTTGAAGTGTGAACAGTATCGGCGTAAACAATCGTCGTTGTGAGAAGGTTATGGCAGTCAGTGTTTCTTCAAGCCGGTTGGATGAGATCTACGGTCTGGTGTGGGATCTTCATCATCAGCAGCGGTGGGCTGAACTTGATGCATATTTGAAGGCTGCTGACTCCTCAACGATCTTCAACGAGCGGCTAGGCTGGTTGACTGCTTGTTTGGGATGCCGTTCTCGGTTGCCGTCGTATCGTGTCTTCTATGCGAGAACATACAAGATGTGCACGACAGAGGAATTGAGGCAGGGAATGATGGCCGGTCTGAGGCCACTTCCGCTTAGGCAAGAGAAGAAACGAGTGTTTGACTTCATCTTGCGGCTCTTCAGGCTTTAGACGGCTTGTGCGGGTGCCCATCTTTGAAGCGAATGATCCCATTCTTGCCGGGTATATTGTTGACTCCATACTGGATGTCAAGATAGGTGATGAGATCGGCTGCTCGGGCTGTTCCATATAATGGAGGGTATTGGCCGAGCGCATCTTCAATGGGCGGATAGAGTCCGAGCTTAGCGCCGGTCCGTATGCTGTTTTCTTCTAACTTCCAAAACTGCTTGAACTTCATAACTCTATATAGAAGGGAGCGGATGTTGTTCCTTGGAGGAGTTATGTCGACGTGCCTTGTATGCGGGGAAGCGATTCGAGTAACAGGTTGTGGGTGCCGGATGGCATCGATTCAACACACGGTAATGGATCGAGTTCAACTTCATTGGGATCTCATTGAACGTGAGGTCTCTAAACTGGGCACTAAGGCTGATGAAGCTCGCCCCCACATGGACGCAATTCGGAACTTGTTAGAGGAAGTCAGTCGTCGCTGACTTTTTGTCGTAAAGAGGGGCTAATGCGTGCTACAGTCTTTACTGATTATGACCTTCTGGAGACAGAAGGCACACCGGGGTCGTTCATGTATGCCGGCCGGGGTCATGGTCAAGACACCATGATCATGCGTTGTCCCGGTTGCGGTTCTATCAGTGCCCTGCCTCTTACAGATCAGGGTGATCGATTTCCTAAGTGGTCTAAATCTGGAGCCGATGAATTGCCAACTCTGTCCCCATCAGTTTTTCACACAAAAGACAAAGGTGGATGTGGTTGGCATGGATTTCTTCAGGAAGGAATCTGGAAGTCCATTTGACAATTGCGTGTCGGATGCATACTATATTACCTGTCGACAGCGGCTGGGCCGCTTACGAGGTTCGAATCCTCGTTGTTGAACTTCTTGACGGAGCGGTATCAAAGAGGTCACTAGTACCCTTGGAGAACTGACCGAGTCAAGAACATGAGGACGGAACGATCAAGTAGTCTGTCGCAAAAGTATCTGCGGAATGCCATACCGATGTGACAAAAGATGACTTGTGAGTGAAGTTTTGATGCCGCCGTGGTGTAGGAGGAACACGACCGAATTCTAATCGGTTATCGATGGTGCAAATCCATCCGGCAAAAAAGCGGTCGTATCAAACCGCAAAACCTAAGTATGCCTTGTGTCTACGGGCGAACAAACAAGACACCAACGTGTAGCTCAGTGGGAGAGCACCTCTAGGTAAAGAGGTTGTCGTCGGTTCGAATCCGATCATGTAGTCCCCTCCTGTGGACAAGAAAACAGGATTGCCCGGCAGAGAGAAATAAGATACTCTCTGTCGGGCTTTTTTATTTGATACAGGAGGTTGAGATGATTTCACTCGTCAGGGAAGTCAAGCACATTGGAAGCGACAGTGGATTGGCTCCACGTCATCGCATCTATTTCGTGCATCATGAGAACGTTGTTGCGGAGGTGACGATGTCGCCTTCTAAGGACGAGCCGACAGTTAAACTTTGGGGCGGTTCGATACTCCAGCAAAGAAACGCAAAGACAGATGTCCTCGAACTTGTGGCCAAGGAGCCATTCTGATTGGAAGTAAAATGGGCGCAGTTCAGATTGCAAGTTTCCGGTACCAGATGCAAATGGGCGGCGGGGTCGACCTTTGGAGACCTACGGGCCGTGTCTTTGGGCATCCCGGATTTGGGCCCGGCGAGCATTGCTGGCCATCGACTCCAATCAGTCTTGATGAACAAAAGCTGACGTTCATCACTCGGAGCGGGCGAGAATATCAGATCCTCAGCTTTGAGGGTGATTCGAGGGCGATATTGGAACAACTGAAGTTGGACATATCCCACGGTGGCTTTGAGGCACACTGATGCAATATATCATCGCACTTCTGGTGGGGTCTGTTGCCAGAGCGATTTGGGAAGCCTTTGATGTCAAATGGACTGACATCAAGAGGGCCTGCATCAAGTACAGAATATGGCCAATTTGTGAACATTGTCGGAGCATTTGCGGTCTCCGACTTGAGAGTAGCCGAACAAGATATCCCTTCGATGGCGAGTGGGATAGTAAAAACGACCCAAATCGCCATCAACTGCTGTGTCGTCGTTGTGCAGAGCATCATCATGAGCACTGGGACGACATGTGGGCGGATTACAACGCCGGCAGATTGTGAGGGGGATTGATGTAACGGTAGCATACGAGATTTATACACTCGGCCGAAAGGTGCATTCAGATGAAGTGCATGAGGTGGTTCGATTCCACCATCCCCTACCTGAGGACACAACATGTCAAGTGATCGTGACGACATCGCCAAGAAGTCCCGTCTAATAGCCGGGAACTTGGAGAACAGTAAGTCGCAGGTTTCTGAGCTTGATCAGAAGTGCGTTGATCGTTTAAGAGACTTCGCAAGCGATCTGGCATCTGGTAAGGACATTGTCGTTACAGATGTTCAGCGTATCGAGACACCGGATGGTCCGAAGATCATCCGGCGAAAGAGGATCGTCAAGGCAGGTGAGCCCTTAGGGCCAGAAAGGATTGAGTAATGAGCAAGGATGCTGATCACAAACTCGACAATCTGACTGATCTTTGGATGCCGGCAATTGGCATTGTTCCTCCTGACAAACACATCACATGTGGTGTTTGTGGAGACGTTATGAGGGAGCGGCGGGACATATTTGGGCCTACCGGTATGATCGAATCGATGGCCGGCAATGGGCACCGGCACGATACCTTCACATGCCCGAACCGGGGGGAAGTTTGGCATGATCAAGTTCGTGCCTTGCATTCTCAAATTCGTGACACTCCTAGTGTCCTCATAGCTGATATGCTATTGCAGGAAGTCGCTGAAGTTCTTAGAACACGTACTCCTACAAAGGAACAATTCAGCCGTTATCGATTCTAGGAGGGGCTATGAGCGAGTTCTGGCATATCGTGTCGAGATGGAGCGGAGAAGGACAGGGGCTGTTCTTCTTGATCTCGGGAGCAGGCATCCTATTCACTGTAAGAGCCTGTTGCTATTACGCTGTCGTAGCAATGCGTGGCTGGCCCAATTGCAATTGTAAAAAGGGGACAGAGTAAATGGGCTGGGCCGAGAAGTACATTCAGAAGTTGGCGGATGGGGAAGAGGTGAGTTTCAGGCCGAAAGGCAACTCGATGGTCCCCAAGATCAACAGCGGCGATCTTGTGACTGTGTCGCCAGATGTCCTCGATGAGGATAATCCGCCTGCGAAAGACGATATTGTCCTCTGTAAGGTGAAGGGCCGAGAGTATGTGCACCTTGTCAAGGCCATTAAGGGCGAAGGAGATAAAAGACGGTTCTTGATTGGAAACAACAAGGGCGGTACAAATGGTTGGATCGGTCTCAGTGCCATCTACGGCAAGGTGATCAATGTTGAACCATAACTCCTTTTGAGAGGGGGCAAGGATGCCATCGACGCTCGTGATTGTGGACATGCAGGAACCGTTTAAGGCTGCGATGGAGATGTCTGTCATCGTTGGGGTGGCGGCAGAAATCGCAGTTCAGCGGCAACATGGTGGCGACATCGTGTTTCTCGAATACAAGTACATGGGAGAGACGCATCGTGAGTTGACGGATCTCGTTAAGGGATATGCCAACAAGGCCCGAGTCACGAAAGTGGATGACGACGGCAGCAAGGAACTGCTCAAGGTGGTGCGCCGCCGTGGGTTTTGGGACCAAAATTTTCGGGTGTGTGGAGTCAACACGGATTGCTGCGTGTGGTCCACAGTGGAGGGAATCCTTCAGCGAACCAGTGCTGAAGTGGAAGTTGTGAAGAACGCTTGTGGGACATCGCTTCAGAAGCGTCTCGATTGGAGAACGTATCTGAAGCATCCCAAATTGAATCTTGTCTCTAGGAGGTGTGCGTGAAGCTAGAAGAAGTGAATGCGTTGTCGGACAATGAAGCGAGAGCAGCTTCCGATGAAGGCAAAAACAAGGACTACCTGCTCGTTAAGCTGAATGTGTTCGATGTGGCATTTCACAATCTGGAAGCCGCACACGTGGAGACCGCAAGGGAAGGCGATACAAATTTTGGATTCATCCCTTTCCCTTGCGGCCTTTTTGCTGATCTCCTCTTGGATGCTTTTGCACTCAGCAACCACGACCGCTCGAAGAAGTTTTTGGACATAGGAAGCGGTTTTGGCAGCAAAGTGATTCTGGCCTCGGTCCTGTTCGATGCCTATGGAATCGACTACAATGCTAAGCATGTCGAGAAGGCTCGGCAGCTAGGACTCAATCGAGTCGGTCACTGTGATGCCTTCAAGTTCGACCGTTACGACATCTTCGATTTCATCTATTACTACCGGCCAATTCAGAACCAGATCCTGTGTCGGGAATTTGAGTTGCAGGTGTGGGAAGAAGCGAAGGTTGGAGCGATGATTGCTCCGATGGGCACAGTCTTGGAGTGGGACACCGAATGTCCTAATGCCGAGAAGATGGGAAAGTTCTGGTACAGGAAAACGCAATGAAGCTCAACGTTCGGCATGTCCCGTTCCATACTGCCGAGAAGGAGTTTTTGAAGTTCTTGCTGGATTGGCAGCCAAAGCACGAAATCACTGAAGCCGAGTTGTTATTGATCCTTACCAAAGAGATCAATCGAATTGCGTCCAGCGCTGTGGCAGAAGAACGTCGTAATCTTCAACCTGAAAAGGCGAACAATGAACCCGATGCATCGTAGAGGGTTTCTCGGACTCCTCGGCAAGACGGTCGCTGTCGCTCCCATTGCGGCTCATGTCGTTTCGACTGCTGAACCAGTGGTTGCAGCAGTTCAGCCACCAAAAGTGCCCGAACCAAAGAATAAGCCCTTTCAAAAGGTCTTCCCCACTGGCCTCGTATCGATTGACCGGGCTCTCGAACACGGTGGTCTGGTCAGCGGCAGCATTAATGCTATCGCTGGGTCATTTGGTAGCGGCAAGACGTCTGTGATCGTTGAGATGATGAAGCGGACATCCAGACACGATAAGGTTCTGCTGATTGGTCGTCAGGATGAAGGAAGACGGAACAAACTGGCGAATGTGCCTCATACATTTTGCAACTCTGATGAGATGCATTTGTTTGGTTCATTCGATGACCTGTTTGATCTCATCATCATTGACGACTTCAGTTCGCTTGTTGTTCCGGGTCCTGCAAGACCAAATCAAGAATATCTAGACCGAGTCCGTTATGTGATGGATTGGGCAGGAGCGGCACAGGAATTTAACAAATGTGTAGTGTTCTGTGTCACGACACGACATGTTCTTGAGCCTTGGGGCAGTTGGGCGGAAGTGATGCCACCCCAAACTTTGGGTTTTCTCTCAGAGGTCGTCATCAAATGTCGGTGCTCGGTTACAGGCGAAAAAGCTGAGGCCATCTTGGCAAAGTATCGCTATAAACCAAGGCAAGAGGTGAAACCCTGCGAAATCAAAACAACATGAATCGTCCTACCAAGCAGGTGATCGTCATGCGTACGGACACCGATCCCAAAATGCGGAAAGGCAAGATGGTCGCCCAAGGTGGCCATGGCGTCATTCGCTTTCTCAAGAGCCGCATGCATAAGAGCACGTGGCGAGCTTTGCTCCAAATCTTGTGGAACGTTGTGAGAGGCCGTGGCGTCTACGGTCTCATGCCCGGCATGTATCACTGGATGTGGGATGATGATAAGGAAAAGAAGATTTGCCTTGGTGCCGATAGCCTTGATCAAATTCTGGATCTTCAAAAGCGTGCTCTAGCAGCCGGCGTCGAAGCTCATCTCATCACTGATAGCGGCATAACAGAGTTCGGCGGTGTGCCCACTGAAACCTGCCTCTGTCTTGGGCCTGACTTTGCAGACAAAATTGACGTGCTGACGGCCGATCTGAAGTGCCTTTAGGAGATTTGGATGAACACGACGCAGGTGGCGATGGGTCTAGAGAAGTATCTCATCAGTCCCTCCCAATGGGAGGAGCATAGATCAGTTTGTCACAGCGTCATGCCTATTGATGTCTACGGATTCCTCTTTGGGTCTGAAAGAGAACAAGGCATCGGTCTCGGGAGACATCCAGACAAGGGCTATTTTGTCTTAGGATGTGGGCAAGGGCCTTATCTTGAATGGGCCCAATGGAAGGACGGCCTCAATGAGAGAGTGGTCTTGCGAGATCCTGAATGGATCTGATATATAAGAATCTCTCGGGGTTGATTCTGGGAACGCTAGGTGACGAAAGCCCAAGGGGCACCACCCGGCAGATAGGGTTCGATTCCCTTCAACTCCACTTATGGACATCTTCTTGGTGGTCATTGAACTAGCTTTGATAGTGGTGGCAGAAGTCTTTACATTCCTAGCTTGGATTGTTGGTGGCTTCTTTTACTTGCTGTTCATCTTGATCGTATGCAGTTTTGAATTGGTTGCTGATACCTTTGGAGGGTTCTTCAAAATGTTCATGCGGAGACGAGACGAATCTGGGCGGCAACACAGTCTGCGTGTTGTTGCAATGGTTGGAGCCATCGTGTTTGGAGCCGTTGTTGTCTGCACTATCATTATGCGGACTGCAAACGCATACATCGACAAGACTCGCACTGAGCAGCGACTCATAACGGTCGCTACTGGGTTCGCCAAGGATGACAAGAAAGTCGTCAATCAATGGGCAGAAGGCAAGCATGAAGACTCGTGGGGCAACGATCTCACGCTCGACAGCGACGATGGCAATGAGGTTCAGTTTCGTTCAGCAGGGCCGGACAAAGAGTCCGGCACCAAGGACGACATTATTGTGAAAGCGCCTCGTTCAACAAAGAAGTGGTGGCATTGGGGCAAGTAACGTCTTCAATGGTCAATTGAGCCAGCGAATCATTCTGCTGGGCCGACATCTCTTTGAGTCGGCGGAAGCGATCCTGAAGCGATTCGATCTCGGTCTCGCTGAGGTCTTCGATGTGGATGAGCTTGTTGCTGGCCCCGTTGGTGGAAGCGATTAATTCATCCAATTTCAGTTGAATTGTGATGATGTCTTTATTGTGGGCTCTCTGAAGCAGGAAGACCATCAAGAAGGTGATGATCGTTGTTCCTGTGTTGACGACAAGCTGCCACGTATCAGAAAAATAAAACACTGGGCCAACAGCTAACCAGCCAACGACGACTCCGGTCGCAAGAACGAAGGCCAAGGTACTCCCGGCCCACTGGGTTGTTCGTCTAGCCAAGCGTTCAAAAATCTGATACAACATGCGACCTCCAGTGAAAAGATTATATAGGTGACACCATGAAGCACATGATCGGCGTCAGTTGCTCGTTTTTCTACAAAGGTGCATTTTCTCAATGGGAGCCATCCGATTTTGAGGTCGATGGCGTCAAGTATTGCACTGCCGAGCAGTACATGATGGCTGGTAAGGCTCATCTATTCGGCGACACGGAGATTCTTGAAAAGATCATGGTTGCAACGAAGCCTTGGGATCACAAGAAGCTCGGTCGTGACGTCCGTAACGAGAAGAAGGAAAAGTGGACGGCTGAGGACATTGCTCGTTGGAACACTGTCGCACGTGACGTTGTGTACAAGGGCAACCATGCCAAGTTCACTCAGAACGCTGACATGTGGGGCCAACTGCATAGCACTGACGACCGTTACTTGGTCGAAGCCAGTCCGACCGACAAGCTTTGGGGAATCGGACTCGACCTACATCACCCTGATATTCTTCATCCAACGAAATGGCAGGGCACCAATTGGCTTGGTGAAGTCCTCACACTCGTCAAGAACGATATTCGAGCCGGTATCTGCCGGACAGAGGGGTTCAAGTGGATCAACTAGAACAACGGTGGCTGGAGAGTCACCAATTGCTGCTTCAGGGACGATTTGACGAAGGCTGGCCGGCTCACGAGTGGATCAGGACAGGTAATCCTGAGTACAAGGATCGTTTCGAGCCCACGCCCACTTTCGGGAAGCCAGTCTGGCAGGGAGAAACAGAGCCAATCACTCTGTTGATTAATGCCGACTTTGGCATGGGCGACACAATCCATTTCTGGCGGTTCTGTCCTCTAGCTGCGGCACGAGTCGCCAAAGTCATCCTTCGTTGTGATGACGACTTCAAGGGCCTCTTTACTGGCGTCACAGTTATCGGCAAGGAAGAGCCCCTTCCTGAGTTCGATAAAGTGATCCACATGATGGCTCTTCCACGGGCCTTGGGTTGCCCTCCGATCTCTGGTGAGGCTTATCTGAAGCCAAACCCAGAGCGGCCTCCACAAGCTGCGGTGGACTGCATGGGCCAACTGACCTTCTTTAAGATTGGTGTCTGCTGGTCTGGCAATCCATTCAATCCTCGGGATGCTGTTCGGTCGGTTCCAATTGAAGATTTCGAATCGATGTTCCCGGACCCTCAAGCCGTCGTCTTCAGTCTCAACAAGGCGATGGCTCCAAGTCACCGGTTCGTTGATCTTCGGGGGATGATGCAGGATTGGAATGAGACGGCCCATCTGTTGACCCATCTTAATCTGGTCATCACGGTCGATACGGCAATCGCCCACTTGGCAGGAGCCCTCGGTGTGCCTGTCTTCCTGATTCTTCAGGATGAAGATCCTGACTGGCGATGGGGGCTCAAGAAGCCGTTCACGAACTGGTACAAAACGATGTCTATCTTCCGTCGGCCGGTAGGCGAAAAGTGGGCTGATCTGATGCGAGACGTGGCTACATGTATTTAGCGAAGGATTTTCTTTGGGATCTGTGAGTCCCTTGTCAGTCGTAGCTTCTGTCGACACAGAGTGATCGGTGCAACTTTTGCAGATGACCCATAGCAGATCTGTCCACCAAGGCACTTAGCAGCAGCGTTGACCCGTTTCTGTTTGGTGTAACGAGATCCATAGGACTGGATCTCCTCGAAACCAGCACAGAACTGATGGTCGTTGATGTAGCCGCACTTGACCTTCTTTGCACAAGTTGAGACCAACGTGAAGAACTCGATGTAATCCAGAATCGAAGCAGATCCGGCTCGAAGAGCAACAATGGACTCGGTGTTATAGATCCGGGTGAAGAATCCACCGTTCACGATAGCACCACCGCTCGTTGTCATATCGAAGATGAGCGAACCATGGCCCGAGACTTTGACGCCGTTGGCGGTTTCTTGATTGTGGATTGACGTCTGTACGAGAGTGCCGCTACAGACGAGTCCGCCTTGCGGGATTGGTCCATTTTCGAAGACGATGTCGGCAGCACCACCGGGTCTTGCTCCCCCAATGATGAATTCAGGTTCAAGGGATCTTTGCTCTCTTGCAGATCCACCTGTCTGTACTCCACCGCTGATAGTTGGGATCTTGGAGATAAGCACAATAGCTGCGCCACTGGCCAAGCATCCATCTTGGAGAGCTTCTCCAACAAGGACATTGATGATGGCCGTGCTGCTGGCTTTGACCCCACCTGTAATCGTAAATCTGTAGAGGACAGATTCGGTTGCTGAGCCTCCAAGAGTTGCTCCACCTTTGACAACAAACTTCTGGAACTCAGAGGCCGTACCGCCGCCTTCGATGCCGCCTGTTGCAATTAAGTTAACAGTACGAGTCTGGTGAGCGACACCACCGGCCTTGACTCCGTTTGACGAACCAACTTCGTTGTCGGTGAATTCGGTCTGAAGTGTTCCACCGATCTGAGCACCACCAGAAATCACTGGATAGTAGGATGGCTGTGTGCCTTCAACTGGGGCCGCTGTTACACCACCAGTGGCGATGAAGTCGACACAAATGACGCTGATGGTCTCTCGACCATTGATCAGGATGCCGGCAACGGTCGTTAGATCACGTGTAACTGCTTCGATTGCCAAACCGGATAGAATTGCACCACCGGCTGTTGGTTCGACTGTGCTTGTAACATCGCATTGGCCACTGGCTGCGATTCCGCCTGTTGCTCTTGGATTATAGGTAACGGTAGAGGTTGCAAGTCCGCCTCCACTAATGCCGTTGGCTCCAGCTACGGTAGCTACAAGAGAAATCGAGGCAGTTCCACTTGCTTTTGCTCCACCTGAAGCCGTGAAGCCTGAGTCTGCACCAAGGAGTGCTGCACCACCAGAAACCGCACCACCGGTTGAAGTGGGTGAGTAGTATGCGAATATGATTCCTGTGCTACCACCAACAGATCCGCCAACGATGATGGTTTCGTAAACACAAGTAACGGTAGCGGACCCGCCCGCTGTTATGCCACCCGTGGATTGCTCTGAGCCACCAACTAGCTCGTCAGAATGGCCTCCAGCAAGCACTCCGCTTGTGCTCGTGATATTGTAGTAAACAGTGGGAGCAACATCGCCAGCTACAAAAGCGCCATTGGAGGATGTGAATGTTGAGACCTGTTGTACTGATGCGGCACTACCAGCGGCAATACCGCCCAGCATGGTGTAAGGAAAGATGACAGTGGCAACACCATTACAGGTTGCTCCACCGCTTGTTGACTTGCTTCCAACATGCGAAATGCGAGGTGATCCACCGCCAACGACGCCACCGGACATCGTTTCGCCCCACGTCGTGGGTCCTGTTCCACCATTGAGAACAAGCACGAGTTGAGCTTCACTTTGAACCGTATGTTCAATCGCAGCGAAATTGTGATCAGCACCAAAGCCGTTCGGATCATCAGTTGCCTTCAAGTAGAAGATGACTGAGTTGATAGGATCGCCGGCCGCATCACTGATTAACTGAAGAGGAGCCGTAATATCAAAATTTGCTACTGAGCCTGATGTTGAACTGCCGCTAAGGACAACAGGGGCGATGCCGAAACCTCCGGTCACAAAATTATTGTAGTTGCTTTCTAGGGTCGTCCAATCTCCGGCCCATTCTGTGAAAACCTGCCCCATAATAGCGCCAGTAACTTGCAGTGGCTGCGAACCTACGGGGGCGCTAATGTACGTCAATCTGACGATAGCACTCGTGATGGTGGTCTGTGGTTCGATGTTGGTTTGAAACTCAATTTCAATGATCGAATAGTCGGCATTGCCAGCATTCGTTGCAACTCGTAATTCGATAGTATTTTCAACGAAGCCTCCAACACCACCTGTGACACCGCCGTAACCGTCACGGAAGGCAAAGGTTGGATCTGATGTTGCATTGACTCGTGCCACACCAGCGATAACAACTCCACCACTTGGCGTGTTAACAAATTGCTTTCCGGCAGGAGCAATGCCGCCACAAAGAGCACCACCTGATGCAACATGACTGTACTCATATCCGGGCGCAGTGCCGCCAGTCACGGCTCCACCGGTTACGAGGAGGTTAAAACTGAAATCAGTTAGCGCTGCACTGCCAACTACAGCACCGCCTCGGCCATTTTCTGGATCTTGCCAGATGTTAGGGCTACCGCCACATAGAGCCCCACCCGTTGGAGTAATTGGGAAGCTCTTAAATACGCTGGCAGTTCCGCCTACTACAGCACCGCCTCTTCCCTTTTCTGGGTTCTGCCAGATGTTGCCTTTGGGAGCTATTACTGCGCCGCCTGTTCCGATTTTGATGAACCCTTTAGAAACAGTAGCGGTCCCGCCAGCTACAGCACCGCCCCGACCCTTTTCTGGGTTCTGCCAGATGAAACCATCTTTGCCGGCGAGTGTGGCCCCGCCAGTCATGGTTTCGCTGAAGACGTGCTCTTCAAAGAGATAAGGTCGCCTAGCAGATACACTGTTCGTTAAGCCGGCCAGTGTAAGGCTGGCTCCCTCGTTATACGCAACTCTGACAAGCAACATCAGACTTGTCATTGGTCCACCAGAAATAATCACCTGTTCAACAGCATCAGTGATGTCTATCTGGTATTGTTGACCAAGGCTGGTGCTTTGTGGGGACGAAATAGGGTCAAGATCAATGGTGTCTAACGTTGCGAAAGCATCATAATCATCGCTGATGGAGAACGAAGGGCTGGGATCATTAACTACTCCAATATGCCATGTCACACTTCCATTAAGTCCTGCAAAGCAAGTGCCTCCTGTAGCGACTCGTAGTTTCAACGTGGGCAAGAATGTTGAATTATAGTCGATTGGGGCACTATCAAAGAAATAAACGCCGAGGTATTCCCATGTATTTGCGGTTCCGTCACCATTCGCAACAAGTGTCGTATCACCGTCACCAGCATTTCCATAAGAGCCATTAGTCAACCAAACGTTGCCTACGTGGGACGGAATGATGTTTTGGGAACTGGGCATGCTTTATGTATTCCTCACAACCTCTGTCTGCAATTCAAACACAGAATAGGTCTCATATATAACTGCATGGCGGGTTTTAGGGAGTTCACATCAGATCTTGAGCAAATGGAGCAAATCCTCCTAGAGTTCAATGCTGCGCAACCTTTACCAGCCCAACAACCACACAAACTGTGGTCGGCCAAGAAGCCTGAAATCATGCAAATGTGGCAGAATTTCCGGAACGATACACCAATTCTGATCACACCGCTCTCAGATAAAGATGCCGCTGCTGCCCAGTCGAGCACGTATGGAGAAGACGGGATCAGAATTACAGGCTCTTGGGCCTTTGTCTCATCGATGCTTTCTCGCCTGAAGGAGCTAATTGCTTATGAGAATCCGCAGAACAAACTGCGTCTGGTTCTCCGGGCAACTGACAAAGGCAAATCGAGACCAGATGGTCAGAGTTTCGTGTTCTATTTGAACCTTGAGCGGCGTAAACAAGGTAAGGCCGGACGACCACAGGTCCCGGCACAGAAAGCAGTTATATGAGAAAGAGTTTGAAACTCAAGGGACGCATTCAGTCCAAAAACGACCAGTTGTTCTTCACTGGCATCATGCATGACGGCACAACCGAGTTCAAGTTGCGAGTTGACGACCCACATCAGGTGGAGTTGAACGAAGGCTTTTCGGAGACACAAGATACAGTTGATGGCTGGCTTATGGTTGAGCAAGAAGGTCAACAGGATCACCGCTGTTATCTCACGCTCCCCTTTCCGGCAGAAAACTTTGGCCGACAAGTCGTTGTCAAGGACGTTCAGCTAATGAGCCGTTCGGCAAGTTTGATGTCTTTCAACCCAAAAAAGACGACTCAGAAGGCCGAAGACAGCCTTCCGCCAACAGCGATTTGATGGTAACATGACGGGCAGGAGCCGATCATGAAGATTCAAATTGTCACTCTCACGGGAGCCGATGCTGATACCGACAAGCAGGCATTGTTTGACTTGTCGTTGAAGTACCCGTTTGTTGAGTGGGCGATTCTGTTCCACCAGCAGAAGGCCGGTACGGCTCGATATCCGGACTGGACATGGGTCAGCGAGCTTATCAGCAAAAAGCTTCGATTCATCAAAGATTCACTCGTCACAGGTGTGTCTCCTGATAACGATATCTTTGAGTCTTGTCCAATCAAGCTTTCGGCTCATTTGTGCGGCAAATGGGTATCTGACCTCGTGAAGGGCGTCTCATGCTTCTGGGAGACAATGGGTGGAATGAACATTGGCTTCAATCGCTTTCAGTTGAACTTAGCTGCATTGGGGCTGGTTAAGGCCATTGCCAGTCAGCCGCTCATTGAAAAGGTCAAATCTTTGAGCAGGCCCGTTCTCATTGGGGGCAACTACGAGGCCATTACGCCCGCTCCCGCTCTCTTCAGGGACATTGGAGCCCATCCTCTGTTTGACGCTTCTGGAGGCCGTGGAATCGCTACGAAAGAGTGGCTGGAGCCTTGGGCTGATGAAGCTGGCCCGCTCTTCTGCGGCTATGCTGGAGGCTTAGGACCAGAGACTTTGGAGTCTGAGCTTCATAGGATCTCTGAAGTCGTAGGAGACGCTACGATCTGGATAGATATGGAGTCTCGTATTCGCACCAAGGACGTGTTGGATCTGAAGAAGTGCGAGGCTGTGTTAGAAATCTGCAAAGCGTGGGTTAGTTGATGGATTTAGGTATAGATTTCGATAGGCTTCACAGGATCAGTGCCCAACAAATCGCAGATCATACCCGTCGTGCTGAACGTTTGCAGGGTTTTCGGTTTGTTGGAGCCAGACCTCTCAGTCTGGATTATCAGGGGCCCAGTATGACCCCGCCGTGGTTTGAACAACAGGCAATACACGTTTCAAACATAATCCGACCAGACCTGCTTCAGGTTGAAGTCAATTGGAGAAAGGACGGCTTTTGATGAACAAGCAAGAAATCGCCGAACTGTTGGATTTGGTTCCTCGTGAGCGAACCGGAGTCTTTCTGATCTTTGGCAATGAGGTATCAGACGATCATGTTGATGATTGCCTCAAGAAGCTGAAGGCTGCTGGTTACATGGCCTCGCTGACCTCTCATTTGCTGGGCCGAGAGATCAAAGTTTATGCGGGAAAGCCGTAATAGGTGCATGGTTCGCATACATAGGATATGCGAACAAATACGATTAGTGGCCTTCTCTTAATAATCGCCACATTGAACACATTCTTGCTGGGCTCGTCGATTTTCCGGCACAAGAAGATCGATGATACTCCTACTCCTTGGAGTAATCTGAAGCAGATCGAGACCGCTGAAAAGATCAGATCAAAGCCAACTCTTGAGTTCGTCAATGTGCCAGTTAGTAGGACAATTGCCGAGACTGGCACCATCTATGCGGACGTATTGAGTCATTCTATTGCGGCTCCATTTGGTGATAAAAATGGCCGTGTCACAAATGTTCACGAGACAACTCACCAGATCAATTCCGAGGTGAGGAATGCTAATGGAAAAGATGCCGCTCATCTCGTCAATGCTTTCTATTGTTTGAATGGGAAAGCTGTACTCATTGAGGAGCCTACTCTTCTAAAGTCGGACATTAACAAGTATGTGCCAGAGCAATTGAGAGGTCCTAGTTTCCCCCTTTATCTTGAAAGTCAGATGCATTGGAACAATCGTCCATTGTACATTCTTGATGAATTCGCCGCTTATGTTTTGGGCGGAAAGTGTGCTGTGGATGATATCCAAACAGGACGACTTGGGGTCCAGACAACGAAGCTTGGCAGCGTTCGGCATTGCTTAGAATTCTCAATCTATTCGAGCGCTCTATGCATGGCCGTAAAGGAAAAGCTTCCGTTCGTTTACTGGAATGAAAAGCATCAGTTGAGGGCATTCGTCTCATACATGCTACGAGAAGCCAATGCGACATTCCTCTTGGGCCACAACCGGCCCGAATTATACACTTCACCTGAACAGAAGCAGCTTCTCAAGAATCTCCTGACGAGTCAGGATGCAGATGTTGTGAAACTCCGGGATTTCATGAGAGCAGAACTCGACGATTCGTGGTTTAGCCCTGAAACTCGGGCACTGCTTGAAAGATAAGACGTGTTAGTTTTGGGCCGAAACGTGTTATCCAATATTGACACGAGTTCGCTCATGTGTCCTAATACATCTGTACGACAGGGATGTCACTCACTCGCCAAGGAAAGGGCAAGACAATGTTCACGCTGTTTGTTTTTGGATCGATGTTCTTCTGGGCACTATGTGTTCTGGAAGTCATCCTGCTGTTCACGTTCACGGAAAATGAGAACGGGTTTGGAGCAACGATGTCGTTGCTGCTGTTTGGAGCGGCTCTCCAGTGGATGGGTGATGTCAACATCATCGGATTCATCAAAGACCATCCGATGCACATTCTCGCCGGCTTTGTGGCCTATCTCATCCTTGGGACGCTCACAGGCATTTTGAAGTGGCGTGGACTCGTTCGTGAGAGGACCGATCAACTCAATGAAGCTTGGGCAAAGTTCCTTACTGATCAGAAACTGCCGGCCGATACGAAGATCCTGCCTTCGGATGATCTGAAGAAGGCATGGAGCCGGATTGCTCTTGAAAACAAGCACGACAAGGGTGGCAACTACAAGCTCGAAGAGACTCCGTTGGTTTCGAGGAACAAAGCCCGCATCATGCGGTGGATGTCCTTGTGGCCGGTCGTGGCAATCTGGTGGGTGATCGATGACTTCGTGAAGGGTATCTTCCGAACCATCTATCGCAACATCGCTAACTACCTGCAAGAAATGGCGAACGCCATGTTTGCTAAGCACAAGCAGACTTCTTCTGAGAACCTCGTTGAGGATTACCGGAATTATCGTTGAGACACCATGATGGTGCGTCGGTTGTCATGATGACGACCGAGTCAAGGATGAGTCCTCCATGATGGAGGGTCGCCAAGGACGGCACTTCAGGATGAAGCCGACATGATGTCGGTGGGCCATGGATGGCCCTTTTATCTCACAGTTCAAGAGGGTGAATAGCAACTAAGAATTGCCTGTCGGTACTCCTTTATGGTGTACCACAGTTTGAGGACGCCGACTGTTTTGGTCGGTGTCCTTTTTGCTTAGAAACCCTACATAGATTACCTGATCTGTGGAGGGCAAATGGGCTACAAGAAAGAAATTCAGCGACTGGAGACGACACTGGAGTTGGCGCTTACGCATGCCAACTTCGTGACAATGATGAATGACTCCAGCGTGCCGGCAGGTGACAGTGTTGATACCTCGCAAGAGTTTCAACTGTTCCTGAAGCGGTCGAATGGATCGGAAGTGGTGTTGAAGGAGATGGGCACTTCTGATACGCTCGTCGTTCGGTTCACAAAAATCACGGTCACGACGGATGAAGATACGATCAACACCGTCGATATCGGCTGATTGCAATTTTTGTAAATCATGGGTTGGGCGAACCTGTCATTGGGACAGGTGTCTTTTAGCCAGAAAGGCGAATTTCCATGTCGTTTGTTGAAAATCTACGTGAGCGGATCAAAGCCGCACCGTTCCAGAGCGAGGAGAAAACCACTCTTCGCAATCTGCTGGGCGAGATCCAGCAGTTGGAAGCCAAGAGCAAGATCACGGACGAAATCTGCCTTGGGCTCGTGAAGAAGGCCATTGCGGCGAACGTCGAAACTCTGGGCTATCTGGCCGAGAGCGACCTTCGTCGGAAGCCGCTTCTGGAAGAGAACACATTGCTTGGCAATCTGTTGCCGTCGTATCTGACGGAAGCGCAGATTGTAGAGCGGCTGCAATCGCACGTTGAGGCGATCCGGGCAGCCAAAGGCGAAGGCCCAGCAACGGGTATGGCCATGAAGATCCTGAAGACGGAGAATGCCGCCATTGAAGGAGAAACAGTCAGAAAGGCAGTCTTGTCACTGCGAGCCTAAGTCGGGCTTGTAAACGAGGCTGAGATGCCTCTTGTGAGAGGGGAGGTAAAACGATGAAGTTCACATAGATAAATGAAGGAGATGATTCGATGAGTGCATTACAGCAAAAAGTCTTGGTTCTGAACAAGAATTGGTCCCCGGTTGGCACGGTAACCCTGCAACGTGGACTGACGCTACTCTTTGGCGAGTACGACGACGGAACGCCAAAGGCGAAGATCATTGAACCATCGAGTTATCAGACCTTCACTTGGGATGACTGGAGCCAGTTGAAGCCGGAAGTTACGGATGCAAAGATCCAATCGGCCAACTGTTTCTTCAGGGTTCCCGAGATCATCTTGCTTAGCAAGTATGAGAAGTTGCCTCGTCCAAAGGTACATTTCTCACGCCGCACGCTGTACAAGCGGGACAAGATGACGTGTCAATACTGTGGCTCAACGCCCGGTACTGAGTTGCTCTCGATTGACCACGTGATTCCACGATCACAGGGTGGTCAGACGACTTGGGACAACTGTGTCTTGGCATGTGTGGACTGCAATCGTAAGAAGGCAGATAAGTCTCTGAAGCAGGCGAACATGAAGCTCCGCAGCGTCCCCAAGAAGCCGGAGTCGAACATGTTCAGGTACGACACCATGAAGCCTGTGAAGAGTTGGGAGGCGTTCCTCGGGGCAGCGTATTGGAACTGTGAGCTTGAGAATCAAAATAAGCCATAGTTGACCGGAAACGGGGAGCAATTCTGAACAAAGGCGTCTGGTGCTTCGGTGCCAGACGCCTTTTTCGTTTTAGAAAGCACGATCTGACGCTCTGTTAATAACGGCTTTTGTCAGAAAGGATGCTATGAATCAAAAGGAAGGTTGTGTGCCGGGCATTTTCGAGATGTCGTTGCAGGAGATGGGTGAAATGTTCGGGACCGAGATCACTTTCAATGGTCTCAGGGAACTTGGGTATAATGCCAAGGAGTCTAATGCGACATTGGTATTGAGCACTGAGGCATTGCAGGATCATCGCCTCTATCTGAAGCGGATGTTCATGGTGCACAATGAGCCGACTGAGCGAGAATGGAATGAGTGGGCTGACGCCGACACGGCTCTCGATTCATTGGATCTCGACGGAGCCTATGAGCGAGTTCAAATCGATGGAGAGGACAGGGGTGAGCCTTATGAGCACTTCGGTTGGGCTGATGATCAGGAAGAAAACGCAACTCTTGATCAAGAAGTTGCCCGTTGGACTGTTGATCAAGTGAATGGGCTTAATGACTTGGCTCAAGAGTGTCTGGAGATCTCAAACAAGAATCTCAATGAACTTTCTGAAATTCGAAATGATCTAGCTGCCTCAAATGTGCGTTTGACTATCAACTGGCCCGTAGCGGCCTTAGGTGCCCTTATCGGCACAATCATTTATCAATGGCTCATGTGGTAGCAGGCGTGGTGTACTACTTCACGCCCTATTCATCCCATGGTCATCTAGGGCGGGCCTACAACAATTGCTGCAAGATCGTCCCCAACGATGACGACTGGATTGGACTCATTGATTGCGACGTCATGTTCTTCTCGGATTTCGGCAAGCAAGTCGAAGATGTCATCAGCAATTACAATTTCGATCTCCTGACATGCTATGCCACTCGAATCGGCGAAGGTTGTCAGCAGTATAATGGCAAGATCTCGACGGAAAGAGATCTCGTAACGCTTCGGCAGATGGTTCAACAGTGCTCGCAGGGCCATTGGGGCAAAGCCACAGCGGTTTCTAGCAGCATCAGCGGCCACTTCTTGCTCTTCCAAAAGAAACTCTGGCTGGAGATCCCGTTTCCGGAATACGCTGAGCAGGGCACGATTCTGGGCATTGATCGAAGCTGGACGAAGAAAGTTCTGAATGCGGGCAAGGGGATTGGCCGTATGGATGGGCTCTGCGCAATTCATTATTACCGGCTCGATACCGACCCCAGCGACATCAGTCATCTGAGTGGTGCAAACTTGCGACCATTGATGTTATGAACCAAATCGAACAAATCGTAGAAGAGGCATGGTTGCTACAGCCGAGCCAGATCAAGAGCGAATTGATTTGGCTCTGTCAGCAGGTCGCTAAAATCAATCCATCCAACGTGCTGGAGATTGGCACCAAGCATGGTGGTACATTTCGTTGTTGGTGCTCTTTGTCTTCTCCTGATGGACTAAAAATCAGTGTAGACCTGCCTGCTGGAGAGTTTGGTGGCTTGAATATGCAAGAGTATCAGAAGGCATCAAGTCGTATTGAACAGTGGAGTGGTCGACGGATTGTTGGAGATAGCCACGAGGACAAAACGATTGAGGCTGTTTCAAATCTGTTGGTTCAACAGAAACTGGACTTCCTTTTCATTGATGGCGATCATTCTTACCAAGGGGTCAGGGCTGATTATCTGAACTACTCACGATTTGTCCGCCCCGGTGGGTTGATTGCCTTTCACGACATTGTTGACAGTGAGCATCATCGTAAGCTTGGCTGTCATGTCGCCAAGTTCTGGGCAGAACTAGATGGAATCAAATCAGAGTGTGTTCACTCGACAACATGGGGCGGTATTGGGATTTTGATGATGCCAATTCGCATCTACTAAATGAAGAAGGCTCGTAACGCAAGTTACGAGCCTTCTTCCATATGTCATTGTGATGTCGATTCTCAGTAGCTTTATATCTAGTGTTAGAAGCCCCAATGTTCCATCATATCCATGAGGTCTGTCCAATCTGTTGATTCAGCCGCCATCGACTTCAGATACGTGTTCGGCTTAGCAAGTGGATCTTCTCCAGCACCCAGCTTCTCCAGCGGACGAATCATGATGCGGGTATTTGGGTTTGAGATGTCACCCTTGATTTCAAAGAACTTCTCGAAGCCGTTCTTCATTGCAGTTTGAATTAGCAGGTGAAGAGCAGCCATGTCATCGATACGGCCCTCAAGACCACCAGAGCGAGACTTGCTTCCCAATGTTGAGGCCAGTTCACCGAGGGTCATCTCTTGACCAGCGATGCTTGGATCATGCATTGCCTTTTCGAATTGCTTCGCTCGGAGAACTACAGCATTTTTCTCTGGGCTATCTTTGGTCCATTGACGATCAATGGCCTGACGCAAGCTGGCGTTCATTCCTTCTGGACCACCGGCCTGATTACTCTTGAAGTAGTCGTTCACCCAGTGGGCGAGTTCTGCGGCTTGTTTAGGGTCCATGACAACAGTGTCACGCAAGCTGCCGTGCTGATGGTCATAATCCTTGCCTTCCTTGTCGTCCATCGTACGAATCATGAATGGACCGGCAGGAACTTGACCGGGAATTCCGAGTTCTGCCATACCCATTGCAACAGCAGACTGGTAGCTTGGGCTCTTAAGCTGGCTGTTCATCATTTGGATGTTGTCGTTCTTCTTTGCCCGGAGCGAAGCAAGACGGCTTGAGTCAGCCGTGTTCTTCATGGCTTGGGATCTAGAAGGACGCAAACCTTGCCGAAGATGACTACCACGATTTGGGTTGGTTGGGTCATTGACATCTGGACCAGCGACCTTGGCTTGCTTCATCTTCTTGAGGATGTCTGCCTTTGCAGCATCAACAGGAGCTTCTGGAGCGACACCAGCAGCGGCCGGTGCGGTTGGCAAAGCAGCAGGCTCTGATACCGCCTGCTGTTGCTGTGCCTTTCGCTGAGCAATACGCTGAGCCAAGCTCAGGGCCGGCTTTGGTTGAGCAGGTGCTCCACCTAGATTAGATAGTTCCGCATCGAGATCGGGACCAGCTTCGTTGATTTTGCTACCAAGTAGCTGATGGAATTCGAAAAAGGACAGCATCTTTTAATCCTCGCCATTGAGCGGTTTGTGAATTTATTTAGCGGTGCCCGACTGAATTTTTCGACCTTTAGGTCCGAAGTTATTAGATCACCGACCGTCTGGCAAGCATCTTATTGAGGTGGTAGAGCCCATCATCTCCAATACAATCCTCAAGCCGGGAGGCCCGTGCAAGGAGACTGAACCGCTTTCCTTCATAATAGTCGATTACTGGTTCACCATAGATGGTCTTCAAATCATCGTCTGAAAGCTTGGATTTAAGGGCCAAGAAGAACTCTTTGGCCATTAGAGGAATGAGTCCTCGATTGTGTTTGGCTCCAGTGATGGGGTTCTGGGCAATGGACCCATTACCATGAAAGAGCCTCACTTTGGAGCTTGGGCATTCTGCTAGCGTTCTGGCTGTACAGTGGTCATGTTTGGGGAGGATGTCAAAGAGATCTGGTTCCTCTTTCTTCATGTGTGCAAGGATCATCTCATCCCAGACGCCATACCATGCATCATAGCCAACATCCTTCTTCATCTCATCTCGGACTTCAGAACTCTCGATAGCTTCGAAGACATGTTCTTTGAATCGTGTGAGGAACTCCTGATTGTGTTTGGGAGAACAGTAGAAGTAGCCAGTATTCCAGCCATCCCAGCAGAACTTGGACGGGTTGCCGTTCAGGAAGTCGGGTGACTGAAAGAAGAAGACGTCAGTATCGACATAGTGAACGACATCATAGTCTTCAGTTTTGGCCCACTCAAAGATATCGAAGATCCTTGAAAGATGTCTCCAGCCTTCAATTTTGGAGGACTGATCATAGAGATCCGGATGCCATGTCTTGACTTGGAACTGGAGCTTTTCAGGAAAAGGTCCCCAGTCACCGGGAGCGGTAGAAAGATCAAGCACAACGATGTCAATATCACTCACGGCTCGCAGAAGTGCGATGGAGGGAACCGTTGGAGTCCTTATGTTGCAATAGGGCTTAGGCTCTCCCGGATTGGACCACATGTGATATACAGCAACTTGTTTCATAGCATTGGATGGTGCTGTCGGATCTCTTCTTTGAACCAATCTGGGTACGTGACTCCCCACCGCTTGCAGAACTTGATTCCATTGCTGATGAATAGCCTCTTCTGGTCTGTCTCGCCGTATGTAGCAGGTGGGTGCCAAAGATGGATTTCCATCTCATCTCGGAAGACTGATTTAACTCCAATGGAAGCCATGCGATTGGTCATATCGGAATCAGCCCATCCGTAGCCAACGTATTCCTCATCCATGCGCCCGGCCTCGTAGTAGTCTGCCTTCCAGATCGCCGTATTGCCCGACCACATGTTCCGAATGCCGATTTGGTTGCCTTCGCTTCTGGCTTCAGGGTTGAACTCATACTTGCCGGCTCGAATATCTGCATCCGTGGCCGGGGCTTTCAGTTTCCTCATGTTTCTTGTCGTGATCGACAGGCCCTTTTCCATCTGATTAATAACGGTGGAAAAATAGCCCTTGGTGAGCAGTCGGTCACTTTCGAGGATGATGATTTTGTCGGAGGCTGTTCGCTCGACGCCATGGTTGGTTACGAAGGGCAACATCATCTCGGTGATTTTGAGATCCGAATGATCGAAGCCTTTGAACTTCTCTTGGAGAGTGACTAATTCTGCCTGCATTTCTAAGGTCAGATTGTCACATGTGTCTTGGCAGACGGTGACCAATTGTGATTCCTTGACAACCTCCTCGTGGGACTGGGTCAGGAAGCGCAGGGTTTGTAGAAGATTGTCGGCACGAGCGGTGTGGAAACCGATAACGAATGAGGCTTTCATGTTATTATCACAGTGTGTCTACGACAGTTCTGACTCCACACACAGGCTTTTGCAGCGAATCCCTTTGACGTCACAAGTCAGGTCCTCGTGCCGTTCAATGGTCAGCCCAAATTGCTCACAACGGAATTGCTGCTCGAAGTCGCCACCATCGAGCCCCTCTCCCAGTCTTCTGAACAGAATGAATTCGAGTCCATCTCTCAAGGCTTGGATCTGACGACTATCAAGATCGGGGGTTGTTTGATAATTGAAATTGATGTCGCCAGTTTTGTTTTGACGAACTCTGAATAGAATGTCATTATTGGCGAATGGGTTGCCGCCATACTTCTCGGCGAAGGAGACACCGAATTCTTTTGTGCAGCACGATGCATATTTCAATAACGATGTAATGTCTTCAATGAGAGTTGATCCCGGAATGCTGTATTTCCCCAGACGAATGAGTGAAGCTGATTTGCCCTCAAAGCCTTCAAGGTAGTTTCCGTAGATGCCACACTGGCACATACCTTTGGCTAGTTTCCCAACATCAGAGTTGATGTATCGGAGAAATGGTGTTGAGTAGTTAAAGAAGTCGGTCGAGGCAAGGAGTCCGTTTTCTAACTCTTCGACATAGACCAGTTCATCATAGATGTGTCGACGGCCAAACTTGCATTCATAGAACCCGAGTCCGCCATCCCAGCATCGCATCTTGTCGATGACCTTTGTGAACATTTGCTGGCCCATCTCTCGAACGTGGGGATACAGAGTCTCTCTCGTTGAGATGATTGGACAGTCGAGTCTGAGGGTTCCGTCAGTTCTTTGATACATGAACTCGATCTGGCTGGGGGCGGCAATGATCAGTTTTGGATTTGTGGCAGCGACGACCCTCATAAGTTCGGCAAAGTTCTCTTTCAATGTGTGTCGGCGGTAGATGATCGACTTGTGTTCGTTTTGTGCTCCGACTGAGAAGTGGTTGTTGCCATCTTTGATCATGCAGTCTTTGAATTTGCTGGTCTCGGTGTATCTGGGGGCGTACGCCATGCTGTAGATCAGGCCGGGTGCAAGGAGATCGTGTTCCCGTTCGATCCTCCAAAAGTGTTGATGCTCCACGAGATCATATTGCGGCAGCGAGTAGCTGAATTGCCGTTGCAGAGATGACTGAGATCCAGATGTCTGCATGAGCTTGGCGTTCTGGGTCATCGCAATCGGTGGCAACACAGAAGAGGGCTTGATTTGATCGAAGGTTAGCCCGTAGTATCGGCAAATCGCCTGAAGACCTTGGTGCTGGTAACTCTTAAGATCTTCAGGGTTGCGGAAGAGAGTGCAAAAATTGTAACGATGCCAGTCCTGCCAGAAGCTGAACCAGCTTCCGAACTCGGTGGGGGCGATGGTGTACTTCAGCACGAGATCCTTCCTGCAACGCTGACTTTGTGCCCTAAAGAGGCGAGGCTTGATGCCTGTATCTACGGCACGGGCAGTTGAATCAAACAACCGGTTCTGCTATCATGCCGGCCAGATCTTCCACCCTTACAAGGCAAATCCATGTTCAAATTGCTCAAATCCTTGAAGAACGCTCTCACATCCAAGAAGGACCCCGGAGTCAAGGAGATTTACAAGCCTGCTGAGAAGCAGGACCCTCGGGAGCTTAAGGGGACCAAGCTCGTTGACTGTGGAAGTCAAGAGGGTGGTTGCCCCTTCCAGAACGTCGGCTGATTGGCTTGGGCTTTTTCTGTTGTGTCTTTTACGGAGTCTCTTGATGCTTCCTCTTCGCAGGCTGATGAATCGCTTTCGCCCTCAGTTGGGCGTTTCTCGTTACAATACGCTCGTCTCCTGCGATGACGGCTGGCTGCTTCATTCACAGATGAAGGGCACGCTGTTACTGTTGGATGAACAGCGAAAGGCGGACTACGAACGGATCGTGAAGGGCGACTTCAAGGCCGTGCCGAAATCCTTCGTCAAGAGGCTCCATGCTGGCGGCTTCCTGAAGCCCAAGGATTTGGATGAACGAAACCAGATCGCCGAAGTCTGGAACCTGACTGTCAATGCGCCCCAAGCAAAGGCTCTGACGATTGTGACGACTGATCGTTGCAATCTTGGATGCACCTATTGCTTCGAAGCGAAGACTGAATGGCGAATGATGGATGAAAAGGTCCAGCAGCAACTGGAAGTCTTCATTCAGAAGTATCTGACTTCAACGCCAACTTCGAGTCTGGGTGTAACATGGTTCGGTGGTGAGCCCACGTTGAACATGCAATGCATCGAGCGATTGACCAAGTTCATTGACGCTCTCTGTAAGCAGCATGGGATTGCGTGGCACCCATATATCATCACCAACGGAACGACCTTGACCGAAAAGGTCGTGGATCGGCTGGTGGCCTGCCAGTTGAAACGGCTCCAGATCACGGTTGACGGGATCAAAGAGGATCACGATGTCATGCGGCCTTATTTGGCCGACATGAAAATCGAAGATATGAACGAACATCAGATCCATCAGCGTCGGCAGGTGGACCCTTCGTTCGGACTCTCGTTGACGATCTTGGATCAAGCCCCGGCATCCTGTGGGCCTCGTTCTTCGTTTGAAGATATCATCCGCAATGTCGGAACTTGTTATGAGAAAGGTCTTGAGGTCTCACTGCGAATTAACGTTGACAATCGTAACAAGGACAGGATTCAGGACCTGTACGAAATGATTGCGGAGAAGGGTTGGTTGAAGCGAAGTGCGAAGGGCGGTCTCGTGAGTGTCTACACTCACGCTGTTTTCGATGGTTGTTCATCGAAGGGTTGTGAGAAGATGTCGAAGAAGGAGCATGCTGAACTCGATTTGAGTCTCAACAAGTTCTTCAAGCAGAAAACAAGTGACGGAAGTCGGCGTGGGCTCACCTTCACTGGAGACACCTGCACAGCCAACAAGAAGTTTCAGTTCGTCATCAATCCGGGTGGTGCAATTCTGAAGTGTTGGCACCATGCCACCGATGACAGTCATGGAATCGGCCACATCTCGAACCTTGACTTTGCGTCCAAGGGAACGGATGGTCGGGACAAGTATGACTTCGATCCAATGAAGGACCCGGAGTGCTACGAGTGTCCTGTTCTGCCGATCTGCATGGGTGGTTGCAAAGCCAACAATCGGTTCGCAGAAGAAGGGTATGCCGGCGAGCACGAAAGAGGGTGCATCTCCAGCAAGCACGTGTTGCCGGAAGAGATTCGGCACCTTTACGAGCTTGCCAAAGAGGGTCACCTTGACCGCACGGCCCCATCTGCGATCATGGCTCCCACTCGGTAATCTGGTCCTTCGCCAGAACGGCGTTTCCAAGGAGTCTCGGATGACAAGCGACGAAGTCTATGCTGATCTCATGCTCAAGGGCACCTTGAGCAATCCGAGGCCGTGGATGCTCAGTACAGCCGTCGACATGGCTGAGGGCTTTCTGGGACATTGGAGGCGAAGGATCACGGGAGGCTTTGCTGACGCCTCATGGACGTGTCTTGATCTCGGGTGTGGAGTCGGTAAGTTCACCAAGATCCTGACTGCGAATGAATTTGATTGCGTGGGAATGGACATCAATCCCACGTTCATCGCCAAGGCTGGTGAGATGTGTCCGAAGACGGTGTACATGCAAGCGGATATTCTGAAGGATGTCGATGCCGCTGGCGCACCCTACGGCGTTGTCAGCATGACGCATAACGTTTTCAATTCCATCCGGGATTGGAAGAAGCTGTTGGAGATCGCTATTGGCCGTGTTTCGCAGGGAGGGTTTTTGGTCTTTGACTTCATCACTCTGCGTGGGTTTGAGACATGGCAAGATGTCCAGATCCAAGACCGGCCCGACTTCTTCATGCTTCAGAAATGTGTCTATGATCCCAAGAATCGGTCTGGAGTTGTCAGATTGACTGGCTTTGTCGAACGGCCGGCGACGGTCTGGGGCCGCTTTGATGTTCAATCCGACGCCTATTATCACAACTACGTTGAAGTCGACCATTATTTGAGGGCACGTGGATTTGAAGTTCGGTGTTATCCCGATTGGGTCCGGATGGATGATATGCGAGCCTACAACGTTGCAGGTTGGCGAAAATCTAACAATGTCACACCAGCCGACATCGAAATGCAGACTGGCCTTCACTTTCTTTGCCAGAAGCTCTGATGCTTGTCTCTGACACTGACAAGTTTGTCTTCCTTCGGAACCCAAAGACGGCAACGAGGTCACTGACGCTCTATCTTCAGGAGCATCATGAGACGAAGGATATCGGTGAGCTTCATGGTCTAGCGGTTCCTGATGAGTATGCAGACTACTGCGTCTTTATGTTCATCAGGAATCCTTTCAGTCGGGCTGTTTCAGCGTGGCAGCACGTGTGCCGGTGGTCAGAAACACAGCCGACCTTTCCAGAGTTTCTTCAGCGGCAGCGATTCCCTGTGCTGGGAACGCCAGTCGATTGTTTTCATCAGACTGGTCTTGTCGACTGGGTTCTTCAAAACACGGCTGTTAAAGACGTGCGACTTCTGAGGTTCGAGGATCTTGAGAGCGAATTGGCCACGTTGCCATTTATTGAACCAAATCCATGCGTTCCTGAAGTTGGCAAGTTCATCACGGACTGGAAGTCGTACTACACCGCTGAGATTGAAGCTTTGGGGGCATATTACTTGGAGAAGGATATTGAGGATCTGGGGTATTCCCGGAGCCCTCTCAGGATGCTTTAGAAGAGCCGGCCAAGAAGGGGTGCCCACTCAGCGACAAGTTCTTGAGGTTGGTTTTGGAGGATCTCGTGGGCCTCATGAACGAGATCACAGATAGCCGGGTCAAAGGTTCCATGTTTACGTAGGAGCCGGCCGGCGTTAATAGCACTGACCACCTTGAATTGCTCATGAGTCAATGAGCGACCTCGCCATACAATCTCTCGGGGATGGTGCAGGTGAAGCTCCATGTGGTTGCTGTACCTCAACTGAAGTAGCTTGGAGGCTCTGAGCGTCATGTCATTGTCAGCAAAACCGTAGCCCTCGAACTGTTCATCAAAGCCATCCAGCCTGAGGAAATCATTCCTCCACATAATCGTGTTGCCGGCGAACATGTTTTTCTTACGAGGGGCAACGTTAACTGATCGGAAATCTTCTTTCAGAGGGACATAGCCAGTCTCAATGTCATCATCAGTGCAATCCTTGGTGACAGAGTAAAGTCTGAGGGTTGTGAGGCATTCTCCTCCCTGAATTGAGTTTATAGCTTCTGTGAAGTAGTTTGCCGGCAAGATGCGATCACTGTCTAGCAGTACGATCACCTCGCCTTCTGTATGCAAGACGCCTAGATTGAGCATTCGGCATCGGTTGTAGGTGTCGGCACCAAGTTCAATCTGCTTAGTGTTGTGAAATGGGCTGTCTATGAGCCCATAGTCTTGGCAGACAAGAACAAGCTGCTGATTCATCAATTGTGGTTCTCGACGCTCCAGAAATCGGAGCGTCTGATATAGATTATTGAGTCTTGACGAGTGATAGCAGATCACGAAAGAAACTAATGTCATCAAAGCCCTTGTTGCGTTACACGATATCTGGAGGCCACCACGTTGGTTTCCAGATCTTCAAGTGTTCTGTGAAGTCGATCCAGAAGTTGCTGGGTGACGCTGTCGAAATCGTCATTTGCTACAATAAGTTAGGGCCTGCTCGGCTGAAATATTTGGAGAATCTGGGAGTCCGATTGGTCGATCAGAGTGCCCATGTCGATAGTCTATCAGCAAAACCTCGGGGCCCGGCGTGGAAGATTTACCCGCCTCGGCTTGATATCGACCGTCATGAGATCTTCATTGACAACGATCTCATTTTAACGGCAGTGCCGGGAGCCGTTCAGAGATTCATGGATTTTAGGGATCGTTACTTTATCACAACAGCTATCAGGCGGAACTACGGCGTCCATAATTCGTTTGTGGCGAGCGGCATGAGTGTCAACAGTGGTCTCTTTGGGCTACCACCCGGTTTCGATTTTGGAGCCGAGATTGAGAAGATCATCACTCAATCCGGCTCTATTTGGTCCGGACATTTTGATGAACAAGGAGCAGTCGCATCGATCCTGCTTTCACAGATCCGATGCGAGGTAATCCCGTTTGCGGAGGTGACGGCGATCTTGCCGCCTATGGATTACCAAAGAGGGACCTGTGGTACTCATTTCGTCGGAGCCAATGCCGGCGTCGATGGGATGTGGAACCGATATCTCTCTGATCAAAGCCTGATGGGCTAAAAAGAAGGCCGATTGAAGGTGAGTTCAATCGGCCTTGGTCTCAGCGATGCAACTGGAGTCTGACACTCTCAAGGACTCTTTCGATGTCCTTGAGAGCAGTTTCGGCCCAGTCAACCTGTGTGATGCAGTTGTCGAGCGAACCATAGTGGTGCTCAAGGCATTGCAGCAACAGCTTCTTCAGTGGCTCGATTGGAGCGTGCTCGGGCAGCTTACAATTTGTGTAAGCGACTTCGAGAGCCCGCTCCTTGTCCACTGTCCATCGCTCAATCTCTTCCATCTTCCAATCGCCACGACGGATGGCCTTCATGGCTTCCTTTGCTCTCTGGAGATCGATATCTCCTTCAAGCAAGATCTGCTCGGCCTCATCGAATAGTCGCAGGATGTGATACAGGAACTTGGAGTCCTGCTCCTGACACTTCCGGTTCTCGAATCG